>Ga0209164_1000249_pt1 | contig 162162 bp, 137 predicted proteins | sample MTBNYHSulfiMetaG_FD_187458 | JGI IMG/M metagenome (GOLD analysis project Ga0209164, IMG submission 187458) | Enrichment culture microbial communities from rom New York Harbor, USA that are MTBE-degrading - MTBE-NYH (New York Harbor Sulfidogenic)... | ecosystem: Environmental > Aquatic > Marine... | reverse complement strand
AATATTTATTTTCAGGTAAAAACACTGCCGATCCTCTTTTATTATTTAGATCAATTGATGATGATGATCCCGAATTAGGATTTAACTTTTTCGTAGACAGAATTTTTGATTTATAAGTTAAAAAATATCCCTCACTTTTTTTTATAAATAGTAGTGAGGGATTAAATATTACTTTTAAAACAGCCTTGAAATTTTTTAAAGATATAATCGTATTATATTTATTAAAATTATTATTTTTAAGATTATCATCAATAGGATTAGTTGATTCTATTTTATGAAACTACTGGAAATTTTATACAATTATAAACATATGTATATTATAAAAATATTTTTAATTTTAAATAAATATATATTATTTAATTAGTTTTTATGATAAAAATAATTATTAGAATTATAAAAAAACAATTACTTTATTTATTTTTATAAATAAATATTTTAAAATAATTTTATAAAAATATTATGAGTTATATTAAATTTAAAAAAGAAATACTTAATAAAAAAAAAGAATTAAAAAAATCCGATAAATTATCTGTAAAAATACCTATACCATTTAAAAAAAATCCCTTAAAATTATGGTGGGGATTTCCTTCACTAATAATAAAATCTATTATAGGCAATCTTATTTCAATACTTCCTCCATGCTTCTTACAAACCTTGTTGTTAAAAATATTGAGAGTCAAAATCGGTAAAAATGTAGGTATCGCAATTGGATTCAGGATTGATGACTGGTTTCCTGACCTTATTGAGATTGAAGACAATGTAATAATTGGTAAGAATGTATCTGCATACACCCATGATATTACTAAATCAAGAGTAAAGCTCGGTAAAGTAATAATAAAAAAGGATTCTATGGTAGGTGCTCATTCAATAATAGGAGCAGGAGTTACGATCGGTAAAAACAGTAAGGTTGCTATCGGCAGTGTAATAACTACAGACACAGATACAGACAAAATGTATACAGGTTATCATAAGGCCAAATAAATATAAAAATTATTTTTATTAAAAAAGTATTGATTATTTATAATTTTTTTTTAAAAATATAATTATGGAAAAAATAATAAAAAATTATAATACGGGGGAATACATAATAGATGAAAATACAGAAAACAAATATATGTTTGTTCTTCTGGATGGCGAAGTGGAAATTTTTACACGGCAGGCTGATAAAAAAATCATTTTAGGAACCATAAAGGCAACCGAGCATAATAAGCCTTTTTTTGGAGAAATGGCTCTTTTTTTTGATGTCAAAAGAACCGCCAATGTAACGGCTTTGACGGAATGCCAAGTAGTTGTTATTAAAAATGAAAGTGATCTTATATTATATTTCAGTAAATCCCCGATATTTGCCTTAAACTGTTTTAAAGAGTTAAGCTACAGACTATATAACACGACAAATCAGTTTAAAGAAAGAGAATTATATATAAAATATCTTGAAATGGTAATAAATAAAAAAAATTAATTATTTACTAAAAATATATTGTTTTGTATAATTCATTTTCAAAAGGTATTAATTTGAATAATCAAAAAATTTTAGAAATATTTAAAAATCATTTTTATAATTCATTAACAATGCTGGAAAAGACAATAGACCAATGTCCTGATAATATGTGGTATAAAAAACATGGAGGATTCCCGATATGGCAGCAGATACTTCATGCGGCAGAAAGTATATACTACTGGATGAGGATTAATGATGAAGAATACATACTGCCTTTTGAAGGTAAAAAAGTATATTATGAATTAAACCAGCAGCCTGTTGATATACTCACAAAAAAAGAAATTGAAGATTTTTTTAATATTATAAAATTCAGATGCAATGATTTTTTTACTTCATTAAGAAGTATTGATATTCTTAATAAATCAAAAATAGAAAAATCATTAACATTTCTTGATATTATTTTATTGCAGATAAGACACATACAATATCATGTCGGTCATATCAATAGTATTTTGCGTGAGAATGATTTAGAGCCTGTGCAATGGATAGAATGAGTATGAAAAAAAATGTTAACAAGTGAAACCCTATATATAATCAGTGATTTGATTTATTGTAAAAATTTATATTACATATAATATATTAATAATTATATTAATTTTAATTATATAAAATTATAATCATATTTTCATATGATTTATAATGATAAATTATTTTAATTTATCATTATAAATAGTGACAGAAAAAAAAATAAAAATGTTGTATTAATTAAATTATATGATTTAGATTTTTGTAGTGTTAATGGAGACATAACAACTGTAAATCCAACAGTAGTCTTCATTATTCGCCTCTTTATGTGTACAGGATTATTATTCCACTACACTTTTTTTAATATTAAACTTAAGAAATAAATCATAAATCATATAATATATTAATTAATAATAAATACAAATTATAATTATTAAAAAATAAAACTAAAAGAAAGGAATAGAAAATGAAAATTATGAAACTAAAAATAATATTAATTATATATTTTGTGATTACTTCTGTTTTTTATAACAGTGCATTAAAAAATCAAAATTTTATAATAGAGAAAACAATCTTTAATGAAATTATTTTTCCGTCAACACCGGAAGAAATAAAAAATAATATTAATAATGCTATTATTATTGCAGATCGTGAATTAGATAAAATAGCTAATGAAAAAAATAATACATTTGAGAATACAATTGCGGCTTTTGATAAAATCTTTTATGAAGCAAATAAAATAATAGGGCCAAGTATTTTTTTAATAAATGTTTCACAAGATAAAAAAATCAGATCAGCAGCTCAAGAAGCAAGACAAAAATATTTTGAATGGTCGGCAAAAGTATTTTTTAGAGAAGACTTATATGAGACAGTTTTAAGATTTAAGGAATCAAATCCTGTTTTATCCGGCGAAGATAAAATACTTTATGAGAATATACTCAATATTTTTAATAAAAATGGATTTGGATTACCGGCTGAAAAAAGAAAAGAACTGGAAAAATTAAATATAAAACTTGAAAAACTATGCAGTAATTTTTTAGATAATATAAAAAATCATAAAAACATAGTTAAATTTACAAAAAATGAGTTAAAAGGAGTTCCGGAAACTGCATTGACAAGATTGGATCAGGATGAAAACAGTTATTATTTAATGGATGCAAGAATAGCCTCACAATATGCTGTAATTGCACAATATGCAGAGAATGAAAAAACTAGATTAAAAGCTAACATTGCATTCTTCTCAGTTGCAAAAGATAAAAATAAAAAAATAATAAAGGAAATACTCACTTTAAGAACTAAAATAGCAAAATTGCTGGGATACAACAGCTATGCTGAATATAAAATTGAAGATAAAATGGCCAAAACTCCTGAAACTGTAATAAATTTTTTAAATAGTATTGTGCAGGGTGTAAGTGTAAAATTTAAAGAAGAATTAAAAATATTCAGAGATTTAAAAATAAATGAGACAAAAGATAAAAATGCAGTATTAAATCAATGGGACATACTTTATTACGAAAGACTGCTTCTTGAACAAAAATATAATCTGAATATGGAAGAAATAAAAAATTATTTTGCAATGGAAAATTGTCTTAAAGGTATGTTTAATATTTTTGAAGAGATTTTTAATATTAAAATTATAAAAGAAAAAATTAAAAAAAATAATACATGGCATAAAGATGTATTTTTTTATCATGTTTATGATACCAAAAATAATAAACCTTTAGGATCATTTTATCTTGATTTATATCCAAGAGAAGGAAAATACAATCATTTTGCAAACTTTAAAATCATAGGCAATAAAGTTATTTCAAATTCAATAATGGAAAGACCTGTATGTGCTATAGTATGCAATTTTCCAAAACCAAATGATACAACTCCATCATTATTAAGTATATTCGAATTAAAAACACTTTTTCATGAATTTGGACATGCCATGCATGAAATACTTTCAAAAACAAAATACAGCTGGCTGCATGGAACTTCTGTACCGGAAGATTTTCTGGAAGTCCCGTCTCAAATACTGGAACAATGGATAACAGATAAATCTGTATTGGATAAATTTGCATTCGATTATAGAGATAATTCAAAAAAAATACCTGATGATTTTCTTATTAAAATGGAGAATGCAAAAAAAGCTGTATTAGGAAAAAATATAATAGTGCAAATTACATATGGTATGATAGATATGATTCTTCATACTCAAAATAATTCTATGAAAAATATAATAGAAGAAACCAATAATATTATAAACAAGTATTATATGCCTTTCAATGAACATACATCATTAATCACATGCTTTCCCCATATCGGTACATATAAATATTCTGCCTGTTATTATGTATATATATGGGCGGAATCAATTGTATATGACATAGCATCAGTTTTTAAAAAATCTAAAAAAGGATTTTTAGACAAAAAATTAGGCATGAAACTAAGAAAAGAAATATATGAACCTGGCGGGAGCAGGGATGTGAATGAATCAATAAAATCTTTTTTAGGTAGAGATTGGAATACTGATGCTTTTTTTTATTATCTTGGATTAAAACAGTGATGAATATTATTATTTAAAAAAATTACTCTTATATTTTAATGTAACATTTTTGTATCACTCCGAGTTTTTATATTGACATTTATAAATATTAAACTTAAAATTAATATAATAAATAAATGTGAATTGGAAACCACTTTTTCACAAATTAAGTTTTGTAAATTTATTAATCTTTATATTGAGATAAATTTCTTTTCCAATCATATTATTTTAAATTTAATTATTAAAAATAAAAGGAATAAAAATGATTAATAATAAAAGATTTAGATTAAGGATTATCATACCGAAATTTCCAAATTTTAATGTATACTCTTTTGCTGCAAGTATAACAACTTCGGTAGGACCGGTAATCGTTGCAACAGCAGCAAATAAACTGGAATCATGGGATGTAGAGGTAATTGATGAAAATAATCTGCATGGTAAATTCTATCCAAAAGATAAATCAAATAATCTTGACCATATTAAGCTGCAAAATGAAAGACCGGCTGATGTAGTAGGATTTTACGGATCTATATCAACAACAATACCCAGATTATATGAATTATCAAGACTTTATAAAAAATTCGGTATAAAAACAGTAGCAGGAGGCAAGCATATAGAAAATTTGCCTGAAGAAGCTTTAAACAATAATATCGATGTAGTTGTTTTTAATGAAGGTGAAATTACAATAAAAGAGCTTCTTAATGCATGGGAATGCAATAAACCCCTTGAAAAAATAAAAGGCATTGCATTTATTAAAAACAATAAAATATATAAAACAGATAATCGGCCTTTAATACATGAATTTGACAGTATACCCTACCCTGATTTTAATTTATTAAGATATGCAAAAATAAAATACTATCCAATTAATAGAACAAGGGGATGCAACTCTAAATGTGAATTTTGTACTGTTAGGGAAAAACCCCGAAGCTGTTCACCTCAGTATATGATCAATCAGGTTAAACATTACGTAGAAACAAGAAATGCAAGACGCTTTTTTGAAGCAAGTGATCATTTTGCAAGCAACAGAGATGAAGCAATCGAGTTTTGTAAAATGTTAAAAGACTACCAGAAAAAAATCAAAAAAAGACTGATATTTACAGTGCAAACAAGGATAACTGATGCAAGACATCCCGAGTTATTAAAAGCAATGAAGGAAGCAGGGATTGATACCGTCTGTATAGGATACGAATCTCCGATAGATGAAGAACTGTTATCAATGAAAAAAGGTTATCTGTCAAAGGATTTAGTAGAATGGACTAAAATATTTCATGACCATAAATTTTTTATTCACGGTATGTTTATGTTTGGATATCCAAATAAATTGAAAAACCATATTACTATTCCATTAAATGAAAAAGTAAAAAGATTCCGAAGCTTTATTAAAAAAGCCAAAATCGATACCATCCAGATATTGATGACCGTACCTCTGCCGGGCACGGACCTAAGAGATAGATTGGATAAAGAAAACAGGCTTTATCCGATTAATACAATAGGCTGGGAGTATTATGACGGTCAGTTCCCATTATTTAAACCTGATGATAATATTTCTCCTGAGGAACTCCATGATGCAGTAAAAACAATGATGAACAGATTTTATCATTTTAGAAATTTCTGGAAAATTATAACAAATATAATTTTTCATTTTCCGGCAATTGTATTTACATCATCAACAGCAATAGTATTCGGTAAGGTTAGATTAATATCAAAATCATTTAATATATGGTACAGGAAGTATTACAGGAATTATCTGTTAAGATTCGGCGGATATTTTGTTGTTAAAAACTGGCTTAAAAATTTTAATAAGGGTGTTTTCACCAAAAAACTTAAACAGGCAAAAAAAGAATTGGCTATAAGTAATAAAAAATAAAGTCATTTTATTATTCTTTATTTATATTAGTCTAAAAATATAGAATGCGTCTTACTAATTATTACTAAAAATATAATATAATGCAGCTTTTAGTGTGCACACTAAAAATATAGTATATTGTTTTTTTATATTTTATAAACATGGGTTTTTACAGTACTCAATTATATAATTAATAGAAACCGGCAAGTATACCATTTAATGTATGCATGATTTTAATTCATCAGTTAAATTTTTACATCATTATACATATTCTTTTTTAATAAATTATTAAATTTATAAAATAATCTATTGTTCATTTATTTAGTTATATGATTTTAACTGGAATACTTAATACAGGTTTGCAAGTTAATTATGCTGTAAATATAACAAAAATAAAAATCTATTATAATCAAATAAATTAATTAATATTTAAATTATAAATTTTTAAATCAATTACATCATTTGTATTATCCAGATTTTGTCTCTTAAATGTCAAAACTGTTTGTCCGGCAATATTACATTGAAATCTCCAAATATACTTAACAGGACCGCCGACTAAATCCAAATCAGAGTTAAGATCAAATGAATTTTCATCTAAATATGAAACATTGTTATTACTAATATAATAATACCATTTATATGGAACTGGATATTCTTCTAACTCTATATATATTTTGTCATTTAAAACAAGATTATTAGTAATATCACAACTTAAAGCTTTATATCCATTCTTATAATTATTATAATTCCTATAATTATCATCATAGTCTTCATGAGTCATATTATTGTTATCATCATTATCAATTATTTGATTTTGACAACTAATTAGGATAATAATAAATAATATTGTTAAAAAATAATTTTTCACTTTTTTACTCCCTTTTTTAATCAATTTTTAAAAAATTTTCCATATAAAACTTTTTTTACTATTTTATATTTATTTATAAAAATATAATAAATAGTATAATATAATCCTGCATAAATTGCAACTTTTTACAATAATCAATGTTAACTGTCTGAGATAAATAACAGCTATAACTTATTCTTTTTAAAGTTTTACTTCTAATTCATTGATAATTAATATGTCGCTTGAATAAATAAAATCATTTTTTTTATTTATTAATTTTTTATGCTTTAATTTTTTGTATAAAAAATTTAATTTTAAAAAATTATAATGTCTCATGTAATCATATAATCAATAGTAAATTTGATTTATTTTTATATTTGATTAAATGTTATAATTTAAATTTTCATTTTGACAATATAGGAAAACCATGATTTATAAATATTCAATATTTTTTTCCTATATAAACAATAAATCTCATTATTAGAAAATCTTTTATGTATTGAGATATAAAAAAGTTTTTTAATATTAAATAAATAAAGACTGTCTAAAAATAATGAATTTATAAACAGTCTTCGATTTTATACATTCTTGAATCTTTAAATAATTTGTTTTATAAAATTCAAAAATAACAGTTTTTACTAAATTATTATTTTATTAAAAATTATCAAAATTAATTTGATCAATTTCATTTCTTCTATAACCATTAGGCTGTTTTACCTGATCATTGTAATCTTCATAACAATACCAATCTCCTGAATTATCTCTTAACCATTGACCTATTATATTACCAGACTCATTAAATGATTCTAATATTAGTTTTTGAAATTCTGATCCGGAATCAAAAAACTTTCTATTTTCATATACTTCTCCACCGATATTATCAGCAAAACCTGTTATTATACTTTCAGTACTGTAATTATCATCATCATTAAATTTAAATTGATAATTGTCATAAAAATAGACACCTTTATTGACAGAATTGTAATTAATTATAACAGTATGATATTTATGATTTTCATTACTTATTGTATCATGGCTGTCTAAAATAATTTTTGTAGCTTCCGCAGTATTATAATTAAGATATTGATATTTTAATTCATAATAAATAGATAATTTATAATTTGTATCATTATCTTCTCCACTAATATATTCCAAATTATCCAATTTATACCTTGATCCATCTTCTGTCCAATGAAAAATAAAAGGACTTGCAAATATAACACCCTGATCTGATGATGGAATATCATTAGTTTCATAAATAAGCTCAAAAGTTAAATCATATTTATCATCTTCTTTTTTATAATTATAATATTTATATTTTAGCTTATATTTCATGCCAATAACTTGTTTACAAACATCTTTATAAAAATTTTTTATTTCCGGTTTTAATATATTTATCATACCGTAAAATAATTCTTTTGTATAAACTAATTCTGTATTATGCTCCCGACCGTCTTTTACTGCTCCTTCATCGATTAATTTATCTATGACTATAAAATGCATGGCAATAGAAGCCAATTCCAGTTCTGTTATATAAATATTTTCAAGTAATGTTTGATACCCAAAATTATTTTCATCATCTGATAATTTTAACTGTCTGCTACTGTCTTCTGATTCTTCACCATCATAATCATCATAGCTACTGTCTTCTGACTCTTCTTCATTATAATTATTATTGCTATCTGATCTACTCAATGTTTTTGGAGTATCTACATATATTTTTGACGGCAGATGTTTAATTTTATATGGAATTATATCCGTCTCAGTATCTCCATTTCCGTTTGTACCTCCTCCGCTATTGTCACTCCCGGGTGTAGAACAGTTAAATATAATAAATATGAATATTAATAAAGTAAAAATTATTATTAATTTTTTATTTTTCATTTTTAAATCCTCTCCTTTTTTTTAAAATTTATTTCTTATAAAATATTTACTTTTAATATTGTTTATTTTGTTTAACACCTCCTTTATAAGAATTATTATTAATAATTAAATTAAATAATTATTAAATAAATATATCAGCAATAATTCCGACTATAACTGACGATATAAATATAAAACCTATGTATAAAAACAAGTTTAATTTATTGAAAAAAGTACTGATTGCAGTAATTGACTGTATCCTGGTTGCAGAACCGCAAATTATAAATGTTAAAACTATACCCGGGGAAATACCTTTTTCTAAAAGTATTCCCATAACCGGAAATACCCCGCCGCCGCATGTATAACCCGGTATCGACAATACAGCACTGCCTAAGATATTTAATATGTTTATTTTTGATAAAAATTTAAATATTAAATACTTTGGTATGAACACATTAATAATTGCTGCAATTAAAACACCGCCGATAACAAAAAATGATATATACTCAAACTGTTTTAATAATAAATAAATAAAGCTTTCTTTCATTTTATTTTTAGAATGCATACATGCATTTATATTTTTTATATTCATAAAATTAAAATTAAACCTCTCAATAATTAAAACCATAAAACCTCCTGCAATACCAATCAATAAAGAGCTTAATATCTGCGCAACAGTAAGTTTTATACCGATAGTTCCTGATGCAATTAATATCATCTGCGGTGTCAACAAAGACGATGTTGCTATAAATGATACACCGGCTGATAAAGGGAGACCGCATTGGATAAAACCAATTATTATAGGTACACTTCCAATAGTGCACATTGGTGATATACAACCTAATATTGAAAATATAGGAATCAATAAATACACCGATTGCTTTAAAAAAGATTTCAGTATTAAAATATTATTAAGTTTTTGTAATATACTGCCTATAAGGCAACCTATTAATATATATGGAGAAATATTTAATAAATTAATTGCTGTTTGATTTATTACAGCTAAGATGTTTATGCTTATATTATTCATTTTTTATTCTTCTATTTTAAATATTTTAGTTTCAGTAACCGAACAGTTTAGTGCTTTATCCCATACTGCAATTTTATAGTTAATTGTTTTACCTGTATAAGATGATAAATTTATTTCTAAAGTATCTGATGGTTTTAAATCTTTATTTATGAATTTTATTATTTTATCATTTACTATAAAATCAATCCTGGCTAATCCAAGATTATTTTTACCATCATCCTCAGCAGCATAAATAAATTTATAAATTTTATCTTTTACTAATACCGGATCTGAGATATATACATTTTTTGGAGGCATAAAATCTTTCATTACTTTCGCTCCTCCCCAGCCGTTATGAAAAGGGTATAATCCTTTAGAATGATATTTATTATAAATATTGATTCTATATTCAGTAAATTTTGTCAATCCGATGATATTGATAAACTCCGGTTTATTTATCCCAAGTCCGTCAAGATATGCAGAAATCAATGTTTGCACCGATTTATAATCATAGCCGGCAAAAAGGGTTTCAACAGTATCAATTGCAACAGAGTCTTTTGAGCATAATACAGCATTAGTTAAAATATAATCTGTATAGGAATCAGGATTTTTAAAATCTGTATTAACAGGACCTCTTCTATTACCTGTTAAGCAGTCCATTACAACAAGATCATATTTTCTAACTTTATTTTGAGCACATAAATAATCATTCAATAATTGTTTATTACCTGTTCCCCAGCCGTATCCGCTGTGAGCAATCCTACCGCCTTCATCACCTGTCTGCCATAAATATCTGAATCCATAATGAAGCTTAATAGCTCCTGTCATCCCGGTAAATCCATGACTTTTAAATACAGGAAGCCCTATCAATACATCACAGTACTCATCTGAGTCACCAGCCTCTTGTCTTGTTCTTAAAAACTTAGGCATATAAACTTTTACTGCACCAAGAGTAGATTCATTCACCTCAACAAAATATCTTTCACCAATACTTATAGAATCAAGATTTACCAACTGTGCATTTGATGTCCCGTCTAGAATACCGTCTGCATTATAATCATAACAGATATCTTCTTTATCAACATTATTATCACCTGTCTTTTCCAATCTTGCCCAGTAAAAACTTGTTTTATACTGCTTTAAAGATGGATTTTTCATTTTATATTGTACTGCATCAACAACCTTTAAATCTGCTGTTCCTTCATACCCGATAATCTCTCTAACTTTTTCTGCAACATATCTTACTACTCTTGGATCCGTAATTATTCCCCTGCCTTTTTCACCTTTTTTGCCCCGATATGTTTCAACGATATTAACTTTTATTACAACTTTATCACCAGCCTTTATAATAGCAGCAAGTCCTTTATCTCCTAACACCTGTTTAACAGCATTATCAATCATTTTTTTAATTTCATCATCAGTTGGCACATATCGACTTGATGCAAAACCGACATCTATTAGATCTTCAGGATCTTTAATTAATTTTAAGGAATTATTTATTTTTTGCTTTTTTATCATTCTATTAAATGCAAATGTTGTGAATATTATTAAAATAATAAATGTTACAATAATAATTTTTTTCCTTTTTATAAAAAGGTTTAAATAATTCTTTCCTTCTTCCATTTTTTATTCCTCATTCAATACAGATTAAAATATATTTTTTTTAATTAATACATTTAAGAATAATTATTTCGGCGTTCCTTCTGCACAGGGAAACTTATAATCTGCATTATTATTTTTTGAAATTTTATATGTATTTCCATCTTTTAAATCGTATAAATAAAGCTGATTTTTACCTGTTTTATCACAATAATAAATTACTCCTTTTTCATCGTTAGTCCATGTAGGATAAAGTGTAACTGAATTATATTTTGGTTTTGTGGTTGTTATAGCCTTTGGATTTGATACTGTTAATGTTTTGATATTAAAATCGGCAATATATATTATTTTCCCGGTATATATAAAAGGCTTCCATCCCTTTTTATACTCATAAACTATTTTAGTTTCACCTGGACTAAGTGTAATCCTATCCATAAAGCCTTCAAGTTTAAAATCAAATTTTAGCGGTTCATATTTACCTAAACCACCTGGATTTGGAGTAAATAAATAATATACTTCTTTATTATCCCAATTTCTTGTACTTGAGATCAAAATCCTGCCGTCTTTTAATCCGCTGAATGCAAACTCACTATATTTTAAATCACTAACTAAAATCTCTTCATCGGGACTAGTTTTTAATCCTGAAATATAAATATAACTTTTATATGCAGAAGCATTATATCTTGAAAAAATAATATTATTTTTCCCATCACGTGACCATGTGGGATTATAATCGGGGAAATTACCTTTAGTCATTTTTTTAAAACTTGTTCCATCCGGATTAATTATACATATAGATGTTTTCCATTTTGTAAAATCATTAAAAGGTTTGGCATATTCTATAATCCTGAAAAAAACAATTTTATTTCCTGATTTTGTCCATGAAGGTTTCATATCTAAACTGCCGTATGTTATTTGATTTTCTTCATATGCACCAAATTTACTAACATGTAGATTATTATTCCTACTATAAACACCTTTTAAATCTAACATTGTTTCTTTATTCTCATTTAAATTATTAAACTTTTTTATATTCTTAAAATTTATTAAAATTAAAAAAATACTTATAAAAAGCAATATTATAAAAAATAAAACTAAAAATGTTTTTGTTCTCATAAATTATTCCTTAATCAATATTTAAAAATCTTAAATAAAGTAATCAAAGCAATTATATATTAAAAAGATATAATTACAATACGGGGAATCACTGAATCAAGTACAGGATTTCACTGATTTTTAGATGTTGATTTTAATTAATATAAAAATTGAAATAAAAAAGACAGGATTTATGAAAGATATTATTATTAATAACTAATTATTACTTTTCTGATTAAGAAGCCCAAAAAGTTGCAAACGGTTTTTTACTCCTGTTTTCTTATAAATATTATAAATATGGGTTTCAACGGTTTTAAATGATATAAAAAGTTTATCAGCAATTTCGTTATAACTTAATCCATTTTTTAAGAGAAAAATTATTTCATTTTCTCTTTCAGTTATGCCATAATTATCTTTTAATAATCCGGATAAATAATTTTCTTCATTTAATTGATGTTTATTAATAATAATTAAAATTGGAAAAATGAAAAAAATATTATACAAAATAAAAAATAAAGCAACAGAATAAAAAGTTTTAAAAAAAAGTATTTCCGTAATACAAATCGGTATTGATATTATCTGTATTATATTAATTATTAAAAAATTAAATTTTATTTGCTTATTAATAATTCTTTTCAAATTTAAAAATGTAATTAAAGATAAAAAAAGTGGAATAAAATTTGATATTATTAAAATTAAAAACTCAAAATTTGATAATAAAAATTCATAAGACTCTCTATATAAATACAAATATAACATTATGAATGAAATAATTATATACATAATATCCAATAGGATAAATACTACCATATGTTTTTTAAATGATATTTTTAAAATATAAAAATAATAAATCGGAAGTATAATAAATATCAAAATTAATCCAGTTTGAAGAACTACTCTAGAAATATATATAATAATTGAATTGTTAATATGAAAAACTGAACTGTAAAAAATTAAAAATAAAGGTATCATAATTAATTCAACAGATGTTAAAATTATTAAACAAAATTTATTTAATGTATTTTTATTTAAAAAAAATATTATACAATTTATACCTATAGAAAACATTCCTAATAATATTGATATTGAATAGATAATAATTCCTAAATATTTCATAAACAGAATATATAACAATAAAATATAATAGTAAATTATTAATTCTTATCTTACAATTTTATTTATTTTTCCACCGCAACTCTATAAAATGACCGTACGACTCTTTCGGGTCTAAATGGTTTTACAATAAAATCTCTTGCTCCTATTGAAATTGCTTTAGTTACTAAAGCTTCCTGCCCCAATGCTGAACATACTATTATTTTAGCTTTTTTATTATAATCCAATATTTCTTTTAATGCCCATATACCGTCACGATACGGCATAGATATATCCATTGATACTATATCAGGATTATGTTTTTTATAAAGATCAACTGCTTCATAACCGTCTTTTGCTTCTGCAATTATTAAATAATTTTCTTTTTCCAATATCTCCTTTAAAATCATTCTCATGATCGTAGCATCATCTACAATCATAACCTTTTTCCTCTTCTTATCCATCTTACTACTCCTTAATATAACAACCAATCATAGCTACAATAATAAAATCAATACTTATATACTTAAAATAATATAGGCTATAATAATTATAGTACCAAAAAAAGAATTGAGTCAAATAAAATAGCAACAAAAATTTTTTTTTATTTTTTTTTTAATATAAGTATATAAATTGGAGAATTAATAATTTTTTTTTATAAATATTATAATAATTATTTTAATAATATTTTATCATATAAGAGTTGTTTTCTTGTATTCTTTATAATCTTTTAATTTCATCTCTAACTCTTTCTCCTCCATGATACGCCACCAGATTAAAAAAAAAATCCATAATGGACTTATTATAAATGTTATCAAATTACCTTTATAAAGAGGCAAGCCTATTATAAAAATAATAAATCCGTAATACATAGGATGTCTAATAATCCCAAAAATACCATGCTTCATATAAATATTTTTTTTCGTAAAGATATTATAAATAATAGCAATTAGAATCTCACTTGCTCCTGTTACTGCAATAATAATACCGATAATATATAATACAAGTCCAAAATATTTTATAGAAACCGGTAGAAATACAACAATAGGATCAAACTTATTCATCCTAAACCAGGAACTCCATCCTATTATCATTACGATAACAATAAATAAATCATAAAATCTATTGTATTCTATTAATCTGAATTTATATTTCAAAACATCATACATACTTCTTATTATTAAACCAATTAAACTAATTATTGCAAAAATAATATAATCCTTATACATACACAAATTATATATTTTTTTTTATAAAAAGCAATTCTTAAGATAAAAAAGCAGTTTATAGTAAAAAAACAGCCTCTTTTGTTTTCTTTACCGCATAATAAATATCCTTTGTATAAGTAGTATCGCTTCCTACCATTACAGAACATGCATTAACAGCAATAAATGCTGTAAAATGTTATTATCATTTATCCGCAGCACTACCTGTAATCACTTACAATGCAGATTTCTAAGGTACTCTGACTATATTCATAATAGCAACTTAATGATTTAATATAATTTTTATTTTCTTTTTATATTCACTGGGAGTCATGTTTGTATAATTCTTAAAAATTTTATTAAATGTAGATTTGGATTTAAATCCGGAATCATAAGCAATTTGTATTATATTTATATTATCACTATCTTTATTATCTAAAATACTTTTTGCCTCTTCTACTCTATAACTATTTATAAAATCATAAAAATTATTACCAAGATATTCATTTATAATATATGATAAATGATTCCTTGAGATACCTACTTGCTTTGCCAGGCTTGGTAATGTTAAATCAGGATCAGTAAATATTTTCTTTACCTGCATATATTTTAGTAATATATTTAAATATTCTTCTGATTTTTCTTTTGTTAAACTTGATTTTTTATATTTATCAATATGTAAATCACCGGCTTTCAACCTTTTTAACTTTTTATATAACTCAGTATTTAAATTAATAATTTTTAATGCATAATTTATTTCTTTAACTAGTAATTCTAAAAAAGAATTATCAGATGCATCACTTTCAAATATCATAAAACCAATTTTTTCATCCTGAAAATATAATGACATCAAAATAAAAAAATTTTTAATAATATTATCTTTGATGCCGCCGGGTACTAAATCAATAGTTTTAAATCTTAATTCATCAGGAGTATAATTAACTATGGAATAATTTTTATATGCTACTATATTTTTAGAATACTCACTTATGTTATTATTAAAATCCTCATAAAGAGATAAATAAAAACTTTTAATTCCTATTTTTGGAAGCTCTTTAATTAAAATTTCTCTAAAATCATCCATATCATTAATCGTAAGCATAGCCTGTCTGATAGTTATTAAATCAAAAATATGTGTATAATTATTAAAAATAGGTTCTTCCTGTATTCTTCCATTAATTAAATCTATTAAATTAATTATTTCATCATAAAAAAACCTTATTCTTTTTAATACATTCTCTTCTTTAATCAACAAAAATATTTTATCAAAAATCATTGATATTACTTGATGCCAAAAATCCATATCAATTTTTTTATTTACCGACTCTGTAATTATTTCTTTGAAGTTTTTTATAAAACTTCCATCAGAATTATTTATGTTATCAATCTCAAAAAATATTGATTTTAAAATAATTGATATCCATTCAGATATCTTTTCCGGATTTGTTAGTCCCCCATATCTTGTATACATTAAAGATATTACTTCAGGTATAAAATATTCTTCAAAATTCTTATAATCAAGATTTAAATCTGTACTCTTTAAATTCTGATTTTTTTTATAATTGTTTCTAAGCTTTAAAATATTGCATCCACATGAATCTCTTATAACCAAACCGGTATTTAAAATTTCTTTATCTAATGTTTTATTTCCATTTATTATATGATTTAATTTTTGAGCTGCCCTATATCCCAATTCATGTAACGGTTGTGCAACTGTTGTTAAAGGTCTCATTAAATATTTATCCTCAATAATATCATCAAAACCTACAACTGCTACATCTTCAGGTACTCTTATGCCCCTATTTTGAAGTTCATATATTGCATTAATTGCCATATAATCATTAGCAGCAAATATTGCATCAAAATGTATTTTTCTTTCGTCTAAAAATAATTTAACTGCTTCATTTCCTGAAACACCTAAAAAAGTCCCAGGAGCAATTAAATTAGGATCAAACTCAATATTTTTTTCTTTTAAAACTTCTTTGTATACATTTAATCTCTCAATAGCATCCAGATTGCCTTCAGGTCCATTAATATAAGCAATCCTTCTATATCCATGATAATCTATAAGATGCAATAATAAATCCTTTAATCCTTTTTTATTATCTATTATTAAACTATTCATTCCTTCAATTTCCATACCTATACTAATTATAGGAATTTGTGAATATTTTTTATAAAATTTTAATAATTCATTTTTATTAATAAAACTACCTAACAATACAGATATTACTATAATACCGTCAACATTCCCTGCATCTACTAAGTCATATATAACTGATTTTTGACTGTAATTATAATAAGGAGAATTATGAGCTCCTCCATTAAAACACAATAAATTAATATTATTTTTTTTAGTGTATTGATTAGCTCCTCTTAATATTGTTACTCCATAAGTATCATAAAGACTGTCGATAAATATTCCAATTGTTTTAATTTTATTACTTATCTTAATATTTTTATATTTTTTTATAAATTGATCAGGCGTTGATTGGGTATAATATTCAAATCTTTTTAAAAAAACTTCTTTTGATTTATATCCAAATTTTTTACTAAATTCTTCTAAATTTATATTAACGTTTTTATTTTTAATTAAATGTTCTTTTGCTTCTTTAATCCTGTAATTATTAATAAAATTAAAAAAATTATCTTTAAAATATTCATTAATTATTTTAGACAAAATCACAGGTGATAAAGATAATGCTTTTGCTACTTTTTTTATACTTATATCCGGATCCAAAAATTTTTTCTGATTTATAATTAATTCTACTAATTTTTTTAAGATTACCTCACTCTCTTTTAAAGGTAAAAATGACTTCATAGAAATATTATAATTATTATAAGTAAATATTTCTTTCTGCATTAATCCTCTATATCCCAGTGAATAAACAAAAAATGCAGCTCCCAATGGAATTAAGATATTTATATACTTATATTTAAAATTAATAATTAATAACAATAAAAATAGTAATAAAATAAAAACATATAGTATAATAAATCCAAAAATTGAATATTTAATCCAACTTAAATTGATCTTTTCAATATTAGAAAAATTTTCTTTTATATATTTATTATGCCTTCTTAAAAGAATCAATACAGCTATAATATATGACCAAATATGAATTATAATTAATACAACCCATATTATTTCAAAAAAATAATACATTCCTGTTACTTCATTATTTAACCATCTTTTTAAATAATTGATCTTATAACTGCCGAAGCTGAAATAAAACCGTATCCAGAATAAAAAATACAAAAAAAACGGCACAAAATGAATCATCATCTTAGGTTTATATCTAAAATTAATACTTATAAGACCTTTTATATATAAATATAAAAGAGGTCCCAGTAATAACTGACAGTTTAATCCGATTTTTATTAAATGGGGTATATAGTAAAAAAGATTAGTACTGTACATAACACCAGTACTTATACTAAAGGATCCAGATATTAAAAACAATGCCAAAATATAATTAACACTCTTATTGCCTTTTTTTATAAATACTAAAATGAATGATAAAATTAAGCATTGTATAATCCCAAGGATGATAAGAATAGAAAAAATATCAAATATTATTTTCATATTATTAAAATAAATTTATATAAATAATTAATATATTATTTTATTATCTATTAAATATTTTTCATTTTATATTCTGATGGTGTTACCTGAGTATATTTTTTAAAAATTTTATTAAATGTTGATTTGGATTTAAAACCGGCATTATAAGCTATTTCTAAAATATTATCTATTTCAGAATCAATCAAATATTTTTTAGCTTCTTCTACTCGATAAGTATTAATAAAATCATAAAATTTTAAATTGGTATATTTATTAATAATAAATGATAAATTATTACTGGAGATATTTAACTCCTCTGCTAATTCGGATAATGTTAAATCCGGATTAATATACATTTTATTTTTTTCCATGAAAAAGAGTAATTTATTATAATATTCTTCTGATTTTTTCCTGCTTATATTTGTTTTTTCGTTTTTCTTGTCTAATATATTTGTTTCTTTTTGTATTAAATTTGCTTTTGATTCTAAATCTTCATTAAGCTGTATATTTTTTATAGCACTGCTTAAAGCAGTTACCAATAATTCATAAATAGTAGTAATTTCTGTATCACTTTCGAAAATAATAAATCCTAATTGTTCATCATTAAAATATAATGACATAATTACATAATTATAATCTTCTATATCTATTAAAATATCCGGTACCAAGTATTTTACAGAAAAAAGATTATCATTTTTATCTATAATAATTTTCCTATAATTTTTATATGCAAATATTATTTCAGCTAAATCATTTTCATTTGTTTTTTTATCATATATAGAAATAAAACAGCTTTTAATACCTAACTTTGGCAGCTCACCTATTAATACTTTTTGTAAATCTTCAATATTATCAACTGTTAATAATCCTTGATTTATTAAATACATTTTCATGTTTTGTTCATATTTATTTAAAACAGGATTTTCTATTTGCTGATTATTAATCTGATTAATAACATTCTTGGATTTTTCAATTAAATTTTTTAATTTATCTTTTCTAATTTTAGACTGTAAAGATTTATTTATCTTATCAAATATCATTCCGATTGCAGATTGCCAGAAATCAATATCAATTCGGTAATTAATTGAGTCTTTTATAATATTCCTAAAAGTATTTAAATACCCGTTTTCCTTCTGATTATTAATTTCAAAAAGTATAGAATCAAATATTCTATTAATCCATTCTGAAATTTGCTTAATACTAACTAAGCCCCCATATTTGGTTTTTAGTAATATAATAATATCATTCAGTAAAAAATTTTTTATACTGTTTACATCAAGTTTTTCTGTAATATTAGCATTTAAATGATTATATACAGTATATTCCATTTTTTGTTTTATACATCCGCATGATTCTCTTATAATTAATCCGGTCGGAAGAGTTAAATTAACATCAGTATTATCACCATTAATTTTATTAAATAAAATTTTTGCCGCTTGATAACCAATTTCAAAAACAGGTTGAGAAATAGTAGTTAAAGGTTTATATAAATATCGACTTTCAATAACATCATCAAAACCAGCAACAGCAATATCATTTGGTACTCTTATATCTCTTGATTCCAATTCTTTAATTGCATAAATAGCCATATAATCATTAGCTGCAAATATTGCATCAAATTTTACTTTTCTTTCATCAATTAAAATTTTCACAGCATTTTTACCTGATTCATTAATAAATTTTCCCGGTACAACTAATTCAGGATCATATTCTATATTAAATTCTTTTAAAATAATTTTATAGATATTAAATCTGTTAATAGCATCCGGATTATGCTCAGGCCCTTTTATAAATGCAATTCTTTTATATCCATGATCTTTAATAAAATGAATTAATAGATCTCTTAATCCCCTATCATTATCAATTGTAATAGAACTCATTCCATCTATTTTCATTCCAATATTTACTATTGGAATATTATGAAATTGACTGTAAAATTTTTTTAATTCCTCTTTATTTATATAAGAGCCCAATGAAGCTGATAAGGCTATTATACCATCAACATTATCAATACCGGCTAAATTGTATATTTCTGATTTTTGATTAAAATTATAAAGATTACTATTTATACAGCCGCCATTAAAGCATATTATTTTTAAACCATTTTCCTTTGCAAATTTTTTTACACCTCTCAAAATATCAGAACCATAATAATCATATAAATTATCTATAAATAAACCGATAGTATTATTACTCATAGCTGTCTTTCTATTTAATAAATATCTTTCATGAAATTGTATTGGTGTCATAGATGTGTTTTGCTTAAAAATCCTATTAAAAACTTCTTTTGATTTAAATCCAACATCAAAAGAAATATTCAATAAATTATTTTTATTAGATTTGAAAATTATATTTTTTGCTTCTTCAATCCTGAATTTATTAATATAATCATAAAAATTTTTACCTGCATTATTAAATATTATTTCAGCAATTTTTTCTCTGGATATATTGACTTTTTTTTCTATTAACGATAAATTTAAATCAGGATTTTTAAATAGTTTTTCATTTTCAATATAGTGTTCAATTTTTTTAAATAATTTTTCGTCATTTTTATTTACAGGTATGTCATAATTCACAAACTCAACAAAAATATCTTTTTGGAGTAATCCTTTATACCCTATATAAAATATTGATATGGAAACAAAAAGAGGAAGATATTTATAAAACAAATAATAAGGATATTTTAAAAATATTATCAGACAACTAGTTATAAGAGCAAAAAAAATTGCGATTATATATAATATAGTAACAACTTTAATCCATGATAAATCAATATGCTCTGTTGAAGAAAAATTTGTTTTTATTATTGATTGATGATTTTTTATTATATTTAAAATTTTAATAACATATATTAATTCTATTATATTTAAAATAATAATTAATACAATATCTAAAGTATTAGATTTTCCAGATAACATTAAATTTACATATTCTATCTTAAATCTGCTATCTTTTAAAAAGAAAGGCAGCAATACTAGTATAGATGCAATTATTGGTATTGTATGAATTAAATGTTTTACCTTAAAATTAAAATTCATTACTGTAAGAGCTTTTACATAAAAATATAATAAAGAAGGAAATGTAAATAGTAAAACTATTTCTAATCGAACAAAATAAGGCACATAAATATATAAATTTGTAAAAATCAAAATACTTGAACAAATACTTGTAGATATAAAAAATAACAAAACAGCTAATATTAAATTAGCTTTTCTATTTCCTGTTTTTTTATTAATAAAAATAATACAAAAAAAATAGCCCTGTATAACCCCAAGAGTAATAACTAAAGTAATATAGTTAAAATTAATATCCAATTATAAACCCAAATATATATTTAAATAAAAAAATAAATTATTTATATTAATTATAATTCATAATATAAAAAAAACAAAAAAAATATAAATAATATTACTGTAACATCGTAGCATAATATATGCCATAAGGTATTTTTTTATATTAAATTGGTTAAAACCTTAATTATTGATATATAACAAGTTACAAAAACAATATGAAGATATATTTATTATGATGTTTTCTTTATTTCAATCTATGAGAATTATTTTTCACAATGATTTAATTATTTGAGAATATTAATTCACATAAATCACCTAATAATTAATTATTTTAAAACTTATTACAGATTTTTTATATATTTAATATATATAATGAGAAATAAAATATTAAAATATGCTGAAATTAATTATATTTGATTGCTTTTTTTAAATAAATGTAATTTTTTTAATTTTATTTTTATCTTAGAGCCTATTACAAAATTTATATTTAAATCTGTTTTAAAATATATTTCATCATTACTAATCTTAGCATTAATAAGGGTCATATTTTTAACAGGTATTTTTCTTGTATTTAATATTTCAGCCTCAATCACTATATCATCTTTTTTTTGTTTATTACAAATTTCAATATTCTCAGGTCTTATACCTACCAGTATATTACAATATTTATCTAATATATGTTTTCCATCTATTAAATTAATACTTGGCGTATCCTGGTCAAGATTAAGAAACTCTGCTATAAAAACATTTTTAGGATTATTATAGATTTCCTCATAGGTACCAATCTGCTCTATTTTGCCATCATTCATAACTGCAATAATATCAGCCAATATTAAAGCTTCCTGCTGATCATGAGTAACATATATAGTTGTTACATCAAAATTATTTAAAAGTTTTTTTAAATTTAATCTGTATTTCTCTCTTAATTTCTGATCAAGATTGCTAAAAGGTTCATCAAGAAGAAATAATGAAGGCTCCCTTGTTATACATCGTGCAATTGCTATTCTTTGCTTTTCTCCACCACTTAAATTCATAGGTTTCCTATCCAGTAAATATTCTATATCAACACCCATTAACTCACTTGTTTTTTCATATTTTTCTTTTTTGATTTCCTCTAAATCAGGCGTCTTTTTTTTAAAGAAAAAATAAGATAATATATTTTTTTTAGAAGAAAAATGCGGATAAAGTGCATAATTTTGAAATACTATTCCTATTTTTCTATCTTTTGGCTCAATACTATTTATAATTATATCATCATAATAAATATTGCCTGAGTCAACAGGTAATAAACCGGCAATAATCCTTAATAAAGTACTTTTACCGCAACCGCTTGGTCCAAGTATTACAAGTGTTTTACCATGTGGTATTACTAAATTTATATTTTTTATGCTAAATAAATTTTTATTATTAATATCCTTTTTATCCATCCTGTTTAATTCATCTGTAATCATTTTATAAGTTAATGCATTAGTACTCTTTAACATTGCAAATGACAACAGAATATTTGTACTTTTATTAGATTTATAATATGCAGATTTAAATTGTTTATTTATATTTTCCAATCTAATCTCGGCCATTTTCAACTCCTGCAATAAAAAATAAAATATTATAAATTATTAAAATATTAATAATTTTGCATAATAAATAATAACAATGCTGTTATATTATTAAATTTTATTATAAAAAAAATAAAAATTCCAGTACTAAATATTGATACTAGTTATAATTATTTAAAATATAATATTTATAGTTTTTAAATATAAAATATATAATATTGACAATTTATATATTTTATATTATAATAAATATTGTAACTGCAATTTCTATATTCAATTTCGGAGGGAATTAATGATTACTTTTAATGCTTTTAGAGAGCAAAAAGAGCAATATGAAAAAAAACAAATAGAAAAATTTAGAGAGATTGCAAAAATATTAAAGTATAACGGTAGTCCTGATAGAGCTGATTTTTATGAAAAATATATTAAAATATGTATTGAGGAATAAAAAATAATTTTTAAAAATAGCCAATATTTTCGGGAATTGGGAACAACAATATCGCATCACCTTGTTCCCAATTCCTTTTTTATTTTATATAATCATTATTTATAAAATCATTATTAAAATATTTAACTTTTAAATACTCACCGGTTGCATTTTTTATCATTTCATTCCAATTATATAATAATCCTGGATTAAAAATATTATCTATCAAATAAATACCTGTATCTTTATTATATATATTATTTTTACCTAAAATATTTTTTTTAATAAAACAATTAATTTGCGAAGCAAGTAATTCTCCCAATAAATAATTATGATAATAACATGGAGCAGTATTAAAATGTATTTTTGATGCCCAGTCTGGTTTATTTCTTTTTTTAGGCATTTTTATATGCTGATATCTTTCAACAAGATCCCACCATAATCTATTTAAATCCTGAAAAGGATTTTTATATAACTCTTTTTCAAAATAATACATAACAAAAACCCATCTGGTAAAAATTATTTTACTGAATGTCAAATATTTTTTGCAGCCGGTAGAAATTCTTATAAATTCATTATTGCTTAAGTTTAGCATATTTTTTATCCATAAAGAATCCTTGCTTAATCTTCCGAATAACATTGCTATTGCTTCTGTTGTAAAAATATGTGCAGGCTCTTTTAATAAAAACGGTAAATTATTATCAATATATTTATAATATACAGCATGCCCAAGTTCATGCAATATAGTTTCCATCCAGTATTCATTATTTTTTAAATTACATAATATTCTTATATCACCCTTATGATCTATATTTATACAAAAAGCGCTGGGATATTTTCCTTTTTTTTCATACAAATCACTCTTTTTTATAATTGAATTAACATCCAATCCAATACTATTAAAAAAATTAACAGCTATTTTTTTAATGTCATAATTTAAATAATATTCATCAAGATTAAAATCAAATACAGCAGGCACTTCTTGAAAAAAAGGATCATGATAATGCCAGGGCATTATATCTTTTTCTTTAATATTATAAGTATCACATATTTTTTTGTCTATCTTATATTTAATTTTTTTAAATATATTTTCCGTAGATAGATATAAATCATGAAATATTTTATCAATATCATCAGTATTTTGTTCATTTAATGACAGATAAAATGAATGATAATTATCAAAACCAAGTTTTGATGCAATTTTATTTCTTAAAATTACAAGATTTATAATATCATCTGCAACATACTCACCAATATTCTTTCCTGCATCCCAGGCTTTTTCCCTTATATCATTATTTTTTTCTTTTTTTAATATTTCCTTTAACTCATTATCAGTAACTTCTTTATTACAGATCTTCGGTATGAAAGTATTAAATTTTCTTTGTGCCTCATTGCTTAATTTTACTGCTTTTAACAGTAAATCTTTATCGACCTGATTTTTTAAATATTTATTATATAGAATAAAATTTTGCCTTTTCAATTTCTCATCTTTAATATTCTCTGATTTTATACATTTTTTTAAAAAATTAAACTCTAACCTGCTGTTATAAATATTTTTAATCATTAATTCATATTTACTTACTCTATCATATGCTTTTTTTACTCCGGTTACTGCTGCGTACCAATAACTTTTTGTTTCTTTTAATCTTAAAGGCTTAATTTTATTGATATGATCTTTAATAAAAATGTTTAATTCTTTTTCCATAAATTTTTCCAATAATTAAAACTTACTTTTATAGTAAAAAAGAAAATAATGCAAATATTTTTTATTTTAATAAAATATACCAAAAAGCATATTATATAATTATTATAGTTGTATTATAATATGAGGTTTATTATAAAAGTTTTTTTTTATAAAAAATGTAATTTAAATATGGAGGAATATTTATGAAATTAATGTCTAAATCATTTTTTAATGATCAATTCATTCCATTAAAATTTTGCAGGCATACATTAAGTGCCGGTCAAAACATATCACCTCAATTTTCGTGGAATGATTATCCGCAAGACACAAAATCATTTGTACTTACATTTATTGACAGGCATCCCAAAGCAAAAAATTGGGTACACTGGATTTTGGTAGATATACCAGTTAGTATTAACAATTTACTTGAAGGAGCCAGTAAATCAAGCAAAATGCCATCAGGTATACTAGAACTTGCAAATACATTCGGATTAAAAGGATATGATGGGCCTCAACCACCAAAAGGCAGTGGAAGACATAACTATGAGGCAATAATATATGCTCTTAATATAGAAAAAACAGGATTAAGCGGACAAGTTGATGAAAATAAACTGCTTAAAAAAATCCAGCCTCATATTTTATCACAGGCAAATATTGTTGGTTTATTTGATAATTAAATGATCATTTAAAAAAGTTTTAATTATCCTGCGCTGCTTGCTTTTACATTCATAAAATTGACATAGATAAATTAACTATTTGTTATTGAAATATATAGTGCAGGATATTTTTCATTTAAAAAAAACAAATAATTAATTTTATAAATTATTAATTTCTTCAACTGCCTTATCTAAAGCTTCTTTTGGTTTTAATTTTCTCTCCAATGCTAAGTGTATATATCTTTGAAGGATAGAAGACACATCAGGATATTTTACTACTCTGGGTCTATGATGAACTGATGCAATTTGTATTGATTTTATATCCATTGTAGAATCAAGTTTTCTTACAAAGCTATCATTCTGTACACTTTTCCAAACCGGCATCTCTTGTAAAAATGCTTTTTGAACAAGTGGAGATGTAATATATTTTATATATTTCCATGCCTCATTTTTATTTTTTGAATTTGACAATATACCTAATCCCTGAAATCCACTGACACTTACTGTATTATTATCATATTTACCAATTACTTTTATGGATACAGGCAATAATCCCATTTCACACTTTCCTGCAACCTGAGATACATCAGGATCATTCATAATAGCATACTGAAATGTCCAATTTGAGGTAAATGCTGATTTTCCTGAAATAAAAGTATCTTTTGTCATTATTTCATCACTTGTTAATGAGATAGGATTCACTAATCCTTCTTCAAGTAAATTAACCATAAAATTAAGGGCTTCAAGTCCGGGCCCATCATTAAATATAGGTTTTCCAGAATCATTAAATATATCACCCCCAAAAGCTGCTGTTAACCATACATATTCGCAGATAAGTCCCTCTTTTTGATTCCATGAATCAGACCAGGGGTATTCTACAATACCCTTTTGTTTCATTACTCTCATTTGTTCAACCATTTCCTCCAATGTTTTAGGCGGACTGCTATAACCAGCCCGTTTAATTATGTCCTTATTATAAAAAAATAATTGAAAATTTGCTAAAAAAGGCATAGCCCATATTTTATTATTATATGAGAACGCATCTATAATAGCCGGTGTGATATCGTCTCTTACTTCATTTACTTTTTCTGTTAAATCCATGCAATATTTTTTCGAAGCAAAATCAGCAGTCCATATTAAATCTAATGCAAATACATCATATAATGCTTCCTTATTTGTTGCGCTTAATACTATATTTTTATGCTGTTCATCATACTTTACAAAAGTAACATTTACATTTATATCTGATATATATTCAAACAAATCCGTCATTTTAATAAAATCATCCGGCTGATATCCTGCCTGTGCCATATATATTACATTAATTGTTTTTTTATTATTAAAAATATTTTTTCTATCACATTCTATAATCAATAACATTATTATTAATAATATTAAAAAAAACTTTCTCATATTTATAACCTCCATTTTTTTATTAAACATTTTCTAAATCATAAATTGCCTGTGAAATTTTATTTAATGTATACGGTTTCTGAATAAACCCGTCAGCATCTGTCTTTAATAAAATTTCTATTCGATTATCTTTTCTAAATCCGCTTGTTAACAAAATTTTAACATTTTTATTAATTCTTTTCATTTCATGACAAACTATATCGCCTGATTTAACTGGCATAATTAAATCAAGTAATACTGCTTTTAATTTATTGTTATATTTAATAAACTTATCTATACCTTCCTGACCATTTTTTGCTAAGATAACATCATAGCCGCATTGATTGAGTATTTTACCTGCAAGAGTCCTTATAATAGGCTCATCATCAACAACTAAAATCATACCTTTTCCTTTTATTATCCTTTCATCAGGCACAATACTGATTTCATTAATTTTATTTATACTTTTAGGCAAATACAAAAAAAATGTTGTTCCAATATTTTTCTTTGATTGTACATCTATAAAACCATTATGCTGCTTTACAATATTATAAACCATTGCAAGCCCTAATCCTGTACCTATACCTTTTTCTTTAGTCGTAAAAAATGGATCAAATATTTTATCGATAATTTTTTGATCCAAACCTATACCGGTATCACTAACCGATAAAACCCAATACCTTCCCTTTTTTGCTTCATTATATATCTCACAAAAATGTTTATCAACATATATTTCATCAATAGATATAGCTAACCTGCCACCCCATGTTTCATTTTTATCACGCATTATAGTCATTGCATGTAATGAGTTAATGCATAAATTTAACAATACCTGTTCTATCTGTATAGGATCAGCTTTTATAATAGCTCTTTTTTTTGAATATGAAGTTATAATCTCAATACTTTTATCAAAAGTATTTTGACAAATTTTGATAGTATTTTTTAAAACTTCATTTAAATCTACGTTTTGAAAAGAAGGATTATGTTTTCTCGATAATGTCAGTAATTGAGATATTATATCCGATGCTCTCTTACTGGATTTATTCATTATATTTATAAATTCATTTAATTCATCAATATCCAGATATTTATTATTTGCTAATTTATACTCCATGACTGACAATGATCCAATAATTCCACCAAGTATATTATTAAAATCATGAGCCAATCCGCCCGATAAAGTACCTACGATCTCCATTTTCTTAGCTTGTCTTAATTGAGTATCTTTTTTTTCAATATCAGTAACATTATCTACTCTTATAACCATTCCTTTGATCTTATTTTCAATAAGCGGATATAGTGACACATCAAAATATTGATCTTCAAAATTTTTAAATTTTTCTCTATAAAAAATTTTCATCTCTTTTGTTTTTAATAGCTGTAAATAATATTTTTTAAATTTTTTAAATACAGGAGAGATGTCCCATAATAAATTATTTAATGCATTTTTAGCTTTAATACCTGTAAAATTAATTGCTGCTTGATTCCATTGAGTAATTATACCATCTTTTGTAATAGTAATTATAACAGAAGGCATTGATTCAATAATATTATTTAATAATTTCCTAGTTTCTTCTAATTTTAATTCTGCTATATCCCTTTCTTTCTCCCGCTTTTTTATTTGTTTAAACATGCTTTTAAAATTTTTAAATAAATAACCGATTTCATCATTACTGTTTATTTTAATATCCAAATTATATTTTTTATTACTGACTAATTGAGTTGCATTTACCAATTTGTTTATATTTTTTATTAATCCATAATCAACAAGTAAAAAACCAAGCAATAATGAAATTAATAAACTAAAAACCGCAACAATAAATGAAATAAATCCTATCCTATTAACAGTATTTAATACATGTTTCTGAGGAATTACTGCTCCAATTATCCAGTCAAGTCTATATTTTGGAATAATCTTTGTTGATCCGGATATAAACTCGCCCTGATCATAATGAAGAAATGCCACATAATTAGGGCCATCCTCATCTGTAAATTTTTCAAACCCTTCTTTTTGAGTTATCATTCTACTTGCTAATTTAACTACATCAGGATAATGTGATTTAAAAAAATTTTCACGATTTAATTTTTTTTCTCTTTTTGGATGAAGCAAGACTCTTCCTTTATAATTAATAATAAATATATAGCTGTTTTCAGATATTTTAGTTGTATATAAATCATCCTCGACCAATGAGGATAATACATCATCTAATCCTAATAAAGATTTATTAGAGCTGATTATTAATTCGAGTTTGGTCCTGATTTTATTGGTTTCACTTTTTACTAATGTTTTCATATGATTTTCTGCTAAACTTTCAAGACCAATTCTTGCGATTCTTATAGAAAAAAAACTAACAATAGAAATAGAAAGAAATAAAATCAAAAAAATAAAAATTAAGGATTTTATTCTTATACTCATAATATAATTACAAAAAAAATATCTAATTATAATTTTATTCAAAAATATTTAAAATGAAAAGACTTTTATATATTAATTAATTTTTTTATATTCTTAATTAAGAATTATGAATAATATAATTAAACTATTTAATAAAATAAGCAGATAATTAAAGAAAAAAGTATTTTTTCTTTAATATAAAAACAAATTTAATTAAAAATAGAATATAATTAAAATATAGTGAACAATAAAAGGACATATTAATTTGAAAAAAATAATTATTATTTTATTAATAACCTTTTCTGCAGTATTAAACTCATTCTCACAAACACAGTCACTGACATGGAATGTTAAGAATAATTTTAATAATAATATTTATAAAAAAAGTAATACAGAATTAATATATTCACAGAATATTCCTGTTTATTACACTATAAAAAGGTCAAGATATAGTATTGATGAATATACAGACTTATATCTATCATTTGATGATACAGGTGATAAAGTTGATAATTACAGATATATTTTTAAAAAATATCATAAGAGTCAAAATAAATCTGTTTATAACAATAGTGCATATTTTATTGAAGAAAATGAAAGAATAGAGTTAATAGGTAATGAAAATTCATTCTTCCAGTCCGGCATTAATCTTGGATCATTTACAATCAGTTTTTGGATATATCCTACAACATTCTCAAATAATGAAATAATATTGAGAATAGGTTCACAGTATTATAATAAAGAAACAGACTCTGTTGAAGATCAGTCAATTAATGCAAAAATGATTAATGGGAGATTAGTCTGGGAATTTAACAATATTTTTTTAAACAGCAATACCCAAAAAAAATCTATAACCATGGAATCATTCTCACGTATACTCCCTGAAAAATGGAGTCATATAACAATGTCATATGATTCATTTACAGGTATAATACGAGGATATATTAATGGCAATGAAGAAAGTATTATTGTTGCAACAGAAGACGGCACACTTGATTCATCCATACTTAATTTAAGATATAATGAAAGAAACAGATGTGTTGTAATAATTTCACCGACATTTTATGGTGCTATTGATGAATTTTTTATTATGAAGAAAGTAGAAAATGTTATTGATAAAAAATATGATCCTAACGGAGCAGAAATTATAAGCAATGTTATAGATTTTGGTGTCGGGGGAATAATTTTAGAAAATATGGCAATAAATGCCAATAATGAAAAAAACTCGGATTTAATTTGCTATTACCGTTATTCTAAAGAACCTTTTGATAAGAATGAGCAATTCAGCCAGAATATAAAATGGAAAATTTTAAATCCTGATGTATTAATAAATGAAAATATAAGATTTTTTCAATGGAAAATATTACTTCTTTCGGGTGACAACAGCAATTATACACCTAAATTTAACGGTATAGTAGTTTATTATAAAAATAACAATCCGCCTTCAAAACCAATAGGTGTAAAATTATTGGCATCCGATAATAAATTGAAAATAAAATGGAAAATGAATGCAGAGAGAGATCTAAAAGGATATAAAATTTATTATGGCACTTTATCAGGCAGATATTTCGATACCGAAGCAAATGAAGGCATTAGTCCAATAGATGTCGGACTTACAACAGAATTTGAATTGACCGGATTAAATAAAAATCAAATTTACTATATTGCAATTACTGCATATGATGATGAAGCACATACAAATGAAAGTGATTTTTCTGAGGAAATATCAGAAAGACCATTTGGTAATATAGAATAATAGGATTATATTAATTAATTTTCCTATTATAATAATATTAAATATCTGGTGATTTTTTTGAAAACAGAAGAACTGATAAACAGAGCAAAATTATCATTAAGTATCAAAGATTATAATCAGGCTATAAAATTTTTAAATAGAATTATTAAACAAAACCCAAACCTGCCGGGTATATATGTAATGCTCGGTATTATTTATCAATCACAAAAAAAATATAAGAAAGCAATACATAATTATGAAATGACATTAAAATTTAACAAAAAAAATTTTGATGCCCTAAATAATTTAGGAATAATATATAAAGAGATATATGAATTTGATAAAGCCTTAAAATATCTCGAGAATGCAAAAAAACTGGCGCCTAAAAGAGCAGATATTCATTATAATATAGGCAATGTATATAAATCTTTGAATGATCTGCCTAATGCTATAAAGAATTATAAAAGATCATTAAGGTTAAATCCTGATTTCAGACTTGTATATAATAATCTTGGTATAACTTTTGAAGAACTGGGAGAATATGATAATGCTATAAATATTTTTCAAAAAGGTTTAAAAATAGATCCAAATAATCCTAAATTACATTATAACCTTGGTATCGCTTATGAATTAAAAAATGATCTGGACACTTCATTAAAAGAATTTCAAAAAGCAACTGAGCTTAATCCTAATTTAATTGAAGCATATAATAATCTTGGTGTAATTAATGAAAAAAAACTTAGACTTGAGGAATCTTTAAACAGTTATAAATCAGCATTAAAATTGAATCCTAATTATATTAAACCAATAAATAATATTGGATTAGTATATGAAAAACTTGGTGAATATGATAATGCAATTATAAATTATAAAAAAGCTTTATCAATAGATCCTAAATATAGTATTGCAAAAATTAATCTGGGCAGAGCGTATTTATATAATAATGATCTCTCAAAATCAAAAAAAATACTTGAAGAAGCATTAAATGAAACAACTGACAATATCGAATTATATCATAATTTAGCAAAAGTAGAGTTTAATTTAAAAAACATTAATAAAGCTCTTGAATATTACAATAAAATTATAGAATTAGATCCTGAGAATATTGTAATAAGAAGTGAAATCTCCGATATTTTTTTACAACAAGGAAAAATTGATGAGGCAAAAAAACAGTTTAATATTATAAAAAATTTAGATCCGGATAATAGTGAAAATTTTATAAGAATTGCAAATAATTATATTAAAAGTGAAAATTATAAAGAAGCAATAAATATTCTCAAAGAAATATTGAATAAAAATAATGATAATACCGATGCAAATTTATTATTAGCTGATATATATATTAAAAATAAAAAATTTAATAAAGCACTTAATATATTAGAAAAATTAAAAGACCTAAATATAACAAATAACCTGATAAATTACTATTATGCTCTTGTATATCAAGGTATGGGTAATATACAAAAAGCAATAGAGTATATGGAAAACTTAATTAATCTGGAATCAGAAAAAACAGATGAACAGAAAACGGATCTGGATCTATTTAACAAACTTTTAAATCTATATGAAAATGAAATGCAAAATTTTGATATAGATAATGAATCCGGTAAAATAAATAGAGAAAAACTCTATGATATGGATTTATCAACACTTATGGAATCAACAGCTACATCTAATGAAATAATTGATACTTTTCAAAATGACGGTTTAGGATTAGAAGAATTAAAAGAAGAATTAGAAAAAGATAAAGAAGATGCAATACCGGTAATGAATATCGGCGATAAGGAGCCTGAATACATAGTTGATGAAGACGAAGAAAATATAGATTTAAAAGAATTAGAAGATAGAGAATTATTAAAAGAAAAAGAAAAGGAATTAATGGAAGATGAAGATGAAATTGACGAAAAAGAAGTTGTTGATCCAATGACAGGATCATTAATAAATCTTTTAAATAATGAAGATACATATTCTGATAAAATATATGACGGTATAAGCCCGAATATTGATATGAGTAAAAAACTATTTCATGCTGTCAGCAACAATTTTCTTGGACAGCCCAATATTAGTAATTTAAATAAAGAATATTCTGATATATTAAAAAATAAAAATTTTAATATGTCGCCGGTGAATACTCCTCCGCCTGTTATTACTATTAATGCAGAAACACCATCTTATGATCCTGAACTAATTAATATGTTAAGAAATAAATTTCAGGATTTAGAGGGAAAATTAAGCAACTTAAAAAATAATATAGACAATGATATTATACCTTCAAATAATTATCCCCAAAAATTACCTGAAGATAAATTAAATAAAAAAATAGAAGCATTAAATAATAAATTGTCAACAATTAAAGATGATATTACAAATGATTTAATTAATAAAAATATGAACTCTGAAAATTTAATTGAAGAAAGAATAAATAATAAATTAAAAGAACTTGATGATAAATTTTCAAATATCAAAAACGAAATAACTAAAAGTCTTGATAATGAAACTGATAATAAAAATGAAACTATTGATAAAAAAATAGATGATAAAATACAGGAAATCGATGATAAATTTTCAAATATCAAACATGATCTAATGGATGCTTTATCAAAAAAAATCGCTCATATGCAAAATAAAAAAAATATTGAAGATATTGATATTTCTGATATTATTAGTGAAAGTGAATATATTTTAAACGATTCAATTGATTATGATAATATTCAAGATGATTATCTTAAAGAGGAAGACATAGAATTAGAAGCAATAAATGATATTGAACAAACTGAGATATCAGATGATGATATATCAGTAATAGAAGAAGATGAAAATTTTGATAATATATCAGAAGTTAAAGAAAAAAATAACATGGATAAAGAAAAAAATGATAAAATGGATGATATGATAGATATAGATGAAAGCATACCAATTGACAACTTAAATGATAATGATATTCTAGAAACTAATGAGCCAGAAAATGAAAGTCTTAAAGAAGCAAACATCATTGAAGAAGATGAAAATTTCAATGAATTACAATCCGAAAAATTAGAAAAAAAAGAAAATACAATAAATAAAAAATTAAAATTTTTTGAAGAAGGATTTTTTGATCAATTAAGGACAATTAATTATGCATACCCTGACTATGATAAGATTTCTCTAAAAAATAAAGATGAGACAAAAAAAATTGATGAAAAACAAGATGAAATAATAACCGATCAAAATAAAAAGACAATTGAAGATTATAAAACTATTGAGTACTTTCCGCCGGCTGATATTAACTATCTAAATGATTTTGAAAATAATAAATTCAATCCTAACATTAAAATTAAAAAAGATAGATTAGATTCAAATAATCTTATGTATATGCCTCCAATAGACATTAATAAAATAACAAAAAAATATACAAAAAAAGATAAAAAAGAAAAAGAATTAATAATAATTACAAAAAAAATAAAAGGAAAAGAAATAGACGTTTTTTATTAAAAACTTAATTTCGAAAAAAACATAATTTAATTATTGAATAATAATATATATTATGATTAATAAAATAATATTATATTTAAAAATAAATTATTAATTTTATATTATTGATAATATCTCTTAGTCTTTATCTTCATCAGATTCATCTTTATTTTTCTTAAAAAAATCTTCAATTACTGATGCCAAATTTTTAGCGGTTTCTTTAGTAACAAATATACCGGCTTCTCCTAAGTTTTTTAAGCTGTCAAGCATCGCAGAACCAAGAGCCTTAACAATATTATTATCTTCCGTTGATGATTCTTTTAATCCTTCTTTAAAACCAATAGCGGCAGCTTTTAAATACTTAGCTGCATCTTTGCCTAATTCACCTAAAGAATTAATTATATCTTTAAGCAAATTATTAGCACTTGCTTTAACATCTTCACCTTCTGTTTTAGATTTAGCAACTACTTCTTTTGTAATATTTTTAATTATATCCCTTAAATTATCTAAGGCATCTTTACCGCTGTTTAAAGCTTTTTCTAAATTTGCTTTTAATTTTTCATCCATTATTTATCTCCTTTTTTAATATCAATAAAAATATAATATAATAAAAATCATTAGTAAACAATAATTAATATTTTATATTAATTATTACTATTATTCAATTTTTATAAATATTTATAAAAATTTTAAAATTAAATCGGCTTTTCTTCACCGGCTTTCGGATACCATGGCAAAATATCAATAGGTAATTTCTTTATTCTATCCACAAACTTATCTACAATTTCACTTGTTTTAGAATATTTATTGCAAAATTCTTTTGCTTTTTTATAATCCCCCTCTCCTTGTAAAGTTAATATAATTGTCAAAAGTTTTTCTATTGATTTTTCAATTTTATGGAAATTAACAGACATTATACTATCTTCACTGCCTACTTGAAAACTTCCTTCTTCTATCATAAAAATTAATTGTATATAGCTTGAAATAGAATGTGCATTTTTCCTCCCAAATCTAATTGATCTAAATAAATTAATTAAATAAATTAAACATAAATTTGTATAAGAACAATCTGTGATAAAACCTTCTTTTAAAAGAAATTTTAATGAAAAAATACCCATAACATCCGCTTTTGCTTCTTCAATAATAGTATATTGATCTTTTAAAAAATAACTAATATCTTTCATAGTACCATCTTGATCTTTAATAAAACCAATGCCAAGCTCATGACTTATCTCATGAAGCAAGATAAAATTAAAATAAGAAATAAATGATATTTTATCCTGATCACTTTTATCTAAAACAATTTGAGATATATTTTTCATTATTGTATTAAATTTTGCCTCCATTATATTATAAAGTAAAACTTTTTTACTGCCGTATTCAGCTCTTATTGTCTGTGAATTAGGTAAATTAAAAGCCGCTGCAGGTATTGGACTTCTGGAATCTCCAGAGTTATATATTATATCAACTATTTCTATTTTTGATAAAGATCCTCTTTTTTGCTTCCTATAATGTTCAGGAATAGGAAGTCTATTTTGAATTAAATCAATAGTTTTTTCTATTAATTGTATTTTTTTAAATTCTTCTTTATTTTTAATCCCAACAAATGCTGTGAAAGATGTTTTATATCCTAAAAATTTGTCATCATAGCATTCCTGTGGACCTATTAATGGTACAATATCATTATCATGCATCTGTATCCATTTTACATTAGCATTAAAATAATTATTATTTAAAAATGCCTCTGCTTGTGCTTCTAAGTAACATTTTAATGAATGATTTTCAGCATATTCACTTGCAATTCTTAAAAACTTACTTGCCTCACTAAGATACTCTTTATAAAACTCAGAATAAGGTATTGCTTTTAAAGTCTCATTATCCCATCTAATAATTGTATAGGGAGATATAAATTCGTCCTTATTTACTGTATTAATTATCTTTTCCCATTCAACTTTAGTTAAATCTTCAGGATAAAAACCGACTTTATCTGATTTGTTTATTCCTTCTATGAAAGGCATATCATTATTAAAATTATCATAAGGTCCGCACATTATTTTATAACATAAAATTAATGGAGGATTATTTGTTTTCATTATTTCATCTTTTAATTTTTTATTATCAGCAAATTTTTGTAAATAATAAACATCATCAATTATCTTTGCGCAGTTTATTAAATTTTCTATTATTTTTTTTTGATTTTTACTTAAAAACGAAATATCTGCATCTAATTTAGTAATGCTTAGTTTTTCAATTATTGACTCAGGTTTAAAACCGTCAATTAATTTCATAAAAAATCCTTCAAAAAAGAAAAGTTATATAAAGAAATGTAACTAGATTAGTATTATATATTTCATAATAATTTTATCCTTAGATTATAATTTAGATTATATAAAAAATCAATCAATATTTAATTATCTTTAAATAAATCCAATAATTGAGATATATTATCTATTATATAACCAGCTTTAATAAAATCATCTTTATCTCCAAATCCGTAAGAAACAATACATGAATCAATTTTCGAATTTAATGCAGTATCAATATCAATTAAACTATCTCCAATAATTATAACATCATTGTTTTCAAATTTATATTTCTGTAATATTTTATCAATTATAACTGGATCAGGTTTATTAATATTAAAAGTCTCGGGGCAAACAACAAATTTAAAATATTTTTTTATACCTAACTTAGTAATTATTTTATTAGTATATTTACTGGGTTTATTTGTAAGAAGTATATTTAAAACTCCTTTATTAATTAATTCTTCCAATACTTCAACTACACCATCATATAAATATGTTTCATCCAGTAAATGCTTAAAATAATATTCCCTAAATTTTTTTAATGCATCTTCAACAGATTTACCATATGGAGAAAAACATCTTTCTATTAATTTTCTGGCACCATTTCCAATATATTTTCTTATTGTATCAATGTCATAATCATCTAAACTATACATTTCTGCAACATAATTAATAGAATTAGTTATGTCAGCCAAAGAATTAATTAATGTGCCGTCAAGATCAAATAAAGCTAATTTATATTTCATCCCGACAATTTATATGAAAATAAAAATAAGTTCAAGTAAATTTTATTATTTTTTAAAATAATTTTATTCTTATTTTTTAAAATAATTTTTATTTAATCAAATCTATGTTATAAATAAATATATTAATCAATATAAAAAGGAATTAAATGAAATATACAGAAAGTAAAATAGGAAGAATATTTATAATAAAATTAGAGGATGGTGATAAATTACCAAATACTCTTGAAGATTTTGCCATGAATAAAAATATTAAATCGGGTCTTGTTTTTTATATAGGCGGTGCAAAAAAGAGCAGTAAAGTAATTGTCGGACCTTTAAAAAATAAAATGAAAAAAATAATACCTAGAATAAAAAAATTAAAAAGAATAAGCGAAGCAATTGGTATAGGAACATTTTTCCTCAATGAAAAAAAAGAACCTAAACTTCACATGCATTCATCATTTGGCGGAAAAAACACTACAATTACAGGTTGCATAAGAAAAGGTATAGATATCTGGTTAATTGGTGAAGTAATCATTATAGAAATAATTGATAATAATTCTTTAAGAAAGTTAGATAAAAATACCGGATTTGAATTATTAGATCCATGATTTTTAAATATAAAAAATTATAACCGTTGATCCTACCTTTATTTTATCACCATTGGTTAATTTGATTTTCTTGCCGGAAGGAATCTGTTTACCATTAATATAAGTACCGTTTATACTATCTGTATCTTTAATATAAGCAATATTATTTTCAAATGTAACTATAGCATGGTACCTAGAGACTTTTGAGTCAGCAATAATTAATTGATTTGATTTATCCCTTCCTATGCTAAATGCTTTATTTGATAATATTTTGCTCTGTCCCCTTACTTCTAATCTGGGATAAGATGACTTTGCATTTATTTTAGCACTTTTTATAGTATGCATATCACTGTCAGAATGATATTCTTTAGTATCTTCATTAAAAAAATCTTTACTCATTACATATTATCCCCTGCATTATTATATACAATTAAATTATAACGCATAAATAAAAAAATCAATAGGAAAAAATAATATTTATAAATTAAAATTAATTTATTTTAATTTTTCCTGTATTTTCATTTTTTTCTTTATCAACATACTTGTAAAAATAATGCTGGCAAAAACCGTTATAAATACAACTAAAAATAATGAGACATTACGGACATCATGAATACCGATTTTATTTTCTGCCACCAGATGTCCTAACCAGATATATAAAATAGTTGTGGGTAATATCCCGATTGCAGAACATAATACATAAATATAAAGTTTTACCGATGTTAATCCATATGCCGGATTTTGTATATTATAGGGAATAACAAAAAATAATCTAAAAAAAATAACAGCCCAACCATGATATTTCTGAATATAATCTTCAAGGGTTTTTACAATTTTAGTGTTGCCAAATTTTTTAGTAAAATCCTTTCTAAATATATATCTGCTGCTTAAAAAAGAAGAAGTTAAACCTATAATCATACCGAACCACCCTAATAAAAATCCATAAAAGGGTCCATAAAGATATGAAGAAATAAAAATAAAATAAAAAGTAGGCATAAGAGCAATATTGAATAATATATATAAAACAATTATTAATATAGGACCTATAAAATTTAATCCAAGAATATACTGTTTTACTATTTCTGCGTTTTCATAAGTTAAATATTTAAATAATTTAAATTTAAAACCAACTATAAAAAATATTATTAAAAATAAGAAGAATATTACTTTCGTAATATTCTTCTTTAAAAACTGTATTATCATTATAAATACTCAGCAATTAAAATTTACGACTTTTTTTAATCAGAATAATCCTTCTTAGGATTAAAAGGTTCATAATCTATATCAGGATCAAAATAACCTTCACGTTCTTCACCATTTATACTTGGTATCTCAATAATCATATCAGGATAAATTAAATTCGGATTTGTAGGATATCTTAATTTATCTTTATTTGCATCATATAAAATTTTCCATTTATTTTTATCATTATAAATAAATTTATATCGGGATATTTTCCAAAAACAATCTCTATTGTTCGGTATAAGACGTACTTTATAATATTTTGGGAATGCAGCATAATCTTTATAGCCGAAAGAATCTATAATATTTAATACCTGCATAGAATAATCTATTGAATCATCAAATTCTTTATTATTATAGGTATCCTCTGCTTTTTTAATTAATTCATCGGCTCTGTTAACTTTATCAGGAAAATCATCACCGGCACCAAGTTTTTTGGATTTATCTAATTTATCTTTAGCTTTTGCAAGCATATCTTTTGCTTCATTTTTTCGATTTAATTTATCCATATAATCAATAGCTTCATTTGATTTCTTAATACTAGTATAATAATCTTTACTGTTAAATGCATCCTCACCGCCTTTTATGTCCTCTTTAATTATCATGTCATCATCATCATTATTATATATCGTTTGTAAATTTATAAGCAGTCTTCTTTTTTCTTTTGCTTTTCTTAATAAATCATTTGCATATTTTCTTGCTTCAGGCAGTTTACTAAATGCCATATAACTCATATCTGTAGACTCTTGATATTTTGCAATTGCATTCTTATAGGTCTCAACCCTGGTTTCATATTCCGTTTCATCATTGCCTTTATTAAAATAATTTGTTGCTTCATCAAAATAATTTACAGCTTTTTCATAATATTCTTTTGCTGTATTATTATTTTCAGCACCGAATTCCTTTGCCAATTCCATTGCCTCTTTTGCTCTATCTCTTTCCCTATTTGCATCAATAATCAATATTCTTATAATATTAAATTGATTGGCTAATATTAAATATTTTTTCGCCTCTTCCGAATATTCATACCCCTTATCATAATCACCGCGTTCATATTCCTGTTTTGCTAAACTTAACAACTCAACTGCTTTTTTATAATCTTCATTATCATAAAGATCTTCTGAAATAATTGAAAACACAATAAAAAATATAATTAAAATAAAAAATACTTTCTTTTTATACATAATATTATTCCCCTATTTATTTAATTCTTTTTCTAATTCTTTTATTTTTCTATCCAATTCTTCCGCATTTTTTTCTATCTCTCTTTTTATCTCTTCAGTAGAATCAATAGATTCTTTTGCTTTTGTCTTTTTTTCATAAGATAGATCATATGCATGTTCATACTTCGTCTTTGCATCATTTAAAAACTCAATAGCTTTTTCATAGTTTTTCTTATCTTTATACTTTAAAGCCTCATTATAGGATTTTTCTGCTTCCTCATACTGCTCTTTTACAGCAACATAAGCCTTAATCTCTTCTGCCTGCCCCTTTTCTTCTTTTGTTTCAACATCCTTCTTTTCAGTATAAGGAGGAAGCCCTTTATCGATTACAGTTTCATAATTTTTATTTGCTTCCTTTAAATGTTTGCTGGCCTGCATATTCTTCTTTTCATCCATATAAACTTTACCCTTATCATAATTATCCTCTGCTGTTTGATATTCTGCTTCTGCGTATTCCTTTAACTCATACTTATCAATTTTTTGTTTTAATTCATTCGCACGCTTGTATTCACTCTCAGGCGTCAAGCAGGATGCGAACATTATAATCATAATAAAAACATAAAATAAATTTTTTAATCTCATTGTAGCATTCACCTTTTTAAAATATTTTTAAGATTATAATAATTGCATAATAAATTGTCAAGGTCTACAGCAGATATTTTCTCTATAATTTTAATAAATAACTATAATCATAGAGGAAAAAAATAATTTTTTATGAATTATAAATATATCTATGATATTAATTAGAAAAATCCATTACTTTTTTACTGCTGCTTTTCATAAAATCCATTAAAATATATGTTGCGGCAATCTGATCAATCACTTTTTTTCTCTTTTTTCTTTTTAAATTAATAGTATTCATTAAATTATATGCTTCTATCGTGGTATATCTTTCATCCTGTTCATAAAACGGTATTTTTATGTTATTATCGGTTAGATATGAATAAAGCTTTTTACTAAAATCTAAGACTTTTTTTGCAGAATATCCGATTTCAGACTTTTCATTAAAAGGTATTCCCACAACAACAGCCTCAACATCTTTCTCTTTACAGATGTTTAAAATTTGAAGATAAATATCATTACTATTAGACAATGTAGAATAACCGCTTGCAGTAATTTTTAAAGGATCCGTTAATGCAATACCTATCCTGGCATCACCGTAATCTATCGCCATTATCCTTGACATAATTTATTTACTACTGTTCAAAAATCTTAAATACTTCATTTAATATCATAATGTGCTCGGCAATTAAGACCTTGGCAATTTCTATATCTCCAAGATCCATCAATGCATTTGTCAAGTTTTTTACGGATTCTCTAAGCATCATATCTGACTGCATAACTAACTCTGCCTTATTATTAATAGGGGATTGCTGGTTTTGATTAACATTTTGATTATTGCCTTTTAAACGGTTCATTATTTTTTCATGGATATCGGACAATTGCCCTCCTGAAAAATTACCGCTGTTATTATTTCTCGGCTGATTAATTTTATTAATAAAATCTTTTTCATTCATAAAATAGATATTAACCTATTTATAAAATAAGTAAAGACAAATAATAAAAATTTTGATATTACTTTTGATAATAATTGAGAAAATTAATGAATGAATCAAATATAAACAGAATATACTATATCGATTTTTTAAGACTGCTTGCATTGTTTTATATGTTTTTTCAGCATACTGTACTTGCTTTATTAAAACCTGAATATAACAGTGGTATAATATTATTCTTATTTGATATTGTACCAATCTGTCCTGCATTATTTCTTTTTGTTTCGGGATTTTCAATATCCATATCTATTAATAAAACAAAATATAATGATAAAAAAAATTTATTCCTGCATCTTTTTAAAAGAGGAATAATATTAATTATTTTTTCATCAGTATTGTTTTTCTTAGAATTAGGACTGCAGTTGCCTGATATATTGATTTCATCAGGCATATTAAATACAATAGGCTGGATGTTGATTATATCATCTCTTATTATATTACTTCCTCAAAAAAAAATGATTACATTATTTATAATAATAATTCTTTCCTGTATATTCATAATTTTTGAAAAATTTAATATTTATATAATACCGTTTAATAATGGATATGAACCTATGATTCCTACTATAATATTCGGATTTACCGGATTACTGACAGGTTTATTAAATAATAAATTTAAGGATATTAATAAACAAAAATTTTATATAACATTAATCCTGTTTACAGGTATTATTATTTTTTCTATTTATTTGATTAAGTATGGATTATTTAAAGTTTTTCATCCTACTATTGGCAGATATGATATAGAAAGAACATTTCAAAGCTATTTAGTACCTTTAAATTTATCTAAAGGCATTGATTATTCCGATACTTTTTCTGTATTCATCTGGAATTACAAAACAAATTGTTTCTTTGCATCACTTGGTTTTATTTTTATTATTTTTGGCATCTTTAATTTTTTAGAAAAATTATTTAAAAATAATATTTTTAATTATATTCTATTGCCGGGGAGATACGCTTTTATAAATTATTTCTATCATTTAATTATTATTTCAATCTTTGTTATTATTTTTAATTACAACAATTTTACAACAGTTTTTTTTATCATATTTTTATTTTCATTATTTGTTTTTAGTTATGTATTGAGCCTAATTTATTTGAAAATAAAAAAATTAAAAAAAATTCGGACTGATCATTTAATTTAAAAAACACTGATTATCTTCATCAAGGTAATCACCTGTTACCGCATAAGCAATAGCACGGCAGCCCCCGCAGATCCATCTATATTTGCATTTACCGCATTTTCCGTTTAACAAATCCCTGTTCCTTAGTTTTTTAAGTATTTCAGATTCATTCCAAATCTTAAAAAAATCAACATCTAAAATATTTCCTAATGAAACTGGAAGCCTTCTGCATGGATAAATCACACCGTCGTTGTCTATCGTTAAACCGTTAAATCCTGCAGAACACCCTGAAACAATATTTTGACAAAATTTTTTATTTTTCATTTTTACCATATTCCATAAAGGATCTCTTAACGGGATATCTATTTTATTAATCCTTTTTTTTAAATTAAATACTTTTTTAAAAACAGATTTAACTGTATTCTTTTTTAACATTAAATGAATACTGTCGGATGATTGACCAATAGGCACCAATCTTGAAAAATGAAAACGGTCCGCTTCATTTTGAGTTAATTTAACAACCTTTTTTACATCTTTATAATTGTATTTTGATATAGTCATACTAATTGTAACATTAAAACCATTCTTTTTTAAGAATCTCATTGATCTTAAAGCTTTATCAAAATTATTAATCCCGCGTATTTCATCATTTATATCTTTTAATCCTTCAATACTTATCTGTACCGTCCTGCAATGTGTCTTTTTTAACATTTCTATTTTTTCTTCTGTTATACCAACACCGCTTGATAATATCCTGCATGGTATTTTAAGCTTTTTTGCTTCATCTAATAATATAAAAAGATTATCAGATAAAAAAGGCTCTCCTCCGCTAAATTGTATTCTTCCTTTTTTATTAATAGCAACAAGAAAATCATGATATTTTTTGAGAATTATTTTAAGATTTTTTAAACTTAGATCATTTTTTTTATTATCATCAATGTAGCAGTGTTTGCAGGATAAAAGACATTTATTAGTAATATGCCATTGAAGGAAAAAAGGATCATTACCGGTAAATTTTTTTTCATTTATCAACCGCCGCAGCTTGAACAGCCTGAACAGCTGTCACAACTTGAACCCTCCCCGCCTGTTCCTTTATTTTTTTTTGAAAATATACTTATAATAGTAGAAAATATCGTTATACCAAAAAACAGAAAATAAAATAAATATTGTTTAAAATTTTTAAAAACTTTTTTTAATAATGCATAAATATAATTTTCTTTATTTACAGTAAGCCCCGGTGTAAAAACAACAGTAAATCCTTTATCTTTTAAAACATTCTGCTCAACAACTATTTGTTTATTTTTTATCTTATAATATCCCGGATTTACCTTTATTATTTTATAATCAAATTCGGAAGGAAAAATAAATCTATATTCTGCATTGTATACAGGTATACGAAATACACCGGTCCAGTCGGCAGTCATCCTGTTTTTATTCATATCACCTGTAAGTGCATTCTTTAAAATGAATGATACGATTACTCTTTTTACACCATTTTCTATACCTTTAAATTGCCATGTTATCTTTGTTTCTTTTAAATACTCAACATCAGCACTTAATGAATTACCAAGTTCATCTGCACACTCCAAATCTACTACATCAAAATTACCGACAAATTTAAAACCTGAATTTTTAAATTCGTTTCTAATATTATATTTGATATCCAATGTTACAAAAACATCCGGTGAATTATGTTTAACCTTAAAAGTCGCGATATATTTTTGTATGTCATAATAAGAATAGGTATAAAAAGGAAAAAGTAAAATAAAAATAATAAATAAATATACTTTTTTTATCTTATTAAAACTTTTTTGATATATCATCAATAATCCTTATTAAATCAAAAAGATCTTCAAAATATTGCGGGATATCTTTAATTTTTAAATTTATTTTATTTTGTTTGACTTTCAGCATGTTTAACATGAAATTATTATTTATTTTAAAAAAATCATAAAATTTTTTTATCATATTTTCCTGATCGTTTGTCGCTTCCTGTTTTTTTAATGTTAAAATAACTTTTATTAAATATATGCAATTATTATAATTTATTAATAATTTTTTTCGTGCTAACTTAACGTTATTTAAGCATATCCAGTATTGCTGTTTGATTCTCATACGCAATCCTGTAATTTCATGATTTAACTGCCATACCAGATCCTTATTATCAATTTGAATCTTTGTAAAAATATCATCACCATAAACAGTTACATGATTTAACTTAATAGACCAAAAATCAATAGGATAATACTTTATGGATTCATTCAAATTTCTTAAAGAAATAAATCTAGGAGAAATCCTTTTATACTGCCAGGATTTTTTTACCCATAATGCAATTTCCTTTAAATCCTTAATATCAAGTGTCTTTAGGATGCAATAAAGATTTATATCAGAAAATTTATCGGAAAAATCATTTGTAACGGCACTTCCTGTAATGGAAATACAGATTAACTTATCTTCAAAATAATCAATTATTTTTCCACAAAAGCTTGATAAATATTTTTTTAATGAATCATTAATATTAAGTTTATTAATTTTTTCCATAACTTTTACTTCCATGTAAATTATTTTGATATTTCATAATGATATAATTTTAATATATGTTAATCAAGAAAAACAATTATAATTATAAAATTGATTTTTTTATTCAATTTTGCTAAATTAAAAAATGAATGTTTCAAAAAATGACTGGAATAAATTATTTAATCTTCCTTTACAACATTCTGAAATAAAAATAACCAGAAAATTTAATCAAAACCGGATGTCCGGAATAAAAAAAGGATTTAAACCGCAATCAATGGATGACAGATGGTTTATCTATTATGAGAATGATATTTTGTATATACATAGAAGCTGGAGCGGTTATTGTATATATGAAATTCATTTTATAAAAAAAGGGAATAGCTACGAAACCGTAAAGTTTCTGGTTAACAGAGATATTGAGCAATATAAATATATAGATGATGAATATGATATAAAACAGATTAATCAATTTTTAGAAATGTTAATTTTAAATAAATAAATCTAAAATATATAAAATAATATTACCATGGCATTTCACCGGTTTCTTCGGCATTCTCAATAATATCAGTAGCGTCTTTAATATCAGGTTTACCTGTAAAATCCATACCAATCATAAATATTTCAACACTTTTTTTGCGGCATGATTTAGGTTTAAACCATTTTGCAGTTTTAAAAGCAAGTTTAATTTCATCCATTATTTCTTTTTCATCACCGCCTTGAAATATTTTAGCAATAAAATACCCGCCTTTTTTAAGAAAATTATAAGAAAACATTAAAGCATCCCGCACCAAATCACCGGAAGCATAACAGTCAACGAGTTTATCGCCTTTAGTATCAGGCGCCATATCACTTAATATCCCGTCATATGGAGCTAACTCTACAAGCTCAGCTTTTTTATGATCCTTTAAAAAATTACCTTTTATTATTTTAACATTATTATATTGAGCCTTTACTTCTTTAAAATCAATACCCACAGCCAGCCCGCTGTCACCGATTATTTTTGATATATATTGAAGCCATGAACCGGGAGCACTTCCCAGATCAAGCAATTTTTGACCTTCTTTAATTAAATTAAATTTATCCTGTATTTCCATAAGTTTATAAACACTTCTGGCATAATATCCTTCTTCCATCGCCTTTTTGGAATAATAGTCCGGTTTTTCATACGGATTCATTTATGATCCTTTTTAATAAACAATATTTTATAATATATAAAAGTTTTAATTATTTGGCTAGTTATAAAATATCTAATACTAAAAGATAAAATAATTATATAATAAATAAAAATAATGTATAATAAAATTATTCTCCAGGGTAAGGAGTTTATTTATGAATAATTATAAAAATCCAATACTTGTCTACAATCCAAGTGCAGGCGGCGGAAATGCAAAAAAGAAAATAAACAATAATATAGAAATAATACGAAACAATCTTTTTAAAGATTTAACTATATATGAATCAGAATCAAAAGAAAATCTTATAAATAAAATAAAAGAAATACATAAAAAAAAGCTGCATGATCTTATAATTTGTCTAGGCGGCGACGGGACAATATCCTTACTGGCAAATGCAGAGATTAATTTTAAAAAAAAGGACAGGATACCAATCATGCCCATCCCGTCAGGAAGCGGAGACTCACTGGTAAGGGATTTTAATATATATAAAATTCAGGATGCCATAAATAATTATAAAAAAGATAATTCTGTCAAGTATTTTGATCTGATTTATTTTAAGGAATTAAACGGAAAATTTGATTATTATTGCATTAATATCCTTGGGATGGGATTTGTTTCCGTAATTGCCGAATGCGCAATAAAATACGGGAAAAAATGGGGTACAGCAAGCTATTTTATCGGTGCATTAAAAGGTCTTAGGGAATATAAGCCATATAAAGTTAAAATAATTTGTGATAAAAATAAAACCTATGAATTTAATAAAGTATATTTTTTAACCATATCCAATACTAAATATACAGGAGGAGCCGTTAAAATCGCACCCGATGCAGAATACAATGACGGCATCATGGATATAATTATTTTTCATGATATATCAAGATATAAATTTATAACAGGTTATCTTGGTACATTTAAAAGTAAACATGTTAACTCAGAAGGCTGTATTTATATAAAAGCTAAACAAGCAGATATTTATGCTGAACCGGATTTTAGCTTAATGCCTGACGGTGAGTTAATGGGTAAATCTCCGATAAGAGTAAAAGTAATTAAAAAAGAAATACCGCTTATTGTTTAACGATAAAACTTTATTTTTTTTCTATTATTAAAACACATGAATCTTCACCATCAGCGATTCTTTTATCAAAAGTTAATTTAAATCCAAGACTCTCTATCTTGCCGAAATCTATCCTGTAAGCCAGATCACACATAGTTTTGATTTTATTTTCAGACAACTTCATCTCATTCCATTTATCAACAAGAGGACATCTTTCCATTTTAATAATGGCTTTATCATCATTCCCCGAAATAATGGACTGCTTAAAAACCTCTCTGCTTAAAGGATTGCTTACAAATTCTTCTGCAATACTTATTGCACTGGCTTTAACATTATCAGGATACAGCTTGGATTTATCAATACCAAGCTTATATACAGCGTTTGAGAATATTTTTTTAGCCTTTTCTTCACCAATTTCTGCTTTCATCTCTTCATATAAAAACAAATATGCTTTTGCTCTTACTTTTGTGGCTTCAATAAATGCTTCAACAGGGGTCATAATATACTCCTTCATTTTTTATGATTATTGGGATTTATATATTTTATCCAATAAATCACTTATTTTTAAATTTTTTGCCCATTTATTCAAATAATCAAAATCAATAATATCTTTATTTATTTCATAAACTCTTAGTGCATCGATATAATGTTTTTGGCTGCCATTACATTCTTTACACCATTTCAACTTCATTAATATAGTATCTTCTATACTTGTAATATAAATATACTTATTAAAAATTAATATTTGCTTTTTTCTAGAAAATCTTGATTTATCAAAAGATTCATCAGTTAAAATCCAAAAATCAACTTTATCTCCACTTTTCGTATCAATTAAATTGAACATACTATGATTACTTAATGAATCTTTGATAGAATCAAAGTCACAATAAAATCTTTCTGAATGTAATGTATCAAACAATATCTTTATATCCTTTTCATTAATTGAAATAATAATATCTATATCATGAGTTGATCTTGGTTCACCTAGAATACTTGTAACAGTTGAGCCTGTCAGCATATATTGAATATTAAGATTTTCAAGTTTTGTAATAACATCTATCAATATTTCCTGTTGTGACATTTATTTAAAATCTCCAGAAATTTATTATTCAAATCATTATCATTTATATCAGGGTATTTATTTTTTATGCCTGCAATTAAAAGTTTTTTAGAATATTCTGATAACTCAAAACATTTTAAAAGTTTTTCTTCATAACTCATATTTTTTAATACTTTTATGTATATATCCCTATTATCTTTTTTTATTATCAATTTTTGACTACCTTATATAATTAAAACCTGGCTTTTATTTTAAATGTATGTGAGAATGATATATTGAAAGTAATATCCGTACCAGCATTCGTGAAAGCATCCTCTTCAAAATAAAACTGCCATCTGAAATTTTTATATTTAAAAACCAATCCGATCAGTAAATTAACCTGGGGCAGTTGAAGATATTTAACATAACCAATTCCCGATAAAAAATAATCTATATCACCGCTTAACGGCGAGTTTTTAATATTAAACTGTACAATAAAGGAAAAGAACTTAAAAGGATTTAATTCTACACTAAAAATACCGTTAAACATCGGATATGGATTTGAGTCAATATTATAAAGCAGAAAATCAAGAGGCATTACCAGGCATGTTTGTATATAAAAAGTGAATAACCAGAAAGGCCTTAAATCCGCCAGTACACCAACAGCAAAATCAGGATACCCGGATCCGCTTATACTGATACCGCATGATCTACCCGTTGGTACTTTTAAGGCACCAAAAGCAGCCAACGACACCCATTTTATTTGAAAAAAAGTATATTTAACCCAGAGATCAATATCACCGATTGAGGCAGCCGGTCTATCAAGGTGAAGATTTACATTGTTATCATTTGGTATATCTATATAAATTTGATTCCTGGCTATATGCTCTCTTCCTGCATTAGGAAATCCAAAAGCCGTATGATATCCTTCAATGATTGTATCTAAAAACCCGCCGTAATAACCCATTATCCTTGCATCAACGCCTACTTGTAGATTTTTAACAATATAAAATGAAGCACCAAGCTCAAAAACAATTGATTCATAATCTCTTAATACTTCCGCTGTATAATTTTCATCTTCATCGACATATAAATATTTTAATTTAAAATCATTTAAATAATATAATGAAAAATGATATTCAAATTGAAATTTATCACCGCCTTTAGCACTTATCCCGGGCATATTGTAATATATAAAAAAAGGTATATACATATTCTTCCCGTACAAAGGGCCTTTTGAAAAATCTCCCTTCCTGATAATCAGAGCCTGCAATGAAATCGTTAAAATTAAAAGAATAATTATTAAAATATTTTTTTTCCCTGCTCTTAATCCATTCATAAAAAAACAATATAATTTTTTAATTAAAATGACAATACTCCTTGTAAAATAAATTCAGCGCCAAATCTATTTACAAATTTTTTCGTTAATTGGCTATAATCCAGAGTATATCCAAATTTTGTAATACTGGTTAATGTAAAATTTTTATTGAACCTGTATCCTACTTTTGGTGTGAATTCAATATTAATAATATTATCAACCTGGTTTACCGGCAGATTATCAAGTCTTATATGAAATGTTGATGATATATCTGTAAGAAAACTGATCTCAACTCCATACTTGTCATTTGTTGTATAGTCCAATTTAAAAAAGTTTTTATATATAAGATTTGCAAACCTGATTTTATACTGCATTTTCTTAATATAAATACCTTTCGTATAGGATTGCATATAACCTATAGTATTCTCAATATCTACATTTTTATATGTATAAAAATTAATACCAACTGATGTATCGTGTGTGAATACCCTCTCACCCTTTTTCAAATCAATGCCCTCCGCTATATAATAATTTAACTCAAATAATCTAAAAAAATCGGTGGTAACCTCACCCCCGCCGTTTAATGTCATCATAAAGCTGTATGAGGGATTAAAAGTGATATTATTAATTACCTGATCTTTAAAGATAAAATTGAAGCTATATGGCAAAAAATAATTCCTGTAAATAAAAACAGACCAATCCCATGTTAAATCAATAGTGTCGGTTAATGAATCGAACTTTATTGATTCTCCAACCAAATATCTGTCGCTATCTCTATAAATTGATGAAAAAGGAGGAAAAAAAATTATCGGCGATATATAACCTACAGAAAATGCAAACTCATCGAAATATTTATCCCAATTAATATGATTCCTGCCTATATCTCTTTTATAGCCGTTGTTTATTCTCCTTGAAAATTTATGAATAAAAAAATTAGCTTCTTTTTCCTGATAATTTACTCTTACATCAAACTGGAGTGTATTATAAAAATCCGTTACAAATTCATAAAACTCTTCAATATTTGTTATATTGGTAAGGTTATGAAGACCTATAGAATGTGAAACATATATAGGTCCGATCAAGGAAAAACCGCTTGCAAAATCAAAGTTTTGTCCTTTTTTTTCACCGTTATCAAAAAATGAAATAAAATCATCTTTATACAAATAACCAAGATTATCCAAAGAATAAGAACCGTTAAAAACATATGCCCTTTTATTATTATAAATAGAATATTTACCTCTATGATAAATTTCTTTTATATTTAATTGATATCCAGTAAAAAAATTTGTAGATGTTAATAAAGTAGTTTTAATACTTGTATCAACATCATATCCAAATTTAAAATCAGCATAATCTTTAAAATCAGCTCCTATCTCGAGTAATAAATTCCTGTTTTGTGTAAGATTTGATGTAGGCACATACCCTTCTGCATCCGGCATACCGAATTTAGTATATTCATAAAAATAAGTAAAAATAAAAGGATTCTCAATTGCAGTTTTGTAAATTTTTAATCTTAATGTTTCTGCCGGATTATAAACTCCGTTATCCCTGAAAATAAAATCCAGCAATGAATAAATATAATAATCTATAGATGTAAGTCTAAATTTCCATGTAACATCATTTCTCAATAAATAATCTTTTATGGGAGTATATTCATTAATCAAAAAATTTACTGTATTAAATGAAACTCCCCATTTTATATAAGGATACTGAAAAATGCTGAAATTATCTTTTTTAAAATTCAGGTCTGGATCAGAATAAATAAATTCATTTTTTGCACCAAAGCCAAATACAGGCACGGCATCATCAAGGGCTATCTCATCAATAAATATAACATTATCATCTGTATCACTATCTTCATTAATAAATTCAAATTTAACTTCCGAGATTAATTTATTTATACCATTAAAATTATTAAAATCCGTAAAATAAAATTCCATCATATGCCATTCATTATTGCTTAAACCGTTAAGATTTTGAGTATCATACATTCTGTTACCGTTTGTATCTGTCATAGTAAGCTTTATTTTCCTTGAGGTTTTTTCTTTTAATAAAACAAAAAAGATAAATTTTTTAAATGATGAAATATCGATCGGTTTTAAAAATTTTTTCTTTAAATAAAATTTATCATTCCGGCTTAAATTGATTTTCATTGTCCTTTCTTTATATCTCTGGTAATGAAGCCTCTGATCGATATCATGATTGTTTAAAGAAAAAATGTTGTCAAGAAGGTAAGAATCCTCGATTGGAGAAATCTCACTGGCATTTGAGCTGCCGAGCTTATCGTATTCCCAGCCCGACTCTGTAAATCTTAACTGATTAAACATCAATATCCCGGATGAGCCTGTTGGAGAATACAAAGTAAGCCTTAAACCCCGCATTTTTCTTAATTTAAGAGCATCCTCAACAGTAAAATTAAAATTGCTGTATTTTTTGGTGATCTCCGCATAATCACTTGAAGCATCTATATTAATAAATTTTGTTATATCATCGGTATTATCATCATCCAATAAACCGTTACCGTCAAAATCATTTGTTGAGTTAACCCCGTCATTTTTACCTTTATATAAATAAAATGAACCTGAGTCTGTTATATGATAACTAATGCCTTCATCCAGCACTTCTTCCTGTACATTGGTCTCAGAAGAGTCATATCTTTCTGTAACACTTCCAGCATCAATATATAATCTTACTGTACCGGACAATTCGTGTTTTTTCACAGCAACATTTAAACCGTTAAAATTACTTAAATCCATATCTTCATCAATCGAAGATATCGGGATAACAATACTCACTGCTTCATTTGCATCTAGATTAAACTCAGTGATTAATGATAATGTATTTGATCTGTCTTCATAATCATCTTCATTTAAATCAAAGGTAAATCCGTCACTAGAGCTGTATGGCCCAATCCTGGCTCCGTCAATATAATCATCTTTATCAGGAACGTCCTCATCATTAAAAGAAATAAAATTACTGTTCTCAGACACACCATATTTATGCATATTTCTGTAATACAACCTGCCTTTATTTGCAGTTGACAGATCTGTAAATACATCATCCGGGAGATCAACAGGATACCAGTTTAAATAATTAAGATTTAATTTATATCCTTTTAACTCATATTCAAAATCATCAACAATTGTGATGCCTTTTAACTCAGGATAATACATGGAAAACCCTGCATTTAATTTAAATCCCAGTTCAGCATTTTTTGATTTTAAAAGAGAATGAAAGTCGCCTATTAACTTTGCAAAATATAAAAACTCAATAGCATGAGAATCAAAATAATAACTTTCCTCCCAGATTTTAATAGGCATCTTATACCAGAACGAATCCCCTATTATAAAATATTTATTCAGCCTAAAATCATTTTGTAATGTAACTGTCAGATTTAGTGCATCCTCTTCATCCGTTAAATAATATACTTCAATAATATCAGTATTGCTGACTTCAAAATTTATTACAATACTCTGGCTTGCAAAATCATATGTATAATAAGAAGGATCAAGTAATATAGAGTTATAATACACAACAATACTTGACTCAATGGGCTTAGAACTCAATTTTAAATCCTGATTATGTAAAAAGCAGGAAAACTCTATTGTGTTTTCAGACAGCCAGGATCTGGGAGAATTATTGGTAAGATAAAATCTATCTACATCAACATCATCATAAAACGGATAGATATTGTATCTGTCTCCTTTTTTATCAGATTTAGTAATCCTCAGACAGCCGGTATAATCATCATAAATTATTTTATAACCGCTTTCTCTCTCATTATTATCGTCAAAAATATCAGCATTAAAATTGCTGACCTTTGATCCTGCATTTGCAATCCTGTATGAGTTTTTTTCTTCAAAGTATGAAAAATCATCAAAAAAAGATAAAATTAAATAAATCCTGCCGTCATGTTCCGTAAAATAATCGGGATATAAATTTTTATTAAAATCATTTTCACCCTCAATGCCATTTTTACCGCATTCTTCATCACCTACTTCATATACATTACCGTTAACCTTTACATTGTAATATAATAAAACGGTTTTTTTATAAACACTTTCACGAAATTTTAAAAATCCCTCATTAGTATCCACAATAAAATCAATATTTTCTTTTAGCTTTACATAATTTCTGTCATCCGATAAATCCTCATCAAGATCGCCGAAGTATTCTCCATCAGGATCACTGACATATACTTCAAAAATATCAACTATATTTTTATCAGGCAGATAATAATACATTCCTCTTTCATACTGATTGGATAAAATCCTTGTATTTACTTCTTTTTTACCGCCTTTAAATTTATCCGTTATGGATTTTACCGAATCAAACTGGACATCAAATCTTCCCCTGTAAAACCTGTTGCCCCAATCAAATCCAAAATTAATATCCTGTGCTTTGCCCCCTCTTAAAGATCTGTATGGATTAACTTCAACTTCTTTTATCTGATTGGTTATATATATTTTATTAATAAATTTTCTAACTGTATATTCAAATGTAAACTCTGTATCATCAATATTGTCATTAAAAAAAAGATGCAGATATATTCCTGAATCTGTAACCCAATCCAGTGCAAATAATCTTTTTTGCTCAAATATAATACCTTCTCTCATCCCTGGATTTGTCAATAACCAGGCAATTTCAGGATATAATGTGAATCCAGTACCATATCCCAATCTTATTGTCCAGACACCAATTATACTAATATCCCCGTCAATTTTGCCGATTTTAAAAGAAAAGGATGTTTTTACATCGGATGTTGCATCCGTATCGCTTATTTGTTCGGGAATTAATAGCTGTAAATTATAATCCGGTACAACAACAGAACAAAAGGTATTATGTGTAAAAATAAAAATGATTGATAAAAATATATATTTTTTCATATAATAAATATGAGATTAATACTATTATATATATAATCTGTTTAATATACCATAATTTTTAGTGAAAGGTAAAAAATGTATACTGATAATGATAAAATAAAAATGAAATCCTTTGTACAGAGGCTGATACATAATCCCACATTAAGAAGTGAACCTAAAATTATTGCAGAAGAAAATATAATTAATTTTTTCAGTCAAAATATTGATGCTTTAAAAGCGACATTTTCTTCAAAAGATTATTTTCCTCATCTTAACTGGCTTGATATACAAAATCTCTTTTATGAACTTCTTGTTGATGAAATTGATCTTGACTTGATCCCGTATCTTAACAATTTAATAAGGCATAATATTAATTTTCAGTTTATGAATGCTGTATTAAACACTCAGTTTAAAGAAAAAAATTACTTTGAAGACATTACCGAAATCTTATCAAAAGCCATCCATAGATTTGAAATCAGGAGAAATCTGATCGCAATAATAAATATATTTGAAAATAATGTAATTGATAAATATATGAATCAGGCATTCGAAAAAAGAGCATATATAGCAAGAGAAATCAATTTTGTAGAAAAATTAAAACTGCCGCTTGATATGATTATCAATCTAATTAAAACAATAATGCTGTTGGGTTTATTTGGATTTATAAGATCAGAATTAAACAATACAACATTTATACAAAAAATTGAGGCAAAATCTTTAAATATCATCGGATATCAAAATCAAAAAACATATTTCCAAAAAGCAATTAATCAATATTTTGAGAATGCAAATTGCTTTACCTATGAAATAATAGAAAAAGGTATTTATATACATTTAAACTTTACAGAAGACAAAACCATACCGGCATCTTCAAGAATATCAAAAATATTCCTCATATTCGGAAAGAATTATAAAACAAAAGTAAAAATCGATAGAGGTGCGGATACTTTTGAAAAAAGCTGGTTTCAAGCTCAAAGGAAAAATTATAAATACTTTGGATTTGATATCGATATACTTGATGAGTTTTATAGGATCGCGGCAGAAAATTACTGGTAATTTAAATTAATATTATAATTGGAGAATCAATATTATATGTATTTAAATATAATTTACCACCAAGACACAAAGGCACTAAGTTTTTTAAAACCTTAATTCCTTTTGTGATTTGGTGTCTTCGTGCCTTAGTGTTTTCATTAATAAAGAGTTTTATTATGTTGTGCTTTTTAAGGGCTGTAACCACCAAGGCACAAAGGCACGAATAAGAAAATAATTAAAAATTTTGTTGGGGTCTTAGTGGTAATTATTTTAAGCATTTTTATATTAATACATTTTAAATATTTTTTATGTAATTAATTTTTACTCAACTAGGAGAAATTAACGGTGAAAAAAAATAATCTATTTATAAATATACTGGAAAACTTTGTACTCATAATGATTATACTTGTCCTCATACAAACATTCATGGAAGACTTATCTGTTTATTTAGGTCTTAATATAAAATATATTAATTTAATTAAATTATCTGCTGTTATTTTTGATGCATTTTTTACACTGGAGTTTTTAATAAGGATGATTGCAGCAATAGCAAAAAAAGAAGGGATAGATTATTTCTTTTACAAAAACGGCTGGATAGATTTACTTGCTTCGATACCTCTTTTATTACTGCTTTCAGGTCCGGAATTAATATATCAAGTCTGGGGAATAAATATTTTATCCGTATTAGGAGGTTTTGCTTTTATCAATACATTGAGTCTATTAAAAATCATTAAAGCAATAAGGGTAGCAAGAATTTTAAGATTATTGCGGGTTTTAAAAATATTCGGTAAAATAAAAAATGTAAATTCCGTAATGGCACAACGTCAAATCTGTGTTATATCAACAATAATAATTAATACAATTATTATATTTTTTATTACAAATGCAGTACTGTATGAAACAAACATATTCCCCTCAAAATTTAATGAATCAGAAAAAAAAGAATCATCTATTAATAATTTTTACTATAAGGCAAACAATCTTGCAAAAGATCAAATAGTATCAATTATTAATACTACCGCCCTTGATTATGATAATATATACAGGATTGTTTATAACGGTAATATTATATATGAATCAGATATCGGTAAAAATAATAAATTTATATATATGAAGGAACTGGATAAGAAATCAAATACAGTCAGTAATGATAAATATTTAATTACATATAAAATATTCACAAATAATAAGCTTTATATAAAATACCACAGGCTTGATGTTTTACTTGATGAAGTATTTAATAATATGCTTATATTTTCATTAATAATAATTGTATTATTATCGATACTTATAATCTATTCCAGACATTTTGCACTTACAATAAGTGATCCGGTATTTGTTATGAGAAACGGTTTTGAAAAAAAAGATTATACACTGGCTGTTAAATTAAAAAAACATTATTTAGATCAGGATGTATTTTTATTGGCAAATGATTATAACAACAGATGGCTTCCTGCAAAGATAAGAAAATTGAGTGAATTAAAAGAAAAAGGTACAAAATTAAAATTGGAAGATATTATAAAGAAATAAATAAAGCAGCTAAGGACTATATATGAATGTAAAAAATGCAGTAAAAATATTTTTTTCAGCACTATTGGTATTATTCTCAATATTATTTATATTTTTATTAAATCCGTTTATTTCAATTGAAGAAGAACAAAACACAGATGCAAAAAAAGTTATATCAAAGATTAATTATGATATAATAAAATATGAAAATGTGAGTGATCTTACTATAAAAAGTTTACCGAAAAATTTATTTTTTGCAATCTGGCTAAAACAGCAGAATGCCCAATGGATACCCATAGTATTTGACAAAAAAAATATAAATAAAAATCAGCTGATACAGCCGAAAATTTTACCATATAAATTAAAAAAAATAACTAGAATTTATCCTGAAAAAATCAGCCTGTCATATGAAGGCAGTAATGATTACATTATCTGGTTAAATAAATATAATATGTTTTATTTTTTAAAGCATTTTATTTTACCGTTGCTTTTTTTAATGCTGACATATTTAATAATTATATTATTAATAGAAATAATTTTTGGAATCATAGGAATTATTTTTAGAGACAGAGAAATAACAGAAATAGAAAAGATAGAAGACGACCTTTATGACTATGAGAATAACGGTAGTAATGACTCTGATACATCTGATACAATTGAAGATAATTATGATATGATGAATGAAATTGATACTATAAAAGAAAAAATTAACAATAAAGAAATTAATTCTTTAATAGAAGATGATATCGAAACAATAGAAGATATAGATAATCAGCTTGAAAATATGGATACATTTAAAGAAAATGATGAATTGCAATTAATACCGGTTGAAGATAATGCTGATGATGATACAGGAGAAATAAATGTTAATTATGATGAATTGATTGAAAACTACAAAGAGTTATGGGAAAAAAATTTTAAAGTAAGTGAAGATTTTAAAAAAAAATTTAAATTTGAGGATATTTTTAATCTTATTAAATTCGGCATCAAACCTGAGCAGTATATTACAGAATCATTAGAGACAGCAAAAAAATATTTTAACTGGGATAATGCAAGATTATATATACATCAAGAGAATAATTTTATTGATACAATAACAAAAGAAATCCTTGAGACATCAAAAGTTATTATCCCGCAAGACGGCAATAAAAAAGGAAAAATATTTATTCCGTTATTCCCCTATAATGTAAAAGAAATATACGGTTATTTTTATTTTGAATGGAATCATACTGAAAAATTTAATATCTCGGATATTTTATACTTTTTAAAATTTTTCTTTTCAGATAAAGCAAAATCGATTTTTTTAAACTATAAAACCTTAAACAGCATAATAAATATACTCTATAATAAATTACAAAAAGACAATGAGACTGCTTTCTCCATTTTAGAAGTAGATAATAAAGAAAAGCTTACAGAAGAGCTTGGAGAATCAAGAATAAATATGCTTAATGATAGGATAAAAGAAAGAATGATAAATTATTTTAATAAATCAATAATATTTAATCTGTCAAATTTAATGTTTGCAATTATCTCGGAAAATATAGAAAAAGAAAAGCATATATTAAAAATTGAAAAATGGATTAATGATATCTCAGAACAATTATATGAAATTTCATTGGAATACGGCAACATAGCATTATCATACTCATGCGGAGTATCATTCCAGGATAAAAGGGATTTACATCCTCAAGTCTTAATAAATGAAGCGGAACAAAATCTAAAAATAGCCATACAAAAAGGCAGGAATCAGGTAGTATATTGATTATAATCAAAGGATTTGTCTATGAAAAAATATAAGTTTATAACATTCTCATTATTATTAATAATTTTTGTTAATTTAACTGCTTTTACAAATGATAACAAATCTCAAAATAATAAAAAAAAATTTAATTATATAAAATATTTATACAAAGAAAAAGCTGCAAACAGCAATATAAAAATATCATATTACGGCACAAAAAGCACTGCATTATTCGGACTCGGTATAGCAGGTATAAGTATATTCGGCATATCCTGCTTTTCATACTTTGCAGCAGCTATTGCAACAAGCGGTATCAATCTTGCATTATACGGAACCGGTACGCATTCTACTGCATTAATCGTAATAATGGCGTCTGGTTTTATACCAATTGCCGGACCCTGGGTAGGCTTAGGTTTTCTGGCTTATATGGCTAATACACCGGATCTTACAATAAATCAAAATCTTACTAATCCGACTGCATTCTATGGAAGCTTAATAGCATTATATGCTGTACTGGGAACCTTAGAGCTGGCAGGATTTGCTATACTTTTAATCGGTTTTATTAGTTTCAGCAGTCTTATAAATAATAAGGATAAAGAAGTTTCATTTTTTATATCTAATAATGAAAAAGGTGATTTTATTACCGGATTAAGATATTCATTTTAAAGAATTATTTTTTACTAGATTTACCATAAACAGCATCTAAAACATCATTAAAATAATCAACATAATGAGCCTTCATACCGGATTTTATATATTTAGGCAGTTCATCAAAATCCCTTTTATTATCTTTTGGTAAAATTACTTCCATTACACCGACTCTTCTTGCTGCAATTATTTTTTCTTTAACACCGCCTATTGGTAAAACTTTGCCTGTTAAAGTTAATTCTCCCGTCATAGCAATATTATTTCTTACAGGTTTATCCTGCGTAAGAGAATACAGAGCCAAAGCCATAGTAATTCCTGCAGAAGGGCCGTCCTTTGGTGTTGCACCGGCAGGTACATGCAGATGAATGAAATGCTCATCAAAAAAGCATTTATGACTTTCTGATTTGCACATGATGGATTTAATATAGGAATAGGCAATTTCGCTAGACTCCCTCATTACGTCACCTAATTGGCCTGTCTGTTTAAAACCGGGACTTTTTGATTTTATAGCTGATGCTTCTATATAAAGTGTAGCACCGCCAAGGCTTGTCCATGCCAAGCCTAATGTAACACCGGGGATATTTTTATTGTATAATTCTTCATCCGGAAATATCGGTTTACCAAGATAATTTTTTAATAAATCTGCAGTTATAATTTTTTTTTCAGAATCCCCTAATGCCTGTTTATATGTGACTCTTCTCATTATCTTTTTTAAAAATTTTTCAAGATTTCTTACTCCTGCCTCTCTGGCATATCTGTTTATTATAAACTCAATGGCATCATCTTCAATAACAAGTTCTTCTGTATTTAATCCGTGCTCCTCAAGTTGTCTCGGTATTAAATGCTTTTTTGCAATAGCAAGTTTTTCCTGCATTATATAACCCGATAAATGCATAACCTCCATCCTGTCAAGTAATGCAGAAGGTATTGTATCCAACTGGTTTGCAGTAGTAATAAAAAGTATATTTGATAAATCGAATCTTACATCAAGATAATGATCCAAAAACTCTTTATTCTGCTCAGGATCAAGCACTTCCAGTAAAGCACTTGCCGGATCACCTTGAAAACTCTTACCTATCTTATCGATTTCATCAAGCATGATAACAGGATTTGCTGTACCTACCCTTTTTAAACTCTGTATAAATTTACCGGGCATCGCGCCTATATATGTCCTTCTATGACCTTTAATTTCAGCTTCATCCCTCATACCGCCTACAGAAAATCTGTAAAACTTCCTGTTTAATGCTTCTGCAACAGATTTACCTATCGAAGTTTTACCCACACCCGGAGGACCGACAAAGCATAATATGGAGCCGGATAATTTACCTCTTTTTTTAGCGGTACTTATAAATTCCAGGATCCTTTCTTTTATATCATCAAGGCCATAATGCGAATCATTTAATATTTTTTTAGCTCTTCTTATATCCATCCTGTCTTTTGTAAATATTCCCCACGGCAGTTCTGTAAGCCAGTCTAAATATGTCCTTATAACATGATATTCGCTGCTTGACGGCTCCAGTAATTTTAATTTATTTAACTCATCAGTTACTATCGAAGCTGCTTCATCAGATAATATTATTTTATTAATCCTGTTTTCAAATTTTTCAACCTCAGTGGTTTTATCATCCTTTTCTAATCCCAGCTCTTTTTTAATTATTTTTAACTGTTCCTGCAAAAAATATTTTTTTTGCTGCTGTGTTATTTTTTCATCTATATCTTTTTTAATCCTGTCCTGTATTTTTGACACTTCTATCTCATCTCTTAAAATAGTCAACAGCTTTTTAGCTCTTTCCAATAAATCAACAGTCTCCAATAATCTCTGGAGCTTTTCTGATTCAGCAGTCGTCATCGAGGCTATTAAGTCCATGATCTTACCAGGCTTCTCCGATGAAAATTGGGACATCAGGATTCTCAACTGTTCGTGAAATAAAGAGTTAAGCTTTAATAATTCCTTTACAGATGATATAATCTCCAATGTATATGCTTTTAACTCATCCTCACTCTGATTATCCGGATCATCAAAATATTTAACCTTCCATTTTATGATATTATCATTAGTAGGTATTTCTTTAATTTTTTTAAAACGTTTTATACCCTGCACTAAAAGTTGAAATGTTACGGTATCTACTTCAATAACCTTATGAAGCTTCATTACAACACCAAACTCATATAACTCGGAGTTTAATATATTTTCCTGGTCTATTTCCTTTGATAATACACCGCCTATTATTTTATGATTACTATGGAATGCACTATTAATAGAGTTAATTAATTCCGGACCAGATATAACCAGAGGCACCATCATACCCGGGAATAATGGCCTGGAAATCAGAGGAATTATTATTATCTCTTCCGGAAAAACATCATCAGCAATTACAATATTTTGACTCTCATCCTTCATATCATTCTGATTATCATTGTTCTTCATGTCATCCATTTTAAATTTTATCCTCCACATAGTAACTCATAATAGACTATTTAATTGATATTAAAAAAAAACAATAAAGTCAACAATGATTAAAATTATTTTAATTCATTAAAATAATTTTAAATGGTATAATATAATAATTTTTATATGGGAATGATAAATGTTTTTTGATTATATGATGGATTATGAAGGAAATATTTTCAGACCTCCTGCTGAACACAGGAGCATCTTATTACAGGTTACAGTCGGGTGCTCTCATAATAAATGTAAATTCTGCGGTTTATATAAAGATAAAAAATTTAAAATAAAAGAAGAACATGTTATAAATAGGGACATTGATACGGCATCAAAATATCTTAGAAATCAGAAAAGGCTTTTTTTATGTGACGGAGATGCATTAATAATTCCCACAGAAAAATTGCTATGCATACTAAAACAGATTAATAACAAACTGCCATGGATAAACAGGATAGGTTTATATGGGAATGCAAAAAGCATAATGAAAAAAAGCAAAGATGAGTTAATAGAATTAAAAAAACATAAACTGGGTATTGTTTATATGGGGATTGAGTCAGGTGATGATGAAATCTTAAAAATCATGGATAAAGGAGTTGATGTTGCAACGCAGATAGAACAGGCTAAAAAAGTTAAAGAAGCCGGGTTAAAATTATCATGTACAGTTATACTAGGATTAGGAGGGATTAAAAAATCTGAAAATCATGCGGTATTAACAGGAAAAGCACTTTCCGTCATTGATCCGAATTACGTCGGTGCACTCAGCCTTATTCTTTATCCAAACATGCCTTTAATGAAAATGATAAGCAGTAAAGAATTCACTCCGATAAAACCCTATGATACATTAAAAGAGCTTGTCATAATGATGGAAAATACCGATCTAAGCTCAGGAATTTTTTCTGCAAATCATGCATCCAATTATTTACCTGTCCAGGCTCGTTTTCCATCTGAAAAAGAAGAAACAATAAACAGCATAAAAGCGGTAATAAATACAGGCAAACAATTAAAACCGGAATGGGCAAGAGGAATATAAATTAGCTTGTTCATATAACTCTATGAAATATGCTAAATAATTATTTTAATAAATTAAAATTGTCAAAAATGTGTCTATTTAATAAAAAATTAATAAATTTGTTTTGTATATATTCAATAATTATATTACTATAGAGTCCCTGTTTTTTTAAAATATTGTCATTATAAAATAAAAATTTTAGCTTTTTTTAATAATTCAATTTTTATTTTATTTAATGGCAAATTATAATAAATATCTTATGATCTATATAAAGGAGTCAATAAAATGGGTACAAAACAAACTATTGATGGAAATACAGCGGCGTCACATATTGCGTATGCATTTAGTGAAGTAGCTGCTATTTATCCTATTACCCCATCATCAACAATGGGGGAACTGGCTGATTCCTGGGCTGCTTATGGCAGAAAAAATATATTCGGTCAAGTTCTGGATGTAATAGAAATGCAGTCAGAAGGAGGAGCCGCAGGTGCTGTACATGGTTCACTATCAGCTGGCGCTATGACAACAACATATACTGCAAGTCAGGGATTACTATTAATGCTTCCCAATATGCATAAAATAGCCGGAGAGATGCTGCCGACAGTTTTTCATGTTTCTGCCAGATCTTTGGCTTGTCAGTCATTATCAATTTTCGGCGATCATTCCGATGTAATGTCTGCAAGAAATACAGGTTTTGCTTTAATGGCGGCAGGGAGCATCCAGGAAACCATGGATCTTGCTGTGGTTTCTCATTTAGCAACATTAGAAGCAAAAGTCCCTTTTTTAAACTTCTTTGACGGTTTCAGAACATCTAATGAAGTTCAGAAAGTTGAAATGATAGACTATGAAACTTTAGCTGAAATGATAGATATGAAATATGTCGAAGATTTCAGAAGCAGGGCACTTAATCCGGATAATCCTAAATTAAAAGTAGGAGCTCAAAATCCGGATGTATACTTTCAGGGAAGAGAGACAATCAATAAATACTATAATGTAACTCCTGGCATAGTCCAGAAATATATGGATGAGTTTTCAAAAAAAATCGGCAGGCAATATAAACTTTTTGACTATTATGGAGATCCTAATGCTGAAAAAATAATAATTGCAATGGGTTCAGGCTGCGAAACAATAGAAGAAACTATTAATTATTTAGCAAAGAAAGGGGAAAAATTAGGTCTTATTAAAGTAAGATTATACAGACCTTTCTCAGTTGATGCGTTTATAAAATCAATCCCTTCCTCAGTAAAAAAAATTGCAGTACTTGACAGGACAAAAGAACCGGGTGCTATCGGTGAACCGTTATATCTTGATGTTGTTGCAGCCTTAAAAGGTAAAAACATCAAAATCATAGGCGGAAGATATGGTCTAAGCTCAAAAGAGTTTACACCAAGTATGGTAAAAGCTGTTTATGACCATCTGGATGGTGAAGCATTCCATGGTTTTACAGTAGGCATTACTGATGATGTAACAAATCTTAGTTTACCTATTAAAGAAGAAATTACAACAGAACCGGATGATGTTATCAGATGTGTATTCTGGGGACTGGGTAGTGACGGTACAGTAGGTGCCAATAAAAATTCTATTAAGATTATCGGTGATAATACAGATATGTATGCACAAGGCTATTTTGAGTATGACTCAAAAAAATCAGGTGGTATTACAATTTCATATTTAAGATTTGGAAAAAGTAAAATACAATCACAATATAAAATATATAAAGCTGATTTTGTTGCATTGCATAATCCTGCATATATCGGCAGATATGATATATTAAAACCTTTAAAAGAAGGCGGTACTTTCCTTATAAACTCAGAATGGAGTAATGAAGAAGTATTCAGTCACCTGACAAAAGACATGCAGGAAACTATAATTAATAAAAAAATTAAATTTTATAATATAAATGCTTTAAAGATAGCAGAAGAAGTCGGACTAGGCGGCAGGATAAATACAGTTATGCAGACAGCATTCTTTAAAATATCAGGTGTATTGGAAGAAAATAAAGCAATAGAATTAATAAAGAAGACTATTAAAAAATCTTTTGAGAAAAAAGGTGAAAATATAGTTAAGATGAACTGGGAATGCGTTGATAAATCCAGTGCTGCATTACATGAAGTTAAAGTTCCTTCAAGCATGAGTGAAGTAAAAGAATTTTTTACTCCTAAAAAATTAATCCCGGAAAATGCAGGTACATTCGAAAAGAATGTTATTGAAAGAATCATGCATTTAAAAGGAGACGACATTCCAGTATCACAAATGCCTTTTGATGGTTTTGTACCTACTGCTACTACAAAACTCGAAAAAAGAGGTATTGCGCCAGAAGTACCGCATTGGATATCAGATAATTGTATACAATGCAACCAATGTTCGCTTGTTTGTCCGCATGCAGTAATAAGAGCAAAACAAATTGAACCTGCTTCATTAAAAAATGCTCCTTCAACATTTAAAACGGTTAAATCTAAAACTAAAAATGATAAAGATCTTGATTATAAAATACAAGTTTATATAGAAGACTGTACAGGATGCGGCAGCTGTATCGAAGTATGTCCAGCAAAAACAAAAGCATTAGAGTTCCATCCGATTGATCAGGAAAGAGAAGCGGGAGAAGCAGAAAATGCATTATATTTTGACAGTCTGCCGGATAATATTTTAGACGGAACAACAACCTTACAAATTAAAGGTACTCAATTTAAAAAACCTTTATTTGAGTTTTCCGGTGCATGTGCTGGATGCGGTGAAACCCCATATGTTAAACTCTTAACACAGTTATTTGGTGATAGAATGATTATTGCCAATGCTACAGGATGTTCAAGTATATACGGAGGAACTTTCCCGACAATACCATATTCTAAGACAAAAGAAGGCAAAGGACCTTCATGGGCAAACTCATTATTTGAAGACAATGCCGAATACGGATACGGTTTTAGACTGGCTGTTAATGCCAACAGAAAACAGCTTAAATGGAATATTGAAAATGCCGTAAAAGATAATATTTCTCAGGAACTAAAATCAGCTTTAAATAAATGTTTAGAATTATGGGATAAAACAGATGATGAATCACAAAAAGCCGCACAAAAAGTTAAAGATATTTTGTCAGGTGAAGTAAAAAAAGCCGGCGGAAAAACTCAAATAACATTGAGAAAAATTAAAGAACTCCAGGATTATATAGTAGACAAGTCTATATGGTGTCTTGGAGGCGACGGTTGGGCTTATGATATCGGTTACGGCGGACTTGATCATGTATTGGCATCAAATAAAAATATTAATATACTTGTTCTTGATACAGAAGTTTATTCCAATACAGGCGGTCAAGCTTCTAAATCTACACCATTAGCTTCTGTTGCTAAATTTGCTGCAAGCGGTAAAAGAACAGGTAAAAAAGATCTTGGCTTAATATGCATGAGCTACGGTTATATTTATGTCGCATCTGTTAGTTTAGGTGCAAATATGACTCAAATAATAAAAGCTTATAATGAAGCTGAAAGTTATAACGGACCTTCAATAATAATTGCCTATGCTCCATGTATAGCTCATGGTTTTAATCTAAGGCATTCCATTGCAGAAGAGAAAAAAGCGGTAGAATCAGGATATTGGCCGTTATACAGATATAATCCGGAGTTAATTAAAGAAGGTAAAAATCCTTTTATATATGAATCAAAAGATCCGACAGTTAATATGATGGACTTTTTAATGAATGAAACCAGATATAAGACATTAAAACAACAATTTCCTGATGTTGCAGAATCATTATATGAACAGGCAATTGATTTTAAAAAGGCTAAACATTCATACTATAAAAAATTAAGTGAAATTTAAACATTTTTATTTTATATTTACGGGGTGTCTATAAAAAAAGACACCCCTTTTTTATATCCCTGCCATATAGATAATAACAATAAAATTGTTTGATTAATTTTATGTAATTACCTTCGGGCAAACAACACAAAATAAAAACTTCACAATTTTGTTAACCTTATTTATGTAATATATTTGTTTTCTATAATTTACTTATAAACAAACAATGATTTTATACTACTTTTTAATATTAATAAAAATTTCTCTTTAAATTATTAAATATGATCTCTCATCCTTTTTAAATGCTTTTAATTTGTATATTTCAATGATTAACCTCTTAATTATAAAAGAGTAAATGATTTTTTGTAAAAAATTATCAAAGGAATAAACTCTTTTTTTTCTATTGATTTTTCTTGAATTATAATGTATACAACTCATATGTAATCAAATAAATTCATACAAAAAAAGAAATAGAGCAGGTATTAAAATGGCAGAAAAAAAAAGAATATTATCAGGCATACAACCTTCAGGCCTTCTACATATAGGTAATTATTTTGGCGCTATGAAACAGTTTTTAGAATTACAGGATGAAAATGAATGTTATATTTTTATAGCTAACTATCATGCATTAACCTCGATTAATAATAAAGAAGAACTTTATAAAAATACACTGGAGGTAGCAATTAATTATCTGTCAATCGGACTTGATCCTGAAAAAGTAATATTGTTTAAACAATCCGATATTCCGGAAGTTTGTGAGCTTTCATGGATCCTGTCAACTGTTACTCCAATGGGACTTTTAGAAAGATGCGTTTCATATAAAGATAAAATCGCAAAAGGCATTTTAGCATCACATGGGCTTTTTGCATATCCTATATTACAGGCGGCAGATATTTTAATTTACAAGTCGGATATTGTTCCTGTTGGCAGTGATCAAAAACAGCATGTAGAAGTAACCAGAGATATTGCAATAAAATTCAATAATACATATGGTGAGTTATTAAAAATTCCGGATTTGAGGATTAATAAACAAACAGCCGTGGTACCCGGTATTGACGGACAAAAAATGAGTAAATCTTATAATAATTATATTTCACATTTTTCTGATGAAAAAACATTAAAAAAACAGGTAATGAATATCGTAACGGATTCTACTCCTTTAGAAGCCCCCAAGGATCCTGATAAATGTAATGTTTATGCATTATATAAACTCTTTGCATCAAAAAATGAAATTGAAAAAATGGCGGATAATTATAGAAAAGGCGGCTATGGTTACGGTAATGCAAAAAAAGAATTGTTAGGAAAAATACTTGATTATTTCGGTAATGCCAGGGAAAAATATGATGAATTAAAAAACAATCTGGATTATGTAGAAAAAGTATTAAAAAATGGAGCAGAAAAAGCTAAAAAAGTAGCAAATGAAACATTAAAAGAAATAAGAGATGCTGTTGGACTTAAATAATTATTTAATTGCCGGCCTCCTTAAAAAAATAAATTATATTGGAGGTAAACGATAATGGAAGATAAAAGCATTATCAAACCTATATTGGATGCTTTAGAGTATTTCAATAACAGTGCAGATGAAATTTATTATTTTTATAAAATCATTGATAAATTCTGTGCATATTGGTTTAATAAAAAAATTGATGTTAAATCATTTAATAATATCGAATACCTTTTAATACATGATCTTTTAGGCGAATATATAAGATTTGAAGAGAATAATAAAAGAATTGCCCTATGGCTTTTATCAATTAATAGAGTCTGCTATAATTATACTGTTGATCTATCGAAAGATAATGAAGAGTTATCAAAGATTAATAATTATGAAGATCATGATATTGATGCTACATTAATTAAACCGATATTGGATGAAATAATATATCTGGAAAAACTTCATGAAGAAGCAGGTATCAAAGATGCCGGAGAATCAGACATAATATCAAATTATTTACAATGGGTAATGGTATATGCTACTATTATTTATCCCTCCTTAAATGATAAATTTGATTTTTATGAAACAACAATAATTGATGCAATGAACTTTATATTAAGAGAGTTTATAAAACAGAGATCTAATTCTAAAAGAATGGCTTACTTAATAATGGGAATAAAAGAAGCGTGTAAAATTTATTCCTATCAAAAACCTGAACTATCCAAAAATTTTTTTGAAAATTATAAAAACAATGGAAATATCATAGCTGGGAAAGAAGAAGAATTAATAAAAGAAATTCTTACAAAACTTAAAGACGGAAAAATATATCAGGAAGAAAATGATTTATTATTTGCAAAAATAACTCCAGAGCATTTTGCTCAAAATAATTATGAAAAACTTATTATTGATCTAAATTTTTATCCAAAAAAAACTATATCTGTTTTTAATAAATATATTTTTAATTTTACAAATAAAATAATGGAGTTTAATAAAACAGAAAAAATTATTTTTTTTAAAACACTTGATGAGTATAAATTAACAAATATAAAAATACAAAAATCAGATATAATTGATATATTAAAAAAATCATTAGAAAACATACCGGAAAAAACTAAAAACTTCATAAATAATGAAATAATTAAATTAAAAAATAATGTTGGTAAATATATAGATAATGTTGTAAAAAATATGGAATCAAAAGATTCTCAGTTGAAATTTAATACGGCAAAGACATATATTATGATATTTTTATTTAAAAAAATTTTATCAGATTAATATTAATTTTATATAATTATTATATATTGGGGAATAATATGAGTAATACTAAATTTTTAATAATCCTTATTATCATTTTTTTATTAATAAGTTGCGGCTATAAAATAAAAAATAAAGATGTTAAAAAAGCTATTAAAAAACAAATAAATTTTAATTTAACAAAAAAATCAATTAAAAAAATAAAAAAATTAAATCTTAGCAATCTTAATTTAAATACTTTACCTGAAATACTGCAATACATGACAAACATTGAAGAATTGAATCTCAGTAATAACAACTTATCTCAATTATCATCTGACATAAACAAACTTAAAAAATTAAAAAAAATAAATTTATCAAATAATAAATTTAAAATATTTCCTTCTGAATTATATCACTTTCTAATATTACAGTGTATTAATATCAGTAATAATGAAATAAAAGAGATACCGGATCAAATTGAAAGATTATTTAATCTCAAAGAATTATATATTTCACATAATAAAATTGATACAATAAGCAATGAAATAGAAAAATTAGAAGTGTTAAGATTTTTAGACCTTTCAAATAATAATATTTCAATATATCCAGATATTTCATTAGGAGCATTAATATTTTTAGATTTAAGTAATAACAATTTAGAATCCATTCCGGAAAATATAATAACTCCAAATATAAAAATATTAAAATTAAACAATAATAAAATAAACAAATTACCAAATAATTTTGAGACAGCGTCTTATTTAGACACATTATATCTTCAAGATAACAATCTCTCATATTTACCGAGTTCTTTTGAAAATATCCCCTCTCTAAGAAATTTAAATCTATCAAGAAATAATTTTGACAATTTCCCATATCCTTTGTGCAATGTTATTTCTCTGGAAAATCTCTGGTATAATAATAATAACCTTCAAAACCTGCCGGTATCTTTTGGTAATCTTATTAATATAGAAAAATTATATATGGATAATAATAATTTTATGATTTTTCCTGATGTTTTATATAGATTAAAAGAAAATTTATCGGAGTTGTCGTTGAAAAACAATAAATTATCATCTATCCCGTATGATTTAGATGAAAAAATGAATCTTACATTTTTATATTTAAAAAATAATCCAATTAACAGCCTAACAGGAAATATTAAAAATTTAATACACAAAGAATCAACTAAATCAATCTTTAAATTAATTAAAGATAAATATGTTGTTAATCTAAAATATTAAAAAAATTTTTTAATAATAGAAAAAGTATATTGTCATTATTTTTCAAGTAAATAATATTCTCCTAAATATATATCTTTAAAATAACTTGTGCTTATATATAAATTATCATTTGATAAAGCAGATTTATTAATTTTAGATTTTAATGAATAACTGATATTCATTAACCATAAACCATTGTCATAAACAGGTATTTCTGCAGTATATATATTTTTATCTTTGTCATATATTAAATCAAGACTTCTCACACGGTCACTGCCCTGTTTAATTGATAAACTTGATAAACTAAATAAATCGGAAATTCCCGACATCGATATTTTTATCATTGGTATTACTAAATCTGTATTTAATTTAAAATCAGGTATTAATTCTTTTAAATTTATTTTTAAATTTTGGATATCATTAAAACATTTGAGTTTAAGTGAATAATCATAAGAAAAAACTTTTAATGAACTTTCGGTTTTTTCTACTAATCCGTAAACATAAATATCATAAATACCAGGAAATATATTTGTTTTAAATTCTTTATTAATTTCAGCAATATTAAAACCTTTTGATTTTGATTTATCTTGATTATTATAAAAATAAACATGATAAATTACTATATCATTCACATACTCTTCACTAAAACTTAAAACAATGGTAACATCGTTTATATTTTCCTTATTCATAATTGTCTCATCACAACATAAAAAAGAAAATAAAAAAAATAATAATAAAAAACTTTTCATATAGTCCTCCTTATCAATATCTAAAGAAAAAAAAATGAAAAGTATTTATTAAATTAATAAAATATTTATTTTAAAATTAATTAAAAATGAAAAAACATAGATTAATACATTAGTTGATTAAAAAATACAATATGCTAAAGGTAGTTAAAGTATTTAATGTTTATTTTAAGATTTTATTTTATATCATTGAGAAGGATTTTTAATTGCCTGATTGTTTCTGCTATCTTAACCTTCGGCATTGATGCATATCTTTGAGGTATCATAGCAGCATGAGTGCATTCCAAAACAGAAACAAGGTTTTGTAATTCTACTTCATAGGGATAAACAGCAGGTATAAAATTTTTTATGGCTTCATTAAAGTGATCATCATTAACAATATCCAAGCTATTATTTACGGCTAATCTCTTTGCTCTTACCAATATTGCTTCAATATCCGCTCCTGAATACAAATATTTTTGCTTTTTAAATAGATCATCATTATATCTTATTTGAGAGTCTATATTTAATTTTTCTATCATCTTATTAAATAATTCTTCACGTTCTTTTCCTGTTTCAGGATAAAATAAAGAAAAATGTTCTTCACATCTTCCCTGTCTTTTTATATCAATAGGCAATAAGTCAGGTCTGCAGGTAATTAAAAACCAGATTATTTTTCCTCTGTATTCTGTATTACCCATAAACGAAGAAATTTGTGCAAATACTCTGTTTGATGTTCCGCTGTCTCCATTCATATTTCGGTCACCTAAAACCGCATCAGCTTCATCAACCATAACAGCTACAGGCGCCATAGCTTTGAGTATATCCAGTATTTTCTCTATATTGCTTTCCGTAACACCTACATATTTCGAACGAAAATTAAGCATCCTGACTACTGGTATACCAATCTCTCCAGTAAAACATTTTACTAAAAATGATTTACCGGTACCGACAGGCCCTGATATAAGATATCCCATCGGCAGTACATCAAGCCTGCCCTTTTTTATATTTTCAGATGTTTTCCTTAACGCATTAATTACATGTTCATGCCCGCTTACCATTCTAAGATCATATTCTGATTCTATGATTTCGAGCATACCGGCTGATTCTGCTTCGATTATTTCTTTTTTTCTTTTTCTTAAAAAATCCATATTAATATTCTTCTTTTCCTGATAGCTTTCCGCTATGATTTGATTAATATTGACAAGATTTAAACCTCCTGTTACCTTGGCTATTGTTTCACATGTAAGAGATACATCTAAAAATAATCTGCCTTCATCTTTATTAAAATAAATAAAATTTTTTCTCGTATTTTCATCAGGTATAGGTATATGGATATTTATTATATTTGGGCATTTTGCAAGACTCTGATTTAAATCTGATAAATTTTCAGTTAATAGGATAACTGTTACATCTTTATGAATAAAAATAGGATTATATGCCCATCTTTTTAAAGTAACAAAACTAAATCTGTCTTCTTCAGAATTGGATATGCCTGAACTGTTTGGTACGATTGTTTCTGCATAATCTACTATAAAAACAACTCTTTCACGTTCATCAATCTTTTTATAAAAATATTTTTCTACAAGCTCAAAAGCTGTTGTAACTTTTTTTGAAAGCAGTCTTGAATATTTTTCATCTTTTCTAATCTTAACATCAAATTTATTCATAGCATTTAAATAATCATCACGTGTAGATGCATTCATATTGTCAATATAGGGATTTTCAATAAAACTAATACCGCTTGACCTGTCATAGCATAAAATTTTACCCTTATATCCAAAAAGGACATCGGCAATATAATCCTGGATCTCTACAAATCTAAATTTATTTTCCTCAGTACGCTGAGCTAAAAAATCTCTGATATTTCCGTGAAATATATAAGTACTGGCAGTATTAGAACAATATTTAACGGCGAATTTTTTTGCCCATTCAGGTAATTTTTTAATGAATGCATAATTTTTTTGTATTAGATGTTTTGACATTCCCCCTCCAAATATTTAATAAGTTTATATTATATAAATTAAAATGTCAATTAATAGATTGATCTAAATCTTAATTTATGAATATAGAATCAGTGATTTAATTGAAATAAAAAATATCGTTTTTTCTATTTTTATATATTTTTATTTGATAAGAATCCATAATACTGTTTTAATTTTTTTTTAATATTAATACAAAAAGATTAAAAGTATATAAAAAATGCAGGGAATAAAAAATCATAAAAACTTTATTATACCCTGCAACTTCATATATTAAATTTATTATTTAATATATATTAAAATCTATCTGACAATATGATAACAGCATAGGATTTTGATCCTGAAAATAATGCCAGTTTGATGATAAATGCGGGTCAGTATAATAATAATCAACACTGGAAAATACCCAGTTACCGTTATTCCTGGAATAATATGCGACCTCTCTTGCTTCAAGATCATCTCTATAATTAAAATCTTTTGCAAAAATCGGCTGATTTGAAGAATTATATGTGATCATATAATCAGGAAATGTCATATAACCGTGATACAAATAAGATCCGCCTACAAACTGGTATGCACCCATATATACTGATGTGCCGGTATGTAAAGAATAATGATAAATAACAATCTGGGAACTGCTTACATAATAGTATTGATATCCATGTAATGGATTCCAGCTACCGCTTGTAGGATTATATTGATACTGGATTATTTGGGAAATCCAATCATCTGTATCCTCAACATAAATATATTGATACAGCATATCATATCTGTCTACAGATTCATTATAAACCAATTTATAAATAATATTTTTGTCTGAGTTATAATAATATGTAATAGTAGATGTATGACCAAGACTGTCATAGTAATGCCTGATTTCTGAAACCTTGCCGTCTGAATTATAATAATAATATAAATCATGTTCAATAGTACCGGACATATTAATCCTTCGCAGTAAATCAGAGTCATATGTCCCGCCATATGAAGCGCCATAAGAACAGTCGGCCCATTTATAAAGCTGCCCGTTATTGTAATGAGATTCTATCCTTAAAATTCTTTCAAAATAATTATAAGGAGCTCTTGATAAACTTTCCATATCTTCATTGTCAACAGTAAATGGCAGATCCAGATTTTCACTGTTGCTCAATTCATTAGAATCTAATTCCGGTAATAATTTTAATGAATCTTCTTCACTGGGAAAATCTTTAATATCTTTCTGCTCTGTTTTATCTGCTTCTTTATTATTTGAATTTTTGTCAATATTCATAGTACATGCACAAATGAATAATATTAAAATAATAAATAAGCTTAATAAAGAAAAAATATTTTTACTCATAATAGTTATAAAGTCCTCCATTTTTTAAATATTTTATAACTTGAATAAATTAATAAAATTAACTTATTCATAATTATAAATTGATTATACATTTTATAACGATTATGTCGTCTTTGCCAATCGGCTAATACAAAAAAATTAATTCATTAATCCTTAAAAATAATCTAATTATTCATATAATTGTTAATTAAGTTTACTTTTATATAAATATTTCTACATGGTATTAATAAAAAATAAAAAACCTTACGCTTTTTACCATACCAGGGTAAAACTATTATCAATGGCACTAAATATTGCGAAGTAATGGTATTTTTAATTGTTTTTGTTTTTTAAGGAGCAGACAATTTTAATAAAATAAAGATTAAAAATATATCACCAACTTTTTTAAATTATTTAATAAATTTAACAATAAATGATAGATTATTACAAAAAAACACTTTATTAAGTAAATTAAATTATATATACTAACGTATAAAAATTACCGATATTAATATTATATATTTTTATATATTATAATTAGTTGTTGAGTTAATACATCCATTAATAATATTGGTTGAATAATTTTTTATTAATAAAGGGAGATAAAAAAGTTATTTTTTTCTAGAAATATACGAAGGAAAAAATGAACAAAATAAATTTAATAAAAACCTTGTGACATATATAGCCGATTTTTATTTTTAAAAGCCCTGAAATAAAATTTTTAAGGAGTAAAATAATGCATAAATTAATAATTATATTATTATTTATATTATTACTGACAACATGTACACAAATGGGTGTCGAATCAGGATTAATAGGATCATGGGAGTTAGACAGTATAGAATATGATAGTGTTAAAAATTTAGATGAAGATGAAACAAGAGGATATTTATATATACATTCAAACAGCACATATGATATGGAGCTTACTTATAAATTTAAAGATAATTCACCAAATGTTAAGAGTATAGATTATGGAACATTAAAAGCATGCAGTGTAAACAGATGGATACAATTTTTTTCAGAAAAAAATGATCACGACTGGAATGCATCTTATAAAATTGAAGAAAACACACTTACAATAACTACAAGTTATCCTGAAGTAATTTTAGTATACAAAAGATTTTAAAATATACCAAATCAGTGGACATTAATAATTAAATCTTAATGGAATATATAATAAATAAATAATAATTATTAAAAATTTACTGCAAGATTAAGTGTTGAATAAGTAGCGCATTTGTTAAAATAAATTATATTAATGATCATGAAATAGCCAGTTAAAGTGTTGAATTTTACCCTATTGCAGAATAGAGCTGAAAGATGTAAAAAAATGAGAAAGAGATGTCAATAAATCAATACAGGCAGGAGTTAAAGAACTATAAATAGTAAAAAATACATTTCAACTTTAAAAATCTACTAAATTTATTAAATACCTGTATGAATAAAAGAAAATGATAATATAAGTGCAAAGAAGTATTAAAAATGCTAGAATCATAATTGTAAAGAACATTTTTTAAATATTGACATTGTATGTATAAATGTTAAAATATAAAAAATTTACTAAGATTATCTTAAAATTATGAGTTCAAAGAATGATTCCCATTATGAATTTTCAGATTTTTTAAAAATTTGTAATCATTCTTTAATTCTTTTAAAAGATGGTAAATTTAGCGAAGCTTTAGAAGCTTTTAATTATATTCTAAAAAATAAATATTATAATTCCATTGCTGAGTCAGGTGTTAAATGCTGTAAATATTGGATTCCTAGAATTCATAAAATAAATGATTTAAATAAAAATAAAAAAGGGGAAATAATTTTAGAAACGTGGAAGAAGTTTGAAAATTTCATTTCTTCAATTAAAAATATTGATAAAAAAGTAAAAGAAAATATAATGTATTATATTTTTAATAAAGCTTTGGATTCTTTACAAGATTGTATAAAAAATGACATATTGGATTTTCAAACTGCTTTCATTATTGGTGTTTCTTATAAAAAAACGGGAGAATATCATAAAGCTGTTTATTATTTTATGAAATCCCTTTTTTTTAATAATAATAATCCAAATGCAATGTCACAATTAGCTGATTGTTATGCTTTATTAAATGAAGAAAAGAAGGCAAAATTGCTTTTTAGGGAAGCATTCTTTATAGAGCCAAATTCTATAGATGTTGAGCTTTTTGATTCTGAAATTATAAATACTTTGATCTTAAAAATCTCAGAATTAGGTATAGATAAAAATGAATTAGCATATTGGATACCTATTTATGGAAGAGTTTTTGGTATATTTAATATTTATAGAGAATTACTGGCAGAAGAAATTATTAGATTAAAAAAGGAAACAATTAATATTGAAAGAATTTATAAAAATGAAGAAGACAATAAAAAATCACAATTAAAATTATTAAATAATTATTTTTGGCTATATGATTATAAAAATATTTATGAGAAAAATAATGATGAATTATTAATAATTGAAGAAAATATAAAAAAAATCAATGAGCCAATTTTCAATATATTTAAAAAAAATACTATGATTGAACAGGAGATCAAATGAGTAATATTACAAACAATTTAATAGACACATTGGAGACACTATTTAATGAAGAAAAATGGACCAGGGCAACAATAAATAATTATACAGTAAAAAACTTTGAAGATTTTAATAATCTTATTGAAGAATTTAAAATGAATAATATGTATTCATCTCTAAAAGAAATAACCAATGAATATTTAAGTCATAATAAGCATTCAATTGTTGCATTGTATATTTCATCAATAACTCAATTAGAAGAAAATAATTTAGATGACGGCAATATTTACAACCTTTTAAAAATTTTTATAGATAATTTAAAATGGAACATTGTAGAATACCTTTGTAAAAAAGTATTGGAATACATAGAAGATAAATTTGTTTTAAAGACACTTATCAACACTTATATCAATCTTAATAAAAAAGAAAAATTACCAAAACTATGGGAAAGACTCATAAAAGTAGATTTTGAAGAAGCGGATATTGTAGTAAATTTAGCTTTGTTAAAAGAAGAAAAAAATGAGATAGAAGAAGCCATATCATTATATAAAAAAGCTTTAAACAGGTATATATTAATTAAAAACTTTGTTAAAGTTGAAGAATTATGGAAAAAACTATTAACATATAAAGATATTGGATATGAATATTTTTTTAATATTGATAAAAAAATATCAAAAGTATTCAATATTGAAAGATCAATAGAACTGTTAAAAATATTATATGCAGAAACAAATAAAACAGGCGATTTTGATGCATGTATTAATATATTAAAACTTTTATTGGATAAATCTCCTACAGATGATTATGCAAGAAATGAAATTGTAGCTATATATAAAAAAAAATATAAAGAACATTCAAATTTAGATGAATATATAAGGATAAGTAACCTTGAAGGATCCTGGCGAAATATACATGAAGCAATAGACAGTTTTGAAAAACATATTGCTTTTGATAAGGGTAACTTTGTATTTCACAGGACCTGGGGTATAGGCAGAATAGTAAGTGTTTCAAAGGATATTTTTACAATAAATTTTCAAACAAAACCTGAACATAAAATGTCATTAAAAATGGCTCTTAATTCATTATTAATACTTCCCAAAAATCATATATGGATATTGAAACTTAAAAATATTGATTTATTAAAAAAGAAAATAAAAGAAGATATTCCTTGGGCTTTGAGGATTGTTATACAAAGTTATAATAATAAAGCAACATTAAAAATTTTTAAGGATGAATTAGTTCCGGATTTAATACCGGAATCAAAATGGACTTCATGGTGGAATAACGCCAGGAAAATTTTAAAAACTGATCCTAAATTTGGTACAGTGGATAATAATAATAACACTTTTCAAGTTAGAGAAAAACCCCTTACGTTTGAAGAAAAAATTTTCAATTCATTTAAAAATGCTAAAGACTTTAACCAAAGAATAAATATTATATTGGATTATTTAGAAAACACAGATCCTGATCCTGACTTCTTAGAAGAAATGATGTCATATTTTTTATCATTCTTAAATTCATTAAACAATGTTACTGAACAAACAATAATAAGTTATTTATTGGTAACAAATGTAAAAAATAAATATTCTTTTGTACAGATAAATTTGAATTATGATTTTAATGATTTTTTTAATGAAATTGAGGATACTGTAGGTATTTATTCAAAACTTATTACTTCAGATCTAAAAAAAGATTATTTAATTAGAATTAAAAAACATAATACAAATTGGATAGATATTTTTATTAGAATATTTTATTTATTCCCTAATAAATTTATTTATGATGAACTGGCTTCAAAAGATTTTACAATAATTGAAAAAATTATTAAAGATATAATAACACGATATAAAGAATACACAGATACTTTTTTTTGGATAGTTACTAATGTTTTAAGTAAATCTCTTATTAATAAGTTATCAATTAATTTTGATAATATAATATTTTCCGTGATTCATCTTATCGAAATATCAACAAAAAATTTAAATATTAAAAAAGAAATGCAAAAAAATAAAAAAATAATTAAGCAATTAAAAGATTACCTGGTAAAGGATGAGCTTTTAATAAAACATATTCAAAACTCTGATGAAGAATTCAGCAAGAGATTATTTTCAATAATTGACGAATTAATAGCTCTTGATGGAGAATATGTAATTAAGATAAAAAATACTATATCAGAAAAATTCCCTGATATAGACACAGATAAAGTTTTAAAATATGAAACAATAAAAACAAAAACAAAACTTACCGATAGGCTCTTAACTACAGCTGAAAGCTTTAAAAGAATGCAAGGAGAAATGAAACATATTAAAGATGTTGAAATTCCGGAAAACTCCAAAGAAATTGGTTGGGCAATGGAAAAAGGCGATTTACGTGAGAATGCTGAATATAAAGCAGCAAAAGAACAACAGACTTTACTGCAAAATAAATTAAATAAATTATTGGATGATTTATCGAAAGCTGTTATTGTAAAAAAAGAAGATGTAACTGGTGATTCAATAACATTTGGTACAATGATAACATTAGAAGATAAAATCAATAACAGTATAGTTCAATATACTATATTAGGGCCATGGGAATCAAAACCAGAAGAAAATATAATTTCATATCAATCACCTTTAGGTGCAAGTTTATTAGAGAAAAAAATAAATGATGATATTAAATTTTTATTAAATGACAAAGAATATCATTATATTGTTAAATCAATAGATGTAGCATCTTTTTAATATTAAAGATTTTATGGATAACAAAAGAGTATTTTTATACTACCGTCGATAAACTTTTTTGTTATCCATTTTTTACAACAAATATTTTTATTTAAATCTAATAATATTATTAACTTTTACCGAAAAAATAACTAAACAACATATTGGTAAATATCTAAATATGGTTTATAATATAATTATGAATAAACTCATTAAAATTCTTCATATTACTTTTTTTACATTTGCCATGAATTTAGTATTCTCTGTTGAAACAATAAATGCCCCATTTATATCTAAAATTAATCTTGAAGTATCCAATGGAAAAGTATTATTAACATGGAAAAACCCGGAAGATTTTAATGATAATATTACAATATATAGATCTAATTCTATAATTGATTCACCAGAAAAAATTAATAACTCTGAAAAAATAATAATCTTAAAAAATAAAGAAGAAAAATATATAGATATACCGGATAAATATGGTAATTTTTACTATGCAATAATTATTACCGATAAATCATCTAATATAGATAATATAATTTTGGTGCCATATAGAAATTATACAATAAAACCTGCCACAATATCACAGGCTAATCTTTTTAACATTACTAAAATAAATTCTGAAAGTGATAAAGCAAAAATTAAGATCAATTGGGACTACAATACGGAATCAAAAAATTCGATTAGAATAATGCTATATCGCAATACTACCCCAATTAATAATAAAGAATTATTGGATAACTCTATCAAAATTGCAACTCTCGATATTGCCGATAAAATGTATTTTGATATTCCTATTGCCAATATAGATTATTATTATGCAATATTTATTGAAGATGAAAAAGAAAAAGAATACATACCGGATGTCAATATTACAGTTAATCCGGTATCCATTGAAAAACAAAATGTAATATTTCCGGAATTTTCTATTGACAATTTTATCCCTCTTCCACTATTGACTATTAAAAGTGATCCAAAATCTGGAAAATTATTTCTTGATCCGCAAATTTTAAAAAATCCTTCAAAAATTGATTATAGTAAAAATACGGAAGATATAATAAATAATTATAAATCTTCTTATAAAGATTTATATGAAGATTTTAATAAAGAAAAGCAAATTAAATTGCAACATCTTGGAATAAGATATTTAAATAATGAAGAAATATTTGAAACACAGGAATACAGTATTGAATATAAGAATGCAATAAAATATATGAAAAATAATAATATAGAATCATCATTGCAAATTTTTGAAGAACTAATAAAAGAAATACTCCCTGATGAATTACAATTAAGAGTATCATATTATATAGGTATAATTTATTATATTAAAGGAAATTATTATATGTCATATATTTATCTAAACTATGCTTATGATAATTTTAAAAAAGAAATTACACCTTATTTAAATTCAATATACTTCAATATATTTGAAAGTCTTGAAAGATAATATTTTAGCTAGAATCTTATTACACATAAAAGAAATATAATTTAAAAATAGTGTATGAAATAAATCTCATTATCAGAATTGAAAATCATCACCAAAATCCCAAAAATTATATGTATCAGGGGAATAATCATCTGTTTCTAAATCCTTTTTTGTTTCAAGAAATTCATCATTATTATTATCAAAATATCTTGCTTCTTTCCATTCATCATAATCTATTACATAAACCATTCTTGCATAATTAGAAAATTTATATTCATTTAAGTTGTTATCATTATCAAAAATAAATTTTGTTATTTTAAATCCTGCTATTATGTCAACATTACTATCACCATCAATATCATAATCAACTTGAAACCATTCAAGTTCATCATCACTTCTATAGAGTCCATTTCTTAAAACTTCAAGTTTGGATTCATAAGGATTTTCTTCTATCGTATATTTTTTATATCTATAATAGTGAAACTTTCTTTTATCTTCAATTTCTTTATATATTTTATTTTTAATATTCATTTTTGTCTCAAGAGTTCCATTTTCATCATTATCCAAATAAAACGTTTCATATTTACCATCTTCATCCTTATCTACCCAAACTTCTCTTGCATGATCCTTATTTACTTTAAAATTCACACTTAAATCCTGATGCCCATTGCCATCTAAATCATAAAATACATCTTTTCCATCTTTATCCATAAGACCAATCATATTTATTCCTAGAAAATTTTCATAAAGTTTGTATTGTTTATTATCCTTATACTTAAATACCCTCTCAGTGTCTAATTTTTTAAGAATTTCATCACGTGAAACTTTACTCTGTGCTTTAGCTATATTTCCTGGTAATATTAATCCTATACTGAACAATAATACTAAGACAAAAATACAAATTTTAAGGCGATTATTAAAGATTATTATTATCATAAATAATTCCTTTTCTTCATTTTAAAAAGTTTTATTATTTGTTATATATATAATAACATTTTCAAATAAAAATAATAAATATAAATATTTTTTTAGATTATTTTTAGATTTTTGTTATTTTACTGGTTTGTTATTTTTATTAGAGCAGATTATACTTTATCCAATAAATCAATTATATTTCATTTACTCTATGGCATGATACAAGATGGTCAATTTTTAAATCATTATCTGCCTGTTTCAATATAGGCTCAACTTTTTTACATATATCAACTGCATAGGGGCATCTTGTATGAAATCTGCATCCTTTAGGCGGATTTATCGGAGAAGGGACATCCCCTTTTAATACTTGTCGTTTAGCTCTTTTTGTAGGATCAGGTACAGGTATTGCAGAAACCAATGCTTTTGTATATGGATGAAGAGGTCTTTTATAAATAGTATCTGCATCTGTAAATTCTACAATTTTACCTAAATACATCACAGCAACTCTATCGGATATATGTTTAACAACAGCTAAATCATGAGCAATAAAAAGATAAGTTAATTTTAATTTATTTTGCAAATCTAGCAATAAATTTAATATTTGTGACTGTATAGAGACATCAAGGGCACTGACAGGTTCATCACAAATTATCAATTTTGGATTTAATGCAATTGCTCTTGCTATTCCTATTCTTTGTCTTTGACCTCCGCTAAATTCATGAGGAAAACGATTTATACAATCTTCCTGTAAGCCTACCTGATTAAGTAATTTTACAACATTTTCTATTCTTTCTTTAGCATTACCGATTTTATGTACGATAAAAGGTTCTGCTATAATATCACCTACTGTATGTCTCGGATTTAAAGACTCATAAGGATCTTGAAATATCATTTGTATATTTTTTCTTATATCTTTAAATTTCATTTTTTTAATTTTTATTATATTTATATTATTAAATAAAATATCTCCATTAGTAGGTTCATATAATCTGCATATTGTTCTACCAAGAGTTGACTTCCCGCATCCTGATTCACCCACAAGTCCAACCGTTTCACCGGGTTTAATTTTTATTGACACATCATCAACAGCATATACTTTACCGATTTCTTTCCAAAAAACTCCGCCTTTAATAGAAAAATATTTTTTTAAATTATTTACTTCTAAAATATAATCAGACATTTTGATCCTTTTTATCCAATAAATAACAGCTTGCATAATGATCATTATTAATTTTTATTTCAACAGGTTGCTTTATACTGCATAAATCAAAAGCATAAGGGCACCTGTTTGCAAACCTGCATCCTTTAGGTAAATCATATAAACTGGGGACAATACCTTTAATAGTATTTAATTTTATCTTTCGTTTGTTTTCTAAACGGGGTATTGACGATAACAATCCTTTTGTATATGGATGATGAGGATTTTTAAATAATTCTACAACCGGGGCTTTCTCTGCAATTGTGCCTGCATACATCACTACTACATCATCGCATGTTTCTGCAATTACACCAAGATCATGAGTAATGAATATTATCGACATTCTATTTTTAACCTGCAACTCTTTTATTAAATCCAATATCTGTGCCTGGATAGTAACATCCAAGGCTGTTGTAGGTTCATCAGCTATTAAAATATCAGGTTCACAGGCTAATGCAATTGCAATCAATATTCTTTGTCTCATACCGCCCGATAACTGATGAGGATATTCATCAAGTCTTTTTTCCGGATCAGGGATACCAACACTTTTCAAAATTTCAATTGATTTTTGTTTAATATCATTGTTTGATAAATCAGAAAAATGCAGATTATATATTTCACCTAATTGTCTGCCTATTTTTTGTACAGGATTTAATGCTGTCATAGGCTCCTGAAATATCATAGATATTTTTTTGCCTCTAATTTTATGAATTTCATTAATCGGTAATTTAATTAAATCTTTGTTATCATAAACAATCTTACCAGCATCTATGTTACCCATAGGTTTTGGTAAAAGCCTCATAATACTTAAAGCAGTAACACTTTTCCCGCATCCCGACTCACCAACTATACCTAAAGTTTTTCCCTTTTTTACATCAAAACTTATATCATCAATAGCATTAATCTTACCGCTTTCTGTTGAGAATGATGTTACTAAATTTTTAATTTCAAGTATATTTTTTTCCTTCAATCTAAATCCTTAAAGCTATTTAAGTATTTCCATCTTGTATGTATTATCAATAATTTGAACAGGTTCCAATGGTTTTCCTTTTTTCATAGCATCATGTATTTCTTTATATTTATTTTCATCATACCAGAAAAGTCCGCCTGTTGTACTGTCAAAAGGATCAAATAAACTTTCAGAACTTTTTGTACCGGGTATTTCAGGGAGTCTCCACCAACCCCAATACCCTTGTCTGACATACGGTATCATAAAAGTTGGAACAAAATCTCCAATTTCATATAAAATTTGCTGTATTTTATGTGATAATTCAATCCTTTCTGTTTCTTTAACCGATTTTCTGTAAATTTCTATTAACTTATCTAATTCCTTATTATCAGTATTAGTAATATTATTAGTTTGAGTCTTATGTGCAAATTTAGAATGATATAACTGGTAATAATCCGGTCTAAACTTAGTTGTCCATGCCCAATATACTACATCATGTTTTTTTTCCATAACTTTTTTATAATCTGCTGAACCATCTAACATCTCCAATTTTAAATCAATGCCTGCTTTTTTCGCTTCTTCTTTTAACAAAACAAATCTTGGAGTTTGCAAATCTCCGCTATAAGTTAATGTTACAGAATATTTTCTTCCATTTTTTTCCCATATCCCGTTATTATCTCTTTTCCAACCTGACTCCTTCATGTAGTAATCTACTTTATCCAAATCAAATCTTCTTGCTCTTATTGTATTATTAGAATATTTACCATATCCAATATATGCATGTTCTAATCTGAAATATTCATTCCTTAATATTGTTTCAATAACTTTCTGAATATTCATTGCATGCGCAAATGCATACCGTACATTTTGATCTTTAAATATTTCTTTATCATCATTTAAATAAAAACCAAGTGGAGACTGTCTTGTTTCATTATAAAACCATATTTTATTGATATAGCCATTTTTAAATAATTTTATATCAGACTTATTATACCAATAATCAGGATGAAACATTGGGAATACATCAATTTTTTCTTTTTTAAAATATTCCCACATGACACTAATTTCCTTTATTACATTAAAAACAACTTTATCAACATTAAATCTATTTTTAAAATATTTTAAATCTTTTGCCCACCAGTCTTTTTTTCTCTCAAATATAACATTTTCACCTTTTTTAAATTTAGTTATAATATACGGACCTGTATTCGGTACTATTTTCCAGTTATAATCTTGAATAAAATTATCATCTAATTCACCATAAAAATGGCTGGGGGTAGGACTCATATTTGCATGAATAAGTAAATCTGCTTTCGGTTCAGGCAGTCTTACTGCAATTGTATAATCATCAAATACTAAAACATCGCCAAATTTTTCTTTTGAATAAGCTTCATTATAATAAGGGTCAACAATTTCCTTGGATCTCATAAATTTTAATGTATAAGCATAATCATGAGCCGTTACTTTAACACCATCGGACCACCTTGCTTTCTTATTTAATTTAAAATATACTGTTTTTCCATCATCTCCAAAAGCCCAATGTGTTGCTAATATAGGTATAAAATTTTCTGTATTCGGATGCAGTCCAATTAAAGCCAATTCATTATCATTCAAATAAGTAGCAAAAGAATTATTATTATCCGGGCCAACCAGCCTAAATGTATTTGGAAAACTTGTCATGTATGTATAAATAATTCCTCCTTTTTTTGCATCCGGTGATGCAAATACAAGATCAGAATCATTTGTTACCCATTTTAAATTATCAGGCATTTTTTCTGTTGTTATAGGAGCTTTAAAAATATATTTATTTTTAATATCTTTTATTTTATTTTTCGTACATGATATATTAACTAGCAATATAAATACAAAAAAAATAAACAATAAATAATATATTTTATTTTTATCATATTCAAACATACTTAAACCTCATCTATTTTATATTATCCATTTTATATGTTTTATCAATAATAGTTACAGGATCCATTTTAATACCATTTTTCATTTTTTTTATGATATCCTTATATAATTTTTCATCAAACCAAAAACGACCGCCAAGATTTGCACCAAAAGGATCAAAGGCACTATCATCTAAATAAAAAGAGGTTTCAGAATTTTTAGTTGCCGGTATTTCAGGCAATCTCCACCAACGCCAATATCCCTGACGGCCAAAAGGCATCATAAAAGTCGGGACATATGCACATATTTCATGAAGTTTTTCCTGAATAATCAAAGAAAGCTCTATTCTTTCTTTTTCACTTATTGAATTTCTATATTTATTTATTAATTTATCAAGTTCAGGATCATCGGTATTTGTAATATTATTAGTTTGAGATTTATGAGCATTATCAGAATGATATACCTGCCAGTATGAAGGCCGTTCATTTGTACTCCATCCCCAATAAGCAACATCATGCTTTTTTTCCATAACTTTTTTATAATTTGCAGCGCCATCCAGTTTATCTAATTTTAATTCAATACCTGCTTTTAATGCTTCTTCTTTAAATACGACCAGCCTGGAAGTATGTGAATCTAAAGAATAAGAAACTTCAACGGAAAACCGTAATCCATTTTTTACCCAAATACCGTCATCTCCTCTCTTCCAGCCTGATTTTTTCATATAGTACTCTACTTTATCCAGATCATATCTTCTAGCTTTTATTTTATTGTTTGAATATTTTCCATAACCTACATATGCATGTTCCAATCTATAATAATCATTTCTTAAAATTTTTTCTATTACTTTTTTTACATTCATCCCATAAGCAAAAGCATATCTTACATTTTGATCCTTAAATATATCTTTATCTTGATTTAAGTAAAATCCTTGTGGTGACCTTCTTGTATCATTAAAAAAACATAATTTAACAGCATACCCATCCTGAAAAATAGGTATATCTGATTTTTTATACCAATATTCAGGATCATATAAAGGAAAAACATCAATCTTACCTTTTTTAAAATATTCCCAGATCATATTAGTATCTTTAATAACTGTAAATATAACTTTATCAACATTAAATCTATTTTTATTATAACGTAAATTCTCACCCCACCAATTCTTTTTCCTTTCGAATACTACAGATTCGCCTTTTTTAAATTTTGTTATATTATAAGGTCCGGTATTAGGAACTATTTTCCAGTTATAGTCTTTAACAAAATTTTCATCAAGTTTACTGTAATAATGTCTTGGTGTTGGACTTATACCTACAAAAAAATGCAAGTCCGGCATAGCACGAGTTGCTTTAACTGCCAGAGTATAATCATCATAAACTATTACTTTATCAATATATTCCGTATAAAAATCATTATACCATGGTGCTACAATATGTTTAGATCTCATGAACTCCAATGTATAAGCAAAATCATGAGCTGTAACCGGCATTCCATCAGACCACTTTGCACTCTTATTCAATTTAAAATACATTGTTTTCTTATCTTTATCAAATGCCCAATGTGTTGCTAATTCAGGAATAATATTTTCTGTATTAGGATGAAGGTTTATAAGGCTTAACTGATTATCTAATATATAACTTCTAAAACTGTTATTAGAATCAGGCCCAACTGTTCTGAAAGTATTTGGAAAATTAATTATATATCCCCTTAAGATACCTCCTTTTTTTGCATCCGGAGAAGAAAAAATTGGATCAGTATCATTTGTAAGCCATACAACGTCATCAGGGATTTTTTCTGTTGATATAGGCGCTTCAAATATATATTCGCTTTTATTTAATTTATTTACTTTTTTTTTATCGCATCCAAAAAATATCATTATAAATATTAATAATATTAAAATATAATATTTATTTTTCATAATTCTTCCTTTCAAAATTTACTCATATATTGTATGTAGTTTAGGATCGAATGCCTCCCTTACTGCTTCACCAATAAATGTTACCAGTGTCAATACAAAAATCATAGCAATAATTACAGAACCTGCTATCCAATAATCACTTAAGTTAGACCAGCCTTGCTGTAATAATTCACCCCAGCTTGGTGTTGGAATCCTTAATCCAAAACCAAGATAATCCAAAGATGTTAATGCTACTATTCCTGATGAAATAGAAAATGGTGCATATGTTACAATAATGGATATCGTGTTTGGCAGAATATGTTTAAAAATTATTCTAACATTACTGCAACCGATTGATTTAGCAGATAATACATATTCACGCTCTTTTTCTTTATAAGTCATTGTTCTCATTACCCACGTCATACCAATCCACCCAAAGAAAACCATTATTAGTATCAAAATAAATATATTAGGTTCTATGATTGAAGATATAATTATTACAACATACAAAAAAGGTATATTGGACCATATCTCGATAATTCTTTGAAAAATAATATCAAAGGTACCGCCAAAATATCCCATTATGCAACCTATACTAATCCCAATAAAATAATTAATTAATAAAAGTGAAAATGAAAAAATAATTGCAATTCTAAAGCCATAAAACAAACGTGCTAAAATATCCCTTCCTGATTTATCTGTACCTAGATAATGTTTATCCTTTATAGATGGCGGGAACGGAGGATACGCACCCTCTTTAAAATCATTCTCATAAGCATTATAAGGTACAACAGGAAGCATTACCCAATTACCATTATTCTCTTCTTTAAATTTATTTTTTAAATCTCTATAATTAGTTTCGAAATCATAAGCAAGACCAAAATTTCTTCCAGGAATCATTTTTCCATATGTAGGGAAATAAATTTTTTTATTATAATATACAATTAATGCTCTGCTATTAATAAAAAGCTCAGCAAAACAAGAAAATATAATAAGAAGAATAAATATTATAAAAGAAAAAAAACCTCTTTTGATTGATTTAAAACGTTTTATCTTTTTTATTGTTAAAGGATTAAATTTTATTTTCATTTAAACTGCACCCTCGGATCAACAACTGCAACACAAATATCAGATAAAATATTACCAATCATAAATAATAAAGAAGATATTGCCAATATCCCCATAACAACTGGATAATCTCTATCTACTATTGATTCATAACCTAATAATCCCATTCCATTTATATTGAATACTTTTTCAATAAGAAAAGAACCGGATAAAATTATAGAAATATTATTACCAAAACTTGTAGCAATTGGGATTAAACTGTTTCTTAAAGCATGTTTAAAAATAGCCTTTTTAAATGTTAATCCCTTTGCAAGTGCAGTTCTAATATAATCACTTGCAATATTGTCCATTAAAGTGTTTTTCATTAAGAGAGTCATAACTGCAAACGATCCGGCTACATATGATATTACAGGCAGTACAGTATGCCATATTAAATCCATTATTTTCTGCAAAAAATTAAGATCACTAAAATTATCACTTACAAAACTGCCAAGGGGAAATATTTCCCATTTAGATGAAAAAAGGAGAAGCAGTAAAATACCAATTACCCAGCCTGGAATAGCATAACCGATAAATACAATGATAGATGAAGAATTATCTAAAACTGTTTTATGTTTTATCGCTTTTATTATTCCTAATGGTATACATATACCGTAAATTAATATTAATGATATTAAACCAAAATATAAAGATATAGGTATTTTTTCAAATATCATTGTTCTAACCGGGTCATAGTATCTGGTTGATTCACCAAAATCACATTTTAATATTTTCCCAAGCCAAATAAAATATGCAATTATTACAGGTTTATTAAAACCAAAATATTCTTTTAATTGATTAATTTGCTCATCACTTAAAGGTTGTGCTTCACCACCCCTAAATGATTTACCTCCATTTCCACCTTCTAATCCCTGCATTTGTTGATACTGCATCATTATTCTTTCTACAGGTCCACCGGGTACAAATCGTGTGATTATAAATACTAATAATGTTATTCCTAAAAATGTTGGGATTATTAATAAAAACCGTCTAATAAAATAGGAAGTCATTTTTCCCTTTTTAAATTTAATAAGATTTTATTGAATTGTATTATTTTTTTTATCATTAGATTTATTATCATAATTATTATCTTGTTTAACTTCCTTTTTATTATTTTTATTATCTACCATAAAAGAAGTTTGATTAATAATTGGAACAATAACATCGGAAGGACATTTTATGGCAGCATTATGTAAATCAATTTTTGATTTATAATTAACTTCTGCTAAATTATCTATTACAGCTATCCTGTCTGCCGAAGCCATTTTCTCACATATTTTACAACCTATACATCCCTTTTTACAAATTTTTCTTACAATTTTACCGGGATCCTTGCTTGAACATGCTACAAAATAGCCTCCATTTTGAGGAACCATTTTTATTACTTTTGAAGGACATACACTTACACATTTTTCACAACCGATACATTCATCAGCATTGATCCAGACACGATTATATTGATCTCTTTTAATAGCATTAACCGGACAAATCCTAATACAATTACCCCTGCCTACACATCCGTATTTACATGATTTATCACCCTGAAAAAAATTATAGACAGTAGTACAATCTTCTTCCCCATTAAAATCATAATCTTTTAATGCAACTGTATCATCACCTAGACAAAAAACCTTGGCTACAAGTTTTAATTTTGTCTCAGCTGTTTTACCTAAAATATCTCCAATATTTTTAATTACTTCATCAGCTCCCGGACTGCAAAGATTTATTTCAACATTGTCTTTAACAAGAGCTTCTGCATAACCGCTGCATCCCGGATATCCGCAGGCTCCACAATTTACACCGGGTAATATTTCAATTATTTTTTCTATTCTCGGATCTATTTCGACATGAAAAACCTTTGCAATAAATGCTAAACCGATACCAAATGAAAAACCTAAACCGCTTAGTAAAAAAATACCGACACTAATATTTCTAATTATAATAAATATGTCCCCCATTATTTATTCCTTGTTTTTAATCTATTCATTCATTTGATTTAATAATTATTCACCGGTAATAGCACTAAGCATTGCTTTATCGGCAGCTAGAAAAGCTAATGCCATTAAACCTGCAGAAATAAAAGCTATCGGTACTCCCTTAAAAGGTTTGGGTACATCTGCAAGCTCCAATCTTTCTCTTATGGTAGCCATTAAAAATAATGCCAATAAAAAACTCAATCCCCCCATAAAACCATGCACAACAGATGAAATAAAACTATATTCCTTATCAATATTTAAAACAGCAGCACCTAATACGGCACAATTTGTAGTTATTAATGGGAGATAAATACCTAATGCATTATAAAGTACAGGGATTGTTTTTTTTAATACTATCTCAACCAGTTGAACCAATGCTGCAATTACAAGAATAAAAGAAACAATTTTTAAAAACTCTATCTCAAATATTTTTAATACAAAATGATAAATTAAATATGTTACAAGACTCGCCATAGTCATAACAAAGGTAACAGCTAATCCCATTCCCATAACAGAATCAAGTTTTTTACTAACACCAATAAACGGACATAATCCTAAAAATTGTGATAAAACAAAATTATTAATGAAAATAGTCCCAATGGAAATAGCAATTAATTGTTTTATATCAATCATTTTATCTCCTTACTATTTATCTTATCTTTTATGGCATTTATTGATGCAAGTAAAAGTCCGATTATAAAAAAAGCACCCGATGCCGAAATTAAAACAAATGATCCGCTATAAAACTCTAATCTTTGACCTAATATATAAAATACTATCTCTTTTGTTTCTTTATTAACAATAGGCAATGTTAATACATCTTTTGCTCCATATCCAGTAAAATCAAACCAGCAGTTGCCTAACATCTCTCTGACAAAACTGATAATAATTAATGCAATTGTAAAACCAAGCCCCATACCTAATGCATCCATTATAGAATCAGTTAAACTGTTTTTACTTGCAAAAGCTTCTGCTCTTCCCAATATAATACAATTAACTACAATCAAAGGAACAAATATGCCTAATGATTTTGCTAAAAAAGGAACAAATGCCTTCATCAGCATTTCTACAATAGTTACAAATGAAGCAATAATAACTATATATGCCGGGATTCTAACCTTATCCGGGATAAAATCCTTTAAAAGAGATATTAAAATATTTGAACATATCAATACAAATGTTGCTGCAATTCCCATACCTATACCATTAGCTACCATTGATGTTACAGCTAATGTAGGACAGAGTCCAAGCAATAACATAAATACAGGATTTTCTTTTAATATTCCTTTTGAAAATTCATTAAAATAACGATTTGATTTTTTTATATCACTCATTATAAATCCTATCTATTTTAACTGATTATTTAATAACTCAATAGCTCTTTGAATCCCTTTAACAATAGCATTAAATGAAATTGTTGCACCCGATACAGAATCAGGATTTTCAAGCATATATTTTTTTACAGGCAAAGGTTTTGATTCGCTATTAGTATCAATAAATATAGCCATTCTTTTTGGTTTTTCAAATTCCTTACCTATACCAGGAGTTTCAGAATTCTCCAAAAGTTTTAAATTTTTTATTACCAAATTCTTATCAAAAGCAATCATTAACTTCATATTACCGCCATAGCCGTTTGTTATAGCAGAAGCAATATAGCCTATTATATTACCGGAAGAATCCTGCACTTCAAAATAATAATATTTTTTTTGCTGTTTTTCCTCAAGGGATGAAAAATTTTTTCTAATAAAATTATTACCTTCAGGCATTAATTCTTTATTAGCTTCTTTTTCCACTTTTTCATTATTCCTAATTATAAATGGAGCAGTAATTATATTAACAACAATTAATAATATAACAGCTGCAAAACAAATAACAGTAAGTTTTAATGCAATAAATAATAATTTAGATTTTTTTTTATCATCATCCATAAAAATGTAATTCCTTTTAAACTTCCTGTTTTTTAATAAACCCCATAGGTTTTATTTTCATAAATCTATCAATAGCCGGAGTAAGCATATTCATAAAAAGTATTGAGAGACTGACTCCCTCAGGTAACCCGCCTAAAAATCTGACAAGCATAGTAATAATACCGCATCCAATACCAAAAATAATCCTTCCTTTAATCGTAATAGGTGTAGTAACCATATCCGTTGCCATAAAAAATGCCCCAAGGGCAAGTCCTCCTGTTAATATGTGAAATAAAAAATCACCTTGAAAAAACCATTTCCCAAATTGAAGCCCGCCAAATATCCAGGCTAAAAATATAACGGTCCCTATATAAGCTACCGGGATGTCTAATGTTACTATTTTTTTTGACATCAATAACAAAGCTCCTACAAGAAGTAAAAATACCGATATTTCTCCAATACAACCAGCTTTATTTAATCCGAAAAATAAATCAAAATAAGATACATCGGCTTTAGTATTTAATATATCCATCGGTCCTGTGAATATGCTTTTAAAATAATCTGTAATAGTAATTATTTTACCTGTTAAGATGTTTTGAGAAGCTGTTCCTTCCATTATTGCTGATTTTACTATTTTTAATGGAGTTGCAGCACTTACTGCATCTGTCCCGGATGCGCTGCTGATGCTGTCAGCAATAAAATTTCCTGAAAATGGTTCCGCCCAAAAAGTCATTTTTTTTGTCCATGCAAAAAGCGCAAAAACTCTTGCTGCAATTGCCGGATTAGCCCAATTTTCGCCTAAACCTCCAAATGCATGCTTAACCAATCCTATTGCAAAAACACTTGAAATAATTGGAATATATAACGGGACTGTAGGAGGCATATTTAACCCGACTAATAAACCTGTCAGGAATGCAGATCCATCATCTATGCTGATTCTTTTTTTTCTTATTTTTAATATTATTGCTTCTGTAAATAATGATGTTATTATTGAAGAGATAACAATTAAAATAGATTTAAATCCAAATGCAAAAAAGCCGAAAAAAGTAGCAGGTAATAAACATAAAATTACAAGCCACATTATGTTCCTTGTTGTTTCCCTTTTTAATAAATGTGGACTCGATGAAATTATCATCTTTTTTTCTATTACATTATTTTCCATATCCAATGTTAAATCCTATAATATTTTTAATTTTTGGATTAAATCTTTACCCATTTTAAAGTTTTGGACTAAAGGTATTCTAGCCGGACAACCCCATGAACAACAACCGCATTCTTTACAATACATTAAACCGGAATCCAATGCTTCCTTATATTTTTTATATTTAATAAACCTATTAATTACAGTAGGCATTAAACCAAAAGCACATGCACTAATACATTTACCGCAATTTATACAAATAGAATTAGCCTTAAATTCAGAAATCTCTTCTTCTGTAAATGCCAGTATTGCCGAACAGCCTTTTGTTACAGGTACATCAAGCCCCATTTGAGTAAAACCCATCATAGGACCGCCGACAATAACTTTTTTTACTCCTTCTTTTAATCCGCCGCATTCTTCAATAACATCTTTAATTAATGTACCAATTTTTATCTTTAAATTTTTAGGTTCTACTATACCTGAGCCTGATATTGTTACAATTCTTTCAATAAGGGGCCTATCATTTACTATTGCATCTTTTATTGCAACTACAGTGCCTACATTGCAGACAACAACACCGACTTCTAATGGTATTTTTTCAACGGGTACAATTCTACCTGTAACTGCTTTAATAATTTGCTTTTCATCTCCCTGCGGATATCTTGTACGAAGCGGAGTAATTTTAATGGGATATCTGTTAATACATAAGGCTTTAAGCCTTTTAATTGCGTCTTTTTTATTTTCTTCTATAGCAAGATAAATATTTTCTACATCCAATATCTCTTTAATAATACTCGCGCCTTCTAAAAGATCAAGACTCTTATCAATCATTAATCTATGATCACCAGTAATGAAAGGCTCGCACTCTGCACCATTTATTACAAAAGTATCAACTTTTTTTTCTTTCGGTATTGTTAATTTAACATGTGTCGGAAAAGTAGCACCTCCCAACCCAACAACACCATAATTTTTAATTATTTTTAATAAATCATCTCTGGTCTTACTTCTCCAATCAAGAAGCTGTACTATTTTTCCGGATTTTTTAAACTCACCATCAAGCTCAATTACTACAACGGTACTTTTTTTACCGATACTGATATATTTATCTTCAATTGCTATTACTTTACCCGGAATAGATGAATGAACATTTGCAGAAATAAATCCTTTAGCTTTTGCAATTAATTGTCCTTCTTCGACCTTTTGACCTATTTCTACAACTACTTCTGCAGGGGCTCCGATATGCTGGCTTACGGGTATATATGCAACATTAGGCACATCAGCATTTTCTATTTTTTTACTGCTTGTTAAATATTTGTATTCTTCAGGGTGAATACCACCTCGCCCAAAATTCTTTGAGAATAACATTCTTACCCTTGATTTCTTTATATTATTTTTGTTTCACACTATACAAATATAATAGAATAGTGTCAACAATTTTTAATAATCTTTTTTTACAATTCATTTGTAAACTTATTTTATTAAGTTTGATTTTTATTTTAAAAGTGCTATAATTTTATTATTCCAACTATTGTAGGAGTTAACCTATGAAAAAAATAAAAATATCAGCATTTTTAATTATGGTGTTTTTTATATGTACAAATTTATTTTCAAAAACTAGAGTTGCTGTTTTAGATTTTAGTGCAAAAGGAATAGATGAGATTATTGCTGAAGCTGTTACGGAAAATTTAATTACATCCTTAATTGATTCCGGAACTTATGAAGTAATAGAAAGAAGCCAGTTAAATAAATTAATGTCTGAACTTAAATTACAAAACTCAGATGATTTTAATGATCAATTAAGACATGAATTAGGCAATCTCTTTGGTGTAAAGTTAGTAATTTTGGGAAGCGTAACAAAAATCGGGGAAATTATTACAATAAATGTAAGAGGCGTTGAAGTTGATACAGGAATAGCAAAATTTGCAAAAAATGTAAAATCCAGTACGGAAAATAACATTGCATTCATTATACCTCTTTTAGTAGATATAATAAGCGGTAAAAAAATAGATGAAGATACATTAAAAGATGATGAAATAGAAATAAAAGAAATTTATGATGATAAAGAATTTGAAGAAGAATTAAAAGAGTTAGAGAAAAAAACGGATGAATTAAAAACAAGTAATGAACTAAAATCAAAATTATCAGAAGGAAAAGTACTGATTGTAGAATATATTGTAGTTGATGATTGGGAGTCAGAAACATTTTATATTGATGAATTGGAAAATTTGGATAATTTTAATTTTTCTAAAATAATTCTCACAGTTGATAAAAACTGTGTTGAAATCGGTAAATTTAAATTATATTTTGATGATCTGGAAGATGATGTATCAGAATCAGATAACTTTGAGTTAAATAATAAGAATCCTTTAAAGGAATATGCTACTACTAATAAAAAAGGAGAACCCAGGAAACTTGAAAAAATCAAAATACGAGCTATTAATAGAGAATGCAATGAAGATTCGGATGCGGTTATTAGAATATACGGTATCAGATAAAATTATAATATTATATTTTATAAAGGGCTGTAATTAAAATATAATTATACAACTGACATTACAACTAATTAAAAAACAGTAAGAGTTTAATAGTAAAATATAGACTATTTTAAACTGACTTATTTTATTAATTTAATTCATTAAAATCAATAATTATAAATTACAATATTTTATGTCTTATTTCATTTAACAGTACTATTAATTAATTGTACTGTAATCAATGCTTCATTATATATTTTTAGTTTACTACAATTATTAAAAAAAAATTATAACTATTTAATTTTTATCTTCATGAATATTGTATGCCATTGATGGGGTGTTTAGCCCATCATACTGCCATAATTCATAACCATGTTTCCCATCACTTGCACAAAAATAAAGTTTCCCATTAAACTCTTTAAAACTGCCTATAGTAATAATACAACCATAAGAATCATATTCAAAATCATAGATTAATTTATGTGTTTTACTGAAATCATCGTATTCCCATAATTCATTAATATCCAGACAAAAATAAAGCTTATTATTAAAATCCGCAAAAATCCTTGGGTTTACATAATCATTATTATCTATTAATATCTGCGGATCATTTACTCCATCATATATCCATATTTTCTGAAACTTTAATGTACTTGATTGATAATTTATAAAAAAATATTTGCCGTTATACTCAGTTAAATAAAGAGGATAAAAATCAATTACCGAATTAACAGAATTAGCCTTTTCCGGGTCATTTACACCATCATATACCCAGGCTTCCTGATATTTATCATGGAAAAAATCAAAATAAATTTTATTGTCAAAAATTATAAAATTATAAAATTGAAACCTGTCATAATTAGGGAATTCAAATACTCTAGTAGGAGCATTTATCAAATCATATTCCCATAATTCCCATATTCCCCCTACGTTATTTGTATATTTGGTAAAATAAATCTTATTATTATATGCTATAATTCTATAAGGATTTGTTACTGAAATAATTTTTTCCGGATTATTAATACCATCATATTTCCAAAGTGATCTAGTTTCAAATGTATCCCTTACAATAAAAAACATAGTATTATTTAAAATAGTAATACAGTATATATCTGAACTTTGAGCACCAGGAATAATATCATACACCATTTCCGGATTATTAATATCATCAAATCCCCAGAGTTCACTTCCATGAATGCCGTCATATGCAGTAAAAAACAGTTTATTATTGTAAACTGTTACATTCATGATTGCGCCATTATCACCCTGTCCGCCTTGCATATTAATATCATAAACCAGGAAAGGTTTATTAACTCCGTCATATAACCACAATTCATTTCCATGATCATTATCTGTTGCAGAGAAAAAAAGTTTATTATTATATATAGTTAAATAACTCGGATATGATGAATATCCTACTGCATCTTCATAATAATTTTCATTAAAATCATCATCATAAGTATGATCATAATAGTTTTGAGAACATGAAATAAATAAAACAATTGATAATGCGAGAAAAAATATTTTTCCTTTATTAAAACTATTCATTATCTTCTCCAAATATTAATATCCAATAATTATATTCTAGTGCAGGATCCAAAATAATCTATTTTTTTACTATTAATTTAATTTTATATAAAAATGTAAAACATAATTCTTCATCATTTAAAAAAAATAAATTTACTCATATTAAGGAATATTGGATTTATAATTATTTTTTACTATATTAATGAATTAATATCAGCAAACCAAGATTTATAAAGCACAACATCATCATTTTTATTTCTCTTAACTGCTCCATTAATAAGTATATGCAATTTTTTATTTATTACAGTTAATAAAGCATTTTTTTTATTTTGATTAAGTTTACTTTTCAATAGTTTCATCATAGATATTACTCTGTATTTATCCATTGCCTCATATTTTCTGCTTAATTGATCCTTATGTCCTCCATATTTAATAATCATAGGCTCATCTATAAAACCAACTTCTTCATTAGATGTTATTCTTAGCCACATATCATAATCTTCACAAACTGGCAGTGATTCATCAAAATACCCGTATTTCTCAAATATACATTTTTTCATCATAATCGATGAGGGAGACATTAAACAAAGATCCAGTGATGGTATAAAAATATCACCACCGGTTTTTTTATGTTTTTTCTTCTGGTTTACTCTTAATCCATTTCTTATCCATATCTCTTCTGTATGAACAACATTTATTTCCATATTATTATTTAGAAAATCTATTTGCATCTTCAGCTTATTTTTTAACCATTTATCATCACTATCAAGAAATGCAATTAAGTCATAAGAGGATTCTTTAATACCGAAATTTCGAGAATAACTTACTCCCATATTCTTTTTATTCATTAAAAGCTTAAGTCTTTCATCATTAAAATCTTTAATTACATCATCAAGATTTTCTTTCGAAGAATCATCCACTATGATTATTTCAAAATATTTATAACTTTGATTTAAAACACTTGTAACAGCCCTTTTTAATAAAGCTTTCCTGTTATATACAGGGATTATTACAGAAACATATTCTTGCATATATTTTTCCAAAAAGATTTTGTTAAAGCTATTCCTTCACTGTTTACTATAATTAAATTATTTTTTAAAGATTTAAAAAATAATTTAATTATTTTTTTTGATAATTGATACCGGATTAATCTGTAATCGCAATTTCTTTTTATTATTCCATAAATTTTATTCTTTTTAATCGAATAAATAATGCTAAACATTGTTAATTGCTGCCTTGTCAAAATACAATTTTTAATATTTAACTTAATCATTTTAATATTTTCCCAATCATTATAAATAATTTTTTTTATAGAATTAATAAATCTGGAAATAATAAAAAACGTGACTAAATCCTTTTTTGACATTTTTGAATATGAATAAAAAGATGAAGCTTTACAAACAACCGGTAATAATGCCGTTTTAATTTTTTTCGCTTCACTTGTATTTGGTACAGGATAAAAATTAGATATACCGATAATAACATTTTTTGATGCTAAATATAATATTGTATTTAAAATATTATGCCAATTATCATCAGGCAAACCGCTTATAAAATAAACAATGACCGGCAGATTATATCCTGTAATCAATTTTAAAAAATTATCAAAATTATTTAAAGTATATTCCCTTTTTAAATTATTTAACATTTTAATATTACTACTGGTTAATGAAACATTAAATTGTGTCAGCCCGTTTTTTATTAGTTCATCAATCATTCCCTTATCTAAAGTACTGAAATCCAGACCATTCTCAAAACTGAAAGCAGCATCCTTATATTTATCTTTTATTTCATTTATTAAAGATAAAAAATACTTTTTATCATAAGATATATTATCATCCTCAAAATTAATATGTATTTTTTTATTTTTTATATTTAATTTATTAATTTGATTTATAATATCGTTTTTATCAGATTTTAAATATTCTGATCCGCTTGTAAAATGCACCGAACAATAACTGCATTTTTTAGGACATCCTCTTGTTGCCTGTATTTGAATAATACTTCTTTCTTTTAAATTTTTAATATTAATAAAAGGTAAAAAATCATATTTTTTATCTATATTAACTAGAGAATTATTATTGCTTTTTGTATAAACATTTTCAATATTATTTTTTTTATTACCGGCTTTAATATAATCAAGTAATTTTTTTAATGTAATTTCTGCCGGTCCTGCTATAACATAATCGGCTTCGCTGTTTTTAATATAATACTCAGGATAAGACGAAGGTCCTGATCCTCCGCAAATAATAGGTATATTGTATTTTTTTTTAAGGTAATTTACCATTTCATTAAATGAATCAAAATAGCAGAATGCAAATGATGTAATAATAATTACATCAGGTCTAAATTTTTCAAAAATTTTATGATTAAAATTATTAACATCACCAAAACTATAATATGATTTAAAAAAAGAGTATAACGAAAAGTCATCCGTCATATATTTTTTTAAATATTTAATCTCAATAGGTACATTGATTTTATGTTTGATATTTTTAATTACATCAAATGTTACAGTATCATAAGGTTTTATTATATTCCTCAAATGCTTTAATATATCTGGAGTTAATCTAAGAGGAGAAATATAAAAATCTTTAATTGGATGATTAAATATAGCAACTTTCATTTGATGAATATTGGTCAATGCTTAAATTGTACATAATATTTTGTTGTATTAATCTTGTGTTAAATTTGTAGTTCCTTTTTTGAATTTTTAAACAACTAAACCATTATAACACATTTTTTTAAAAATTGCCTGATTTTTGTATTGCACCGATATCAATGCCGATACCGGGGATCATCCTGTTATTCCCAAGAAAATCAACATCAGGTACTGCAATTGGAGAATTATTTTCGCTTACTCCGCCCTGTAATAACGGAGAATCAAAATAAGGCATAAAAAAATCATCTGCATCTATTTTAAATTCATTTGTAAAAGTAAAGAATATATTTTTCTCACCAAAATCCTTTGATATCTGTTGCGATTCTTTACCTTCCAAATTGTCCAATAACACAACATTAGTTGAAATTATATTAGAATACCATACCGGTTTAAGATTATTATAGTCGGTATTATTAAAAAATATGAATGCACTATTTTCATTTTTTTCATCAAAATAGTATAAATTATTAACACTGACTACCTTAGCCTGTTCGGTAATCCAGTAATTAAATCCCCTGCTTTTTATATCTTTATTAAAGATAGAATTATTAACCCCCTCAATAGTTGATTCTTTTAAAGAAAAAGTGATAGCATTCTCACAGCCGTAATTCCTTATAATTGATGAAGAGATTTTAAGAATACTGTTTTCGCATCTAAAATCATATATATAATCAAGTACATTCTTAACATCAATCATAGATCTTTCAAAATCAATACCGCTGTTATAAGAATTAAAACCAAGAACCGAAGTTGCTTTATCTATTAAAAATAATGATCTATTAATTTTAATTTCCGATCTGTTTTGTTCGGCTAATTTTATTTCAAAGGGGCTGTTGCCTTTAATTATAAAATCAGATTCATCGATAAATAAATTTGATCTATACAAATTAAATAAATTTGTATTAATAAAGTTGCCCTTTTGATTGTATATTAAATTTTTGATAATAATATTAGAGTTCTTTATATCTGTAAAAATCATATTACCGCTTACATCAAAAGAAGTTTCAATATTATTTATATCAAAAAGTTTTGCATTCTCAATCTTAAAAAACAATACATTGTTTAATTTTGCATTTACTTTTATATTCTTTAAAATATTATAACCGGAATATGAATTTAAAAAACTAAAATCATCTGGTTCGCCGATTACAGTCATATTAAGATTATTAATACCGATCTTTCCCTGAAATGATTCTAAAAATGAAAAACCGCCGCCGCCTGTATAAGAAAAAATAATATTATAAAGTTTCAATTTTGACTCATTAACAGTAGCAAAAACATTTCCCGAATTAATATCAAAATCAATATTCCTTATCTCCAAATATCCGTCCTTTAAAACATCAAACCAGATATGATTTTTTTTCCAGACAGATTTTGTAGTTAAATAAATTTTTGGTCTGATATTCAATTTGTAAGGTTGTATGATTATATCAGTGTCAATAAGCATTGGGAATGATATTTTATTTTTTTCAGATAATAAATAAATTATCTTTATATTTTTTAATTTAGCAATTTTCAAGGCTCTTTCAAGAGATTTTAACGGATACTGTTCCGTTCCGTTACCGCTGTAATCTTTTGATTGATCAACAAATATGCCTCTTGTGTCAAAAAAAATTTCGAAAGGTTTTTCATTTTCTCTTTCTACACCAGATTCATAAACCTGTTTTGTATAGATTTTTATAGAATATTTTCCATATAAAGGAGGATAAAATGATACCGGTTTTTCATAAGGCAGCCATTCATCATCTAATGCCAATTTATAATAAATTTTAACATTATCATCTCCACCGGCAAGTTTTAAAATTTGCGGTTCATTATGAAACATTTTAAAATCTACACCTTCTGCTTCTACTTCTTTTACAGGATATCTTCTGTCAACCTTAAAAACCAATTCCTCGGCTTCTTCTATAATTTCATTATTTTCATTAAAAGAAGCAAATTTTATCCTGAATATTTCTTCTTCGCCTTCATCAACACTAAATTTTATACTGCCTGTAAAAATTTGAGAAGTATTTGCAACCTTTAATTTTTTATTTAAATCTGATGTCACTTCAAATCTTACATCATTTTTCGGCATATAAAACTCTATCTTTTCATCACTTGCTACTTCTAAATAATTACCGGTATATTTTTTTAATACGGGAATATTAAAAACACCGCTTATAATATCAAATCCTGCAATTTTATCACCATTAGATAAAAATAATTCTACTTTTGCAGGAATATTAGAATTATTTATAAATGTATATGTTCCTTCACATGGGATTAAATCGGATTTTCCATAATTATTACCGCAATTATATATAAAATAAAATTTATCGTCATAACTGAAATTATTAAATGATATGAGCGTATTGCCGTAATAAAAAAGATCTTCCCCTTCATATTTATTATTATTAATGAATAATATTTTTTCACCATTTTGATTTAATTCATTATAAAATACCTGCTCAAAGGTCTTGTCAATACCATTAATTTTAAAATAATAGGGACCTGATATTGCCGACGGCTCTCCATTTTGTCCGACAGAAAATGCGGCAATACCGGTAATACCATCCATACCGTATTGAGTTTTTAATTCAATCGGCTCTGTATATTTTACCCATTTATCAATTTTTTCTCTCGGCGGAGGTCCAAAAATTAAATCTTTATCATTCCATTCTTTCATCCAATAATAAATAACATCGGTATTTTTATCAGGCATTATTTTTATCTTATAACTTTGCCTATAAACCTGTCCCCAAAAAAGTGATCCGAATGAAGGCGGTTTTGTTCCCTCTTTATCTATTATATATGATTTTATTTCAGTATATTTTTGATTTTCTTTATTATAAGTAAGATTAACAAAATAATGCTTTAATTTATCTTTTTTAGCAGTCAACTCAATTTTTTTCTTATATGAATCATTTTTTTGTGTCTCTAACGGAAAAACGAATTCCTTTTCTGTAATAGTAATATTATATTCATCGGTAGGAAATTGATATGTTAATATTAAATTATCATTAATATATTCTTTTGTTTCATAGACATTTTTTAAATCTTCCGGACTGCTTTTTTTATATAAACCTGTTTTATCTATCCTGTAAATCCTTGAGTATGCTTCAATATTGCCGTCATCTTTTTCTAAAATAACAACAACTTCATAATCTATTATACTGCCCTCTTCACCTTTCAAAATTATCTTTTTTATATACTCAGCCGGTTCTCTATTCCTAAGGTCACTATTAATAATATAAAATATTTTACCGTATTCGCTTGACAAGCTTAACTCAACAGATTCAGTATATACACCGCCTTCTACACTCCACTTTACAGGCTCAACAGTCATCCTGTCATAATAAAAAGGATTATATATATTATCAGGGAAGAGTAAATTAGCAATTATGAGATAAATAATTATAATAAAACGCTTCATATTAATATTAAATCAGTCCATTTTATCTTATATATCGTCATAAAGTCAAATAAAATTCAATAATATAGGATTTGGCTAATTATTTTTTACTATTTTTCAATTTGCTGTAATAATCCGACAGGTATTTCTTTTGTAGCACAATGAATAGATCCGTCAAGATAATAAGAAAAATCAATACCGACAACTTTATAATCAGCAGGAAGAGCTTTTTTATAAATTTCCATAGTATTTTTATCCTGAATACCGTCATTATATAAAGGCATAATCAGTGTTTTATTTACAAGGAGTGAATTACTATAACTGTATTGAGTTATACCAAGCAAATCTTTTGCTGTTTTAATGGGGACAGGTAATCTGATTATATTGTATGGTTTTCCACTGCCATTATGTGATTTTAAATTCCCCAATATGCAGGCTAATTTATCCAAATCTTTTTTCATATTTTTATAATACTTTGTATCAGCAACAATAATTGTATTTTCATTAATAATTTTTATCAAGGGATCTATATGTCCTGCAAGCTCTCCCCTGACTTTAGGTAATATAACAAGACGTTTTGCACCATAATATTTTTTTACAAGTTTTTCAAATTCGTTTTTAGTTAATGATGTATTTTTTTCATAAATAGCTTCATTCATAAAAATCGTGCCGTTGCCGTCTGATAATATATTACCGCCGTCTATTTCAATAGGGATATAATAGGTAGGCACCCCCAAATAATCACCGGTAAGTTTTCCTATTTTCTGATCATTCGGAGCTATCGGTGTAGAGATATAATTAAAATCTGCTCTAATAAAAATATATCTGCCGTTAATATCCTTAACAATTTCAGGAGTATAATCCCGAGCCCAAAAATGATCGCTTTCAATATATATAAATTTAATATTATCAAGAAAAGCGGCATTCAAAAAATCATGGTCTATATTTTGAATATAAAACAAAACGGCTTTATGACATATCTCATTATTTACTAATATATATGCTTTCGAGCCTGCATTAATAATTTTTTTAATCAATTTTGTATGCGGTTTCCATAAAAACCTGTTATATAAAGGCCATGTTACAAAAACAGCACCTATCTCGCCAAATTCGGGAGAATGCTTTTCAATAATTGGAATATCATGTATAACTATTTTTTTAGGAACAGGATTATAATAAGTATATTTTGTATCAATATCTGAAATTGCTTTTAATGAATCATTATAAGAAATATTTAATTCATTTAAAATACCTACTTTATTTAAATACTTTACTATATCATCATAATTTAAAACTCCATTTTTTGCCAAAGTTATTTCATTAAGATAATATTTCTGCATTTTAGTAAACATTCTTCCAAGCATTTTATTATTAATTTGACTTGATATCATTTTAGGAAGAGCCATATCTACAGTTAATCTTAAATCCGAAATATTATTATATGTATGATATGGAATACGGTATTGCTCTTTTATAACCACAGTTAAAATTTCTTCAATTGACAATAATGAAGTTTTATAAACAGCAAAAATTGATATAATAATTATTAATAGTAATATTATCAAGTGAATCTTTATAACTTTCTTTTTTTTAAATATTTCAATAAAAAAGAAAATCATACTTAACAGAAGAATTATTATAAATAAAATAATTATTGATAAAATAATAAAAAATTTAAACATTATTATAACTTTATTAAATCTAATAAAGAATATAAAAAACTATAATCATTATGTCAATTAATAATTAAAAAAAATAAAAAATATTATTTCTTAACTTTTTTTTGAATATCGCTAAGAATATTTAAAGCGTCTATAGGAGTGAGTTTATTTAAATCAAGATAGGCTATATCATCCATAATTTCTTTTTTTCTTTTCTTTTCCTTTATTTCTTCAAAATTAAATAACTCTAACTGATGTTTTTCGACTGTTGTATTTATTTTTTCATTATTTTCTTTATTATCTTCAAAACGTTTTAATAATCCTTCTGCATAGAGAATAACTTCTTCGGGTAAATTGGCTAAACCTGCAACATGAATCCCGTAGCTCCTTTGTGAAGGGCCTTCAATTATCTTATGAAGAAAAGTAATTTCACCATTATTTTCAGATATAGCAATTGATAAATTTTTTATACCTTTTTTTTTATCAAGATTTGTCAGTTCATGATAATGAGTTGCAAACAATGTTTTAGCCCCTATCATCTTTTTGTTATGAATATATTCAAGGATTGCCCAAGCTATTGACAACCCGTCATATGTGCTTGTACCCCTGCCTATTTCATCCATGATGATCAAACTCTTATTTGTAGCATTATTTAATATATTTGCGGTCTCAAGCATTTCAACAAGAAATGTAGATTGCCCTCTTGCAAGATTATCACTTGTACCGATACGTGTAAAAATCCTGTCAACCACACCAATTAAAGCATTCCCAGCCGGAACAAAAGAACCTATTTGCGCCATTAATACTATAAGGGCATTTTGTCTTAAATATGTTGATTTACCCGACATATTTGGACCTGTTATTATTAACAGATAATCATTATCTGTATCTATATCAATATCATTAGGTATAAAATCTCCGTAATCCAATTTTTGCTCTATTACCGGATGTCTGCCTTCATTGATAATTATTTTATTTTGATCATTAACTTCCGGTTTTATATAATGGTTAATTATAGCTGTATTTGCAAAAGAACTGAAAACATCTACCATCGCAATTATCTTTGCATTCTCCTGCAATTGAGGTATTATTTCAAGTACGTTATTCCTGACATTATTAAATACTTCTTCTTCTATTTTATTAATCTCTTCTCGTGCAGTTAATACTTTTGACTCATATTTGCTTAATTCTTCCGTTGTATACCTATGTGTATTTACAAGAGATTGTCTTAAAATATATGTATTATCTAAACTTTTTGACTGTAACTTCGAGACCTCAAAAAAATAGCCTAAAATTTTATTGTATTTTATCCGTAAAGAAGGCACATTGAATTTATTTTTTTCCCTTTCTTCAATTTGTGCAATATATTCTTTACCTTTAAATGCTACATTTTTTAATTCATCCAGGTTATCCAAATATCCGTCTTTAACAATGTTGCCTTCATTTATAAAAGTTGCGGGTTCATCTTTTATTGCAGTATCAATCAATTTAACAATATCTTCAAGATCATTATATCCTTTAATTATATCTTTTAAAGGTTTCACAGATAGAAGTAAACTTATTATTTTTTTACACCCGTTCAATGATAATTTAATACTGACAAGATCTTTAGGTGTGGCTTTATTCATTACTATTCTCGCCGATAATCTTTCCAAATCCATTACTTCTTTTAAATTATTTTTAACTTTATTTAAAATATCCTGATTGTTAAAAAAATAAGTTACAATTTCAAGTCTTTTATTGATCTTTTCTATATCAATTAATGGCTCAACTATCCATTTTTTTAACAATCTGCCGCCCATACATGTGACAGTATCATCAATAATTTCAAGCAGAGTATTAACCATTGTCCCGTCTCTCAGATTATTAATAAGTTCAAGATTTTTTATTGTAGTTTCATCCAGAATCATAGTATCACGGTTGCTGTTGTACCTTAATTTTCTTATATGATTTAAAAGACTCTTAGCATTCTCACTAACATAAGATAAAACAGCGCAGGGAGTAGTAAGATCTGTCCTGGCATCAATAATACCTGCATCTTCCCATCTATTAATATTTAAGTGGTTAAACAGATATTCTTTTTTCTCTTTAGATTCAAAATACCATCCGGGATATCTATTAATCAATATATGTTCATGCTCTTCAAATATTACTCTAATCCTGCTGTCATTAATCCAGATGTCTTCCGGGATTATTATTTCTTTAGGATTAATCCTTATTAGCTCACCTTTTAAAAGTGATAAATCACTGCTGTAATCAAATTCATTTATCTCAAAATCACCTGTTGACAAATCCAGGTATGATATTTCTATAAATAGCCCTTTTTTATTAATTGCCAATAAAAAATTATTGGATTTATTTTGCAGTAATTTTTCTTCTACTAATGTTCCCGGTGTAATTACTTGTGAAACTTCTCTTTTTACAATACCTTTTACTTCTTTTGGATCCTCAACCTGTTCACATATTGCTATTTTTTTACCGGCCTTAATCATCTTGGCTATATATACTTCCACGGAATGATAAGGCACCCCGCACATAGGTACATCACCCCGTTTTGTCAATGTAATATCAAGGATAGAAGATGCAGTTTTAGCATCATCACCAAACATTTCATAAAAATCCCCGCATCTGAAAAATAAAAATGCATCAGACTGGGTTTCTTTAATTTCTTTATACTGCCTCATCATCGGCGTATCATAGTCATTCATATTCTTTCCGTAGTTCCATCATTAATGATTCTATATTTTTTTCTTTTAATTCTATTACTCTTTTATTTGCAGTCTCCTCAGTTTTAAAAGGACCGATTACAACTCTATATGAAACATTGCTGGATTTACTTGATTTTGTTTTTGCATAAAAAACATCACTGATACCTAAATCTTTAAATTGATCTGTCATTTTTTTTGCATTTTCTTTACTTTGCAGATAACCAAGCTGTATGTAATATCCTGATTTATTTTCATCTTCTTCCTGTAAATCAATAATATCCAATTTAGTCGATAATAATAAATCATCATAAAGTCTTTTCATATCATTCTTATCTAAGTCATATTCATCTGTAAATGTAACAAGCTCAATAGAATCAGCATTTAAATTTTCTATAAAAGGTTTTATTTTTTCAATTAAATCATCTGCAATATTTTTTTCATAAGAATCAGGATAAAGCTGATTTAAAATTTCAAAAGCTTTTTTTGATTCTAAATACATTTTTCTTTTAATAAATATTTTTAATAGTTCTAAAAGGGCACATGGTGCTTTAGTTGATTCTGGAAAACTGTATGCACAAATTAGAAAATAATTTTTTGCATCATCAATCTTATCCTGATCAAGCATTACCATGCCGAGTAAATAATAAACAAAAGATATTGTATCATAACTTCTTGATTTATTTAACAATTCATTTAAAATATTAATTGAAGCTTTATAATTTTTTAATTCATAATTTAAAAAAGCAGTATTAATTTTAGATTTATCCCAATATGCATTGCCTATTGATATTTTAGCCAGTTCTTCAAATTCAAATATAGCCTTTTCTAAATCATTATTTAATTTATATAAAACAGCAAGTTCATATCTGGCAATAAATCTGTAACGTGATTTAGGATATTTATCAATGAAATTTATGTATAACTTATATGCTTCATTAAAATCATCTGTAAGTCTTGCTATCTTTAATTGGATTTTCTCATCATCTTTTAATTTTAAATATTTTTTATAGTATATTATTGCATTATTTATATCACCTGTATTCTCATAGTTGAAGGCTTTTTTTAATAAATCATTGCTTTCTTCATTAGTAAAAGCATTTAAACAAAATACTGTATTTAATAAAAGAATAAAAAAAAATTTTATAATTATTTTCATTTTAAAATCCTTATAACTAATTATACTTTTATTCCACTAATAGTATTACCCTTTAACCCTAAAGCCTTTACCTTAATAATATCATTAAAATCATTATTATTACCGCTAAAAATAATCATTAAATCTTCTTTAGTTAATCCCAAAATTTCATTATCGGATTTTTTACTCCATTTTTCTGCTATTACTTCAAAAGTATCGCCGATTCTTTCATTTTTTCTTTTCCTGCTTATTTCTCTCTGTAAATCAATAATCATTATGAGCCTTCTGGTTTTCTCATTATCATCTATATTGTCCTTATATTTAATATCGGCAAAAGTATTTTCCCGCGAATTATATTTATACATATATGCATCATCAAATTTTATCCTTTTCATTAAATTAATGGTGTCCATAAAATCTTTTTCCTCTTCTCCCGGAAATCCTACAATGATATCTGTTGTTAGATTTAATTGCGGTATTGCTTCTTTTAACTTTTCAATTCTATAAATATAATCTTCTATATTATAATGCCTGTTCATCAGCTTTAAAACTTTGTTGCTTCCGGACTGGACTGCCAGATGAAGCCAGTTAGCTATTTTATCCTCATTTATTATAACATCTATAAGCTCATCATTAAAATCTTTCGGATGACTGGAAAGATACTTTATCCATTTAATATCTGTTTCACAGCAAATTTTTTTTAACAGCTTTGGGAATGATATATCTCCTCTGTCCTTACCATATGAATTAACATTCTGACCAAGCAAAGTAACCTGCTTAACTCCCAATCCGACAAGTTTATTTATATCATTTATTATATTATCGGAAGATCTTGATTGCTCCCTTCCCCTAAGATACGGGACAATACAATATGAACAAAAATTATTACAGCCATGACTAATATTAACATAAGCTTTTTTTGGATTTCCTTTATCAGGATAAGAATCATTAAATATAATTTCTTTCTCATCAACATATGCTCTTCTGATTCCTTTTTTAAAATTTAATAAAATATCAGGAATCTTATTTTTTAAAAAAGTACCTACAACCAAATCAACAGATTCATTTGATACAAAAAAATCTTCTCCCACTCTTTGAGCCATACATCCCATTACCAGGATTATGATATCTCTTTCTTTTTTTAAACTTTTATAGTATCCCAATCTTCCCCAAATACGATTTTCCGCTGTTTTTCTGACAGAGCATGTATTAATAATGATAATATCTGCATTTTTATTGCTGCTTAACTGTTTAAAACCGGATCTTTTTAAATTTTCAATTACGCTAATTGAGTCAGCTTTATTCATCTGACAGCCGTAGGTTTCGATGTAAAAGGATTTCATTGGTATTATTTATTTTGTATCTTTATTGTCAATATATTGAATATTTTTTTTTATTACAAACTTTTTCCTGCCGTCCTCAATAATATCTTCAATTATTGCAAAGTTACCGCTTCCTGTATATACGATTCGCTGTGTAGAATCCAGATTATTATTTTTTTTCAATTCCTGTAATATACAATCAAAATGAAAAAATCTATTATTATCAGGATCATTAATTACATTATGCATGTCTGCAATTATTCTATTGCATACAAAACAAACTTCTTTTTTGGCTTTATTTAAAGTATATGGTATTATCTCTCTAATTACTTTATTTTTATTGTTAATTACTTTCTTTTCTTCATTATTATTTTTTTTGTAATTATTTCTATTTAATCGTTCTTTATTATTTGTAATACCGTTTATATTTTTATCTGACTTTTTATTAAATTCTGATTTTTTATTAAATAACGAAACTTTTGAAGAATCTGATTTTGATTTAGTATCATCACTTTTAACATTAGTTGAAACCACTCTAACATCTTCATTATATTTCTTTTTTTTAACAAAAGAGCTTGAATAAAAATTTTTACCTTTTTTATTTGAAATTTTTTTTGTATTTTTAGGATTATTATAAGGATGCTTTTTTTTATTTTTTTTATTGCTCACAGACCTAACAACTCCACTGTCAGCAAGCCAGCAATCCTGGAAATTGCCAATTGCAGATAACTATCTGTATCTATTTTTATTTTTAATTCTCTTATTCTTTCCGGATTTCTTGGTCTTGCTTTTTTTACCATCTTATAATACCCTCAAAATCAAAATAAATCAATTAAAAAAATTGATTTTTCAACCAATTTACATTTATCCTACCATTTTTTTCATTATTTAATAAACTTATTACATCAAATCTAAAATCATAGTCCTTATAATTCATTTTTATAATAAAATCATTTGCCGCATTTTTAATTTTTTCAATTTTTTTTGAATCAATTGATTCGATTGGATACCCAAAATTAATATTATTTCTAAACTTAACTTCAATAAAAATTATCGTCTTATTTTCTAAACCTATTAAATCAATTTCACCGTATTTTGTAAAATAATTATGAAAAATAATCTTAATTCCACTTTTTTCAAGGAATTTTATTGCGAATTCTTCCCCTTTTTTTCCTAATTCTCTTTTATTCATAAAATTTACCTAATTATTTTATATGATTAGTTTTATACAAAAAATTTATTGATTAGTAAATGCTAAATAAATAATCATGATATTATAATAATATTGATAAAATAAAGTTTTCTATTACAAATCATAAACTATTATTATCATTTTTATTATACTCATTCCTGTTTAATACTCTTACTATAAAAAGCTCAGATTCTTCTTTTAAATTTTTAACAATTTTATCTTTAATTTTTTCTCCAAATGAATCTATTACAATTTTTACATTCGGCCTTAAAGGTGCATCAGGATTTATAGACATTACTGTACTGATAGAATTATCATTTAACTGCAGTAAAGTACCCGGTGGATAAATAGATAGAGTTGTAAGGAATGCTCTTAAAACTTTTGGATCAAATTTGTTATGAGCTTCAGCAAGTACGGTTTTCATAGCCATATAGCTTGTCGTACTTTCCCTATAAGCTCTAGGCGATATTTGAGCCTCAAATGAATCAGCAATGGCTAATATTCTTGCATATAGACCGATCTTATCTCCTTTCAGTTTTCTCGGGTAACCATTCCCGTCAAACTGCTCTTGATGTTGTAGTACAGCATCAAGTACAACCTGATTAAAAATACCTGCTCTATTCATTTCCTTAAATGCCGTTATGGGATGAGATTTTATTAAATTATACTCTTCATCATTCAATTTACCTTTTTTATTTAAAATAACTTTTGGTATTTTAAGCATACCTATATCATGCAATAAACCAGCCATGCCTAAATGCCTTAATTGACTCTTGTCAAGTTTTAATTGTATTCCGCCAATTAAAGCTATAATTGTAGAATTAATTGAGTGAGTAATTAAAAAATCATATTCTTCTTTTTCAACACCCATATATGAAATAATATCATTCTTATAATTTTCAATTAACTCCAGTAATTTTTTAATTATCTCTTCGAGTTTAGGTTTATCAAATTCTTCTTTACTGAGATATGTTTCAATAAACTGCTCAAAAAAACTTAAGCAGGAAGTATAGTTATTCATATATTCGACATTATGAAGATTTATTGTTTCATCATCACTAAGTTCACTTATTATGGAGTCATCTAAATATTCATCCTGCACTTCAACTAATTCTCCCTCTGTATAAAGCTCCTTTATCCCCCATCTTACCAGTCTATTATAATCAGCCTCTTTTAATGCAACTCCTGCCGGTATTAATGCATTATTTTCACTTGTGTATAACGGCTTAGAAAAAACCATGCCTATCTGTAAATCTTCAATTGCTATTTTTCTTCTCATAGACACTTCCCTTATTTGTTTTAATTATTGAAGTCAATATATCAACAACTATTTTATATACTTCTACAGGTATTGCTTCACCAACATTAAATAGATCTTCAAAATCAAAAAAATTCTCATTTTCTACAATCTTGATACTGTTCTTTTTTGCTTCTTCAATAATCTTTTGGGCTAATTCATCTGTCCCATAAGCAGCTATGACCGGTGTATCCAGATCTTCTTTAAAATATTTTAGTGCAGCTGCTTTTTTCTTTTTATTACCCATTATACTCACATAATAAATTAAATATTTAAATCTACTTTTTTATCAATTAAATAATAATTAATCCTATTATAAAAATCGTCTTTATTGTCTGTAATATTTACAACTAAATTTTTAACATATTTTTTTAATTTGTTATTTAAATCCTCTAAAAAAGATTCAATATTTAACTCTTTACCGTTTTCTCTAAAAATTTCAATAAATACAGCTTTATTTCTTTCAATTTTCAAAAAAATCCTTGTATAGTTATCATAAAACGGTATATTAAAAATAAATATATAAGAATCCTCCTTATCATTTCTTAAGAAATAGTAATTTCCTTTGTTATCATCCTTATTTTTATTAATTTTACTATAAAAATGTTGGAATGGGAAACATTTTATCAGATTTTCAATTATTTTATCCTTTTTTTCATCAATCATAAATAATGAATCAAGTTTTTTATCCGATTCTTTTAATTTTTTATCAATTTTATTTATAAATTCATCTTTAGTTATTTTTTTTGGGATTTCCTCTTTAATAATATAAAGCTGATTATCTTTAACGGTTGCATAATATCTTGCATCTTTATTTAAAACAAATGGTATCTTTAACTTTTTCCCGGAGATAGAAATCTCAGAAAAATTACTGCCTATTTTTATAATTTTTATTAAGACTTTTATATTTTCCTGATTAATTAATTTAGCCAAATTACTATTAATATTAATTTTCATTTTGAATACTTATAATAATAATATTTCATTATAATTAAGATTATAATATAAGTCAAATAATAAAGGATAAAAAATAAAAAGGGCTATCATATATATACTTGACAGAGTGTTACTTAATTTTGATAGCCCTTTAAAAATAATAAATTATTTTAAAAACTTACTGACAAATGGCGATGTATCACCTCTTCTTAAAAAATGTCCTGATGGTCCTTCACCTAAAAACTCAGAAAACCATGACTCATGTTCGATTTCTTCATTTAAGATAGCTAATGCTAAATCATAAGTTCTATGATCTTTACCGGCAGTCATATTACAAATTTGTGTATATCCTCTAACAGCACATCTTTCTGCTTCTGCCAATACTTTTAACATTGCCATAACATCAGCCGGGTCTTCGGGAAGGCTAGCCGGTGGGCATGCAGAAATATCATGAAAATGCTTCATGCAATCAGGTAATTTTCCTCCAAGCTCATAAATCCTTGGTACAAGAGCTTCAAAATGATTCCTATCTTCAATCCTGGCAGTTTCGGCAATTTCTTTCAATCCTTCTCCTTCCAACCCGATGAGATTTACCCTTAAAATTGTGTAGTAATAGTATGTTGTTAATTCTGCCGATGCATTTTCAATTAATAAATTCAGCAATTTTTCAACATCTATTCCCGCTTTTTCTACCATTTCTCTTGCTACTTTTGCCATAAAATCCTCCTTTTTTTATTTATAGTAATCGTAACGATTACTATTTATGTAATTATTTTTTATCTTTTTTAAAGCATATAAACCAATCAAGGCAGTATTTATCTTCTTCTTTATTATCTACTCTTTCTTTTGCTAAACCGCAAGATCCGGGGGGCGGTATTATAACATCATCTCCCGGCTGCCAGTTTGCTGGAGTCGCAACAGAATCTTTATCAGCTTTTTGTAATGCTAAAATAAGTCTTTTAATTTCATCCATATTTCTGCCATTTGATAACGGATAATAAATAATTGCTCTTATTTTAGCGTTTGGATCAATAATAAAAACAGCTCTTACTGCCTGAGTAGTTGAAGCATTTGGCTGTACCATTCCGTATTTTTTAGCAACTTCCATTGTAAGATCTTCTATTACAGGAAAATTAACTTCAATATTTTTCATTCCTTTAAACTCAATTTTTTCTTTAATTGTCCTCAGCCAGGCAATATGAGCATAAATACTATCAATTGATAAACCTATTAACTCTGTATTTAATTTTTTAAAATCATCCTGCATACTGGCAAAAGTCATAAATTCTGTAGTACATACCGGTGTAAAATCAGCAGGATGACTAAATAAAATTACCCATTTTCCCTTATAATCTTCTGGAAACTTTATTTCACCCTGTGTTGTTTTAGCCTTAAAATTAGGTGCTGTATCACCAATTAAAGGCATTTTAAATACATTTTCCTGTTCATTCATAAATAACCTCCTAAAATATAATTAGTAATCGTAACGATTACTATTAGTAATTAAAAAAATTATTCTTTTTCTATACATTTTTCACATATCCCATAAAATTGTATCTTATGAGTAATTATTTTATTATTAGTATTATTTCTGGCAATCTCTTCAAGATTATATTCAATAGGTATATTAAGATCAATAATACTACCGCAATTTTCACATACAAAATGATAATGTTTTTTTATTTTGATCTCAAAACGGTCAAATGTTTTACCAAAATCAATACGCTCAATCAATCCCATTTTTTCAAGTATATTTAAATTTCTATATACTGTCCCAAGACTTAAATTAGGAAAATCATTTTTTAATTTTCCATAAATCCAATCAGCAGTAGGATGAGATTTAGTATTTTTTAAAATTTCAATAATTTTTAATCTCTGTTTACTGTTTCTAAAATCACTCATAAACAACAATCTTATTAAGAATAATTCCTAATAAGAGTATAAGTCATTTTTAAAATTAATGCAATATATAAATAATAATTTTTAATAAATATTTACAACCTAAAATTATTTTTATTTATAAATACAAAAACTAATCGATCATAAAAAAACCCTGCACAAATTATTTGTACAGGGTTAAAATATATGATTATAAATATTGAATTTAATATTATTTATTATTTATTTTTTATAATTAATCTTTTCTTTAATAATAGCGCTTTTACCGCTTCTTTCTCTTAAATAGTACAATTTTGCTCTTTTAATCCTGCCTCTTCTAACAAGTTCAATTTTTGCAATCTTTGGAGAATAAACAGGAAATGTTCTTTCTACTCCTACACCATATGAAATTTTGCGAACTTTAAATGTTTTGCTTAATCCTTTGCCTTTGATTGCTATAACATACCCTTCAAATATCTGTATTCTTTCTCTCTTTCCTTCTACAATTTTATAATGAATTTTAACTGTATCGCCTATTCTAAATGAATCCTCCCTGTTTTTAAATTCATCATAAATATTATTATCAATCTCTTCACTGTTATCTTTTAAAGAAATACTTTTAGCAATATCATCCAATTTCTTTTTTTCAACATCATGTAATAAACTCATTTTTATTTTCCTCTCTAATTTTATTTATTATAGATTCTATATTTTTATCAAATTTATTTTTTTCTATTAAATCACTTCTTTTTAACATTGTTTCTTTGACTGATTCATATAACCTGTATTCATCAATCATTTTATGGTTACCGGATATTAAAACATCCGGTACTTTCATACCCTTATATTCATAAGGTCTTGTATAATGTTTATATTCCAGTAAATTATTTGAAAAAGATTCTTCTAATAATGAATCTTTATTTATTACATTATCAATATGTCTAATAGCGGCATCAATCAATAACATAGCGGGTACTTCACCGCCGGTAACAACAAAGTCACCTATACTTAATTCATCATCAATTAATAAATCAATTACCCTTTGATCAACGCCTTCATAATGACCACAGATTAAAACAATATTTTCATATTTTGTCAAGTTAATTATATAATTATGATTTATCTTTCGCCCTTTTGGGCTAAAAAAAATTACTTTTTTGGTGTCTTTTATTTTTAATGATTCAAATGCATCTACAATTGGTTCAGGTCTTAACACCATACCGGGGCCGCCGCCATAAGGCAAATCATCAACCTGACCGTATCTATTTACAGCATGATCCCTTATATTTTTTATTATTAATGAAAAAGCATTTTTTTGTAAACCTTTTTTAATTATACTGTAATCTTTAAAAGCGTCAAATAATTCAGGAAATAAAGTTAGAATATATATATTAATCAATCAAAAAAACCTTCAAATTGGTTTATTTCTATCAATTTATTTTCAATATCAATTTTTTTAATATATTTTTTTAAAAAAGGATATACAATCTCTTTATTTTTATATTTAACAAAAAAAACATCACTGGCGCCAAGATTGTCAAAATCAACAACAATTCCAATCTTTTTACCTTTATAAAAAAATGAACATCCAATTAAATCCTGAGAATAATATTCACCCTTTTTCAAAGGTATGCCATTATTTTTTTCTATAAAGATATATATACCGCTGTACTTTTTTACATCATCAATACTATTATAATCTTTTAATTTAATTATAATATAATTATTACTGATTTTTACAGATTGAAGCTCTTCTTTTAAATATTCATTATCAATTAATAAGTACACATAAGATATCTTTTTAAATCTGGATATATCACCGGTTAAGGGGAGAATTTTTAACTCCCCCTTTAACCCATGTGGTTTTCTTATAAATCCAATTTTAAGAAAATTCATTATAATAATAAATTTTATTTTTTATATCTTAATAATAAAATTAATCAATAATATCTAAGAGAATTCTTTTATTACTTTTATTAGATACAGCACTTAAAATTGTTCTAATTGATTTTGCAATTCTACCATGTTTACCTATAATTTTACCGATATCAGGTTCATCTACTGATAATTCAATAATCGTTGACTTTTCACTCTCTACAACATTAACAGTAACTTTGTCAGGATTATCAACTAGTGACTTTGCAATAAATTCAACTAAATCTTTTTCTTCCATTATTTTCTCCTTAATACAATTTTTTCAATTACAAAACATGATTAAATTATGATTTTTCTAAGAGTATCATCCTATCGAAGCGAAACCCCTTTTTGTTTAATAATTTTTTAACTGTATGAGTTGGTTTAGCTCCTTTAAGAAACCATTCTTTAATTTTATTTTCATCATAAATTACTTGCTTATCTACATCCATAATAGGTTGATATAATCCTACCTGTTCAATAAATTTTCCATCACGTGGACTTCTAGAATCAGCAATTACAATCCTATAAAATGGTTTCTTCTTAGTGCCCACTCTTTTGAGCCTTATCGTTACCAAATAATCCTCCTTTAAATATATTTAAATTTGAAATTACATCATATTTCCAATATCTAATCCTGGTATATTACCTTTATTTTTTACCATATTTTTCATCATCTGGCGAGATTTTTTGAAATTTTTTAACAATTTATCAACCTCCAGCACTGAAACACCGGATCCCTTGGCTATTCTTCTTTTTCTTGATCCGATAATTAACCTAAAATCAAATCTTTCTTTTAAAGTCATCGATTGAATAATCGCTTTTTGTCTTTTAATTTTTTTTTCATCTATATTAACATTCTGCATCTGGCTTTTCATGCCAGGTATCATTTCTAATAAACCTTCCAATGGCCCCATCTTGCCAATCTGTTCCAACTGTTCTAAAAAATCCTGCAGTGTAAACTCACTCTTTCTAATTTTCTTTTCAAGCTTTTTTACTTCTTCTTCTTCATAAACCTGTTCAGCTTTTTCTACAAGCGATACTATATCACCCATACCCAGGATTCTGGTTGCAATCCTGTCCGGATAAAAAACCTCAATCCCGTCAATTTTCTCAGATACACCTATAAATTTAATAGGTTTTCCTATAACCGTTTTAATTGATAATGCAGCACCGCCTCTTGTATCCGAATCAAACTTTGTTAAAATAACACCTGTAATTTCCAGAATATTATCAAATTCTTTTGCAACTTCTACTGCATTTTGACCGGTCATAGAATCCGATACAAATAGTATTTCATCTGGCTTAACTTCTTTTGCTATTTTTTGAGCCTCATCCATCATATCTTTATCGATATGTAACCGTCCTGCCGAGTCTATTATAACTACATCAAAATTATTTTTTCTTGCATATTTTATTGATTCTTTTGCAATTTTAACCGGATTTTTTCTATCACCGACAAAAACCTCAACACCTGCTAATTGCCCTATTTTCTGTAACTGATCAATTGCAGCAGGTCTATATACATCACAGGCAACAAGTAAAATATTTCTTTGCTCCTGATCTTTAATAAATTTTGCTAATTTTCCTGCTGTTGTTGTTTTACCAGATCCCTGCAATCCGGCTAAAAATATGGTTGACAGTGTATCTTTTGGTTTTAATTTAAAAGCTTGCGATTTATCGCCTAAGATCTCTACTAATTTATCATGAAATGTTTTTATAAACTGCTCACCTGGATTTACACTTCGTAATACCTTTTCGCCTAAAGCAGACTCAGTAACATCATTTATAAATTTTCTTACAACTTTAATATTAACATCTGCTTCTAATAAGGCAACTCTTACATCTGCCAGTGCTTTTTGAATATTATTTTCATTGATTGTTGATTTACCAGATATTGTCTTAAATACATCAGTAAATGCTCTTGTAATTCCATCCAGCATTCATTTCTCCGAAATTAAACATTAAATCTATAAAAAATGCTATTTTTTGTCAAGATATATATTATTTATCTTACAACCTTTCCATCAAAATCCTTACCTATTATCAAAGTAACATCAATTTTATTCTCATCTAAGTCTTCTTTTACTACTATTCTTTCACATTTAATTAAATCAGCTAATCTTCTTGCTTTTTCTTCATTTCCATATACAATAATAATGGTATTTTCATAATCATCACTATCAGCATTCCCGACATTCAAAATATCAAAACTGCCAAACTCTGAGATATACTCGCCTGTTCTGCTTGCCAAACCGGTAGCCTTTGTACCGTTAAGAATCTCTAATATTGTAATTCTTGTTTCATTTTCTGTAAAATCTCTATTTATATTTGCAATAGCATCTTCTAATTCTCTTTTTATCCATTTACCTGATTTTTTTGGTAAATATACATAATTATAACCAACTAAATTTTTCCTGTCACAATAAACAATGATATTATTCATACCTATAGAAAAATCCTTAATATTATTATCAAATTTTTTCTTAATTTCTTCATATAAAATAATGAAATCATTAAGACTCATATTTGTTGATACTAATTTAAAAATAAAATTTGTTATTATACTCTTATTTAGCTGTTCAAACATATCAGCTTTTATTCTTAAAAATCCTCTTATAAAATTTTGTATTCGTATTAATTGCTCATAATTATCTTTGTCATCATCAGATTTTATATAACTTAAATATTCACAGGATTTATCACCGTCTAATAAAACAAGATCATTCGGTATTTTAACTTTCTGCTTTGGATCATCAATACCTTCAGAATATATTTCAACACCGCTTATTAAATCAATTAATTTTATAAGATTACTTTTTTTAATTAATATTATATAATTAATCTTTTGATTGATTAAATTTGAAATTCCATTCAAAATGTCTTCACTACTTACTTTTTTCTTTAATACCTCTTCAAAAGTAAAATATCCTGATTTACCGAAAGCAATATAAGTTTTTGGTAATATAGAAACAACCGAACATCTATTAGTTTTAGATTGAAAGAAAAAAACTGCGCCTCCTTTTACAATTTTTTCCTCATTATATGCTAAGATTAAAAATGAAATAGTTTCGCCATTTTTAAAAGCCTGTCGTATCCTTTCTTCCTTTTTAAAAAATCTTCCTATAAAAACAGTACTGAATAAAATTAATACGATTATAAACAAAATTATCCAACCGGAATACCCGCCTTTGTTTTTACTAAAAAATTGACTCATTCCTCTATCCTGTATAACTGTTTTTTTATAATATAATCATTAACCCTTTCTGTTACAAAAAAATTTATTTTTAATCCTTTTTTAACTCTTTCTCTAATCATGGTAGAGCTTACATTAATAATCATATTATTAACCCATTTTATATTATATCTGCTTTCCGTTATTTTATCCTGATTTCTAAAAAGACAAATTAATTGCGAAATTTCATTTAACTCATCAATATCTTTCCAGGAATTTAAACCATCCAATAAATCATCACCAAAAATGACACCAAATTTTTTATCATATTTATATTCTTTAATTAACTGTTTCACAGTATCAATAGTGTATGATAATCCCCCTCTTTTTATTTCTATATCACTGTATATGAACTCATTGATTCCATTTATTGCAAGTTTAACCATCTTTAATCTATGTTTACTATTAATAGAACAAGTAACATTTTTATGAGACGGAATATTTAAAGGAATAAATAAAATTTTATCATATCCTAAATTTTCAATTACTTTTAAACCTGTAATAAGATGTCCTATATGAATAGGATTAAAACTGCCTCCATATATAGCTATTTTGTAATCATTCCAATTCTGTATCTTCAAAATTCTTTATCCTGTCCTTTATTTTGTATAATAATTCTTTTATACCATATCTTGTTATAGAAGAAATAGTCAAAATTTCTTCATTAATCTCCTTTTTTAAATTTTGGTATCTTGATTTTCCATCCTCAATATCAATTTTCGAGGCTACAATCATAAAAGGTTTATCTTTCATTTTTTTTGAGAATAAATACAACTCATCTTTTAATTTTTTAAATTGATTAAGATAATCTTCATCCTCTAAGTTAATAAGATACAATAGAATTTTAGTTCTTTCAATATGTTTTAAAAATTTTATTCCTAATCCTGCCCCGTTGGATGCACCCTCAATTATTCCAGGAATATCTGCTACAACAAAACTTTCATCATCAACTACCACAACACCTAAATTAGGGATCAAAGTTGTAAACGGATAATTTGCAATCTTAGGTTTTGCTTTAGAAATAACACTTAATAATGTCGACTTGCCGGCATTAGGGAATCCTACCAAACCTATATCTGCAATTAATTTTAATTCTACACGTAAAACCAATTGACTTCCATGAATACCGGGTTGTGCATACCTGGGGGCTTGATTTGTAGAAGTGGCAAAATGCATATTACCTTTTCCTCCTTTACCGCCTTTCAGGAGGATAAATACTTCATCTTTTTTTTTAAAGTCTCTTATAATTTGATTATTTTCTTTATCATAAATAACTGTCCCGGGAGGAACATATATTATTACATCATCACCTTTTTTACCGTCTCTTTGACTGCCCATACCAGGCAAACCATTTTTTGCAGTAAATGTTCTTTTTAATTTTAAATTATATAAAGTTCTAAGATTTTCTTTTACGATAAAGACAACTGACCCGCCTTCACCTCCATTTCCTCCATCAGGACCGCCGTACGGAATGAATTTCTCTCTTCTAAAACTCACACACCCGGCTCCCCCATTCCCTGACGTAACGGTGATAAAGGCTTCATCTATAAAATGCTGCATTTTTTATTGTGGATAAACGCTTATTAACTTTCTACCCTTAAATGTGTTTTCAAATTTAACAATACCATTAGATAATGCAAAAAGAGTGAAATCTTTACCCATGCCAACATTTTTACCGGGGTAATATTTATTTCCCCTTTGTCTTACAAGAATATTTCCAGCCAATACCTCGCATCCGCCATATTTTTTTAAACCTAATCTTTTTGACTTACTGTCTCTACCATTTTTAGAACTACCGCCACCTTTATGATGAGCCATTTTCAATCTCCTTAATAATTATTTTAACAAAAATTATTTAATTTTCAATAATTTTAATTTTTAAATAATCTTTATAATCTCTATATAAAGCTTTTATGCCGGTTAAGAGATAAATAGTAATTCCTCTTAACTCGCCTTCAATATTTTCTTTATAATTTATTAATTCCAATAAAGCTTCTTTACCATTATCTTGATAATTATATACAACACCGTCAATATTATTAAATGACAAATATGCCGAATAATAAAGTATTGAAACGGCGGAACATACAATATCATTGCCTTTTTTTGAAAAATTACTATGTCCCTGTATAGTAATCTTTTTTAATATTTTATTTTTATCTATATTAATATCTAATTTAATCACCCAACTGATATCTTCTCTATTTTTATCATTGTATAAGGCTGTTTATGGCCTTTTGTTCTTTTATAGCTTTTTCTTCTTTTAAATTTAAAAACAATAACCTTTTTATCTCTAACATGTTCTAATACTTTTGCTTCCACCTTTGCATTTTTAATATAAGGTGTACCTATATTAATTTTATCTTTATCATTGGACATTAATACTTTATCTATTTCTAATTTTTCATTTTCCTTTTTATCTATTCTATCAACAGCAATAATATCACCTTTATTTACTGTATACTGTTTACCGCTAATTTCTATTACTGTACTCATTTTCTATTTCTCCTTACCTCATAATATGAATGAGCAATATATCATAAAATTATATTTTAGTCAATTATATGCTTTCAAATTCTTAATATCTTCTTCTTCATTTATATTTAAAATTATATGTACCATCATCATTTTCAGTCATTATAATATTGTCAGAAACATAAATATCTTTATTATCCTTATCACCATAAACAAAAATAACACCTATATCCTTATACTTATTTGCAAATGCAAGCCCAATATCTTTACCTAATACAAATAATGCTGTTGCCAAAGCATCTGCTTTTGCCGTATCATCAGCAATAACGGTAACAGAATGCAAACCACTGTCAACAGGATATCCTGTCTTTGGATCTAATATATGATGATATAGTTTACCATTTTTATAAAAAAACCTCTCATAATCTCCGCTTGTTACTATAGAATAATCCGATAAATCAATATATCCTAGATATTTTGATTTGATAAAAGGATCAGCAATAGCTATCTTCCATTTTCTTTTATTATTATAAAACCCTTTTGCAACAATATCACCGCCTCCATTTATCAAATAATCAATTAATCCCATTGATTTTAAATAATCAGCTATCTCATCAATTATTTTACCCTTTGCTATACCACCCAGATCAAGGGCTGCTTCATTTTTTAATATTACTTCTCTGGCATTTATTATAACATTATCAGCTCCCGATTTCGCAAGAGCATCTGCAATTCTTATTTTATCAGGTACTTCCCTGTTTCCACTATCAAAACCCCATAGACTAGTTAAATTATACAGAGCCGGATCAAATGCATTATTGGTAATTTTACTTAATTTTAAAGATTGTAATATTAAATTTAAAACAAAATCATCTTCGATTATTTTTCTTTTACTTGAGTTTAACTGAGAGATTATGCTTGCAGGCATCTTACAGCTTACTTTTTTTTCTAATTCATTTGCTAATTTTTCACAATTTAATAAAATATCTTCCGCTTTCTTTTTGTCATCCGTAAAAAAAATAACCGTAAGATCGGTCCCCATGGCATAATAATTATTAATATATTTTTTATATTTTGCTTCTCCTGTATAACAGTTAAATATAACAATATATAAAAATAAGAATATAATATATTTCTTAAATTTCATTGAAGTTTATATTCCCCTTTCTGATAATTTTATATGGTTTTTGAGTAAGATCAACAATCGTAGATGCAGAACTAATGTTAAAATTTTTATCAATGATTATTAAATCTACTTTTTTCCCAAAATCTTTAATGATTAAATCAGCATTATTAATAGGAGGAAAACCGCTTAGATTAACACTTGTAGAAATTAATGGTTTCTCAATATTTCTAATTATATTTCTTAAAATATCATTATCAGGCAATCTTACACCGACTGTATTCATAATACCGGATTTTAATATAAATGTTATTGACCCAGGCCAATATTTTTTTAAAATATTATTATAATTCTCATGATTAATGCCAATCGATGCCAATTGATCAAAATCCGAAATTAAAAATAAAAAAGGTTTTTCATCCCTGTTTTTAATTATTCTAATTCTATCTTCACAATCCGGCAGACTTAAAAAACCATAAATAGTATCGGAAGGCATTATTACAATTTTACCTGACAGGATAAATTCTTCTATAATAGTTAATATATTATCTGTGTAATTGCCTTTAATAGTAACTATTTTACTCATCTTTATTTTGAATCCCAAAAATTACCAGTAAAATAAAAAAACCAAAAAACAGGAAAAAAGAAATTTCAAGTATTACCCTTATTTTTTTGATTTTTTTATCAATTTTATTGCCCTTTTCTATCTCATTAATAAAATCATTAATTTTATAATATCTATTATTTATAATATCATCATCTTTTAGTTTCGTATCTTCTATAACCTTAAATAACTGTACATCATCACTAAAAAAACCCAGCTCTTCTGCTTTTTCAAGTAAAGCATTTGGATCCTCTTTTAACTTTTTGATATACTCATCCAGTTCTTCACTGCGCTTCTCCAATATTTCTTTTATTTTTAACAAATTCTCTCTTTCTTTTTTAATTCTATATCCTTCAATGAGACCATTCTTCCCTAAGATAATTTGATAAAAAATAATTCCTGAAAATGTTACAAAGATTAATAAAAAAATTTTTTTCAAAAAATTTAACCTTAAAATTTAAAATATTATAATAGTTATATATCAAAAAGTTTTAAATTTATAAATCATTAATAATGATCTTTACAATTATATAATTATCTTGCTTTTTTATAGAAATAATATTAACTTGTTAACTAAATATGGAACGGATAAATTTTAAAAAAGATATAAAAAAAATATACTATATATTACTGTCAATCATATCTATAATTTCTATTTTCATTGTTTTTTCAATAATCGTATTATTTTTAATTTATTATCCTTCCAAATACTATCCAAGAATATATTCTTTAATTGCATCATTAATTATATTAGCAATAGTTATATTTTTAATAATAAAAAAAATAAAAATTATAAAAAATACATATAAAAAATTTAGTAATATTTTTATCTATTTATTATTTTCTCCATATACATTAATTATTAGTATAATCCTAATTGGTTTAGAATTTATTTTTTTTAGGTTTATAGAACTGGTATCTATGTCCAATATTAATTTCCTACAAAATATTGCAATTATAATCAATCTAGATAAACTTTTTGAATATGAAAAAATCATTTATACTGTTACATTTTTTTTAAATATAATTAATCCTTTTTTTGCACTCTTTAGCCTGATTATAGTAACCGAAACACTTTTATTCAGAATACTTTTTGAAATTATTTATATAATACCTGCCGTATTAATCATATTTATTGTAAGTATAATTTTTATAGTTGCAATTTTTATGTTATATAAATTAAAAAAACATATAATGGAATCAATTAAAAACAAAATAATTTAATATTTTTTAATATTACTTTTTCATTACAAACTTAATAGAATCCCCTATTACTTCTATACCTTTTGCAATATCTTCCTCAGTAGAATTAGAATAAGACAACCTAATATGTTTTTTCCCCTCAATCGGATCTATATGAAAAGGCTCTCCTGAAACAAAAAAAACCTTTTTCTTAAAAGCCTCTTCAAAAACCCTATCGGCATCAACATTTTGAGGCAACTCAAGATAAACAAAAAAACCGCCGTCGGGATTAGTTGATTTTACACCTTCCGGCATATACTTTTTAATCATATTAAGCATATATTCCTTTTTATTCTTATAAACCTTTCTCATTTTATGTAAATAATCATCAATATAATTATTATCCAGATAATCATTTGCGATAACCTGACCAAATGTGGATGAACATGCATCCAATGATTCCTTAGCTAAAATTAACTTATCTATTATTTTTTTATCACCAATGCACCAGCCTAATCTAAATCCCGGGCACAATACTTTTGAGAATGATCCAATATATATAATAGGAGCATCATTACCGAAAGATTTTACAGGGATATAATTTTCATTAGAATCAGTAAAATACAAATCACCATAAGGATCATCTTCAATGATTATAATATCATACTTAACAGATAAATTGTATAAAGTTTTTCGTTTTTCAATTGACATAGAAACACCGGCAGGATTTTGGAATGTAGGGATAGTATAAAAAAACTTTATCTTTTTACCCTTATCTAATAATTTTTTTATTAAATTTTCCAGATAATTTATATCTACTCCATCATTCTCAAGGGGTACTCCTTTAAAATCAGCACCATTAGATAAAAAAGCAGCAACCGCCCCAATAAATGACGGCTGTTCGATTATTATTGTATCTCCATAATCAATAAATAAACGGCTTAATAAAAATATTGCCTGCTGTCCGCCTGTTGTAACTAATAATTCCTGATTATCTAAATTTATTTTTTTATTAATATTCATTCTTTTTTTTAAATTTTCTACTAATGGACTATACCCGGGAGTCGGCCCGTACTGCATTGCCATAGACGCTTTTTTATTATCCCAGTTATTAATAATTGATTTAACATTATCAAAAGGGAATTCTAATGGATCAGGCATACCTCCTGCCAATGAAATCACTCCGGGCATTGATGCAAATTTCATTAATTCTCTTATTTTTGAAGGTTTCATATTTGTAGCTATTTTAGAAAAAGAAATTTCATTTATCATTTTATTACTCCATATTATAGAAAGAAGGCTGAAAAATTTACCGATTATAAAATTTTAGAAATATAATGTAAAGTTTTTTTAAAGTTTTACAATGATAAATCCGAATTAAAAAATGTCGGATATGCAGAATTTTCCCCTCCCAGGTTACTGCATATTCACGGCCATTACGATTGAGGGTAGATTAAAAGTATCTTTTAATCTGCCCTCTCTATTTTTATAAATCTTAAATATATCATTAATAATTTAGATTTTATGTTTTATAATAATGCCTCACTCCCATACCATCCCTTTGTCTATTGCAATCCTTTATTAATTCTTAAAATTGGACGGGTACGTAGTCCTCATTTTAAGTACTAATTTAATTGATTTTTTTATATTATAATTTTATAAATATATATTAATGAATTAAATGGAGAAAAATTTTGTTTTTAATTGTTGGACTCGGTAATCCCTGTAAAAAATACGTTTTAAACAGGCATAATATTGGTTTTATATTCTTAGATTATGTACTAAATAAGTATTCATTTAATTCATTTAAAAAGAAAAATAAATATTTTTACAGCTTAAACCAATTTTTAAATAAAGATATTGTTTTTATAAAACCTACAACCTATATGAATTTAAGCGGTATTGCAATAACATCTGCAATGGCATTCTTTAAAATAAAAACAGAAAACATAATAGTAATTTATGATGATATATCACTGCCTTTCGGTAAAATAAGAATAAGAGACAAAGGATCAGACGGAGGGCATAACGGTATAAAAAATATTATCCAGCAATTAGGAAATAATAATATTAAACGCATCAGGCTAGGTATAGGTAAACCACAATTCCCTAATGATATGATTAATTATGTATTGGGAGATTTTAATAACAACGATATTAATTATTTAAATGATAAAATTTTTGATATAGTTATAGAAGCAATAGATATTATTATAAATCAGAATATTAAAGAGGCAATGAATAAAATAAATGGAATCGATTTACCGGAAAATAAAACATAATCTTGATATTTTATCTGTTAAAAATAAAGCCATTCTTGTTTCACTATCCGGCGGGAGGGACTCAATGACTCTTCTGGCTTTATTATTATCATTAAAAGAAGAATATAGCTTAAAGATTTATACGGCATATATTAATCATAATCTTAGAGACGATGAATCCGTAAAAGAAGAAAAATTTATAAAAAAATATATAAAAAAACTTAATATCCCGTTATTTACTTTAAAAATTAATAAATCATGCTGGTATAATTTAAAACAAGAGTCAATAGAAATGGCGGCAAGAAGGATTAGATATGATTTTTTAAAAAATATAATAATTAAAAACAATATTGATTACATAGCAACAGGGCATAATCTAAATGACAGGATAGAAACTTATTTTTTATCATTATTCAGAGCAGGCGGTATAGATACTCTAAAATCTATACCTTTAATTAATAATAATATTATTAGACCTATGTTAAATATAACAAGGAATGAAATTAATAAATTTATTGATAAAAACTCAATACCATTTATTGAGGATTCTACCAATAAAAAAAATATTTATAAAAGAAATATAATCAGAAACAAAATAATACCAATTTTTAATGAAATACACACTGATTATGAAAAATCATTTATACATATTTTTAAATTTTTGGAGGAAGAACAACAGTTAATTAATAAAATAACAAATAAATATTATAAAAAAATCCTGATTTACCAATCAGAAAGTAAAATATGTATTGATAAAAAAAAATTTGCAAGGTTAGATATTGCTCTTAAAAAAAATTTAATAAAATTAATTTTAAAAAAATTAAGCTATCCTATTAAACCCAGTTTATCTTTATTTAATGCAACCTGTTATAATAACAATAAATATAATTATAAGAAAGCTCACTTTAACTGTATTGACAGCGGCGGTTTTATACTTTTTATTAATACAAAAAAATTAAAAATTTTAAATGAAAATATATCAGTAAACTCAATACCTTTTTACTATAAAAAAAATGGATTTATCATTGATATACAGATTAAATCAAAAATTGACCCTAAAATACAATTTTCAATTTATAATAATCAAGAAATTTTTCCAATTACAATAAGAAGAATAAATAAAGATGATAAAATTAAAATTGAAAATGATAACGAAAAACAAATCTATAAAATATTAAAAGACATTAAAATACCTGATGTTTTATTTAATGAAGGAATTGTTATTTTATCAAAAGATATAAAAAGTATTGGTTTTTATATTAATAACTATTTTAGAGTATCAAAAGATTATTATATTAAAAACATTCTTGATAATAATATCGTTATTGATATAGGTATATATTAACTTTTAATCCATTCTTTCCATATTCTTTCACACAATCCTACTGTAGATATATTTCCATTTCTTACAATCGGAGTCTTTATAAGCAGAGAATTTTTTAACAGTTCATCTTCCAAATCAAATTCCATATACTGTAAATTTAATTTATTATATTCCTTGCTTTCTTTATTTATTAAATCATCCATGCTTATTTTCTGAGTAATATTCCTCAACTCTCCTTTACTTAAAGATTTTTCAATTAAATCAACAAAATGAACAGGTATACCTCTTTCTTTAAAAAATCTTAATGCTTTTTGAGTATCTTTGCATTTCTTTGCTCCAAAAATCTGAATATTCATTTAACATCCTAATTTATTTATTAAAATAAAATTTTTATAAATATTTATACGATATTAACATTTTTTAGACAAATTTTAATAACATTAAATAACTTTTAATGACAAAAATATATTTTTTTTATATCTTATTTAAAATATTAAATCTATGTATTTATAAATAAGGGCGATAATGATAAAACAGGTTATTAAAGAAATATTAGAAGATAAAGATATAAAGAAAAGCACAAAAATAATCAGAAAATCATTTAAGACAGTCGCAAAACAGTATTCACTTACAAAAAAAAACTGCCCTACACACCCTTCATTTATAACATATAAAAACCTTAAAGATTATCAAAAAAAAGATATTAAATTTTTCGGACTATTTGACAGCTATAAACAATTAGGATTTGTTGCTATAGAAAAAGCTGACGGTTCATTATTTTATTTAGAAAAATTATCAGTCCTTCCAAAATACAGACATAATGGATACGGCACACTGCTTATGAATCATGTTTTCAATTATGTAAAAATTAATGGAGGAAAAAAAGTATCAATTGCAATTATTAATGACAGCACCATATTAAAACGATGGTATCAAAATTACGGATTTATTGAAAAATCAATAAAAAAAATTGACAAATTGCCTTTTATGGTTTGTTTTTTAGAAAAAAAGGTGTGATATTTATATGATAAAATCAAAACTTACAAAAGTTTATAAAGAAGCATTAAAAAATACAATTATAATTAATGATTCATCCAAAATAATTATATTCAGTGATTGTCATAGAGGCACTTATGGTTGGAGTGATGATTTTGCTCATAATGCAAACATATACTATTATGCACTAAATTATTATTATAACCATGGTTATACACATATCGAACTGGGTGACGGAGATGAACTCTGGGAGAATCATAATTTTTCAATAATTAAAAATGCATATATAAATATATTCAGGTTATTTAAAAAATATCATAAAAAAAACAGATTATATATAATATGGGGCAATCATAATAGGATATTTAAGAATGAAAATTTTATAAAAAAAAATTTATACACATATTATAATGAAAAACATGATGAATATAAAGATTTGTTAATAAATTTAAAAACATATGAAGGAATAATCTTAAAATATAAAAATAATAATATATTTCTTACACACGGACACCAGGGGCAAATGATTAATGACTCTATCTGGTGGATTGGTTTTTTTATTAATAGATTTATATGGAAATATTTACAAATTGCCGGAATAAAAGATCCTACAAGTCCTGCTCAAAATTTTAATATTAGAAAACATATTGAAAAAAAAATTAAAGAATGGGCTGTAAAAAATAATCAGGTAATTATAACAGGACATACACATAGACCTGTATTCCCAAAATCTAAAGAAGCTCCTTATTTTAATACAGGCAGTTGTGTACATCCGAGATGCATAACCGGTATAGAAATTACCGGAGGTAAGATATGTTTAATAAAATGGTTTACAAACACAAAAAAAGGCGGCACATTATTCATAGATAGAGAAGAAATAAAATCTCCAAAATTACTTGATAATTATTTTTAATAATATTATCTTTTATAAATAAAAATTAAACAATGGATATGATCATGAATAAAATACTTGAACCATTTTATAATATGATAATGAAAATCAATGAAGTAATCTTTTCACTTGGTAATGTGACGGGTATTTTAGCAGGTTTTATAATATTATTAATCGGGATTTTATTGGCATTTTGGGGTTATAGATTAAAAAAAATTGCATTATTAGTTATCGGATTTATTATAGGTTTTACTATAGGACTAATGGTTGCTGATATTAACAATATTGATTTAAAATTTAAAATAATTATTGCATTAATATCAGGTATATCATCAGCATTAATAATATATTTTTTATATTTTTTAGCCGTATTTATAATAGGTATTTTTATAGGCGGCAGTTTAGGATTTATGATCAGCACTATACTTGAGACAAATAATTTAATAACAATAATAATAGTTGCAGTATTTGCTTTAATCGGGGGATTATTATCAAAAAAAATCAATAAAATATTATTTATCATACTTACTGCATATTATGGATATATATTAGTTAGGATAGGTATTAATTCTATAAATATTTTCAAATTAAACATAATGATTGAAGAAATAATTGCTATAATTATCTTAATATCAGGCATAATATTTCAATTTTATGAGAATTCAGAAATTAATGATAATGAATCACTATAAATTAAATAATATGTAAATATTTAAAAAAAACGTAAAAATAACATATTAAAAAACATTCTGATTTGACAAACTTAAAACAAAGTTGTATTTTACCTCAATATTAATTTATACAATTATAATAAGGAGCCAAAAAAGTGAGAAAAATATTTATAATCACATCATTATTTATTTTTTTAATATCTTTAAAAATAAATGCTGACTCAACAGGTTATCCAAATTATGCTATTGAAGAAAGAAGACATAATATACAAAATTTTGATAAAAGAAGTAGAGATATGTTTGAAGGCATGAGAAGAACAAAAATAAGAAAAGAAAGCAGCAAGGTTAGAGAAAAAATAGTAATCTCTGCTTTAAAACCGGTAAATGTAGATATTGGGCTTGCAGATGCTGTAATGGAAAACCTTCTATATCAAATTTCCAGTCAAAAAATTTTCCTTGTAGTTGACAGAATTGCCTTAAGCAGAAAAATGAATGACTATACCGAGGATTTTATAATCAAACAGGGTGAATTAATTGAAGCTACTTTCGGTATTTTCGGCAGTATTACAAGATTAGGAGAAAAATTTAGTATTAATATACAGCTTATAAATATTGAAACTCGTGAAGTAGCAGTAGGAATGAATTTAATAGCAAACAGTGAAAGTGATCTTTTCAGAATAGTAAAAGACATATCAACAGAAGTAACAAAAAACGAAGAAATATTAAAAAAATACAGAAAAGATCTAAAAAAAGTAGTAATATTTGATTTTAAACCTATTAACATTGATAAATCAAGATCAATTGAACTTGCTGAAAACATGATATTTAATATTTCGGATTTTGGTAAATACTGGGCTATTGAAAGTAAGAAACTAATTAAATTAATGAAAACAAATAAAATACCGGAAAGTGAAATATACACACAAGAAACAGCATTAAAAATGGCTGCATTAGAAGAAGCAGATCTTGTATTTTTTGGAGAAATTAAAAAAGAGGGAGACAAAATAATTGTTGATGCAAAGGCTGCTGATGTAAAAACCGGTACTATAAAATTCAGAAAAATTATATCAACAAAATTTGAATACCAGATACCACTAATCGGTGACAGACTTGTTTATCTTGCCTCAACATTAGACAAAAAATCAGTATCAGATGAAGAAGTAAATATAGATCTTGAAAAGTATGAAATTATATATAAAAAAAGCAGAAAATTTGCATTCGGTTTATTAGGTTCAGGTTTGGCAATGACAGGATTAGGTTTAGGAGTAACAGCAGGCGGATTTGCTTGTTTAGGTGCATATCTTCATTTAAACTATACAAACCAGGTAACACCAGAAAATAGATTATTAACAGCAGCTGCGATAGCATTATTATGTATCGGTACACCACTTGCTACGGCAGGTATAATATTGAGCTGTGTTTCTCCTGTTTTCTTTTTAAGAGCAAAAAAATATAAAAGACTGGCAGATCAGGAAAAAATAAGCTACTATCCTATAATAGATTTTAGCTTTAATGATGTTCAACTTGGAATGGGATTAAAATTTTAAATAAAAAAATAATCATAATAAAAGGGCTGGTACAAAACTCAGCCCTTTTTTAATTAAAAATTTTAAGAATACTGTTTTTTATATAGTCAATCTTGTCTTTAATACATTCAAAATCTTTTAATTTAATAAATATACTTTCCGGTGCCTTACCTGATATATATATATCACCCTTATTTTCAGAAATTATTCCCATTAATTTATTAATATTAAAATCATATAATTTATTAATTTTTATTTCAACAAGATCCTTTTTTTCTATTATTTCTTTAATTCCGTATTCTTTACAAATAATCCTAATATCTGCAATGACAAATAAATTATTAACTTCTACCGGTATCCTACCAAATCTGTCGACCATTATATTCTTAATTTCTTCAATTTCCTCTTTAAATGTAATTGCGGCAATTTTTTTATAAAACTCCATTTTTTGTTTCTGATCAGCAATATAACTATCAGGAATATAACCGTTATATTGTAATTCCAGATACACTTCATCAATATCATCAACTATTTTTTCGGATCTATCTTTTGATAATTCTCTTAAAGCCTCTGATAATAATTTACAGTAAAGCTGATAGCCAACAGCTAAGATATCACCATGCTGTTCCGGACCTAATAAATTACCTGCCCCCCTGATTTCCAAATCTTTCATAGCAATCTTAAAACCGCTTCCTAATTCTGTATATTCTGAAATTACTCTTAACCTTTTCATTGCATCCTCAGTTAGAGCTATATCAGGATCATAAAATAAATATGCATAAGCTTTCCGGTCGGACCTGCCTACCCTCCCTTTTAGTTGATATAACTGTGATAATCCGAAAGTATTTGCTCTATTAATAAAAATAGTATTAACTCTCGGCATGTCTATTCCGGATTCTATAATTGTAGTAGTTAGAAGAATATCATATTCATAATGAATAAAACTATGAATAACATCCTCCAATTGATCTTCCGCCATTCTCCCGTGAGCAACAACTACTCTTGCTTCAGGAATTATTTTTTTTATATACTGCTTAATTGTATATATTGTTTTAATGCGATTATGTAAAAAAAACACCTGCCCTTTCCTGTCCAGCTCTTTTTTTACAGCATTAATAAAAACTTCTTCATTAAATCCCATTACATAAGTTTCTACACTTTGTCTATCCAGAGGAGGTGTATTAATTATTGAAATATCCCGGATTTTTGATAAAGACATATGTAAAGTTCTTGGAATTGGAGTAGCCGTCAACGAAAGACAATCCAATGTTTTTTTTATCTGTTTCAATCTTTCTTTATGTTTTACCCCAAATCTTTGTTCTTCATCAACAATTAATAACCCCGGATTTTTATAAACTACATCATTGGATAATAATCTATGTGTACCGATAATTATATCAACATTACCTGTTTTTAAATTTTCTAATATTTTTTTCTGTTCATTATCAGATCTAAACCTGGACAGCATGTCAACAGATACAGGATAATCTTTTAATCTTTCAACAAATGTTTCATAATGCTGCTCTGCCAAAATTGTAGTCGGGACAAGTATAATTACCTGTTTACCGCTCATCACTGCCTTAAATGCTGCTCTTAAAGCAATCTCTGTTTTGCCAAATCCAACATCACCGCAAATCAATCTATCCATCGGTTTTATTGATTCCATATCATTTTTAACTTCTTCCAATGTAATTAATTGATCCCTTGTTTCTTCATATGGAAATTTAGCTTCAAATTCTTTTTGCCATTCCGTATCAGATAAAAATTTAAAACCTTTTTCTTTCAATCTAAACGAATACAATTTAATCAAATCTCTAGCCAGTTCTTCTATAGATTCTTTTACACGCTGTTTTGTTTTACTCCAGCCTTTTGCTCCTATTTTATCTAATTTAGGATTACCGAATTCTCCTGAAATATATTTTTGCACAAAATTTAACTGTTCAATAGGAACAAAAACCTTGTCATCATCAGCATATAATATAGAAATATAATCTTTTTCTACATCAAAACTTTTAACTCTTTCTATTCCTAAAAATTTACCAATACCATGATTAATATGGACAATAAAATCTCCCGGTTTTAAATCAATAAATGAATCTATTACCTTTGTTCTATCGGAATAAAACTGCTTATGTATTTTTTTCCTTTTTCCAAACAAGTCCTGATCATTTAAAAATAATATTTTTTCATTATCAGAAATAAATCCATTAGTAAGCTGCAAAGGAAAAATTGAAAATCCAAGTTTATTAAATTTAAATCTGTCGTCAAATGGTTTATAATTATTAAAAAATCCTTTTAATCTTTTTTCCTGCATTTCAGAATTAGCAAAAAGTATTATTTTAAATTTATTATTAAGATAATTCTCTAAATCACTATTAAATGTTGTAATATCACCAAGATAAACAGGTACATCTTTATAATCAAACTCTAAATCAAAATCTTTTTGTGAATCTTTCAGAGGATTAAACTCTATTATAGAGTGATTAAATTTATAAATATCATCCAATTTAAACAAAAGATTTTCCGGATTTACGAGCGGCATTTTCTTATTTGATATCAGATTATAATTCTCAGAATATTCATCAAAGATATTTTTTTCAATTTTCTTAATCTTTACTATATCATCAATAATTATTATTCCTTTATCAAAATAATTACTGATAGAATTTTTGTCATAAAATAAATAATTATAATACTCCTCACCGTCAAAAGATTGAAAATTTTTTATTTTATCAAGAATCCTTTCTTTTTCCTCATTAACACCATTAATTTTTTTTAAAATTTGTACGGCTCTTATTATATTGGATTCACTGTATAAAAACTCTTTATGAGGCGGAATATCTACATAATCTATAGAATCCATACTCTCCTGAGTTAAAGGATTAAAATGTTTTATTATTTCAATAATATTATCAAAAAACTCTATTCTGACAGGACTTTTATAAATTGAGTAATATATATCAATAATATCACCCCTTACAGAGAATTCACCTGCATTTGACACCATAGGCACCCTTGAATATCCGCTTTGCACCAATAATTTTAATAAATAATCAAACTCAATTTTTTCATCCTTTTTTAAATTAATTAAAAAAGGCATGAACTCATTTTTAGGAATAACACTGGATAAAACTGCCCTGAGAGAAGCAGTGATTATAAAAGTATCAGTTTTAATAATATTTTTTAATACTTCCAATCTTGTAGAATTAATGGATTCATCTATTACCGCATTTTGATATGGAGTAGTATTTAAGGAAGGGAAATAAAAAGAATTCTCTACTCCAAATGTAATTAAATCATTATATGCATTAAAAGCTTCATCATCATCTTTACAAATAAAAATTATCGGTTTTTTAACTATCTTTAAAATCAAATTTACTATTAAAAATTTGGAACTGCCGATAATTCCACCGAATCTAACAACTTTCTTTTCATCAAGCAATTTTATTATAATATCTGCTTTATCTGATTGAAGAATTTTATTATTTATCCATTTTTTAAATGACATAACATAAACCTTTATACAAATAGCCCGATAATATATAATAATAAAAAGGATAATATAATGAAATTAATAAAATTTTTTTTCATAATATTTATTTTACTTACAACTTCAATATTTTCAGAAGAAAACTACTTATTAGATCAGGAAATATCTTCTAAAATATTGGTGTATATAGAATTAGCAAATCCAAAGATATATTATCAGGATGATGAAATTTATATCAATATAAAAATTTTTAATAAATCAAATACAGATACAGTATTTACTATTGCTAATAATAAAATTTTTAGTTTTGATTTTGATATGGTTACAATACAAAATAAAACTATTGAGCATAGCGTTGAATATATCAATTCTTTTCATAAAGTGCAATCAGTATTTACAAGTCATATAATACTGGCATCTAAAGAAGGCTATGTTTTTAAAGCCAGATTAAATGATTATTATGATATAAATAATCCGGGGCAATTCTTTATAAGATGTTATTTTTATCCTGATTTAAAATTCAGCAATATGACAAGAGAAAATACAATATTATCCAATCAATTATCTATTAATATCAGGCCGTCAAAAATTGAAGAGGAAACAATCATTGAAAAGGAATCAGTCGAAGAGGAAAAAAAATATTATGTTACAAAGAGACCCCCTGATGAGGTTATCGAATATATGCTGACTTCCAGAATGAACAAAGAATGGGAAAAATTTTTCTTATATCTTGATTTAGAAAAATTAATAATGACTCATAATTATTACAGAGAAAGATATCTGAAAGCAGATAAGGAAACTCAAATAGAAATTATAAATGAATATAAACAATATTTAAAAAGAGACAGGATTGACAATATCAGTTTTATGCCCACAAAATTTGAAATTAAGAAAACCGAATATTCTGAAGGAAGAGCTAAAGTTGAAGCATTGATATTCTTTAAATATCAAGATTATGATGAGAAGAAATATTATACATATTTTTTAAATAAAAAGGGCAACATTTGGTATGTTTCATCTTATGAAGTATTAAATTTTAAATAATTTATATTTCAATTACTTTTCGTAAAATAAAACTTAATTCCTCAATTTTATAAGGTTTTGCAATATAATTTATAAAGCCATAATCTTTATAATTTGCCATAATAGGGTCATTAGAATAACCGCTTGAAACAATAACTTTAGCATTAGGATCAATTTTTAATAGTTCTTTTACAGCTTTCTCACCACCCATTTTACCTGGAACAGTTAAGTCCATTATTACAACATCAAACTTTAAATTACTTTTCATTTCTTTAATATATTTTTTAATTGCTTCTTTTCCATCTTTAGCAAGATCCGCTTTGTAACCAAGATGCTCAAGCATTCTTTTTACTACTTTCAATACAATATCTTCATCATCCATAACCAGCACTTTTTCTGCGCCTGTAATAATATCAGGTATATTTATATCATGCTCTTCATTAATAATATTAGTGACAGGAAGATAAATAAAAAATGTTGTTCCTTCACCTAATTTAGAGTCAACAGTTATATATCCGTCATGCTTTTTTATAATAGAATAAGATATAGCAAGACCTAATCCGTTACCTTTTTGCTTTGTGGTAAAATATGGATCAAAAATCTTTGATAAATGTTTTTCCTGTATACCTATACCTTCATCTTTTATAGATATTTTAATATAATTGCCATTTTTTAATGGCATTGTTTTATTATCATTTAAACTTATTTTTTCTACATCTACATATATTTTACCGCCTTCCGGCATGGCTTGATCAGCATTCATTATAAGATTATTAATAACCTGATTTATCTGCCCTTCATCAACTTCAATCATTGGTAAAAAATCCTGTATATTAAAAACACATTCAACATTTGATCCCCTTAAAACAAAATTGGCAGAATCTTTTATAATATCTGCAATTGTAGCAGTCTTTTTAACAGGGGAACCTCCTTTTGCAAAAGTTAACAATTGTTGAGCCAGATCTTTTGCTTTTTTAACAGCCTTTTCCGCTTCATTTAATATTGAAAAAACCTCATCTTCAGAACTAATATCAAGCATTGCCAATGATAAATTACCCATTATGCCGGTTATTATATTATTAAAGTCATGTGCTATACCGCCTGCTAATATACCTAGTGATTCCAATTTATTTGTTTTTTGCAGCTCAGCATCTATTTTAATTTTTTCCGTTATATCTTTAAATACTAAAACAACACCGATTATACTATTATTATAATTTCTTATCGGTGATCCGCTTAAAGAAATATTTTTTTCCTCATGATTTTTATTTAATAAAACTGTATCATATAAAATTTCTATTGCCTTTTTTTGATTAATAATTTCTTTAAAAGGATTAATTTTGTTATTTATTTTTAAATCTTTTATAATTAATATTTTATTTATATCTTTACCATAAGCTTCATCAAGATTCCATCCTGTCAATTCTTCTGCTATCTTATTCATTAAAATAATATTTCCATCTATATCGGCAGCAATAACACCGTCACTTATACTGCGCAATGTAACAGCCAGCCTTTCTTTTTCATCAATTAATTGTATTTGTGCATTTTTCTTTTCTGTTATATCAAATCCAACTCCCTGGTATTCAATTATATTGTCATTATCATCAAATATTGACCTATAAGTCCATCTTTGCCATTTTATCTCTTTATCATCCAATAGTATTTTTATTTCAATCTGTTCAACCGGATTATCTTTATTTAATTTTGAAATTATTTTTTTAATTATTTTCTTCTCATCATCTTGAAAGAAAATATCATAATTAGATTTTAATAAATTTCCTCTTTTCTTTTTGTAATAATTACAATAAGCCTCATTTACAAATAATAATTTACCATTTAAATCAAATCTGCATATTAACTCTGTTTGATCCTCTACAATAGCCCTATATCTTTTTTCACTAAGTTTCAATTGTTTATCTAAATTATGCTTAAAAAACGCCATCTCTAAAGCAATATTTAAATCTCTTCTAGTTATCGGTTTAATTAGATAGCCGTAAGGATTTGTCATCTTTGCTTTTTTTATTAAATCTTCATCGGTATGACCCGTTAAAAAAACTACAGGAATATCATATTTATCTTTTATTATTTCACTGACTTTAATACCATCAATATCACCTTTTAGTTTTATATCCATAATTATTAAATCGGGAAATAATAATCCTACTTTATTTATTGCCTCTTCCCCGTTACTTGATACATCTATAGCATCATATCCTATGCTGGTTAATTGAGTTAATATTTTCGATTGAATTAATTCATCATCTTCAACAACAAGTATTTTTTCATTTTTCATAATAATCTCTGATATTTTAATATTTATTCATTCTAATAAATTATAGTCTGCAATATACAATTATGTCAAGTTTAATAGTCCTAATATTCATTTTTTAATTATGATCTTTTAAAAATAATTAATTGTATTCTAAATAATTTAAAATTAATTTTCTTTTATAATTTTTTATATATTTATTGTCTCTTTTCAATAAATATTCTTTATAATTAAAGTTTATCTTTTTTTTATTTTTAATATTAATTGCCAATTTAAACATTTTTAATAATTCTTCGTCATTTATTAAATTACTTTCAATAATGCTATTTACATCATTTTGAGAATAAAAATTATCCACTATCTTTTTACAAATATAAAATTTATTTTTATAAATAATTTTAGAATTTCTTTTTAAAGAAAGATCATTTAATATATTAATAGACTTTTTTAACATTTCATAATATTTTATTGACTTTTTATTCCTTGGTTTATGATTAATCATCTTTTTAAAATATTTAAATTCATCTATAAAATCAATTACCTCATTGCAAAAAAAATATTTAATAAATTTATCCATAATATAAACCGTAGATTTATTCTTTAAATGCAGCATATCATTCTTATAATATTTATAATCTCTTAATTCATCTATTGCAATTTCATATGAAGGAAAATAATAGATATCACGGTTATTGACAACAGAGTCAACTGCAACTCTTATTATTGCTTTGCTTAAACTGTTTTCTACAAGATCTCCGGGATTATGTCTCACGGGAGAAATTGTAAAAATTATAATCGGATTATTAATATTACTTTTTATTAAAGATATTATTTTTGTCAAATAATTTATTATATCATTCACATTTAATATCTTTTTAATAAATAAATCATGAGGCAGTTTATGACAATTAGCTGCTATTTTTTTATTCTTAATATATTCATATACAACTGAAGTCCCTAATGTTATTATATATACTCTTGCATTCTTAATAAATTTATAGGATTTTAAAATATTCCTATTAACTTTATTTATTACATTTTCCTGATCATAAGAATCATACTTTGTTGAGTGTTCTAATGAAAAATATAATTTATTTTCTTTATAAATATTTTTCTTATCATATATAATATTATTAAAAATTTTTTCTAATTCAGCATAGATAGAATAAATATTATAAATAGTACCAAAAGGATTTGAAAGTACATATATACCATTATTTTTTAAATATTTTGCAACTTCATTGGCAAAGCATGATCCGATTGAAAAAATATTATCATTTAATAATATTTTATCTTTAATAGAATTAAACTTTATAAATGTTTTCTCATCCATTATAAACCTTTATATAATAATCAATTACTTTTACTCTTTTTTTCAACAGGTAAATTATATTCTTCATTAATAATCTCTACCTTTCTGAACTCATTGGATGCATTTTTATATAAGAATCCTGTAAAATTAATATAGAATAATAAGAAGCCAAATAAAAACAAATAAGAATATATAAATAAAACAGGTATAGGTTTAATAAACTTTAATTTGTTTATTATAAAATTTAAAACTAAAAATGAAATGATCCAGAAAGCAAACATCGGAGCAACCCAAAATTCTCTATAATCCGGTTCCCACCAAGCAGCAAAAATAAAATATATCAGCAAGAAAATTATATTGGCAATAAAAACATATCTGTATTCTTTAAATAAAAAATAAGAAAAAATTATAGTAAAAATAAATATAAAAAAAATAAAAAAACCGGTAATATTAGGCAGGATTGAATCCGGAGCAAAAAAATTATTAATATTCCCATTTAACATTCTTCCTTTAAAGCTTAAATCAGATTCGTAAAAATACGAACTTATACCTTTTGTTACTTTATAAAGAGTATTGCCTTCAAATCCTTTGCCCCAATGGCCGGTACCGACATAAAGTGTGAGCCAATTAAAAAAATATGTCGGATGATCCCTGAACCCTCTTAAAGTAATCAAAGCCTTGCTTTTATCAAGAGTACATCCTATAAAAACCAATCCTGCATAATAATAAGCAATACTTATTGTTAATAATAATACTGATAGATAAATAATAAAATAACGTATATGATATATCTTGAAAGAAAAACTTTCTTTTAATACAGTATTACTGTAATCAATAAAGCTGATATTATTCTTAAGATTCTTATTTTCATCATTATTTATAAAATTTTTTGAAAATAGAATAATAAAAGAAATAACAAATATAAAAATAAAATCTGACTGATGAAAAAAAACTGTAACTGCATGAAATAAAGCTAAAAATATTGAATAAAGATATTTTCTTTTACATTGCGGGAAATATATTGATAAAAAAAATAATAATACTAAAAATACGGAATGAATTATAGGAGTATCATTAATTTGAGAATACATCCAATAACCGCATGAAAACCCTATAAGTATTACTATTATTAATGATAAAAAATATTTTTTAGAAATTTTATATAAAAAGAAAAAAATTAATGCCAATCCAATAGAACTTATTAATAAATTCCTCAGTTGAAAAGCCCTTTGCATTTCATATTCAATAATAATATTTTCATAGTTAATATCATCCAATCCATGCCTTTTTATCGCATTATAAATATTAAAATTATTCCCGTTAAAACCTTTATTTTTTAAATATTTATAAAATAATATACCTGCTGTATCAAATGCAATATGATGAGGATTAACAAGATCAAATCTTTTTTTTAGTAATTCCTCCTGTATATTAACCGGAAGATCTTTTCTATTATAGCCCTCAGGGTATCTTTTATTTAAATATTCTTCATAAAATAAATACCATTTTGCATACCGTCTATAAGTATTAGAATCAAATCTCTCATCAACCCAATCTGTAAGATAATTAAAATTAAATAAAAAATATAATAAAAATATAAAAATTGAAGTTGATATTGAAATTATGAGTTCTATTTTATTGAATTTTTTGTAAACCACTCTTGATTTTATCCATTATTAAAATATTCTTATCTTTGATAGAAGAAATGCCTTTAATCTTAATTAATCCGTTTTTATCAATTGTTTCAATATAGATTGCCCCTATATCAAATATTTTTTCTAAAATATTTTGCTTAACAATAATATAATTAATCCTAACCAACGGTACTCTTAAGATTGTTTTTTTTAATAATTTATTTTCATAAAATATTATCTCATCACTGTATAATATGAAATGACTTAATAAAGATGATAGAAAAATATATATTAATCTTATTATTATAAATATCATTATAACATTTAATATTAAATTAAAAAAAGAATAAATACTTGTCTCATCTTTATAAAATTGAAAATTAAAAACTTGTCTAATCTCAAATTTTTCAAATATATTAAAGAACATTTCCGATAAAGGTTTAATCTCAATAGAAATAAATGTTATAATTATTAAATTTAATATTAAATAAAATAAAAACGGATATAATGATATTGAATCCCCAAAGATTATAGAGGGATTTTGATTAGTTAATTTTTTCCTAATCTTATAATCTATATAATTACCGGTTATTTGAAAAAAATTATATAAATACATATTTATTAAGAATAATACAAAAAAAACTATCGGTATAAGAAATAGAAAAAAATAATTAATACTGCTAATAATTAAATTAATACTATAACTTAAAGAATTAAACCAATATACTATAGGTAAAATAAATATTTTGAAAACATTGATTATAGAATTTTCATTTATTAATAAATTGATTTTAAATATAGATATAAAAATTATAATAAAAAATAATAAATAAATAAAAACAGTGAATTTATAAGGTTTTAAAATATTTTTTTTAGCATTGCTTTTATTAAAAAAATTAATTATCGGATATGTAAAAAACATCGAAAAAATCATCGATAATATAAATCTTGTTTTTAAATTTATTTCATAAAAATTATTAATAATTGTAAATAATATAAACATTGCTATAGGAAAAATAAGAGGATAAATAATCTTAAATGATTTTAATAAATTAAAAATGTTATTAATATTATCTTTAAATTTTATATTTATAAAATAATCTTTTATTTTAATTACTAAATATTTCCAATTAGATTTATTATACAAACCGATTTTTGACAATATTGTATTAATTAGTAAAGAACATAATACTGATATAAAAGAAGAGGCAATGATGTTTATAAACAAATTAAAAAAATTTTTAAATATAAAAAAAAGAGGTATGATAAATAAAATAAAAATAAATACAATAAAAATATGTTTTATTTTTATATCCCTTCTTTTAATCTGTGAAAAAACTGATTTCTTATCTTTATTTATAAAATAATAAATTATAAATGATGTAAAAATTAAAAATGTTAATAAAACTAAAAATGATGATACAATCAATAAAAACTGATTAAAATTCAACCCACTGGGTAATATTTTTAATAACAGATATATGAATAATAAATAGAAAAAAATACTAATCAAAACAGTAAAACAAAATCTTAAATTAAAAAAAATATCATTCTTTAAAAAGTTAATGAAATCATCTTTATATATAGATGTGTTTATGATAATTTTATCAAGTTTTTCTTTATCTTTTCCTCTTATCTTTATATCTATTACTGAATAAATTAAAAATATACAATTTAATATGCTAAAAAAAATTATTGGAAAAATAATTTTACAGATAAAAAATGAAGGCAGAAAAATAACAATATTTATTATTAAAAAAAACAATATCTTTTTTAATAAGAAAATAATTATTTTGTTATCATGTATTGCATTAAGAAAAAACTTTGATTCTATATGTTTAATTATTTTTAATATATTTTTTATATAATTCTTCATATCTACCTTACGCCGAATATTAAAATAAAGCTAATTTTATATAAAAAAATACAAAAAGTCAATTAACCTTATTATATAATTATTATGAAAAAATATAAATATAAACTATTATTGAAAAATAAAATTATTATTGTTATTATTTAAAAATATAAATTCTAATATTATTTAATAAATTATTAAATTGGGATTAAATAATAATGCCTAAAATATCCAGTCATCAAATTAATGAATACTATAAAAATTTTATAAATAGAGAAATCGCATTTAATAAATCAATAATCAGAGTAACAGGATTAGAGCCTAAAAAAGTTTTTTTAAAAATTAAAGGAGAACAATGGTCATGTATATTATATTCCTGCTCCTTAAAAAATGCAAAAGTAATTACAAATATGAATAATCAAACTTTTCAGATATTAAAAGAAGCAAAAAATTTTATAAATCTGAGATTATCATTTTTACCATATGAACATAAAAACTCTATTGTATTCTTCATACCCTCACATGTAGATGGATATAAAAATTTCAATACAAATAATCCTAATACATATATAATAAATTTATCTTTTACAAAAAAACCGCCGGATGATTTCATAGAAATAATAGGTGATGTTATTAATGAAAAAAATAATTTTGAAAAAAGAAAAGACTTCAGGATAAATCTTGAAGGAAAAATAATCTGGGATATCGGATTAATAACCAATAAAAGCATTGCCGTAATTGATAATATCAAAAGACCATGCATCATAAAAAATTTATCCGTGTCGGGTGCTTTATTAATGCTTGTATGTAATCCAAAATTTATACTAAATAAAAAAATTGATCTGCATATGAAGCTTATAAAAAATAAAGCTGATATTTCTATTGAAGGTATAATCAAAAGAAGTGAAGATATAGAAGGTAGAAAAGATATTCATGGTATAGCTATAGAATATGATAAAGAAAAAATCCCGATAGAATATAAAAAAATGTTAAACTCATATATTGATAAATTGGAAGAAATAGCTAAACATAATAAATAATCTATTGTTATTTTATGTTATCAACACATTGAAAATCCGTAAAGTAAATTCCATTTTATGTAAAAATAATGGACAATATATTATTTTAGATATATACTAGCAAAAATTAAAAAATCAGCATAATTTATAAAATTATTATATAAGACATGGAGAAAATATGGCTTTTTTAGAAAAAATTTTTGGTTCTCAGAATGAAAGATATTTAAATTCTATCCAGCCAATAATAAAAAAAATAAACAGCTATGAAGCAGAAATGAAAAAAATAAAAGATGATGATTTTAAAGATATAACACAATCATTTAAAGAAAAACTTAAAAATGGTGAAACATTGGATGATATATTACCTGAAGCATTCGCAGCAGTAAGAGAAGTTGCATGGAGGACATTAGGTCAAAGACATTATGATGTACAGATGATAGGTGCAATTACCCTGCACCAGGGCAAAATAGCTGAAATGAAAACAGGTGAAGGAAAAACATTGGCAGCGACACCCGCTGTTTATCTAAATGCTTTATCCGGGAATGGTGTACATATCGTTACGGTTAATGATTATCTGGCAAAAAGAGACTCTGAATGGATGGGACCAATTTATAAAATGTTGGGATTATCAGTAGGAGTAATATTATCTCAAATGAATAATTTGGATAAAAAAAATGCCTACAGTGCAGATATTACATATGGTACTAATAATGAATTTGGCTTTGACTATTTACGTGATAATATGGTTAATGATATAAGAGAAAAAGTACAAAGGGATTTTAATTTTTGTATAGTTGATGAAATTGACTCAATATTAATTGATGAAGCAAGAACACCATTAATAATATCCGGTACCGCCGAAAATGATACAAAAAGAATTATTGCAGCCAGAAAACTTGTTGCATATTTTAAAGAAGTAGAAAAAAATCCTGACGGCAGATACCCTGATGAAGCAGATCCTTTTAATCCTCAAAAACCTGTCGGAGACTTTAAGATTGATGAAAAATCAAAGTCCATTTCTTTCACGGATGACGGAATGGATAAAGCAGAAAAATTATTGCAGGAAAGAAATTTAATTAGAGGCTCACTTTATACACAGGAAAATTTTGAATTTATACATTACTTGACACAAGCTTTAAAGGCTAATTATCTTTTTCATAATGAAGTTGATTATATTATAAAAAATAATGAAGTATTAATAGTAGATGAGCATACCGGTAGAATTTTGGCAGGCAGAAGGTATTCCGACGGACTGCATCAGGCAATAGAGGCAAAAGAAAATATAACTGTCCAGAGAAGATCAAAAACATATGCTTCAATAACATTTCAAAATTTTTTCAGGATGTATACCAAACTATCCGGAATGACTGGAACAGCCGATACAGAAGCTGCCGAGTTTAAAAATATATACAATTTGGATGTTGTTATAATACCTACAAATGTGCAGGTAGTTAGAATCGATCATTCCGATAGAGTATATTTATCGGAAAAAGAAAAAGCAAAGGCAATAGTTGAAGAAATAAAGGAAATATATAAAAATGGGCAACCGATATTAATCGGTACAATAAGTGTAGAAAGATCTGAGCTTTACAGCAACCTCTTAAAAAAAGCCAATATAAGACACAATGTATTAAATGCTAAAAATCATGCCCGTGAAGCAGAAATAATTGCAGAAGCAGGTAGAGTCGGTGCTGTTACTATTGCGACTAATATGGCAGGTAGAGGTACGGATATAAAATTGGGTGGAGACAGGCAATATGATGAAATTTTTGAAGAATTATTGCAGGAAGATGACATTACGGATAATGATAGAGAATATTTGCTTGAGATGAAAAACTATATGGATAAAATGCAGCTTGAAAAAGCTGAAAGCATTCTCCCGAATTTAAATGCTGCAGCACAAAAAGGAGCTATATCTATTGTAGAATCAGCATATGACTGGAAAGAAGAGCATCAAAAAGTAAAAGAATTAGGCGGTTTGTTTGTTTTAGGTACGGAAAGGCATGAATCAAGAAGAATTGACAACCAGTTAAGAGGTAGATCCGGCAGGCAGGGTGACAGTGGAGCCAGCAGATTTTATGTCTCACTGGAAGATGACCTGATGCGTTTATTTGGCGGAGAAAGAATCCAGAGGATGTTTTCAAATTTCGGTATTAAAGAAAATGAAATAATTGAGCATCCATGGGTAACTAATGCGATTGAAAAAGCTCAAAAAAGAGTAGAATCAAGAAATTTTGAAATAAGAAAACATCTGTTAGAATATGATGATGTATTAAATAAACAGAGAAGTGAAATATATAAAAAAAGGGATGAAATATTAAAGGATGATAAAGTAATTAAAAGAGTAATAAATACTTCTAAGGAAATTTTACAGGATTATGTAGATATTTTTCAAGAAAATTTAAAAATGTCTCATGAAACGGCATATGTAGAGTTAATAAAAAATTTTAAGGATACTTTTTATATTGATATTACAGATATAATAAAGAATAAAAATGATATTAAAGAAATTTACACTATACTTGAAGATATTTTACTTAAAGACCTGTTAGAAAAAGAAAAAGTAATTAATGAATTAAATGATCTGTTAAAAAGAGTTTATACATATTTAATAGACAGATACTGGCAGAATCATCTTGAAAATATGGAACAATTAAGAGAATCTGTCAGCTTACGTGCATATTCACAAAAAAATCCGTTAACAGAATATAAGATTGAAGGTTCGAATATGTTTGAAAATTTAATCAATAAGATTAGAGAAAATGTAGTTAATCAAATTTTTAAAATCAAGATTGAAACTGTAGCTGTATCACAACAGGAAAATCCATTAAACTATCAACACTCCGGTTACAGCAGTTTTGGCGGCAGCGGAAGGAGAATGCAAAGTAATGAAATGAAACAGAATCAGCCGAATATTAAACAATCCAATACAGTGGTTAAGGATAAAAAAATAGGAAGAAATGATCCCTGTCCATGCGGCAGCGGTAAAAAATATAAAAAATGCTGCGGCCAATAATAAACTGCAATTAATTTAACTTTGCATCTTGGTATCTTTGTGGTAAAATCCATATTGACGAAATAAAGAGCAAACATAATTCTTAAAAAACAGGAGTTTTTATGAATATCGGATTATTAAATGGTCCAAATCTTAATATGCTCGGTAAACGTGAACCTGAAATATACGGTAAATTTACAATAGATGATATATATGAAAATTTAAAAAACATTGCTGGTAAAAATCATGAGATATTTGCATTCCAATCAAATATTGAAGGTGAGTTAATTAATTATATTCATCTAGCGGATGAAAAAAAAATCGAATATATTATTTTTAATCCGGGAGCATATTCACATACATCAATTGCATTAAGAGATGCAATATCTTCTATAAACTCAAAAGTAATTGAAGTGCATATAAGCAATGTCTATAAACGAGAGGAATTTAGAAGTAAAAGCATTATTGCCCCTGTATGTATCGGACAAATTTCAGGATTTGGTATTAAAACTTATGAAATGGCCCTTTACTATATTATAAATCAAAATAATTAAAATCATTTTTATAATTATATTTTAAAAGTAAATCCTTAAAAAATTTTTCTTGAATTAAATTAATAAATAAGTTATGGATTAACTAAACATAGAGAATTAGGATTTTTTAATATGGATAATATAGGTGTAGCTTATTTAGGTCCGGATGGCACATTTTGTCATGAAGCTGCTTTAACTTATTTTAAAAATAACAATAAAAATTACATTCCTGTCAAAAGAATTGATGATGTATTCAGAAAAGTAATAAATGATGAATGCCTATATGGTGTGGTGCCTGCTGAAAACTCTATTGCCGGTACTATTGTAGATACAATAGATCTTTTTGCCCAGACTGAAATAAAAATTTATGATCAAATTACATTAGAAATCAGACAAACGCTTCTTTCAAATTCTAAAAAAGAAAAAATCACAAAAATATATACACATTCTCACTCATTTTACCAATGTTCAAAATATTTAATTGATAATTTTCCCAATGCAGAATATATTGAAACAACTTCTAACTCTAAAGCTGCTATTATTGCTGCAAATGAACCTAATTCAGCAGCTATTGGTCCCTTATTATGTGCAAAAGAATACGGATTGAAAGTAATTGAAGAAAATATAAACGATTTTAAACATAATGAAACAAAATTTTTTGTTATATCAAAAAAAGTAGAAGATATTCTAAAAGAAAAATCCTTAATTATATTCTCAGTACCAAATAAATCGGGAAGCCTTTTTAACTTATTAAAAATTTTCAAAAAAAATAAAGTTAATATGACCAGAATAGAATCAAGACCCTCAAAATTAAAAAAATGGGATTATATATTTATTATAGAATACGAAAATTTAAAAGATATAAATAAAATAAAAAAAGTAATAAATAAAGCAAAAAAAATTTGTGATTATTTTAATTATTTAGGCAGTTATTAATTTTTTATTATGGAAAAAACCAGTTACAATGACCGATAAATTAATTTTAGCATCAAGCTCCCCAAGAAGAATCGAGTTATTAAAAAACTGTCATATAAAATTTGAAACAGTAAAACACGGATTTGATGAAGATTCTGTTAAAATTAAAAATCCAGTAAAACTTGCTAAAGCGCTTGCTTATGAAAAAGCAAACTCAATAGCATGTCTTGATAAATATAAAGATGAATATGTTCTTGGTGTAGATACGATTGTTGCATATAAAAATCATATTTTAGGCAAACCTAAAGACAAATATGAAGCAAATAAATTTATTAACTTAATATCTAATAAAATGCATAAAGTTATAACAGGTTTTTGTATTATTAATATTAATAAAAATATAAATATTATAAAAAGCGTAACATCTAATGTATATTTTATCAAATTCCCTCAAAATTTTATTAAATATTATCTTGACAATAATCTCTGGTCAGGTTATGCTGGCGGCTACGCGATACAGAGCATTTTTAGCATGTTTGCTAAAAAAATAAAAGGCTCATATTCAAATATCGTTGGATTACCAGTTGATATTTTGTATGAAGAATTACAAAAAATCAATTTTAAAATGGTATGGTAATCTTTTACTGATTGATCTAATATTTATTTTTATTATTTTATCAATTTAAATGGATTAATAAATTTATACCATTTTAATATAATTCTTATATTTTCGTATTATTTTAAGGAGGACAAATTGTCAGTCGTTACTATGAAGAGTTTATTAGAGTCGGGTGTTCATTTTGGTCATCAGACTAGAAGATGGGATCCTAGAATGTCAAAATATATTTTTGCTGAGAGAAACGGGATTCACATTATTGACTTGCAAAAAACAATGGTAGAAATTAAAGCTGCATATGAAGTATTAAGAAAAACCGTTTTAGACGGGAAAAGTGTACTTTTTGTAGGCACAAAAAAACAGGCAAGAACAGCAATTAAAACTGAAGCTGAAAAATGCAATCAATTTTATGTCAACCACAGATGGCTTGGCGGGATGTTAACTAATTTTACTACTATAAAAAAATCTATTGTCAGATTAAAAAAAATAGAAAAAATGGAAATTGACGGTACTTTTGATTCTATAGTAAAAAAAGAAAAATTAAAATTATTAAAAGAAAAAATAAAACTTGAAGAAAATCTCGGCGGGATAAAAGAAATGAATAACCTGCCCGGTATAGTTTTTATTGTTGATTCAAAAAAAGAAGCAATTGCCGTTTCAGAAGCAAGAAAACTAAATATTCCTATAGTTGCCGTTGTTGATACTAATTGTAATCCTAATGACATAGATTATCCTATACCGGGTAATGATGATGCAATCAGAGCAATCGAATTATTTTGCTCGATAGTATCAAGTGCTTGTATAGATGCTACAAATGAAGCAGGTACAACAATTTTTGAAGATGATGAAGTAACTAATCTGGATTTAAAAACCAATGAAAATAATAATGAAGAAGATAGTGCAACAGAATCTCAACAAAATGAAAAAGAAGATGATAATGTTGAAATCGATGAAACAGCTAAACATAAGAAATCAAAAGAAAAAAAAGAAGAACCAAAAAAAGATGAACCAATAAAAGAAAAACCAAAAAAAGATGAAGGGGGCAAAAAAAATATGGCTGTATCAATGGCAGATGTAAAAAAATTAAGAGATCTTACCAATGCAGGAATGCTTGATTGTAAAAATGCATTAATAGAATCAAACGGTAATATCGATGATGCATTAAAATATTTGAAAGAAAAAGGTCTCGCTGATGCTAAAAAAAGAAGCGATAAAGAAACAAAAGAAGGCGGCGTTTTTATAAAAGAAAAAGATGATAAAATAGCTATGGTATTAATTGGATGTGAAACCGATTTTGTTGCAAATAATGAAATTTTTTTAGAAACAAAGGATAAAATACTTGATAAAATATTAGAATCAGGAAAAGATGATATTAAAAATTATGAAAAAGATATCCAGGATGCTATGGCACAAATAAAAGAAAATATGGAAATTAAAGATGCAAAATTTATTACAATAAATGATAACCAATGTGCTTCAACATATATTCACGGAAAAAATAAAATAGGAGTTATCGCCGTTTTTGAATGCAAAGACAGCAATATAAAAGACAATGAAAAATTCAAAGAATTTTCCAATAATATTTGTCTTCACATAACTGCCAACTCACCATACTATTTAAAACAGGAAGATGTTCCGGAATCAGAAATCGCAGAACAAAAAAATATTGCTATGAAACAAATGGAAAATGAAAAAAAACCTGCTGATGTATTAGAAAAAATTATTAATGGTAAAATATCAAAGCATTTATCAGAAATATGTTTATTAAGTCAAAAATATGTAAAAGATGATAAAATTACTGTACAGAAATATATAGATTCTGTATCAAAAGAGTTAGATAATGAAATTAAAATAGTAAATTTTGTACGATATATAATAGGAAATTAATTTTGAAAAATAAAAGGTTTCTAGTCAAGCTCTCAGGGGAAATATTAAAAAATAATGACAGCAACATCTCATGGGAGCTTGCTGATAATTTTTGTAAAAAAATAACTCCTATAATAAAAGAAGGAATAGAACTTGGTTTTGTTATCGGGGGAGGTAATATATTTAGAGGGGCAAGCGGTAGTATTAATAATTACAATAGGACTATCGGTGATCAGGTTGGAATGCTTGCAACCTCAATTAATGGCTTAATATTAGCGGAAAGATTCAAAGCACATGGCATACCGGCAATTATACAATCCGGTATAGAAATTAAAGGTATAGCTTCTCTTTTTAACAGAGATAAAATTGAAGAAACTTTTACAAAAGGCGGCACAATCTTATTTACCGGAGGTATAGGTAATCCGTATTTTTCTACTGATACAACTTCTGTATTAAGAGCTTTACAAATAGAAGCATCATATGTAATAAAAGCAACAAAGGTTGACGGTATATATGACAAAGATCCTATTTTATTTCCAGATGCAAAAAAATACAACATTTTAACATTTGATGAGATTATTGAAAAAAGATTAAAAGTAATGGATTTAACAGCTATTTTACTTATGAAAGAAAACAAAATGAAATTAATGGTATTTAATATGGATGATATAAATCTTCTTAAAAAAGCATGTAAAGGTGAAAAAATTGGTACAATAGTAGAAAAATAACATATTTTTTTAATTTTTATGTTATTTTATTAATAAATATGACTGTTTAAAATTCACCAAATTTTTAATAGTTATATAAATCAAAAAAATAATATTTTTGATCCTATATTATAAAATAAGGAGTCAATAATGATTAAAGAAAATAAGGAAAAGTTTGAATCACGATCAAAAAAATCTATCGATACATTTATTGATAGCTTAAAAAAAATAAGAACCGGTAGAGCTAATACCTCCATACTGGACAATATCAAGGTTGATTATTACGGTACACCAACACCAATATCTCAGGTTGCTTCAATTAATATACCGGAAGCTAGGATGATAGTAATACAACCGTGGGATAAATCAATGATTAAAGCAATAGAAAAGGCAATACAGCAGGCAGAATTAGGATTTAATCCTTCTAATGACGGAAATGTAATAAGGATTATAGTGCCTGCACTAACAGAAGAAACAAGAAAAGATATAGTGAAAGATGTAAAAAACATAGCTGAACAAGCAAAGATCAGCATTAGGAATCTAAGAAGAGATGCTAATGATAATTTAAAAAAAGCATTAAAAAATCATGAAATAACGGAAGATGAAGAAAGAAAAGCACTTGATGAAATCCAGAAATCAACTGATGATTATATTAAAGAAATCGATGATTTACTACATAAAAAAGAAAAGGAAATAATGGAAATTTAGTAAATGTCAATATTAAAGCATATTTCATTTATAATGGACGGCAACGGCAGATGGGCTAAGGAAAAAAAATTACCAAGAACTGCCGGGCATAAAAAAGGCGTACAAAAAGCAAAAGAAATTGTTTTAGCAATAAAAGAACTCGGTATACCATATGTATCCATGTATACATTTTCAAAAGAAAACTGGAAAAGACCTAAAAAAGAAGTTAATTTTTTAATGAACCTTCTGGTAAATCATTTTAATAAAGAATTTGATTTTTATATTAAAAATAAAATAAAAATTGTACATATAGGAGATAAAGAATATTTACCAAAAAATGTATTAAAAGCTATAAAAATGGTAGAATATGAAACAAAAGATTATAATAATCCTACTTTACTGCTTGCTATAAATTATTCAGGTAAATATGATATTATACAGGCAGTAAATAAAATAATTAAAAATAATGAACAAGGCAATATTTTAATTGATGAAGATAATTTTTCAAAATATCTATTAACAAATAAATACCCTGATCCTGATTTAATAATTAGAACAAGCGGAGAATTTAGAGTAAGCAACTATTTTTTATGGCAATCCGCTTATTCTGAATTTTATATTGTTAATGAATATTGGCCTGATTTTAAAAAAAGCGATTTATTAAAAATTGTTGATGAATATACAAGCAGAGAAAGAAGATTTGGCGGTTTAATTAAAAATGAATAATTTTATAAAAAGATTAATATTAACACTGGTATGTATTCCTTTATTAATTTTTATTATTTTCTGGCCATTAAAAACACATATCATTTTTTTTATAATGTTCGGTATAATAGTGACTTTTCTCGGCAGTTATGAATTTGGCACATTGATTTATAAAAAAGGAATTAATGTAAGGCGTTTCTTTTTACCTATTATAAATACAATTATATATTTATTTGCATATATATATGCAAATAATTTTTTTAATATAAATGATTTTAAACCTGCTTTGACATTATTTTTCAGTTTTTTAACGGCAATTTTATCATTTATTTATGCCAGGGATTTTTTAAAAAAAGATCTTACTTTTGCTTTTGAAAAAATGTCATATACTCTTTTTGCAATTATATATATAGGATTACCTTCTTTCATATCACCTTTTATTTTTAATATTGATGAAAATCCGGTAAATAAAGTACCCCTATTTTTTAATATTAATACAGACGGTACATTAACCGGATCCTTACTGGCATTTTATTTTATAGTTTTGGTTTTTAGCAATGATATATTTGCATATGTTTTTGGAATGCTTTTCGGTAGAAACAATGTAATCGGTTTAACGGCAAGTCCAAATAAAAGCTGGGCAGGTTATATAGGAGCTTTCCTATCCACATATGTCTGGGTTGCTTTATTTTATTTCTTTTTATTTAAAAGATTTACTAACCTGCCATGGTGGCTGTATTTCAGTTTTCCGGCTATATCAGGTATTTTTGTACCTATAGGAGATCTGGCAGAATCAGTAATTAAACGTTCTGTAAATGTAAAAGACTCAGGTTCTTTAATTATGGGCAGAGGCGGTGTGCTTGATTCTGTTGATTCCATACTTTATATGGTACCTATCTATTTTGCTTTATTACAAATATATTTTGCTTTTAAATCGACAGCGCTATGAAAAAAAACATATCAATATTGGGTGTAACCGGGTCTATCGGGAATTCTACACTAAAAATCTGTGAAAATTTTAATAATAATATACATATACGGGGAATACTGGCGAATACAAATATAAAAGAATTACTCAATATTATAAACAAGTGTAATCCTGAATATGCCGTATTGTATGATTCTCAAAAAATGCTTGAATACTTCGGTAAATATGAAGCTAAGCATAAAAATACTAAAATATACTCTAGCGATTACGGTTTACAAAAAATATGCAGTGATAATAATAATGATATAATAATTAATGGCATATCAGGTAAAGCCGGTCTTATACCCTCTTTTATAATTTTAAAAAATAGTATAAATTTAGCACTTGCAAATAAAGAGAGTGTTGTATGTGCCGGTAATCTATTAATTGATCTTGCTAAAAAAAATAATACTCAAATTATACCTGTTGATTCAGAGCACTCTGCAATATTCCAGCTTTTAAAAAACAATAAAAATAATTATTTAAAAAATATTTATCTAACTGCATCAGGAGGGCCGTTTTTAAAGCTTGATAAAAAAGACTGGCATAATATTACAATCGCTGATGCTTTAAAACATCCGACATGGAATATGGGAGATAAAATAACTATTGACTCTGCAACCATGGCAAATAAAGGATTAGAAGTAATAGAAGCCCATTACTTATTTAATATAGATTATGATAAAATTAAAGTTTTGATACATCCTCAGTCAATGATTCATTCTATGATAGAAATGATCGACTCGGAAATATATGCCCAGCTTGGTCCTAATGATATGTCTATCCCTATTCAAAATGCCATTTTTTATCCTGAAATAAAAAATAACATGTATAATAAATTGGATTTTTCTAAATCAATTAAATTAGAAATAATCCCTGTTGATTTTGAAAAATTTAAAATGTTAAAAATAGCATATGAATGCGGTAAAAAAGGCAAATTATATCCCTGCTATTATAATTTTATTAATGAATATCTTGTAAATTTATTTTTAAATAAAAAAATAAATTTTTTACAGATTGAAGAATTAACAGAAAAATCTATAGATATTTTCAATAATAAAAAAGAATTATCGGATCTTCAATTGACATTGGATAATATAAAATTAATTGAAAATGAATCATATAAAATTTTAAATACTATACTAAAAGGATTATAAAAAATGATAAACTCATTAGAATTTATACTACAAGTACTAATTGCTGTTCTTGGATTCAGCATACTTGTATTTTTTCATGAACTTGGACATTTTATTTCCGCTATCTTTTTTAAAATTAAAGTAGAAAAATTCTCTATAGGCATGGGACCTGCAATCATCGGATTCCAAAAAGGAGATACTTATTTCCAGATTGGGGCAATCCCCTTTGGCGGATTTTGTAAATTTAAAGGTGATGAAGTTGGAGAAAATTTTGAAATAATAAAGACACCTGACAGTTTTTTTGGAGCCAAACCATATAAAAGACTTCTTGTAGCATTTTCAGGTCCATTTATGAATTATGTAGTTGCAATTATATTTTTTTCATTATTATCAATGATAACACATACAGAAAAATACGAACCGACAAAAATAATTCTCAGAGATGATCTAATAAAATCAGCAAATATCTCTCCCGCAAAAAGAGACGGATTAAAAACTGGTGATGTAATATTGCAGGTAGACGGAAAAAGTGTCGATTCATTTATGAAACTGGAAAAACTTATATATGATCATAAAAATCCTATTGATATCTTAATATTAAGAAACAGGGAAGAAAAAAATATTAAAGTTACTCCTGAGTGGAATAAAAGTGTACTGAAATATGTAATCGGTATATCAAGCTATATTGAACCTGTAATAGAAGTAGAAAAAGATGCCAAATTTTATAATATAATAGGATTTAAAGAAGGTGATGAAATAGTCGGGATAGACGGTAATTATGAAAACATGTGCCTTGATAAATTTACTGATTTTATTTTCAGTAATTTTGGTTCAGAAAAAAAATCCGTCATTAATGTAAAAAGAAATAATAACTATATAGAGCTGCCGATAGAATTTAACGAGATAAATCATAAAATTTCAGAAAAAGAACTTCGCAAAGATTTTTATAAAAATTTTAAAATTCCGGAAAAAGAAGTTAAAGGTAAAAATATTTTTTCTGCATTTGCAACAGGTTTTAATGACAGCAATTATATAATTAAAAGAACAGCATTTGGTTTATATGCATTAATTTTTAAGCCTAAAAAAGATGTAGGTAATCAATTTGGAGGTGTTTTATTAATAGGGCATGTAATTGGCTCCTCAACGATTGAAGCATTTAAAGAGGGATTTTTAAACGGTTTAAGAGAATTCTTTTCTATAATCTCATTAATATCACTTGCTCTTGCTTTCTTTAATCTTCTGCCGATACCTGCACTGGACGGAGGTCATATCTTATTTAATTTAATAGAGATAATAACCAGAAAAGAAATAAACCTGAAAGTAATGTATATAATAAATATGATATTTTTCGGAATACTAATGTTTTTAGGTGTAATCGTTATAGTAATTGATTATTTAAGAATTAGAAGCATGTAATTAAAATCGTTAAATAATATTTAATTTTTTAAATATTATTTAAAAGTTAAATATTGACATTAAATAAAAATTATAATATTTATCAATATATGGATAAAATAGGTATTAGAATAAAGAAAAAGCGGGAAGAAAAAAATATAACTCTGACCGAATTAGCTCAAAAGGTTGGTGTTACAATCAGCTGTCTTTCGCAAATAGAAAAAGGGAAGGCTTTTCCTTCAATAATAAATTTAAAACATATTGCAAACTCATTGGATACTACAGTCGGTGAATTAATCGGTGAAAATGAAAGATTAATGAATAATCCCATTATGAAAAAAAATGAAAGAAAACTTGTTAGAGTAGAAAATAACGGAGCAGAATTACATTTAATGTCTCATCATGATGAAACAAAAAAAATGGAAACATTTTTTATTGCACTAAAAAAAGACAGTGATACTAAAAGTATAATGAAAAAACATATAGGTGAAGAATTTTGTTATATTATAAGCGGTAAAGTAGAATTAAATCTTGATGATAAAAAATATACTCTTGATAAGGGTGATTGTGCATATTATAACTCAAATATAAATCATTATATTATCAATTTAAACAGCGATATTTCAAAAATTTTATGGATAGTTACTCCTCCAAATATTTAATTTTAATGATTATATTACTTCCTATTATCAAATAATATTAAATATAATTTAATAATATTAAATTATATTTAATATTATTATTGACATTTCTGATTATAAAATTTATAAAGATAATCAATCTTAAATAATACTTAAATATTTAATTTTAACTTAAATAACATATAAATTTTATTTAAAATATAAAAAAGGAGGAAAGAAGATGAATATTGATAAAAACATCTTGGATGACAATAATTTGAAAAAGCTGGAAGCATTAAATAATACTCATGTTATGAATATAGTTGAGGAATATATTA
>Ga0209164_1000247_pt1 | contig 162516 bp, 130 predicted proteins | sample MTBNYHSulfiMetaG_FD_187458 | JGI IMG/M metagenome (GOLD analysis project Ga0209164, IMG submission 187458) | Enrichment culture microbial communities from rom New York Harbor, USA that are MTBE-degrading - MTBE-NYH (New York Harbor Sulfidogenic)... | ecosystem: Environmental > Aquatic > Marine... | reverse complement strand
TCCGTGAGTACATAAAGCACCAGGAAGAATCAGACAAAAGCCAGTTAAGTTTCCCGGATTTTGACTAAACAATGGCCCCTTCCAGGGGCCCTCACAAAGCTACCGGCTCTGCCGGTAGATATTTACTGCATGTTGATACCGCCTGCGAAAGAGCTGTGACCGCCTGCGATTGTTGAAACTCCCGTGGCAGTGGATGATGTACCGCTGGCTGTGGTGGCTAGGCCCATGGCGGTGGAATGCGAACCAGTGGCCCTGGTGTTTAGTCCCATGGCGGTGGAATAGATGCCGCTGGCTAAGGTACCTCCTCCCACAGCGGTGGAACCATAACCGATGGCTGTGGTGAAAAAGTTCATGGCCGTTGAAAACTCCCCGCTGGCAATACACCCCTCCCCTATGGCTGCACTTTTCTCCGTAATGCTGGCCCCCAAAAGCTGGCAGGGAAAGGCAACCAATCCAACAAAAATACCTGAAAACAGGATCGACAGATAGCGGTTCATTTTCTCCTCCCTATTAATGTCCATATCGCAGGGTAGTTGACTTTGTCGTGCCTGCTCATCGGTTTTCCTCTAAGGGTTTAGATTATCAGCTTTTCGATTCTTTTATGAAGGAACGTAACGCTTCAATCTCGGCCTGCTGTTTCTCCATGAGTTCCTTTTGTCTCTGATTCTCGGCTTTCAACTCCTTGACGGCTTCAACGAGCACAGCGGTCAGTTTGGTGTAAGATACCGATTTGTAGCCGTCTTTGTCTTCAGACACCAGCTCAGGGAGCACTTGCTCTACATCTTGGGCAACGAGACCGATCTGCTTGCCTTCTGTGAGCCCGAAGTCAGGATACTCCTCCGTTTTCCATTCGTAGCTGACCCCTTGGAGGCTGGATATTTTGTCCAGGGAAGATGCCAGCGGTTCGATGTTCCTTTTCCATCGAGCATCAGAAGAACTGTAGCTGGCAATAGCCCGGAAGCCGCCGTAGATCACCACGTTATTGGTATTGAAGTCCCCCCAGATAAGGGGGGTTTGGATGCCGGAATTATCAATAAACAATTTGTTGGATCCGGTCTCGGCGGCGCCCGCAAAGTAACCCAAAAAGACGTTCCCATCTCCAGAGCTGTTCAGATATCCGGCCCAGTATCCGAGCATGGTATTATTCTCTCCACCTACGCTGCTGTATCCGGCCTCATATCCCAGGTAAACGTTGTTCCCCCCGGTGTTATTTAGATGTCCGGTTTGGTAACCCAAAAAGGTATTTTTGGAACCCTCCGTAATGTTCTCTCCGCTCCCCCTCCCCAAAAATGAATTATAATCGCCCTCGGTGATATCCTTCCCGGCATCGGCCCCGATAAAGGTATTGGACTGGGCATAGTGGCTTCCGCCGCTGGATGATGACGCGCCCGCATAGCTGCCAATAAAGGTATTCCCGCTTGCTTCGACATATTGCCCGGCGCAATAGCCCGTCATCGTGTTATCGTTTCGGTCAGTTATCCAGGCGCCGGCATGATACCCCACAAAGACATTTCGTGTGCCCGTCTCATTTACCGTTCCGGCCTGGGAGCCGATAAAAACATTTCCGTCTCCGGTCTCATTGAAGTATCCGGCCCGCCATCCCATAAAGACATTTTGCTCAGCCTCTGTGTTGTCGTGTCCTGCCTCGTGTCCGACAAACACGTTTTCGATACCTGTTGTGTTTTGATATCCTGCTGTGGCGCCGATGAAGGTATTCCAGATGGCCTTATTGTTGAATCCGGCCTGGTAACCATAGAACGTGTTGTTCTCAACTTCTGTTCCTTGCGGCGCAATACGGTCATCTGTGCTTGATTCGGTTTCCGACCATTTCTCGGTCACGTTTCCTTCGAAGTTGGATGCCGGGCTACCTTTGTCGCCGCTATTTGATGATATCGGCGACTCATCGGAAAGCCCGATTCCCGCAAATAAGAACACCGCTAATACTGAAATCATGAGCACGACTCTTGCTTTCATCTTGACGACCTCCTTCTTTGAGTTAGGGAAAGACTTGATTAGTATTAAAGTCAGGCCGGATGGGGGCTCCTCTGCGTATAGTACCCGAGCTGAACCTCATCGTCAATAACCGGGTGTGGATAGGCGAATGCGCAGGGCCATTGCGTTTGGCCATTGCTGATGAGTGCACAGCTGTCTTTTTGTGACCTAACACTACGGGTTATGGAAGTCCAGGTGTCCAGAGATAGCCTCTCGAATTGCTAAAGATCGCGTTGCGGTGTTAATTACAACCCTAAGACTGCTTTGATTTGTGCAATCTCCTGCCTCAGAGCATCGTTTTCCGCCTTCAGTTCCTTTACGGCGTTCACCAGCGCCACATTGACCGGGTGCATGTTAAAATCGAGATACCCGTCCAGTCCTTCATTCATCGCCTCCGGAAACACTTCCTGCACCTCCTGGGCGATGAAGCCGATATATTCGCGCCCCTTTGCGACTTTGGCGCCTTTGCGTGAGGCTTTTCGGTGTTGCATTGCATTAGGATGACGGCTGTTTGATAGAGACTTTCGAGCCCGAAGGCGCATGGAATCCGGGTTCGATGGTGACGACTGGGGCCTGGAAGGTCACAGTGGCCCCGGTTTCGATCACCACGTTTGCGCCGATGGTGAGGGAAGTCGCATTGGTGCAGGTGCAGGACAGTCCTGCAGGGAAGGTCACATTTTCCACGCGGGGACCGGAGCAGGGAGGGCAGGCTATGGTCAGCTCATAGGCCCCCCGGTCCACGCCCGCACCCCCGGGCCGGGTGTTGCTCTCCAGGTCGTGGTCGGGCACCAGACCGCCCAGGCTTCCCACTGCAAGGCCGGTATCCACGGCCGGACTGCCTGCCTGAAGATGACCGTCGAAGCTGCTCAAGCTATCTCCAACAAACAGGGGATTGGCGCACAAGTCATTGGCGCCCCTTGGGCAATCACCTCCTTTGACGTTATAGATCAGGTTATAATTCATATGCCCGGTGGAAATTCCACCCGGATCGTATATGAGACATGATGTATCGCTCGTATCAATAAATTCGGTGTAACCCCGAAAAATGTTGTTTATAAAGGTGGCTGATTCAGTGCCGTCACAATTAGGTGGTTCGTTTCGATCGCATACCGCCTCAGACAGACAATCCCCCTGACCCACAATTGTCGAATTGACCACCTTCATGTCGTCTCCCCTGCCAAAGCTGAGCGCCAGGCTGTTGCCGCCGGCCCGGCAATGATCACTCATCTCCTGGGCAAATGGCTTTCCTGAGAAATATCCGCAGTCTCCCACGATCAGGCAGTTTTCAATCTCTGTCGGGCCGGCGACCTTAATTGCATTCCCGGCGTTCCCGTAGGCCTGGGTACGTCGGATCTCGATCATGCTCGGGTTTTCCCGCACATACAGAAGGTCCAAACCATCCGATGTGTTGTACCTGAAGATAGAATCTTCGATGATCCAATGGCCAGTGGTACGGTTGGTCCCGACGCCATCACCGTACCCCCCATGGGTTTGGTCCCAGCAGTGGTTTGGCTGGTCCCCCGGATAGGTCTCAGCACAGCCGTTCCACTCGACAATCCAGCGCCTGAAGGTCATGGCGCCGGAATTGCTGCTGGTACTCTCACCCATATCCCCATCCCACCCGCACCAGCCGTTGCCGGCGATACGGACATCTTCCACTGTCCAATCGGAAAGACGGGCCGCATGCACCCCGGTGTTGGCCAGACCGTGAATATCAAGGTGTTGCAGGACAACGTTCCCGGAATCTGAGGCCATGATGCCTATGGGCGCCCAGTCGCCGTAAGGATATCCGTCCTCTTTACAACTAACCGCCGCAACCACTGCAGGGCTGCATACCTCATCATTAGAGCAGAAGGATTCAACGCAATCCGAATGGTCCGTAATTTCCAGACACGCGATGACTGCATTGGATGTTCCCTCGAGGCTGAGGATTTGCCAGGGCCTCTCCGTCCCCCATAATTCAGGGGGACTGCTGCATCCCTGATTCCAGCCTGAGCCCAGAATGCGGGTCGGTTGAGCCGTATTGGGTCCGGAGGGGAGGGGAGGAAGATGGCAATCATAGGGATAGGCTGAATCGCACCAGCCTGTGTTGGGGGCGCCATAGCCCATTCTGTAGCTGCCCGGGCTGATAATGATGGTATCGCCGCCTGCGATCTTCCAGTTGCCCGAGGCGTCAAGGGCCCAGAAGGGATGGGCCCAGGCGCATTGGTTGCCTGTTCCGGTATAGGCGGCATTAGACAGGCCATTGCATTGCGCGGCCGTGCCCCCGTCGGTCCGCACATAGTAGGTGTCCGCCAGGCACAAGGGATGCCATACAAGAAGGGAGAAAACCAACAAGACCCAACACACCGCATAACCCAAAGGACCTTTGATCATCAGGCACCTCAATCGTCGTCTCTGGTCGTTAATCAGTCAACGCAGTAAAAAACCTGTCAACTTGCCACGCATTGTCGGGAGAGCGGTTTTCCAGCAGCGACAGTTCTTTGCGGCCGAGTTGGAAGTATCGGCCCCTCTTTTTCGAGCAATCTATCCGCTGGTATAGACTACGGACATGAGACAGGTTTTATGGGTTTTCCCATCGCAATGGGGTTAAAAACTGCAGAATACGCCAAAAAAACAGCAGCGATTATGGCTGTTTGATGTAGACTGTAGATCCCGAAGGTGCATGGAATCCGGGCTCGATGGTGACCAGCGGGGCCTCGAAGGTCACGATAGCGCCGATTTCAATCTCCACGTTTGACCCAATGGTGAGCGAAACCGCGTTGGTGCAGGTGCAGTTGCAGCCCGCAGGGAAGGTCACATTTTCCACGCGGGGACCGGAACAGGGAGGACAGGCCACGGTCCTCTCATAGGCCCCGATGTCGTAGCCCGCACCCTGGGGCCGTAAATTTCCATCCAGGTCGTCCGTGATCTCGGGAAGAGGGGTTCCCCCATCGACGGCCAGGGCGGTCGCCAGAAGGTGATAATCGGTCCCCGGCGAAACGAATGTCTGGGCTGCGGTTTGACTGAATGAATGGGCGTCCCGGGCATAGCCGGCCTGCCATGCGGCAAGACTCATGGTGGTTTCTTGCTCCTCATCGATCCAGACTCTGGCCTGTGCAAAGACATTGTAGTCGCTCGAAAACCCCGTAAGGCTGGATGTGTCGATTTCAAGGCCACCACTTGCGGCGTTTTCGTGAATCAGGATGTTGTTATAGACCTTGCAATCGGTGCTGCCGTTCTTCAGGTTGATGGCCCATCGGCCGTCTGAGGGCATGTGAACCGTATTGTTGTAATACTTGTTGTTCTTGCTGCCCCACTCATCGCCCGCATCATCGTCCCACGCGGCGATGCCGCCCGCATGGTTTCTGTAGATCAGGTTGTTTGCGATCAGGCTGTCGCGGACCGAGGCCAGGTTGACGGCCGCCCCTCCGGCATAGCCGTTTTCGTACAGGACATTGTGGCTGACCGTGCAGTTGCTGCTGATGCCGTCGCCCCCCATGGAAGGGTCGGCGTTGATCTGGATGCCGCAGGCGTTGTTGTGATGGCAGGTGTTGTAGCGGATGACAGCATTGTCGCCGCTGTTGCTGTGGTAGATGCCGTGTTCTTCTACGGAATAGCTGCACTGGTTGTATTCGGCGGTAAAGTATTCGACAAAGCCGGTGAAGATGCCCCACTTCCGGTTGTGGTGGCAGTAGCAGTTGCGGACAGTGACGTGTTCCGCCTCCCGAATGTCGATCCCCGCATTTGTCGGGGCGCCCGTGACCTCCAGACCGTCGATGATCCACCAGTCATATCCCTCAATTTCAATGATGCTGCCATGCCAGTGAACGGGTCCTGTTCCGTTAACAACCACAGCAGCGCCGGTCTCACCCTTGAAGGTGATAGGGAGACCGGCTGAACCGCCCGATTGTGCCCTGAACCCTGCATAAGCGCCGCTCCTGATGATAACCGTGTCCCCTGCACTCACGGCGTCGGCTGCATGCTGGAGTGTTCGCCAGGGGGCCGATGAAGACCCTGGAGACGCGTCGTCCCCAGTGGGCGATACATAGTAGGTGGCCGCATAGCCGGATATGGGCCAAAAAAGAAACAGGATGCCAAACATCAGGCCTGATCGCTTGCGTTTCATCGTACGCCTCGGTTGTTGTCATTGATAATAGGGCACAGCACAAAACAGAAATATTTCACACGGAGACGCCAAGACACAAAGAGGTTTTTCTTTTCGGCGTTTGGGTTTGCCACTTCCTCTGTGACCTTGCCTGCCCCGTGAAACCTTTGTTGCTTTTGTTTCACCGGGGTGCCTCTGTGTGAGATATTTTTGGGTCCTATTGCCTGATGTTGACCACGGCTCCTTGATGAATGGTGACGCCAGGCTGAATCGTGACGAGCGGCGCCCTGAAAGTGACCGTGGCCCCGCTCGGTATCAACACGCCAGGGCCAATGGTGATGGATGTGGTAGCGACGCACTCGCAGCTCGTGCCCGCAGGGAACGGTGCGTTCAGGGTCACGACACTGCCGGAACAGGGCGGGCATGAAGAGCCAACGGTCCAGACATGGACCACCGCGGCATTGGTGTCAACGCCGCCAACTCCTCTCTCAACCATGAATACCCGTCCACCGGTCGGATCAACTGCCATTCCGCCCATGTCTCCACAGTTGTACCCTTGCAAATAGAAAGGTGCGGGCCGCCATAAGGCGTAAGGTAGTACGGTCCAGGGTTGAATACTACCTTGGGCCGCCTGTCCGAGTTGGTCCGTGTCGTAAAAGATGACCTGACGTTCATACGGGCCGCAGTGATACCCCCTGCTTTCATTGCAGTAGTAAGTGGCGCACGCCGTGGGGGTTGTGGGATAGGGGCATTCATCATCGTCCACAGGATCGCCGCAGTAGTAGCAGTTGGTGCTTGATTTCTGGCCTATAATGAGGATGGCCCTTTTCGACCCGCTTTCCACAAAACCCGCCCCGGACCAGGCATCGCACATCCTGTACACCTGATCCGAAAACTCGTAGTCACAGTCCACGTCCTCGCCGTTCGCCCCGATATCGGGTCCTGCACAGCCCGGATAAGCGGCCCGATAGTAAAGAATGGGAAGAGCGTTCATGCTGGCGTTGGCTGCCGGACTATCGACCTGCCAGGGCTGAATGGCGAACAGCGCGGGGCCTTGAGAACCGCCCTGGCTCGTGATCGGTTCCGAACCGACCGGCGTTCCCCTGGCCCGGCCGGTGATGAGCGTGCGGCCGCCCAGATAGGTGTCTGCGTACCCTTGGGGCACGGTAAAGAGATATTCCCCCATCTTTCTGCCATGATAGGGCGCGGCCTGGGGCTGGGGGCCCACATAGAAGAGCCCCCGAGGACTGGAACCATTCAAGTTGCTGAGCCAGATGGTGGGAAAAGAGTCATCACCGAAGTCCCCTTCGGGGTACCATGCGTTGAGCGACCCGTAGACCTTGTCTGACGTCTGGGTCCCCTGACGGGGCACATATTGAATCCCTGAGACAAAGACGTTGTCTGCGAGGACGTGCACAAGGCCTCCATCAAAAGGCGTCAGGGGTCTCAAGAAGGATGCCACAGGTAGATCTTCCCAGTTGGCTTCCTGTGTCGGGGTGGGGATGGATACCTCACCATATTCGGCGTATCCGTCTGTTAAAGCTTCAAAACCGGTTACCAGCAGGGAACCTGCCCCGCTGTTTCCAGGGGGATAGTACGAAACACCCCTCGCGCCCCAGTTGAAGTCGTCGGGCAGGCGGAAGGCGCCTACATAGACAAGGTCTGTGGGCTGGAGCCGCTCGCCAAAGCCGATGGAAGGCACTAAAACTGAAAGGACAAGGGATAACCGAATAGCTGCTTTTAAATATCGTTCCATTTTCCACCTCCATTTCTCCTGTGAAACACTGTTCTGGATACTGGATATTCGAAACGCGGCTGACCGGACCTCCGGACGTTTACGCCTTGGGGTTCTAACTGATCTTCCTCGCTGAGCATCCTTCTTATCTCTAAGGGGCAACCACCCTGATGTCAGGCAGCAGCCTAACGATTGCCGCTCCTGTTGCAACCGGTGCATACATTTCGGTTGTTCCTGTTTGTTCCGTAAATGCATCGTTCCACCCCCCGGTGAAAGTCACTGCGCCGACTGTGCTCTTTGTCGGGGCCTCGTTGAAGGTCCTCCCGGCAACTCTGATCTCGATGCCGTCGCCGGCTGCGGTCATGGCCGCCTGAATTGTCGTGTAGCAGGGATGATTGTTCCCGCAGGTTCCGTTTGGATGGACGTAGAAGACTGTCGCAGAGGGATTCCATCCCCCTATCCTTGCCAGCAACCACCAGAAGGCCCTCCCTTTTCGGTAGCAGTTGAAGCACTGGGAATGGGCGCAACTTACACATCCATCACAACTGTGGGATGCGCACCAGTCTGTGCACCAGTTGCACCAGTCTGTATCATTAGGGTAGTAATTCCCATCCGGGTCATAGCTTTCGATGTCTGCGAAATCGAAGAGGACCCTGTTGTTTGCCTGGCAATAGGTTCGAATCTGGTTGTTGTGCGCATACAGGGTCCCGTAAGGGCCGCTTCCGTCCAGGTGCCCGGTCATGTACACGAAGGTGACACCCGGAAAGTCATTGATGAGGCCATTCATCCGAGTGAAATAGTCATTCAGATCCGTGCCTTCATCGGACAACTGACCGCACCAGGACCACATCACCAGGTTGGTTCCCGGATGGTCGCTCAGATAATCCCGGGTTTTGGTTTCCCAGTCGGGATTGCCTAGATCGATGTCGTAGTCGTCATAGAGGTACGGCGGCATGGCATAGGTGACTGCATCCTGGGTCTGGAGCATGTTGAGCCCGGTAACCACCTGGCTCCCGTGGGAGGTATGACCATAGTAGATATGGAATGTGGACCGCACCGTGTTGAAATAGGAGGCAGGTATGTTGCTGAAGTCATTAGCGGATTGATGGTCTGCGATGGTTGCCCCGATGGCCGTGGGAGCCTGTTGGAATATTGACAGGAGGAAAACGGAAAGAATCACAGCCGTGAAAGGCATCACCTTCCCGGCAATCTCTCCTTTCCTTCCTGCAAACCAATTCAACGTGAGAGCACGGCGTTCCCTTCTCCCGTTCGATTCCATAACAGCCTCCTGAAAGGTCGTGGATGCGTCTAAAAGAGATTCGGAAACGAGTTCAAGTCTACTCTTGCCTGATATGGACTATAGCACCATCTTCCGCATGAAATCCAGGGGTAATGCGCACGATCGGGGCAATGAAGGTGACCGTGGCGCCGGGTTGAACGGTAACCGAGGTTCCGATGGTGATGGATGTGGCAGCGATGCATTCACACGTCGTTCCCGTCAAAAATGTCCACTCATCGATTTCCACCTCGACACCTGAACAATCCGGACAAGACCCAGAGAATACATATTCATCTGCGCCGATATCGTATCCCCCTCCCTGGGGTCTCACGTCCCCGTCTATGTCGTCAATCAGACCATCAATGGCCCGACCCTGGTTCACTACGGTTGAAATTGGGGTGGATAAATGGAGATCCCCTGCCGCCGGATTGACAAACCATGCCGACTCGGCATTGGTCACATTATTGGAAAGCTCGGCAGAGGCCCCGTCGCGCTGGGCGATGGCCCGGTTGGTCAGATTGTTGGCAACCAGGAGCCCGGTTGTTGCGGGCCAACGATATTCAATGGCATTGTCATAGGCGTGCTCCTGGTAGATGGTGTTGTTGTAGACCTGGGCATCGGTGACGCTTTCCAGGCCGATCCCCACGTCGCCCAGGTCGTGGGCCGCGTTGTGATAGATCATATTGTTTCTAATAATGCCGCCCACGTGGCCCTGACTGCCCAGACCGAAACCGATTCCCCGGTCGCAGTTGATAATGGCGTTCTTTTCCACCAGTGTGTTTTGTGACCCGTTCCAGAAATGGATGGCGTGCTCAGCGACTCTCCCACCTGCATCCGGATCCTCAGGGCTGCGGATATTCTTGAATGTGTTGCCCCTGATCACCCAGTTGAAGGCATGGTGGGCATCCACCCCGCCGATGTACCATTGGGGACCGATGCCGGCGCTGTATTCAAAAAGACAATTCTCCACCCGGCCGTTGTCGGAATGGATCTCCGGTTGGTCTGTATCATAAGGGACTTTAATCATTTGTTCGTGGGTATCCAGGATGTGCAGATTGATCAGGGTCGGGGCCTGAGCATCGATGTCCATCTGGATGGCGTGATAGTAGACGTCTCTCAAGGTCATGTCCCGGGCCGTGAAGTCGTTGCCCTCTACAAAAAAGACATGGGAGACGCTCCCATCCATGCCGTTTCCTCTAACGATCACGGCGCTGCGGTTGCCGGATAGGCTCCTTACCGTGACCCCGCTTGCCCGGATGACCAAGGCCTCATCCAACGTGTAAGTCCCGTCCTGCAGGAGGATCTGTTTGTCTCCTCCGGAGTTGGCTTGATTCACAGCATCGACCAGTTCACCAACCGTCCCTACGGTGATTGCTGAAGTGAGGCCCGGGAGGAGGCACAACCCAATGGCAAGGATATATGGCAAACCCCTCCATCGGCACATCTTCGAAAACCGCAATCCGAGCCTCTGTGATCTGGGCAGAGATTTCCGCATGATGCTTACAGTTTTTCCATATCCAGAAGGATCGACAGGTCGCCGTTTTCCATGATGCCGACGCCTGCAAAGGATCTGGTCCGGGCCAGGAGTTCCCCAGAGGGAATGACCATGAGCGGCATATTGCCGATGATCCCGTCCACGCTGAATCGATTTGGGATTTCCCCGGCAGGTGCATTGTTCGTGGAGGTGGGGCGCCTGAGCTTCAGTATATGGGTCGGATTTCTCTTGTTGAGATGGATTCCGAGCCTGTCGCCCAGATCATAAAGTGCCCCGCCTTGTCCCGGGGCTTCCGTTTTCAGCCTTTCAATGGACGCAACATGGGACGTGGGCACAGAGAGGGTGTACGGACCTATCCTGAAGACAATCGCGTACAGAATGGAAAGAGAGAGGGGAAGCCTGAAGACAAACTGCGTTCCTTCGAGGGGTTCCGAATGAATGGTCATGGACCCGCTGAGATATTCGATGGAACTGGCGATCACACTCATCCCGATCCCTCTCCCTGCGAGCTGGGTCGTCTCACCTGCGGAGGAGTAGTCCAGGCGGAGGATGGTTTGGAGGAATTCCTCACGGGGCATGCGGGATATCTCCTCATGGGACATACCCATCGTTTCTCCGAGGTAGCGTTCAACGGATGTTCGATCGATGCCCCTGCCATCGTCGCTGATGGTGAGCACCAGGCTGTCCCCACGCTTGTCCGCCTCAAAAACAATCTTTCCCTCACGACGTTTGCCGTTCCTTTCCCGTTCATCGGGTGGCTCGATGCCGTGGGCGATGGCGTTTCTCAAGAGGTGGAGGAAGGGCTCTCTCAATCGCTCCATGAGCCCGATATCCACCTGAAGTTCTCCCCCCGCAACCTCAAGCCTCACCTCCCTGTCGTATTTTCTGGCCAGGTCCCGGACGGTCTTGTCAAACAGGGAAACAAAATCCTGGACAGGCATCAGCCTCAGCCGGGACAACTGAAAGTGAAGGCCTCTCAGCATGGAGATGTAGTGGTCAATCCAGCTTCTCAGGCCTGACGATATCTGGTATCGAGAAAGGGGAGGGAGGGTTTTTTCCAGCAAGATGATTTCCTGGGATCGGGCAAGGAGTTCTTCGATCAATGAATATTCAACACGGATGCGGTCGATTTTGGAGGGAGGGGAAATGGAACGTGTGTCGGGCTGTGCCTCGTGTACCAGTTCGTCCGGCCGTTTTGTCAGCAGCGCTCCAATCCTTTTGAGCTGCGGTGCGGCTTCAACAGGGGTTCCGTCGGCCGTGGCCGCCACCAGCCCCTTCAGCAGCTCCGCACCGTCCATGAGGACCTGAACGGCATCGGCCGAAGGCGTGACGGAACCCCCCTGGAATTCCTTGCACCATGCCTCCATTGAATGGCACAGGCCGGATACCGTATCCAGGCTGAGTGCTCGTGCCATTCCCTTGATGGAGTGAATCTTGCCGTGGATGCTGCACCAGAGGTCCCGGTTAAGGAGATCCTTTTCCACCCGGATAAGGGCCGTATTCAGTTCCTGTAGATATTTGCCTGATTCCTGTATAAAGATCTTTTTGTACTTGTCAATGTCCATAGGGCAGATCCGACAGCATCTTCCAGATTTCCCCGGGGGTGATCATTTGAATGGCGAGTCCTTCCCTGGTGAAGGCGGTCTGGGAGGTGTTTGTATCCTCGATCCATTTTATCCCGACAATTCGATCGGGGATGAGACCCAGTTTCCGGTGATCCCATTTCAAGAGGATCACACGAGGGGCTTTGGCGGAGAGGGAGCTATGGGTTCCCAGGAGTTGACCCGCATCGATGACGTCAAAGAGGTCGCCCCTGTAATAGACGATCCCCACATGACAGGAGGGGAGGAGGGGCACCGGGACCGGTTTCGCATCGTCCGCAATGCGATAGATGTATCGGGCCTCAATCCCCCGGCAGTCTCCTGCCGCCTCGAATAGGAAACAGTCCATGCGCTATGCCCCACGGAGTCTGAATCGTTGTTGGGTCTCCATCATCTTTTGCGACAGCGCATTCAAGGCGTTGGCCGCTCGGACGATTTCCTGAATCTCCTCTTTCTGGTTTCTGGTGCCGATGCTTGTCTTTTGGGTCGATATAAAGTTTTCCTGAGCGAGCCTGGAAAGCTCCTGGACCTGGTTCAACAACCCCCGTATTTCTTTCACCTGTTTTCTGGCGACGTCCCCCACTTCTCTTACCTCGGTCGATATCTCCTCGACCCCGGAGAGCATCTCACCGAAGGTGTCCACGATCCCATGAATGATTCCGCGGCCCTTTTCGATATCCTCTTCGCTCTTCTTGAGGGCTGCGATGACGGCCTTGTTGTCCTTGAAGATATCGTCCACAATGGTCCGGATCTCATGGGATGAGTTCTTGGAGTTCTCGGCCATGCTCCGTATCTCATTGGCCACAAGGGCAAATCCCCTTCCCATTTCTCCGGCCCTTGTGGCCTCGATGGAGGCGTTCAGGGAAAGCAGATCGGTTTTTTGAGAGAGTTCCTCTATGACGCCCATGACCATCTTGATCTCTTCCATCTTGCCGGACAACCGGTAAATCGGTTCTGCATTATCCACCATCTGTTTAAGTACATCTTCCAGATAGTGGAGGGTTTTGCGGGCATTGGCCTCGCCGGCCTCGGTTTTTTTCACTGCGTCATTGGCCTTGGATGCGGTCCGGACGGACTGTCTCGCCGCCTCATCCATCTGTTCCAGGCTCCTGTCGATAATGAAAGATGTCTTCTGAACAATGAGACTCTGCGTTTCGGAGCCTTTCGCAATTGCCAGGGCGGAGTCGTCGATTTCCAGGCTGTTGGACAGGACTTTTTCTATCTGTACGCCGAGATTCCTGCCGGTCTCATCTATCCGGGCGGAGACGTCCTTTATCTCCGAAATGATGCCTCTCAGATCATTGACCATCGAGGCAAAGACCTCTTCGAGGTCGCGAATTTCGTCCCGGGATAGAAACGGGATCTCCTTTGAAAGATCCCCATGGCTGATCTCCTTGGCAACGCTGCTCAGACTGTTCAACCGCCTTACGATGGATCTTGAAAAAACGCCGCCGAAGATAATTCCAGCGGCCAAGGCCAATGCAGCGGAGACGCCCAGGGCTGCGATAACGTTATCGGTAATCTGCTGGGCAGCACCGACCACCACCATCACGATCAAGAGAAGGGCAAGAAAGCTGAGGATCAGCTTGTTTTTGATGCTGGTCCGATTCACGGGTCTGTTCCCTCCATGGCAATGATCCACCCTCCGATATGTCCTCCCAATCTCAGGAGCGAGATCGTCAGGCGGGACCCCTTGGAATCGAGAACGATGCTGAGACGGACCTTCTTAACCTCCAGATTCCGGGCCACAGCCTTGAGGGCGTCAATCAAATAGACCCGCTCCTGCTGGGGGAACAGGGAGGCAATATGTTTATTCAGGATATCCCCGGGAGACGCATTCAGGATCTCAAGGGCCTGCGGCGTGGCATTGATGACCCGCGCGTCTCTGTCGACCACGATGATGCCGAAACCGATGCTTTCAATGACAGCCTTCTGGAAATTGACGGTGTCGATCAGTTCCCCCGTGACCTGCCGGGGATACAGGGTTCCCGGCTCAAGGAACCTGCTCCCATCCGGGGGCGAGACGTCTCCCTTCTCCATCTGGTCCAGAAGGTCGCCGATCTGGTGTTCCATCTGTTCGAGAGGACCTTTTGCAACAAACCAGTCGGCCTCTGCATCCGTGAGTTCATCCATTTGCTCCACAACGCTCCCCGATACAGCGATAATCTTGAAAGGAACCTCCGGGAATTTCTTCCGGGCAATCTTGATGAATTGGATGCCGTCTATCTTGGGCATGATGAGATCGGCAAAGAGGATGTCGAAAGGACCGCTTTCAAGTTTTATCAACCCCTCCTTGCCGTCATAGGCCTTCAGGACCTCGTACCCCCTGTTTTCAAGTAGTTCCACAAGGAATTCGACAAAGAAAAAATCATCGTCCACAACCAGGGCCCGTTTCGGCATCCCTACCACCCCACTGGATTGAAAATTGAAAATTGACTATTGAAGTTCAAAAGACGAGGGCGCCCGCTGTTGAGGGGTGCACTATGCGGAGTCGTCCGCAATCCGCAACCCGGAATTGACGGCAATATCATCAGGAAATGCACACCCTGCGCACTTCGGCCATGTCAGTGAGTCCTGACAGGACCTTGCTGATGCCGTCCTGTTTTAAGGTTGTCATCCCTTCCTTTACCGTCTGCTCAAATATTTGATCTGTGGGGGCCTCCTTTTTTACCAGTTTTTTGATGGCCGGGGTGCCCTCCAGCAGCTCATGAATAGCCATCCTTCCTTTGTAGCCGGTCCCTGCACATGCATCACATTTGGATCGACGATAGAGGACCAGATCGGGCGTATATTCAATGTGAAGCGTAGCGAAATCGGCTTTGCCGTATTCCGTCTCGATTTCCTCGAATTCATCCGGCGAGGGATGGTATGTCTCGCGGCAATTGGGACACAGCTTCCTGACAAGTCTCTGAGCCAGCACCCCAAGGAGGGCATCCGAGAAATTGAGGGGATTCAATCCCATGTCGAGCAGTCTGGTAACGGTCTCAGGGGCGCTGTTGGTGTGGAGCGTGGAGAAAACGAGGTGGCCGGTCAGAGATGCTTCGATTCCGATGGAGGCGGTTTCATTGTCCCGCATCTCGCCGATCATGATAACATCGGGGTCCGCCCGAAGAAAGGCCCGCATGACCCTCGCGAAGTCAAGGCCGATCCTGGGCTTGACTTCAACCTGACGCAGTCCCGGTTGCGTGATTTCCACCGGGTCTTCGGCCGTCCATATTTTTACGCCGGGGTTGTTGATATAGCCCAGAGCCGAATGAAGGGTCGTTGTCTTGCCGGATCCCGTGGGTCCCACCACCAGTATAAGTCCATAGGGCTGAAGAAGGATCTTCTTCATAACGTTCATGTTTCGTTCACTCAGCCCCATGTCCTCCAATTTCAAGGCGCCGGAGGCCGCCAGGAGACGCAATACCGCATCTTCATGTCCCCCGGCAGTGGGCAATGTCGCCAGACGAAGGTCGAGGGGAGGGATACCCTTTCGCCTGAATTTGATCTTGCCGTCCTGGGGAAGACGTCTTTCGGCGATGTCCAGGTTAGCCATGATTTTTAACCTGGATAGGAGACCTCTTGCCAGGGTATTGGGGACCTGCACATACTCCTGACACACCCCGTCCAATCGAAAACGGATGCCGGTCTTATTGGTTACCGGGGAGGGTTCGATATGAATATCCGAGGCATTTCTTCGAAGGGCGGTCACAATGACCTGGTCTACAAGCCTTACCACCTGGCTTGAGGATTCGTCGACCTTCTCCTCCATATCCCTCTCTTTTTCATCTTCGTCTTCTTCAAAAGAGATATCCGGGATCAGGTCGAGGTCTTCGATCATGTCCTTTACGGAACCTTCGGTCTTCCTATCAAAGAAGTAACGGATGAACGCTTCGATATCCTCTTTGATCGCCACGGAGAAATGGATTCGTTTGGTCTTTGTCAGCCCCCTGATCAGGCCTGTTTTCCTGAGATCTCCAGGGTCGTCGATAAGTATCTCCACCCCCTTCTGGCTCCAGCCGAGCGGCACCCACATGTCGTGCAACAGAAAGGGCTTTTTCAGGCCGCCGATGAGTTCTATGGGAACGGGAAGCGTGGGATCAAAGCTCCTGAAGGGGCATCCGTAAAAAAGGGAAAGGGATTTTCCGACCTCTTTTTTGCGTATCTTGAACTCCTGTATGAGGACCGACTCGACACTATTGTTCGAAGTTTTGGATAGAGAGAGGGCCTTCTGCAACTGTTCGGCAGTCGCCAAGGCGTTCTGAAGGAGGTAGGCATATTTTGACGTGAGAACGGATTTCGGGTTCAACTGATCAATTTTTTCTCTGAGGTGAATATTATCCGGATCGCTTTCCAAGGCGGCCTTATACTGCTCGAGGGCGAGATTTTTATCCCCTCTTTTTTCCGTCTCGACCCCGAGGCAGATCCTGAATTGGGTCAGTCTGCCCCTACCCACGTTGGCTTCGGCGGCCATGCCTTCTATCTTTTGGATAATCATGGAGGGTGAATTTGTCTTGGCGAGGCATGCCACGAGACCCGGGATGATCTTTGTCGGCTGGCACTGGGTGGGTAAGAGCCTTTTGTATTCGGCAATCGCTTCAATATTCAGGCCGAGTTCCCGAAGCGATGACGCCCTGTCCAGGATATCCTGAAAATCATCAGAAGTCGGGGGAAGCTGCCGTATGCCGGCCTCTTTCAGGGGAGAGCCCATTCACGTACCCGTTAAATTGGTTGGACCACTCACTGGGTTGCGGGCATGGTCCGCGCTATGTTAACCTAACCATTCACCAGCCGCACCACGGTGGCGTCAGAAAAATAATCGATGATGTTAAGGCAGCCATACGCCTGGTGGATATTGAACATCCGGACGAGGTCCAGGCCCAGGGCCCTGCAAAGGATAACCCGGTTGACGGCGCCGTGGGCTGCGATGAGGATGTTGTTCCCCTGCTGCTCGGCACGGATCCGATCAAAAACCGTTTCGATTCTCGCGGCCAAGTCGGCGATGGATTCTCCGTTGCCCGGGGCCCTGTAGTTCACGAGATCATCCTGCCTTTTTTGCAGTTCCTCCGGAAAACGCGTTCGGATGTCTGTCAGGGTCAGACCTTCCCAATCGCCAAATTTCATCTCCCGCAGTTCGGGCAGATAATAAACCGGCACATCGTGATGGCGGGCAATCAGGCGCGCACCGGTTGCAGATCGGTTTAAGTCGCTTGAATAGATAGCCTGAAGTTCCGTGAGACGAAGGCGTTCGGCGATCTGTTTCACCTGGAGAATCCCCACCTCGGTCAGATCTACATCCGTGTGGCCGTATACAGGGAAGTTCTCATATCCGGCCACTTGACCATGCCGTATAAGATAGACTCGGTTGTCTCTGTGCATGCGACAAGATTATAGATGTCGACGGGTTTGATGTCAACGGGTTTGCGCAGGGAGCAGGTAAGGGTACGAAGAGCGCAGATTCCCTTAGCCGCAGAGAACAGCGGATTTTTCCAGAACGTGCTTTATTCGAGCAGGGCAATGGTGTATAAAGAACCGATGCGTGAGGATCCGGGCGTTTCCAGGCCTCGTCGAAAATCAAACGCCTTCGCTGCCCGTATGGCGCAACGTTCATGAACTTTAGGCACGATAAATTTTAGGCAATTTAGTCATTTAACTCAGTCGCGATTTCTTATGACGCATTCACACAAAGCGTGTTTCGGTATCCTGGCCAAGGTGTTCCCCATGGGCAGGGAGGGCCTGAGAGAAATCGTTCCGGCCTGTTTCGATTGCCCGGATAGGAGGGCATGCCTCCAGGCAGCCCTGCAGACGGAAGAGGGCTTCGAGCTCAGGAGCCAGGCTCTGGACCGTTCTTCAGCCGGCGGGCTTGTCGGAAGAGTCAGGCGGTGGTCTGAAAAAAAGGAACTGAGCCGGCTCAAGAAGGCGCGGGAAGGAGAGACCCGATGGCCGTGGAATTAGTATGCCCTTTCTGTGGCTTTTCAAAGAAGACCTCAGAACAGATGATCCCTGACCGGGCAAGGTGGGCGATCTGCCCCCGCTGTCGTAGAAAGTTCGAGATCTCAGTGCCACGCAGAGAACCCGGCTCCACTGCCGGCGATATCCCTCGAAACGGGGGCCTTCACGAAATCGGTCAGGGATCGGAAATGGGGTCAGAGCGGAAGGGGGCGCCTTGGGAAAACCGTTCCGGGATTGGGTTTGTGGGGGGCATATCCCGCACTCTCAAAGAGGTGCTCTTTTCCCCTGCCGCTTTTTTCCGGGGATTGACCTTCAGGGAGGGCCTGGGAGAACCGCTGGCTTTCGGTCTCCTGGCAGGCGCCGTGGGCAACATGTTCGGCCTTTTCTGGCCGGTGATGATGGTTTCGGGGGGCTTTTTTCCCTTTGGGGGGGCCGTGCTGGGACAATTGAGCCCCGGTCTCATCTTTCTGATCCTGGTGGTTGCCGTGCCGGTCTGCGTGACGCTCAGCATGCTCATCTACAGCGGCATCCTGCACCTGCTGCTTCTGATGGTCAGAGGAGGAAAGAACGGGTTCGAGGCCACCTTCAGGGTCGTAGCCTATTCCCAGGCGGCCCAGGTGTGGGAACTGGTGCCTGTTGTCGGGAGCTGGATCGGAGGGGTCTGGCGGATCGTCGTACAGGTGGTTGGGCTGCGTGAAATGCACGGCGTCTCCTACCTTAGGATCATCGTGGCCTTCCTGCTGCCGGTCGCCTTCCTGTTTGCCGTCATAATTGCCGTTGTGTTCCCCCTCCTTATGCTTCTGGTGCAGTGAGACCCAGAAGCGGGCCATGCCCGCAACCCAGACAGGTGCCTAAAGTGGGCTAAAGGGGCATGGCCCCATCCAAAAATATCTCACACAGAGAACACAGGGCCACAGAGAAAATAACTGCCAAAAAATATCTTGGTTCCCTGTTCTTTGTGACAGGCTTTTCAGTGATAAGTGCCTAACGTTTCTATAATCCAATCCCTCAATTCGTCATTCTCAACTCCTCAAATCTGCGTCATCTGCGAAATCTGCGGATTAGAATTTGAAGATGAAATCCATCTGCAGCCTGTCTTCATGCATCTTGTACCGGTCCGAGTTCCAGAGGGGGTTTCCCTCCTTTTGCCAGGTGGATACCGGATCTGTATAGAAAAAGCACGCCCTCACCAGCGTGTTCTTGAAGGGCCAGTAGTGGAGGGCAATCTTGTGCCCTTTCCGGTTGGCGCCGTAAAAATCCTGGTCGTTCATGGCCCCCACAACGGCGTTTTGCTCGATGTAGGCGTATTTGTAAAAGAGGGAATAATCGCCTTTGTTCTTGTCCCTCCCGATCTTGAAGGAGGCATAGTATGCCGAATCTTCATCGCCGGGAACGCCATCGGCCGTATTGCGGACGTAGTCCAGATCAAGGGCCACGGGAAAGGGTCCCAGATCGAATTTGATGTACGAGATGACCTCGCAGAGTTTGTAGTCGTATTTGTACCGGATATTGCCGGCGCTGTCCGTGATGAACGTATTGCCGCCCCCTGAGTTGTATTCGCCCGTGCCCATCCACTGGGTGCCTGCCAGATTGCTCCAGCTGTAATAACTCCCCGCCAGCATCCACTTGATCGGGCCGATCTTCCACTCGAAGCCTGCCTGGCTGAGATACAGCATGGCGTCGGGCGTTCGGTTGTTTTCATTGACCACCATCTGGCTCAGGTAGATAAAGGGCTGAAAGACCTTTGATCCGGAGTACCGGTAATATTCATAGGCGCCTTCAGGATTCACGTCCGGATCCCACATGATGTCGGTGTTAAAGAAATTCTTTTTGAATTTTCCGGCCCCGAGCCCCAGACCCTTGAGCCAGTTGGGCCGGTATTCGGCATAGGCCCTGGCAAGATAGATTCCCTTGTCATTGAAATCCGCACCAAAGGTTGCATTGCTCGTGGTGGCCTCCTGATGGGTGGACATGTTGGTGCTGACCATGATGTGGGTGTCGATCTCTTCGGTGATGGGGGCATCCACATAGAGCCTTGCCCGGATCCTCCCCCGGTCCCGCGGGTCCTGCTTTGCCGGAGTGCCGTCCTGGTTCAACATTCCCCGGTCCCAGAGCCTCTCGTACCGGAGCCTCATGTCCCCTGAGATCTTGATCGTCCGCACCCATTCGGGGACCCATTCGCGCCACGATTTCTCGGCCTGTTCTGTCTCAGCCTTGACCGCCTTCTGGATCTCCTCCTTTTGAACCGCCTGCCCCTTTTCAATCGATTCCCTTTGATTGATCAATTCCTGCTTCAGCCGGTCGATTTCCTTCTGCTGCTCCTGGATGATCGTGCTCAGATTTTCGAGCCGTTTCATCATGTCTTCCGCGGTTACGGTGCCGCAGAATGCGCGGGGCTGGCTCCAGAAGATGAGCACAACCAGCAGCGCCATCGCACCCATTGCCTTGCATCTATTTTTCATCTCAATCCCCTTTCATTGTTTATCTCAACTTATTTAAATAATTATAATAATATTTTAATAACGTTCGAAGATGACGCCCGCAAGGAAAAAGACCCTCAATGGATCAGCCCGCACGACAAATGGCGCCTTTTCAATCCCCAACAAGATGCGTGCCAACTCTCACCCGAGAAGCCGTCGCCTGAAAATGAACCTTGTCCATTGATTTTATTGAATTTGCCCTTTTTCCTCACAGAGAGAAAGCCATCCGAGGCATCAGGGAAACATAACCAAATTGTCAGAAGACTATTCAATGTGTAAAGGGATTTTTTTACAGGCGAGTCTCTGGGAAGGATCTCCCGTCGGTTTTCGTCCAGGCCTTTCCGCTTGATTAAATCGGGAATACAGGCTATGTAATTCCTGACGCAAGTCCGGCCTCCGGCCAGGACTTCGAAGGAAACGGGCGCGTCTTGCGCGGAACCTATTTTCGAAGAAAGGAAACACACCATCCTCTTCCTTATCCTCTTTTTCCTCATCGGCCTGGCCATGCTCTATTATGGCGCTGAATGGCTTGTCAACGGAGCTTCAGGCCTGGCACGCAGTCTCGGCGTTCGACCGATGATTATCGGTCTGACGGTCGTTGCATTCGGGACCTCGGCCCCTGAGCTGGTCATCAGCCTTATCTCCTCGATTCAGGGGAAGAGCATGATCGCGGTGGGGAATGTGATCGGGAGCAATATCTGCAATATCGCCCTGATCCTCGGCCTGGCCGCCGTATTCAATCCCCTGACGTGCCGCAGGTCCGTCATCCGTCGGGACATTCCGATCATGTTGGGGATTTCCCTCTATCTCCTCCTTCTCTCGCTCGATTCAAGGCTCGGGAGGATCGAGGGGGCTACCCTGGTGGGTGGGATTATCCTCTATGTCTATTACAATTACTGGATCTCGCGTAAGGAATCCAGGGAGGAAGCCGACAGGGCGTCGGAAACCCTGGAAGCCGAACCGGATGCGGTCTTGGAGGCTGGTTGCAGGACCCGCCAGATCGTCATTGTTATCGCGGGGATCGCGGGGGTGGTCATCGGGGCTCAGGTGGTGGTGGACAGCGCAGTAAAGATCATGACCATCCTGGGCGTGAGTGAGAAGTTCATCGGCCTGACCATGGTGGCCTTTGGAACGTCTCTGCCGGAACTGGCGACTTCCGTGATCGCGGCGGCCAAAAAGGAGATGGATATCAGTATCGGAAACCTGGTGGGGAGCAACGTATTCAATATTATGTGCGTGCTGGGGGCTGCCAGCCTTGCAAGGCCGATCGCGATCCCGGGCGGCCTCGTTGAAAGCGGCCTCCTGGTGGACTATGGCGTGATGATAGTGACCGGGGTCCTCCCCTGGATCATGATGAGAAGGAGCTTAACCCTTACGCGAAAGGACGGCCTTGTCCTTCTCCTGTGCTATGGGGGGTATATCCTCTATCTGGTGGCAAACGGATAACTTGAACTGAAAAGGACCTTGAGCCCTTGGCAAACCGAATCGACTACGAAAGCATGCTGAATCCCGGCCAACTGGAGGCTGTGACGGCCTCGGACGGCCCGATCCTCGTGATCGCCGGGGCCGGGAGCGGCAAGACCCGGACCCTGGTGTATCGAGTGGCGCGGTTGGTGGAGTCCGGGGCGTCTCCCGAATCCATCCTGCTGCTCACCTTTACCCGGAAGGCGTCCCAGGAGATGCTGGACCGGGCCGCGGGTCTCTCCGACGCCAGGTGTCGGTTCGTTTCCGGCGGGACCTTCCACTCCCTTGCATTGAAGGTCCTCCGACGCCATGCCGAGGCCGTGGGGTACGATAACGCGTTCACCATCCTGGACAGGTCTGACATGGAGGAGGTTATCCACTCTCTCATCCCTGCCCTTCAGATGCCCAAGACGGCCCAAAGATTTCCAAAACGGGGCACCCTGGCCAATATGCTGAGCAAGGCGGCCAATCTTCAGACGCCTGTCGAGGCATTCATATTGGAGGAATACGGGCAATTCGTTGAGGTGGCGCCTCAGATAGAACATCTCGGAAGGCTCTATGCAGCCTACAAAAAGACCCATCAGCTCATGGATTATGACGACCTGATCATCTCATTTCAGAGACTTTTGAGGGACAACCGGGATGTCCGCAGTGAACTGAGCCTTCAATACGGCCATATCATGGTGGACGAATACCAGGACACCAACGGGATTCAGGCCGAGATCGTCAAATGGCTGGCCCATGAACATCAGAATATTATGGTGGTGGGCGACGACTCCCAGTCCATATACTCCTTCAGGGGGGCCAATTATCGGAACATGCTCGATTTTCCCTCCCTTTTTCCCAGGGCAAAGATCATCAAGCTGGAGCAGAACTACCGTTCCACACAACCCATCCTCGCCCTGACCAACGCCCTGATGGAGCAGGCCAATGAGCGGTACACAAAATGCCTCTTTACGAACCGCAGCGGGGGGGATAAGCCGAAGGTCGTTAACACCAAGACCGAACATGGCCAGGCCCTCCTCATCTCCCGGTATATCAAGGAACAGGTGGCTGAAGGCCGTTCCCTTGACGATGTGGCGGTCCTGTTCCGGGCCGCATACCATTCCTTTGAACTGGAAGCGGAATTGACGCGCCAGCATATCCCTTATGTGAAATACGGGGGGTTCAAGTTTCTCGAGTCGGCCCATATCAAGGACTTCCTGGCCCACATGCGGGTCCTGGTGAACCGGGATGAGGCCATCAGCTGGATCCGGATCCTCCGGCTTGTCAAGAATGTGGGCCTGGGGAAAAGCCAGAATATCATTGAGTGGATGAAGAAAGAGGACGTTTCACCCGACCGGATTGCCAGATGGCCCGGGGCCGGAAAGCGGGAGGGGGGGCTCAAGGCATTGGGAGAACTCCTGGGTCAATTGACGGCCCGGGAGACCACCCCGCGCAAGGCCGTTGAGCGGGTCATGGCCTATTACCTCCCGATTCTGAAGGAAAAATTTGATGACTATCCGAGGCGCGAAAAGGAGCTGGAGCAGTTGATCCCCATGGCTGAACGGTACAAAAAGATGGGGAGCTTTCTTGACGATCTGGTCCTGGATCCTCCGAGCAGCACGGCAGACGTGGAAGAGGGAAAACGGGGGACGACCCTTACCCTGTCCACGGTCCATTCCGCCAAGGGGCTCGAGTGGCCGGTGGTCTTTATTATCTGGGTCATGGAAGGGCGATTCCCCTCTTCCATGGCGTACAGGAATCCGCTGGAGATCGAGGAAGAGCGGCGGCTCATGTATGTGGCGGCCACCCGGGCCAAAGACCGGTTGATTATCACCTACCCGGGGGAGGAGTCGCCGCCTGTGTGGTCTTCTTATCCTACGAGCGGCAATGGGTTGTCTTCCTTTATCGCAGCCCTTCCGGACGACCTGTTTTTACACGAATACGGGTCCGGGCCCATGTTGCCGGACCGTGGGGGCGCTCGAAAAAGAGATTTGGCGGATCGTTTTGTAACCGAAGACACTCCGTCCCCATTTTCTCAAGGCCAAAAGGTCCGGCATCCCGCATTCGGGACGGGGGTTGTCTCTAAATTTGTGGCCGGCAACAAGGTGGAGGTGTTTTTTAAAAAGGTGGGCCGGAAACTCCTTCATCTGGAATATACTACCCTGGAGAAGATCTGATAAATTGACGATTGACAAATGACGAGTGAAACAATCCTCAGCCGTATCATCGATCAGGGGCGAAAACCGATATGCGCCTCATTCGAAATTCAGGCGTAAGCCTTTTATGGGTGCCAGGGATTTCGAACAGCTGCAAGATGATTTATGGCAAAATGATTTAGGACAAAATAATTAAAGAACAATAAATTTGGCGTAAGGGCTAATATCCCAATACATGGAAACCCAAAAGACAACATATCGGGACGCAGTCAACACCCTCTACGGCCTTCAGAAATACGGGATCAAATTTGGGCTCTCAAAGACCGAAAACCTTCTGAAGGCATTTGGAAATCCCCATAAGGGTCAGAGATATGTGCATATCGCAGGGACCAACGGCAAGGGCTCGGTGGCTGCCTTTATGGGAAGCATCCTGAAAGAGGCGGGCCTGAAGGTGGGGTTCTATTCATCCCCCCATCTGGTCCGATTCACCGAACGATTCAGGATAAACGGGGAGGAAATCCGCCGGGATACGACCGCCGGGTTGATTGATGAGCTGCGCAGGGTCTTCGCGCCCGAGGCGCCTCCAACCTTTTTTGAGGCCACCACGGCCATGGCCCTCATCCATTTTGCCCGGGAACAGACGGACCTGGCCATTATGGAGGTCGGCATGGGGGGGCGTCTCGACGCCACCAATGTGATCACGCCGCTGGTTTGCGGGATCACCAACATCTCCCTGGAGCACCAGGATTTTCTGGGGAACCGTCTGGCCGATATCGCCGGAGAAAAGGGGGGGATCATCAAGAAAGGCGTGGATGTGGTCACGGCCGCTACGCAGGCCCCTGTTGTCAAGGCACTTAAGGCCATTGCCGAGGAAAGGCGCGCCCCCTTTTGGCGGGTGGGCAAGGATATTCGATATCGGGCTACCCCATCCGGTCTTCATTACAGGGGCTTGAGTTTAAGGATGCAGGGGCTTCGTCTCGGTCTTGGGGGCTTGATGCAGGCCCGAAACGCCGCCCTTGCGTTGGGGATACTTGAAAGATTGGGCGAAAAGGGGATCCGCGTCTCCGAGGAGAATATTCGAAATGGGCTGCAAAACACGGTGTGGACAGGACGGATGCAGGTGATGGGGACCAAGCCGACCATCTTGCTGGATGGGGCCCACAACCCCGGGGCATTGAGGGAACTGGCCCGCTCCATAAAGGCCGGGTTTCAATACAGGCGGCTGATCCTGGTGATCGGGGTGATGGCGGACAAGGCCATCGGCGAGATGATGGGGATTATCGTCCCTCTGGCGGATTATCTGATCTGCACAAGACCTCTCTATTACCGGGCCGCGGACCCTGAGGTCCTGATGGCCGCGGCCGCCCCCCTGGGAATATCCGGTGAAACCGTCCCCCTGCTGACCGATGCCCTGACCCAGGCCAGGGAAATGGCCGGCCCCCAGGACCTGATCGTGGTCTGCGGCTCCCTCTTTACCGTAGGCGAGGCCCTGACCTATTTTGATCCTGAGACCTACCGGCCGGATGATTAGATCCTCACACGTTCATTCTGAGAGGTCATCTCTCACATGCCGTAAGGCGCAGTCGCGAGAAGGTAAGGGGATGAGAGGGGAGAGGGTCAGCCAAAGACCCGCAGGCTGCAACCCAAACCTGTAACGCGTCACGAAACGCAAGAAAGCTCGAATTGAGGAATCCAGGAATTTTCGGATTGAAATCAAAGAATCGTCCGTGAGGAAAGAACTCTGCCATGTTCTGGCTCTTATTCTATCTCTTTCTTGCCTTGGCCATCTCCTTTTTCTGTTCCATTCTGGAGGCGGTGATCCTGTCGGTCACACCGAGCTTTGTCGAGGCCCTGGAACAGAAAAATCCTGCGACGGGCGCGAAGCTGCGTCAGCTTAAGCTGAATATCGATCGACCCCTTGCCGGGATATTGAGCCTGAATACGATTGCCCATACGGTGGGGGCGGCGGGGGTGGGGGCCCAGTCCCTGCTGGTATTCGGGAGCGGCTATGTGGCCCTGAGTTCTGCCGTTTTGACCCTTTTGATCCTGTTCCTTTCCGAGATCATCCCAAAGACCCTGGGGGCCCTTTACTGGAAACAGCTGACGCCCCTCGCTGTTCGAACCCTCCCATTTTTAATCGGGTCTGTTTACCCTCTGGTGCTCCTGTCGAAGAAAATTACGCGTTGGCTCTCTCCTGAAAAGAGGGGCCCTGCGGTCAGCCGTGAGGAACTTCAGGCCATGACCGACCTGGCCAGGAAGCTGGGCCTGTTCAGCAGGCAGGAGTCCCGCATTCTGAAAAATCTCCTGTTGGTCGGCAAGTTAAAGGTGAGGGATGTCATGACGCCTCGGCCTGTGCTGTTTATGCTGCCGTCGGAAATGACGGTGGGGGAGGTGGTAAGCCGGTATCCCAAGATCCGGTTCTCCCGCATCCCGATCTACGACAAAGATCCGGAAAGCATCCATTCCTTTGTATTGACCAACGATGTTATCCTGGAGGTTTCCCGGGACCGTCCCCATACCCTCCTGGCCTCTCTCGGCAGGAGCGTCAAAATGGTGCCCGAGACCATGCCGCTTATCCTGATTTTTGAACAGTTTCTAAGTGAGGGCGAATATGTCGCCATGGTGGTGGATGAATATGGCGGGATTGAAGGCATCGTCACCATGGAGGACGTGATGGAGACGTTGCTGGGGATTGAGGTGGTGGACGAGAGCGACGTCGAGCCGGATATGCAGGCATTGGCCCGCCGGCAATGGACCAAACGGGCCCGCGCCCTGGGCATCATTCCACCGGAAGAGGATCCGACCGGCCCGTCCCCGCCAGGAAAGGCTGAACCAACACCCTGATGATATACGGGCAGCGGACCAGGCGTGAAAGGAGACTTCAATGGATCTGAAGACGTTGACGAGTCTCGGTCGCTTCAAAGAGATCGTTGTGATCCTCATCAAGTATGGGTTTGAGGACCTGATCGATCGTCTCGATATCCCTGGCATCACGCTGATTCGAAGGATCAGCAGCATGGATCAGGGGATGGGGACCTTTGAGCGGATCCGGCATGCCTTGGAGGAACTGGGACCCACCTTTGTGAAATTCGGTCAGATCATGAGCCTCAGACCGGACCTGCTGCCGCCCGTGTTGATTAATGAACTGAGCAGACTGCAGGACGACGTGGCGCCCGTGGATATCTCCGAGATCAAGGAGGTGATTGAAAAGAGCATGGGACAACCCATGGAGGAAACGTTTTCTATTTTTGACGTGGCGCCTCTGGCGGCCGCCTCCATCTCTCAGGTGCACCGGGCGGTCTTAAAAAGGGACGGCCGCATCGCGGCCGTCAAGGTGCAGCGGCCCGGCATTCGTTCCAAGATGAACACGGACCTGGACATCCTGGCGATGGTGGCAGGCCGCCTTCACGAGCGGATGGATGAGCTCAAAAGCTTTGATCTGCCGAATCTCGTTCAACTCATCAAGAGGATGTTGCTCAGGGAACTCGACTTCAAGAGAGAAGCACGCAACATGAAGATCGCCCGCACCTATGCGGGGGAAGGGTCGGAGATCCATATCCCCGAGGTCTATGAGGAATACTGCACGGAACGTATCCTGGTCATGGAGTACATCCAGGGAACCAAGCTGAAAGATGTCACGGCCGAAACCCTTGGGGAGCCCGAGGCCCTGGCCAGGCAGGGACTGCGGGCCGCCATTCATCAGATCCTGGAAGACGGCTTTTTCCATGCCGACCCCCATCCGGGGAATGTGTTGATCACGGCGGACGAACGGATCTGTCTGGTTGACTGGGGCATGACGGGCCGCCTGTCGGAGCGGGATCGTCACGGACTGATCTATCTCCTGAAGTCCGTTCTCGACAAGGACGGCGAGGCCATGGTGCACGCCCTGTTGCGCATCGGCCACGCCGAGACGTCCATCGATCAAAGGGCCTTGGAGCGGGAACTCCTGGATATTCTGGACTCCCATTATGCCGTCCCGATCAAGGACATGAACATCGGCCAGTTGCTCATGGAGATCACGGAGCTGTTGAGGACCTATCGGTTGTGGTTGCCCCCGGACCTGGTCATTATGATGAAGGCGCTGGTCACGGCCGAAGGCACGGCCCGGCACATCTATCCGGATCTCAATGTGTTCATGGAGGCCAAGGGGTATATCTCCAGCCTGGCGGTCGAACGCTTCAGGCCCGAATCGCTCTGGCGCAGCCTGCGTTTCGCGTTTTCTCAGTTCCTGAGCATCCAGAAAGACCTGCCGAACCGGCTGGAAAGCATTCTGAACAAGGCGGACCATGGGGAGCTGACATTGGGGTTCAGGCACGAGAATCTTGGCGGTCTCAGGAACACCCTCGACAACATCACCAACCGTCTGACCTTCGGGATCATCATCTCCGCTATGATCATCGGTTCTTCCATGATCATCACCACCGGGATGGGTCCGATCCTGTTCGGATTCCCGGCACTCGGGGTCGTCGGATACCTGATTTCCGGCGTACTTGGCCTCTGGCTGGTGTTCAACATTATCCGAAAGAGAAAGTATTGAGGAATTCAGGGATTGAGGAATTCAGGGATTGAGGAACTGGGGGATTCCCATGCTGTGCGTGGGAATGCAGGTGCGGGACGCTCTACGTCCGTGTCTGTATCATTTCCGCTTCTGAGAATCCTGTGGAGCCCATCTCCATGATCCTCCTGGTCCATCCGCCCGTCGCTAAGCCCTGTGAGCCGCCCCCCGGCATTGCGCGGTTGGCGGGTGCGCTCAAGGCCAATGAAGTGCCATTCAAGGTATGGGACGCGAATTACGAAGGGCTCCTTTATCTGATGGGGGAGGCACATTCAGGCGGGGACCGGTGGACAGACCGTGCCGTGGCCCACCGAAAAGAACATTTGACCGCCCTCAGGACCTGGTCCCTGTATGGAAGGCCGGATGCCTACCGCCGGGCCGTATCCGATCTGAATCGGTTGCTGGCAACGGCCGGTCTTCCTTACGGCGCTACTGTCAGCCTGGGGAATTATCTCCATGCCGAGCGTTTGCCGGTGCGCCGGGCGGATTTGACCTGGTCCGCAGGACATCCGGAGGCCAATCCCTTTTATGGATATTTCGGCCCCCGGTTGAGGGGCTTTCTGTCCGACGAGACCTTCGAATGGGTGGGGTTTTCGGTGAACTTCCTTTCCCAGGCCCTGTGCGCCTGGGCGATGATGGGGTTTTTGCGGCGGGAATTTCCGGGAATCCGGATCGTGCTGGGCGGGGGCCTGATAACCTCCTGGATGCGGGGCGCCCTAAAGGACAGGGGCTGGGGCAATCTGGCGGACGCCTGGGTTGCAGGGCCGGGAGAGGAGGCGCTGCTGGAGCTTGTGGGGGTGCGGTCCGGTCCGGGAGCATTTTCTCCGGAGTATACTCCCTTTCAAGAAAAGGCGTATCTGACTCCCGGATTCATTCTGCCCTACAGCGCCTCCAGCGGGTGTTACTGGAACCGCTGTGCCTTCTGTCCTGAAAAAAGCGAGGGAAACCCCTATCGTCCGGTGCCGCCCGAAAAGGCCCTTGAGGATCTGAACAAGCTGTGCGCCGCCACCCGGCCGGTCCTGGTTCACCTGCTGGATAACGCCCTGAGTCCCGCGATCTTGAAGCGGCTGGCAATCGGGGGGCTGCCTCGGCCCTGGTATGGATTTGCACGTCTGACCCCGCCCCTCGACGATCTCGATTTCTGCCTTGCCCTTCGGAGGGGAGGGTGCGTTATGCTCAAGGTCGGCCTCGAGTCGGGCGATCAGGGGGTCCTGGATGCCCTCCATAAGGGAATCCGTCTCGAAACGGCGAGCCGAATTCTCGCAAACCTTCGGACCGCCGGGATTGCGACCTACGTCTATCTCCTTTTCGGCACGCCGTCCGAGGGGCCTGTGGAGGCGCAACGCACCCTCGATTTCGTTGCCGAGCATCATGACGCGATCTCCTTCCTGAACGTGGCCATCTTCAACCTTCCCCTTCACGGCCCGCAGGCCAAGGCCCTGGAGACCATTCCCTTCTACGATGGGGATCTGTCGCTGTACGGAAGGTTCTGCCATCCCTCAGGCTGGCATCGCGGCGAGGTGCGGCGATTTCTTGGCAAGACCTTCCGGCAGAATCGGGCCGTGGCGGCTATCCTGCGGCGTGATCCGCCCATCTTTACCTCCAACCACGCACCCCTCTTCTCCCTGGCCCGGGAGCAGACAGGGTGATATCGGCTCACGCTGGCCATACCCGAACCCAAAAAATCTCACACAGAGTCATAGAGAATATTTCTTCTTTACAAGGGAGTCCGAAAACCTCGAATCTTTGAACCTCTGAACTCTGGAACCTATTTTCAGACCAAATGGCGCTTGACAGGACCGGTCGATCCTATCATGATTGCGTATTTGGTCCCGGAGATGCCAGGACGAAACCGGGCATGGACGTGGGAAACAATGAAATTGCATAGGGAGAAAGCGGATATGTTCAAGAAAGCAAAGGGACTCATTCTGGGATTGGTCATTTTATTGCTCTTTCCATCGGTTGCGCCGGCTCAGGCGGTTTTCCTGGCGAGGAAGGCCCTGGGGCTGGTCTCCCGCATTGCCGATCAGGCACAGGGCCACGAGACGGCCTCGGTCCTGCTGGAGGCCGATGCGAACAAGGTATTTACGGCCGCTGAAAGGATCATCCGTGAAAAACCCGAGAACGAGATTCTGTCTAAAGATGCGGCCGAGCGGTCCATTTCATTCAGGCACGGCGACCGGGCCATTACCCTCAAGGTGGCGCGTCTTCAGGAGGACCTCGCCCAGATCCTGGTGGTCTCGTCCGGGGGGAATACCCAACAGGATACCGATTATGTGGTGAATGGCATTCTGCGGATATGCAAAGAGGTGGGCGCCCATTGCTGGACTGGGAATGAGTGAGGTGATGGGAAAGATGGGTCGTGATGCCGCTGTGTGATTGACCTAGATGACGCTCCAACGAGCGCAGGCACTATGTATGCAAAGGGGAATAGCCGGGAGGCGGGGTTGCGGTTGAGGATCGTCGCTGCATGTATCGGATTCCGATGAGAAACCATGCCTGATGTGAGAGCACTTTCAGCCAAAGAAGGAAGGACCGTTACGTGGGTCGGGGCCCTGGTCAATGGGGTCCTGATTGTGCTGAAGTTCGCTGGGGGCATATTCGGGCAGAGTCAAGCGCTCATCGCAGATGCGGTCCATTCTGTCTCCGATCTCTTTACGGATATCATTGTACTCGTGGGCCTCCGATTGGGCCGGAAGGCGCCGGATGAGCGACATCATTTCGGTCACGCCCGGATCGAAACCCTGGCCTCTTTCATGGTAGGCCTGGCCCTGATTGCCACGGCCATCTACCTCGGGATAGAAGCGTCCCTGAATATCTACCATCATACGGTATGCCATCCAACAAAATTGGCCCTGATCGGCGCCGGTGTTTCGATTGTCTTGAACGAGGCGCTCTATCATTATGCGGTCCGGGCGGGCCGGCGCATCAAGAGCACGCTGATTGTGGCCAATGCATGGCATCACCGATCTGACGCCCTCTCCTCTGTGGCTGTGCTGATCGGTGTGAGCGGGGCGCTTATCCGTCCTTCCTGGCACTCTCTGGACGCCTATGCGGCTCTTCTGGTCTCCTTTTTTATCGTGAAGGTCGGTCTTGATATCCTCAAGGACAGCCTCCGTGAATTCACGGACACGGCCCCGCCGCCCGAAATCCTGGACACCATCGACTCCTGCGCCAGGAGGGTGCCGGGGGTGATAAGTGTGCACGATCTCAGGGTCCGGACCTCCGGGGGCCTGCATCAGATGGAGACCCATATCGTCGTAGATGGTCATTTGACGGTCTTTGAGGGCCACCGGATCGCCAAAGAGGTGGAAACCTGCCTGGTTAAAGAAGTGGCGGATCTGGACCGGGTGATCGTACATGTGGACCCGGCGACCGATGAAACGGCGACGGGGTGACGTAGCGGTTTCTTTACAATCTGTCAAGAATATGGACGGTTATCATAGCCGATCAACAACCTCAATCGGTTTTCCTTTTAATAACAGCTATAAAAATCAATTGGTTGAAAAGATGCCGACCATGCCTTCTCTCTGGCATGCCTGTTGCTGTTTTGAGAAAAAATGAACCGTGGTGTTCTCTCGGCTATCCTTACCACTCTCCTTGCGAAAACAGAAGTCTCAGGTTTTAGGCGTTTCAAAGAGGTAATCGGGGCGCTTTATGGCAGGCCTTTTTATGCGTAAGATCCTTTTTGACAGACGGGACCATCAGTTGTTGAGCATTGTCAATGATGTCCTCAACAGGGGCGAGGCCCGCGCCAGCGCCAGGAAACTGGTCTATCCCCATCTCCATCCCCACGGCATTAAAGAGATGGCCGAATCCAGAGGTCTTCGAATTGCCTTTGCGGTCATTAATCTCCTGGAATCCCTGGAAGCAGGTGGCGTTGACGACCGGTTAGCCGCACTGACTTGCCTGCGCGATGAGGTTATGCACACGGCCGGCGGGTCTCTCGCCAGGAATACCGCGCGCGTGCTGTTGCAGATCATGAAAGAACTGGTGAGGGCCCATGGGGACACTGAAAAACAACTCCGGCTTGCTCACGATTTCAGGACTGCCGTCCCGGGAAATCCGCGGATTGTCCGCGAACAGTTACGGCGTTACCACCTTCTGGAAATGCCGGAGGAATGGAATCAGCTCGCCTTTGATGATCATGTACACGATGCCAACACAAAGGGACGCAAATCGTCCAGCCACCTGATCATGGACGCCTGGATCAAAGGGATCCGTCGTCTCAGGGTGGTCTATTACAACTTCCTTGAACCCAGGTTTGCCGTTGAGCTGGTGGAAGCGGCCCGGATCATGGGGATTGACATCCGGATTGGGATCGAGTTCTGCGCAAGATTTCGAGACAAATTCGTTCAGATCATCTGGGTCCCCCGGGGATTTGCCGATTCGCAGGACTTCCTCTGTTTTCTGGCGGAGGAGCCAGTGGCTGCATTCATGGCAGAAGGCAAAAAGGTCTCCGAATATCAGAAGCACTATGTGACATCGATATTGGAGTCGTTTAATCATCGGCATCGACATGCCCTTGGCAAGACCTATGGCATTGACGTGGCTCCTATCGGAAAAGAGGAATTCCTGTCATTTGTCGGGACGGGTCAGGTATCACTGCTCCACCTCGCCAGATTGATTCTCCAGAAGATGCTCGATTCCATGAAGGCCCAAATGGGATTACTGAGAGAGCAATACAGCCGTGCAGACGCCGGAGGGCAGCTCGACATTAATAATCGAGTGGAAAAAATGAATCGACTGGACTGGGAGACGATCGTTAACGATTACCTGGAGCCGGACAAGAATCCGGAGATCTCTGATCCGAATGTGCCACAGGAGGGGCCGGACGTGCCCGAAATGCTCAATCTCCCCCCCAGAGAGATCATCAACCGCTTGGTCCGGCTTCGCTCCGGCTTCCGCATTACGCTCAATCTGAGCAACGTCCGTGCGGAGGACGTCATCGAGTTGCTCTACGATTGCGAGGGAATGATTTCACGGCTGGAGATCTTCAACCTCAAGGATTATGCTGGAGGAAAAACAGCGCATATCACAGATATCAGCCGGCTTCAGCAGGCCATCAACCATGGTAATGTCATTCAACTGAAACGCCTCATTAGGAACGCGATCGAGCGTGTCGAATCTTCAGATCTGGCTGATCGGAATGACCGGATCCAGAAGCTGACCAGTATCCTGCACGACATCTCTACCCTGCGGGACCTTTACAAGGGGGCGCCCTTAAAGGCCCGCATTGGCAGCGATTCCACAGGCCGGTCCCCCAAGGTCCATGGCATGGGCCTTGTCATACAGGACACGCTCCCGCGTCGAGCCCAGCGTGAAATCCGAAATCCCCGGGCGGCTTCCCGGGAAATCATCCCGGTCAGGATATCTGCGCTCAGACGGACCACTTTTCATCCCCGTTCGGGTCCGAACGCCTTTATGCGCCTCCTTTACAAGCGTCTTCTCCGTGTCCCTTTTCTGCGATGGATAGGCGTTGAGAGATGCAGCGACTGGGTGGTTCAAGAGGATTCGACGCGCCTGGAAAGTCCTGGAAATGTGGTCACTTTAGGCGGCGTCCTGGACCATTCGGATAACGGGTTGACCCTTGAGCCTTCACCATCGAGGCGAATCGGAACCTGGATGTCGTGGAAATACCTCAATACCGGAGTCAAAAACGGGCTAAAGGCCTTTATCGGCTTTGTTCCCGCCTTTGCCACCTTTGCCCTGACAAAGGAGTGGTGGCTGCTGGCCTACTTCGGAGCATTTATCTGGTTCGGGATCACCGGGCTGCGAATTATCCTCCAGTCCGTGCTCGGGGGGGGCGGGATACGGCGTTCGCCGCTCCTGAGATGGGGCGATTATATCAACTGGGAGAGGTTTTCCGATTCCCTCCTCTTTACCGGTTTTTCGGTGCCGCTCCTTGACTACGTGACCAAGACCCTGATCCTTCACCACGGATTCGGCATTACCACCGCGACCCGTCCGATAGTGCTTTATGCGGTCATGTCGCTGGTGAACGGGCTCTACATATCGAGTCATAACGTATACAGGGGACTGCCGAGGGGAGCGGCTTTCGGAAATCTTTTCCGAAGCCTTCTCTCCATACCCATTGCGGTCGGATTCAATGCGGCAACAGGCGGGCTTCTGGGGGCTGCGGGGGTGGGCGGCGTTGATGAGATCCTTCAGAAATGGGCAGCCGTGATCTCCAAGGCCGCTTCTGATCTCGTAGCCGGAGTCATTGAGGGGATCGCTGACCGGTATCAGAATATCCGCCTGCGTTTGAGGGACTACAGCACCAAACTGGCCGGGATCTTCGAGACCTATGCGAATCTGGAACTCCTCTTTCCGGAGGTCAAGACACTGGAACTCCTAAAATTCCCGGAAAGGTTGGCGTCCGCACACAGCGGGGAAATCAAGGGCTTTAAGAAGATCATGATCATCGATGCCCTCGATCTTCTCTACTTCTGGATGTATCAACCCCGTGCCAGGAGTGCATTTCGACTGTTGATACGGGGTCTGTCTGATGAAGAGCGTCGGATCCTGATCGGCTACCCGACGATCCTGAGGCGGAAGAAGGATGTGACCCTTCTGTTTGTGGAAGGGCTCGTTGGAAGGAACTTCTCAAAGGCCCTTGCCTTCTATCAGGATCACTTCCAGGAATACCTGGACGGGCTGAAAAAGGCGGAACAGAAAATTGGGAGAAGAGACAGGAGAGAGGTCCTTAACCGTGAGGCCGCGACTGACTCTGCGTTGCTCAAGGCCTTGAACAGGGGATGTAGGGAATGACTGCGGTGGAAAACAAGGAGGCTCCCTTTTTCGGGGAGCCTCCTTGTGCGGGCTGATGGCCTAAAGCATTTCGAGGGCGCAGGCCATGGAGACCCCCCCGCCGCCGCAGAGGGTGGCCAGGCCTAATGACTTCCCTCTTTTTTTCAAGGCATACAGGAGTGTGACCATGATGCGCACCCCGGTGGAGCCTACCGGATGACCCAGGCCGATCCCGGAGCCGTTCACATTGGTGATCTCCCGGTTGAGGCCCAGTTCCTTCTCGCATCCCAGATACTGGGCGGCGAATGCCTCGTTCAGTTCAATCAGATCGAAATCGTCCAGTTTGAGGTCCGGGTGTCGATCGAGAAGATTTCTGACCGCGGGGACGGGGCTCAGGCCCATGACCGAGGGGTGACAGGCGCCCCGGCCTGTGGCCCGAATTCGCGCCATGGGCTGGATCCCCAATTCGTTTGCCTTGTCCGCGGACATGATGACCATGGCGCTGGACCCGTCATTGATGCCGGAGGAATTCCCTGCCGTGACCTTGCCGGTCTTGGGGATGAAGGCCGGGGGCAGCTTGACCAGTTGCTCCATGGTCATCCCCGGACGGAAGTGCTCGTCCTTGTCAAATATAAGGGGCGGTTTTTTCCTCTGAGGCACCTCGACCGGCACGATCTCGTCCTTGAAGTCACCCTCTAATGTTGCCCTTTCCGCGTTATTGTGACTGCGGAGGGCCACCTCGTCCATCTCTTCACGGCTGATATTGTGCAATTGGGCCACAAACTCGGCGGTATGCCCCATGATGTAGGGTTTGCCCTTGAAGAGTTCCAGGGGCATCCCTTCTTTTACAGGACCTTCCTCGGGATGCGGGAGGAGATAGGACCCGCAGTGGAGGGCATGAATCAAGGCATCTACAAAGACATGGTCCTGGAGCCTGCACCCCCAGCGTGCCCCGGGAACCGTGTAGGCAACCCCGGACATATGTTCCGTGCCCCCGGCCAGGATAATGTCGGCCAGGCCGGCCTGGATCATGGCCATTCCTGAAATGACGGCCTCCATGGCGGATGTGCAGACCCGGTTTATGGTGACTGCGGTGACATGATCCGGTATGCCGGCCATCAAGGCAGCCACGCGGGCCACATTGAGGGAGTCCGCAGGTTCGACACAATTGCCGAATCGGACATCGTCGATCATGTCGGGGGCAATGCCCGCACGTGTAATGGCCTCTCTCATGCTGATGCTCCCGATAACGGCCGCGTTGAGGTCTCGCAGGGTCCCGCCAAAGGCACCGACTGCCGTTCTGCAAGCAGAAACGATCACAACATCTTTCATAATTAACTCCTTCGCTTTGATATTGAGGGATTCAGGGATTCTGAGGAGTTCAGGAATTGAGGAATTCAGCGTGTCGTTGGGTTTCGCTTCATGCTGCCCGACCTACGCGCTCATCCTTCCAACTCATCCAGTCATCCGGCATCCACCCATCCACTCATCCTTCCAAATCATCCAATCAACCAAATCATCCGGCATCAAATGAGTCTGTTCTCCTTCAACCGGCCCATCAGACTCTCCACGGCTGTTTTTGGATCTCCTTCCAAAATTTCCCCTTCTCTCTTGAACTTGGGGGAAAAGGTCTTGATGACATGGGTTAAAGAACCCTCGAGTCCCACATCGCGCGTCTGCACGCCGATATCCGCGGCGTTCCACAGGGTGATGGGCGCCTTTTCCTGACATGCCGCGATCAGTTCCCCGACCCTCGGATAACGGGGCGTGTTGAGTTCGCCGATGACTGTAATGAGCGCCGGAAGGGTGCACTGAACACGCTCATATCCGTCTTCAAGCCGCCGCTTTACGACCATGTTCTTTTTCTTTGTCTCCTCAATCCCGCATACATACGAAACATGGGGGATGCCGAGATATTCAGCCACCTGGGGGCCGATCTGGGCCGTGTCGCCGTCAATGGCCTGTCGACCGCACAGGATCAGGTCGTAGCCCCCTATCGTTTCAATGGCTTTCCCCAGGGTAAAAGAGGTTGCCCAGGTGTCCGCCCCCGCAAATGCCCTGTCAGACAGGAGTATCCCTTTGTCCGCCCCCATTCCCAGGGCCTCCGATATGGCGTCAATGGCCTGAGGCGGCCCCATGGAGACGGCTGTCACCTTTCCGCCCAGGGTCTCTTTCAAGCTTATGGCCGCCTCAAGGGCATGCCGATCGTCGGGGTTGATGATGCTTTCAATCCCTTCTCGAATGAGGTTGCCGGTCTTGGGATCCAGTTTTACCTCTGTGGTGTCAGGGACCTGCTTAATCAATACAATGATATCCATGATAATGACTCCCCCCTAAAGTTCGGGCTCCGGGAACTGATAATCGACTCCTCCGGTATGATAGACATGTTTGTGTACTGTATACAAGGGGTTCTGTCAAGAGATTTCTCCCCGCTTCATGGGATGTCGGTTCTTGCGGGTGGCGACGGCCCTTCAGCCTTCCGCTTAACCCACTATCCCAATTTGGGGCGAAGCCCTCCAAATTCATTTTCATATTGCAGCAGGTGAGATAGTGGCGTAAGATAATGTTATGAAACTCGTTGTTCAAATACCCTGCTTTAATGAGGAGGAGACGTTACCCTTGACGGTGAGGGATATCCCCCGTCACATGGAAGGGATTGACGAGGTCGAAATCCTGATTATCGATGACGGGAGCACAGACCATACCGTCTCTGTTGCCAAAGAGATCGGCGTGGATCATATTGTCAAGAATATTAAAAACATGGGCCTTGCCACCACCTTCTTTGTAGGACTCAATGCCAGTTTGAAACTGGGGGCGGATATCATCGTCAATACCGATGGCGACAACCAGTATCAGGGCCGGGATATCCCGAAGCTCATTGCGCCCATCTTGAAAGGGGAAGCCGATGTGGTCATCGGCGATCGGAATACGGACAATGTGCGCCATTTCAGCGGCGCCAAGCGAAAGCTCCAAAAACTGGGAAGCTTTACCGTTCGCCTTTTGTCTGATACAAACGTCATTGATGCGGTAAGCGGGTTTCGCGCCTTCAGCCGTGAGGCGGCCATGCAGACCAATATTATCAGCGATTTTTCCTACACCATTGAAACCATCATTCAAGGCAGCAACAAGCGGATGGTTATCGCAAATGTGCCCGTTGGAACAAATCCCGTGACGCGTGAATCCAGGCTTTCCAGCAGTACGTCCCGGTTCATCGCCCGGTCCATGGCGACGATGGTTCGGTCGTTCACCATGTATCGACCGCTTCGCGTTTTCCTGTACATCGGCCTCTTTTTGATCCTGGGAGGCCTGATTCCCTCAGTAAGATTCCTGATCTATTACCTCGCCGGCGAAAGCGCCGGACACATTCAATCCCTTATCCTGGCCGCCATTCTGTTTATCACCGGATTCCAGGTCCTGATGATCGGGTTGGTGGCGGATATCATCTCACTCAACCGAAGGCTTATTGAAGAGACCTTATACAGGGTCAAACGAATCGAACTCGATCACCTGAACTCCCCCCCAAGCCCATGAGAATCGCACTGATAGGACCCACTTACCCGTTCCGCGGCGGCATATCGCACTATACCACGCTCCTGTTCAGGCACCTGAGAAAACGGCACGACACCCTCTTCATTGCTTTCAGCAGGCAGTACCCGAAACTCCTTTTTCCGGGTAAGACCGATAGGGACCCCAGCGAGGAGAAGATCCTCGAAGCGGGTGCGCTGCGGTTAATTGATTCAATGAATCCGTTCACCTGGGTGAATGCGGCCTTCAAGATCGTGAGGAACAAGACGGACCTGGTCATCCTGCCGTGGTGGGTCTCGTTCTGGGCCCCCCAGTTCTGGACCATCTCAGTTCTTGTAAAATATTTCAGCAAGGCCAGGATCCTGTATCTATGCCATAACGTGGTGGAACACGAATCTCGACGGTTCGACAGAATCCTCACCCGAATGGCATTGAGCACCGGCGATTTCTTTATTGTGCATTCAAAAGACGAAAGGCGACGGCTTCTCGCCATGCTTCCTGAAGCAAGCGTACGGACGAGTCCCCATCCTACCTATGAGGTGTTTAATTTCAAACCATTTGACTCGAAAAAGGCAAAGGAAGAATATGGCCTCAAAGGGAATGTTATCCTTTTTTTTGGCTTTGTTCGAGAGTATAAAGGGTTGCGCTATCTCATCGAGGCGCTTCCCAAAGTCCTTTCGGAAATTGACGTGACCCTCCTGGTGGCAGGGGAATTCTGGAAGGATAAGGAAGAATACCTTCGGTTGATCAGGGAAAAGAGACTTGAATCTGATATGGTTATGGTAGATAACTATGTGCCCAACGAAGAGATCGGAAGGTTTTTCTCTGCGGCGGATCTTGTGGTTCAACCCTACCTTTCCGCTACCGGCAGCGGCGTTATCCAGACCGCATTCGGGTTCAATAAGCCTGTGATAGCGACAACAGTGGGTTGCCTGCCGGAAATGGTGGAGGACGGAAAGACAGGGTTTCTTGTGCCTCCGCGGGATCCTGAGGGCCTGGCTAGGGCCATTGTCCGCTTTTTCCGCGAGGATAAATCTGAAGAATTCAGCAATCATATCAAAGAGGAACGACGTCGGTTCTCCTGGGATAAAATGGTAGAAAACATAGAAATTCTCACTTGTGCAAAAGCACCTTTTACCGTGGATAACTACAACGCCAATCGGCATTAGAAATGAATATTTTAATCAGCGGAGCAACAGGTTTTATAGGCTCATATTTACTTTCCAGCCTTCTGGATGAGGGCCATAGGTGCCGCTGTTTGGTAAGGCGGACGGAAAATCTACCTGCAGTTTTTAACAATGATAATATTGAGTTGTTTCGAGGCGATGTGAATGATGTCAAGTCCCTGGAAAATATAGGGGAAAAAATTGATGTCGCATATCATTTGGCAGGCGCAGGCCATGTAGCAGCCGTTTCTGGACAGGACTCAAGGAAGGCCTTTGATGTTAATGTCAATGGAACCAGGAATTTCATTGAAGCCTGTGCGTTGACTGGTGTGAAACGTTTCATCCATTTCAGCAGCACCGCGGCCATGGGATTGATTAGGGCTCCAAAGATTGATGAAACCATGCCCTGTTGTCCAGCAACGCCATATCAGATGAGCAAATACAAGGGGGAGCTAACAGCGCTGGAGGCGGGCAAAAGATCGGATATTGGAGTTATTATCCTTCGGCCCTGTATGGTTTATGGCCCTGGAGGAAAAGGGGAGTTCTTAAAGTTCTGTCGTCTGATAAAAAGAGGGGTTTTCCCAAGAATCGGAATGGGCAAGAACCTTACGCCAATCGTTCATGTCCGAGACGTTGTACAAGGCGCAGCAAATGCCATTCGTAAAGGGAGGGGAGGGGAAATTTTCTTGATAGCTTCCGAACGATCATATCCAATGGCAGAAGTCCACAAAGCAATCTGTGAAGCGCTCAACATCAGCCGCTTCTATCCCTATGTCCCTGTGTGGTTGGCTTATCTGGCGGCTTTTTTAATTGAACAAGCAGCTAAAGGAAGCGGCAAAGCACCGATCGTTTCAAGAATGAATATTATTTCGACAACTACCGGACGTGTATTTGACATTCGAAAAGCAATGCAGACCTTATCTTATCAACCCCATGCGGATCTGTATTTAGGCGTAGCTGAAACCATTTCATATTTCAAAACAGAGTCCCTTCTATGATTCCGTAAGGGAAATATAATTGCAGAGGTCTTGGTTTTTCCTTCCATTTTCTTGCAATGCATATGATTTAAGAAAGATGGCCTTCCATTACATAATTCGCCTGATACCTAAAATACTGCAATGCAAAGCGTGCAGAATTGGTTTGGTCACGCCTGCGTATCCTATTGTCTTAATCCATTCCGTCTCGGCCGGCGCGTTTCTAAAAAGCTACCATGGGTTAGCATATAGGATCTTTCACACAGATGTTCTTTTCAAAAAAATGTGTTTTAGAGACGAGAGGTCTTCTCTATTTATCTCGTTTTGCACCATAAGCAACACCACATATCCGGTCAAGGCGCATAGATAGTTTAACAACAAAAAAAGGTTTTTGCTGTCAAAGCTAACGACCATCACGTAAGCAACCATCGCGGCAAAGCCTATCTTTAAAAATGACATCACAGGCAAATTTACGTGGAATTTATTGTAAACATATATCATATCCACAATCATCCCAACAAAACAGGACAGCGTAGTGCCCCAGGCCGCACCCAATAACTGATAATGAGGTATTAGTAAAAGATTGAGTAGGATATCAACTGGGATGACCATCAACATAAATGCCATGGCTGTTTTTGGCCGGCCGCTCGCCGCAATGACTATGGAAAGAATTGTAAATAGCGACAGAAATAAAAAACCAAACGCCAACACTTCCAAGGGAGTGGATGCCGAAGAAAAACGGCTCGAGTACAACATTTGGACTAAATTATGTGCACTGGCGCTGACAATTACTGTTAATGGGAGTAAAATAATTGCAGCATATCTTAGGGACTGGTGAATATATTTTTGGGTCGAAATTCTATCTTCTGCAGAGGTTGCTTGAGAAATCATAGGCAGTAATGCCGCTCCTATAGCGGTTGAAAGAAACCACAAAGGCCTGGCGACGTTGGATGCACAAGTATAAAACCCTACTAACTCGTTAATTTTCAAAAAAAATTTGACAAAAATGATGTCAATATTCATTAGGAAAGAAGTGGCAACGCCAGATATCATAACCGGCAGGGCGAACTTAATTAACCTTCTGACTTCGAAACTGCCTTGCCTATCTTGAACCTTGAAAAAGACTTTCGCAGCAATCAGGCCGAATATAGCTGCGATAACATAACCCGCAATGGCTCCCGTTAACTGAAAACCCAAGTATACAAGTGAAAAAACCGCAACCGCCTTCGAAATTGAGTAGACTATCTCAACCAGGGCATGTCTGCCAAATGCCTTTGTCCCATTCAGAAATCCCAAAATGGCTTCATACAAGGCCAAAGGCAAAATGGCCAAAGCAGAAAATCTAATATATACTGCCAGACTCGCGTCATGAAGCCAAGCCGCAATTTGATCGGCAAGGCCAATCCATATCAAGGTCAGGGACAAACCAAACACAAACTGAATCTTAATTGCAGATTTAAGGACAGGATAAGCCACGGTTCCTTTTTCTGATACGTATTTGGATACAGCGAACTGAATCCCGTTATTAAAGAACAAGTAACTCATGCTCGACAATGATATCACTATCCCGAATATCCCATAGTCTGCGGGACCCAAAATCCTGCCCAACCCGATATGGATTCCATAACCGCAGATGATAAAGGTTGAGGTGCTTAAAAAATAGTAAAAGACGCCCCTATACATCGACTGAACCGCTAACTGTCTTTCTGGCAACAACGGTTAATAGCATCTGATAATCTGCATCCTTATAGTCAAGTTCCTGCGTCGTCAATTCTGCGACGGATAAACCTTCTAAGAAAGCAATGGAGGAAAGAACGTTGCCATAGCTTTCAACGTGAACATTTTCTTTACCAAACACCTCGGAAAATAATTTGAGTAAAGAGAGTTCTGTAAAGCGCCAGTAGTCGCCCCACCTCTTATTGTCATCTCGGGAAATCTGAGAAATACCAGGAACTGTTAATAAAACGACTCCCTCACTCCTCAGGAGTTGATAAATGCCCTGAACGGCAGTTGGCACATTATAGATAAACTGCAAGGTTTGGGTACAAATGAAGCAATCGAAGGCATCCTTCGGAAGACTATCACAGTTTGTAAGATCCCCGACTATGGTAGCCTTGGGATTCTTTGAGTTTACATGGAGAATGTCAATCGATTGGGTATCGATCGAAAATTCCTTGGTGTAAATATCATTGGAGACTTCGAGGATTTTACCTCTAATATATTGGCTGTTGTTTGCTAAAAAACGTTCAATATAATACCTATCGATTGGCTTGCCCCGGTAAAATCCAAACTTCCTCGCAAGTGGTTTAATTGACCGAAAATTATACCAGTCAAGTCTTCGAGCCTTTCTGTGTAGAATGCTTAGACAGCTCTTCACGGGGATCACCAGTATTTGCTTCAGTTCTAATAGTAGAACCACGCATTTTCTTTGTTTTCTCAGCGCTTGGCCAGTGTTGTCTTCAGCCATCTTTCAGCCCCAATAAAAAAATCAAAAATGCCGCTGACTTTCGCTTTGAATACATTCATATTATGATAGTGAAAAACCGGGATACGTTTTAACTCAAACACATCGGATTGTGAGTTATTTCTCCCAAACAGTGTGGAACAGGAGCAAAAAAAACCTGTGCGGATGACCATTTCCTTGATTTCCCGATTGAAAAAGTCGTGCCCTCCGAAAGGATATGCAAACGAATGGACAAGGGTGCCCAATTCCGTCTCTATTCTTTGTTTCGATTCCGCAATCTCTATGAGGGCATCTTGGGAGGAAGTTTTGGTCAAATTGATATGCGATAATGTGTGTGCCCCAAACGACATTCCATGTTCGGCCATTGTTCTTATTTGCTGCCAGGAAAGATACGTCTGATCCATTGTCGGCGTATCCAGATCAACTTTGAGCTCTTTAAGAATATAGGCTACGGTTTTCTGCACGGATTCGTTCCTTAATGACATAATTTTATCTATTATATGATCTGCGGCACGGATCTTTTTGTCGAGAGTCGTTAGATCATAGCTTCCCAATTCTTCAATATTTAGAGAAGATAGCTTACTTCGATAAATACTCCTTGCCAGAGAATTAGTCCAAAGTGGTTGTTGAGTATCTATCAGGTCGGGACAAATAAATATTGTTGCTACAGCACCGTGGGCTTTCAATATCGGATAGGCGTAGGTATAGTTATCTTGGTAGCCGTCGTCAAACGTCACAACAACGCAACCCTTTGGAACTGGGAGTTCCGATTTAACGATTGAAATGTACTCTGCCAAAGAAATAATATGATATTTCGCCACTAAATAGCTTATCTGCCTTTCAAACATTTCAGGACTTGCGCTAACTACCTTGTGATGGAGGACATCCCTGCTTTGATCTGAACAAGATGATATGCTGTGATATAGCAATATGGGTACTTTGTTGCTATTCATAATTCGGGAAAAAAACTTGAATATGAATATAAAACCACTGTAGTAGAGTATATTTGCCGCAAGATTAACGATCTGTTCTTTTCTCATAAGGTTGACCCTGAAAATGGAGCGCAGAGTTTGGTTTGTATTTTCTCACTACTGTCCAAAATAGACTGAAAATGCTCTTTTGGGACAGGTAACTGCCTGATTTTACATGGTCAGATTTTATACTGTGATTTCAGGTTGCCTTTGCCCTCAGAATGCTGTCAAAAACCGGGACGGCCAGAGACAGTGCCTTTGTAAGCCCTAAAAAACCTCACAAGCATACAAAGTAACGGGTTTTGAGTGCTTCTGACGGCTTACGGTTAGATCGTCCCGAACCTGACCCCTCCGGATGTTGTCCAAAGAAAAACCGATTTTGGACAAGAGTGATTCATTATATTTTATGTTGTTTCCGTGCATATAGTATAAAGACGCTCATACTCCTTAACCATTCTCTCGACATCAAAATACCTACGTGCTCTCCGCTTCCCCTTTTCTCCCATTTGCTTGGATTTTAAGGGATTTTGTAAAAGGTAACAAATCGCATCACCCAATCTCTTAGAATCTCGCGGTGGGACTAAAATGCCTGTCTCGGCATCTATAATGGCTTCGGGAATTCCCCCTACATTTGTTGCGATAATTGGTTTTCCAGCACGCATCGCCTCAAGGATCGTAAGCGGCAGCCCCTCTCTCAAAGAAGGTAAAACGAGAACATCTATAACGGCCAAAATATGAGGGATATCTTCCCGAAAACCTAAAAAGGAAACATGCCTTTCAATTCCAAGAAGCTGACTTTGCTGAATGAAATGATCTTTAAGAGGCCCATTCCCAACTATTAAAAATTGTACTATTTCCCCTCTTTCGAGTATGGAGGCTGCTGCTCTGAAAAGATACTTTAGCCCTTTTACCTTTACGATACGGCCGATAAATGCGACAGTGGGAATATCGGGTTTAACATCCAGCGTTCTTTTGAATCTGCTAATGTCAATATTGCACTGGTATTGATATTGATAGGTATCTAATCCATTGTAAATGACGGATATTTTCTCGGGACGGACTTTGTGAAAGGAGATGAGATAATTCTTAACCGCTTCGGAAACTGCTATGATTTTCGTGGTCAAGGCCATGGTTAATGTGTCGACGAAGAACAACATGCGATATATCGACTCTTGTTTATGATCCTCAACGCGATGCATGGTGGAGATGATGATTGGAACCTTGGCGAGACTTGCGGAGATTCTGCCATAAACATCCGCTGGAAAGACCGCCGTTTGTACGATATCAATTTTGTTTTTCCTTATATATTTAACAAGGCGTGAGATTATCCGGAGATCCAGGAGGGTCTTAAGGTCGAAATTTTTAACTGTAACACCAATATCCCTCAATTTCTCCTCATAAGGCCCACCTTCCCTCAAGCATGCAGCAAAGATTTCGTATTTTGCTCTGTCAATTCGATTTACTATATTCCACAAAAGGAAATTGTATGATTGATTTCTGAAGGTGTGGTGGATATACAGAATTCGTATAGGTCTTCTAAAGGTATTATGCGCAAGTTCCAATTTTAGCACCTACAATTCTTTTAGCGTATCTGGTGATTGTCTGATAATTCTGTTTGGTTGTCAGGTAATTGAATGGGTGCTTCATAAACTTATTGATTTGAAATTGTAAGTACGCCTTATTACGCAGCTGTTCTATCTCATGACGGCTAAGGTAGGCTGTATTCATGGTGGCAACATTGAGCCTGAAGTTTGAGAAATCATCAGTCAGAATATTATCTTTGCATGTGGTATACAGTTCTGATCCTGGATAAGGCGTAGCTATTGAAAAGGCAACAGTATCTAAATTCAAGCGCATTGCAAAATCAATAGTATCTTGGATATTGCTTTTTGTCTCACCCGGAAGTCCAATTACAAAGCAGCCGTTAACCTCGATATCAAAGTCTTTTAGAATGCTGTTTACAGCTTTTACCTTTTCCAGCGATAGCCCCTTTTTAACAATATTATCTAAGACGAACTGATTCCCCGATTCTATCGCCAAGAAAAGACGATAACATCCTGATTTCTTCATCTTGGCGATTATATCTCTATCTAATGAGTTGACTGATATTCCATTAGGAGTTGCCCAACTAATATCGAGTTTTCGGTTAACAATCTCATCGCAAATTGTAGCCATTCTCGTTTTACTTAAGGAGATATTGTCATCCTCAAAATGTATTTCTCTAATCCCATATTCCTTAACTAAATATTCGATTTCATCGACGACTTTTATTGGATCTCTGGATCTCCACTTCCGTCCCCAGATCGTATGTATAGTGCAAAAGACACATCTGTTTGGGCAGCCGCGCGAAGTGATCATCGTGGTATACGGTGTTCGTTTCAGTTGAAATCCATGAATTTTTTTGCTATGAGTATATTTGTCCATAGGGAATAAATGTCTGGCGGGAAAAGGCAACTCATCTAACTGAGTGATGAAGTTTCGCTTCGGGTTGACGATGACGTTGCCATTTTCCTTGTAGCCCAAACCGCCTATATGGGCTGGCGCTTCCCCTTTTTCAATACTTTGCAATAGGAGAGATAAGGTCGCCTCACCTTCGCCTATTGCCACATAGTCTATGTTTTCGTCTTCCAGTGTCTGCCGAGGCAAGGCGCTGGAATGTGCACCCCCAATAATAACCGGGATCTGCACTACCTTCTTTCCGATTTCAGCAATTTTCTTGGCATTACTGATGTCTACGGAATACGCGCAACTGATTCCCAGAATATCTGGAGAAGATTTCCGTATCCTTCGTTCTATCTCTTGCCAGGATAAGCCCACATGATAAGTTCCATCTTCGTTTTTTTTGGGGGTTTGATCTTCGATTACACAGTCAAGGATGTCCACTTGATGACCATCCCTTTCCAATATGGCGGCTAAGTATCCGATCCCCAGTGGAAATGAGGCAAAATGAACATCACCTGGATGCAGGGTGCTCGGAGGAAGAATCAGCAACATTCTCATTATTTACATTTCCCATGTGAAAAAGGGAGTAACCTCCCGTCAAAGTGATGGATCGTTTCCAGCCCGTCAATAGCATACGCGGCGGCGCCTTGTGTTGCCTGAGCAGCCATATTTCCTGATCAATATCATTTTGAGAATTCAAAGGACCGTCAAAGGCATGATTGGCGGCACTGGGGCGCTTCCATTTTGAACGCCAATCAGCTGTTCCTTCATCAGCTTGCTTCCCTTGCAGTCTTTAAAACTTGTGGCGATCTTAAGTCTTGAAATTCTCCTTTTTTGCAGCAAAAACCAAATTTGATGCATTCGTAAAAAGTCAAAAATCCGAAAACCGCACCTAATGATTTCAATGGGTCATCTATGCCAAAAATGGAAAATCCCGACTTTTTACGAGACCGTCAAATTTGATAACGCTACATTTTAAGCAATATTATCACCCAGTCCTCTCCCCAGGGACGCTCTATACTTATCGTTTTGCCTCCCACGACACTGATGCCGGGACCCTGGTATTCGCCTGTCCGGGGGTTATAGAATTTCATCAAAAAGGTACCCTCTGCTAAATTCAGTTGACAGTTGCCACCTTGAGGCAAGTAAAGAGCATACTCGTGATGATTAGTGAAACAAAGATTGCTATCCCCACCCACATAGTCGTGACGGGGTTCCATTGATGAAATATCTAACTCTTTAAGGGAGTTGCGTGCATACCACATGTAATTCCAAGCCGCTTCATATACTCGAAAGTCTTCGGTAGCCAGCGTCTCTTCAAGTGATAATTCCAATTGCCCCCCTGAATAGTATACTGGGTAAATCACGTGCTTTCTGATAGCTTCCTGGCCGCAAACGATATAATCACAGTCATCCTTTTTGATGCTTTGTGAGGTTTGATGTGTCTCATCAAGACATACAGGAATTTTCCATCCGTTATACGCGGTGCGCTTACGAACATATTGGACCTTTTCAGCATAAGCATTTAGCATTAAAGAACAGAATTGTTGCGAAACTACTCCGAAATTCCTATCTCCCCAAAACCTCGCCCATCCTCCCTCCAAGTCTTGAACATAATTATGAATCGTTATGGGGTGATCATATGGGTCGAGATCTTTGACGTACTGGGCCCAGCATTTAGCCATAGTGGGACTTATGGGCAGATCTGGATAATCATATTCTTCACAGAGATTCCATGTAACCGCGTTATGGTACCCGAAACGGGCTATCATTTCTCGATAATACAACTTTCTTTCAATATCAAGCTTGGCGTCATCCAACTCTCTCTTATTTGCCTCTTCCCCTTCACTTAGCACAAAGTGTAAGTGCATTCCTTTCTCTTGACAATGACGGAAAAGTGTGTCCCACTGGAATAACTTGCTTATGTCAAAATGAAGGTTGTCATTTGATGGATCTCCAGCGAGATTAATTTTTCCGGAATAGGGATTAACATCTTGACCATCGCCTCCGATATTCATGAGCAACATAAAAATTGAATTGACATGTTTTGATGCCAGGTAATTGATGGCCCCAAAGATGTTTGTATAAATGGGAGACTGCGAATCTTCGGAGTGGACACTAAATGAATGATTTTTCGGCGTATTATGAAATTCGTAATATGCCAAAAAGTTCTCCGGACTGTTGGTGCCCCCCTTGATCCAATAGGTGCCGTCACCACTGCATTTTAAATAGTAGGTACCATCATTCACAAGTCTTCCTTTGCTCAAAAATCCCGGTGCATTGGGATCCCGTTCAGCCACGTGAAAAAAGCCCCCTCTATTTGGAATCATTTGTATATTGGATCCCAAGATGGAGATTCTTCCCCCCCGGCTGTATTGAGCTTGGCCCCGCCCATCAGGACAATCTTGACATTATCTGAAACCGTCAGGGTAGCATTGTCAATAACCGTGATGGTATTTGTGACCAGATAGGGACTGCTATCAGAGGACCATGTGGTGTTGTTTGATATGGTTCCCCTCACTTGGTAAAAGGCGGGGCTTTGTTCAACAGCGATATTTGGGCCTTGTTCAAAAATCGTGTGATATGACCATGCTCCAGCTTGATCCGGTGTAAATATTACCCTCCAAATACTGCCTTCGCCCGTACCTTCTCCATTACCGGCAAAGAACCCGGGCACATTATACACCTGTCCGCCTGGGCCGACAAAAACGACTTGAAATCTGCAATCAAGGAAGGGGTTCGGCTTCGGGTCTGAATCGGATTCATCCATGAGTGGTCCCGTATAATCAACGAGATAGGGTTGCCACACAGCGGCGTCTGCACCACAGGCAGATGGAGAATAAAAATATATATAACTACCAATAATTATTAAAAAGACATGGTATAAAATAATCATTCAATATCAGCAAAACGATAATATGAAATGACTAATATATGCGTAGTTTTAAGCGATCTCTTTGCTCTAACGTACTTGGAAAAAGGCATTCAACTCGATAAAATAGGCCAACATGCTGAAATTGGGCCACAAAAGAATTAGGTGAAGCGATCAAAAGCAGATGACATTCCCAAACACCAGGATCGGAGTACCCTTGTTCGCGCTACTTGAAGCCGTCAGCCTGAGGCTTGATGGGAACCCTATCATTTGGGAATCTGTTTGGCAAGATCTAACCGAAAAGCAGCCATCTTGGGACTGGAAGCGTGGGATCCAGAAACGTTTCTGCACCAAATCACACATGTTTTGCTGCCAGTTACTAAATTGCAGCGAGTTCCTGAGCAATTCATGAAAATCTCTACATTTTTCTTGACTCAATAGACCGTTTCTCCTAATCTTTCCTCAATTCTCGAACGGGGTAACGTGGAATGCAGAGGCCTCTGTACAGGCACGCAACTTAGTTCCGTTTCTGTGGCTTTTTCAACATTATTCCAAAGACATTTTTTCAGCCGCTGGCGGGTAACGGCTTTGTGACACATGAAGCTATATGTCTACAAGGAGGCATTGGAACTTATAGGCTGCCAAAAAAAGGGGCACCACGTCCAAAGATCTGTATCCCTTGGCCTAATGATGCGTTAGCATTTCAAATCCACACAGGGGGAAAAGTCGATGTACCTCAAAAAATTTGAAGAGATAGAAAAAGCTGGAAAAGCAATTCGTATAGGCATAGTTGGCCTCGGTGCTATGGGAAAGGGAATAGCTTATAATATCTGTCAGACCCCAGGGCTGAGATTGGTGAGTGTCGGTGATGTTGATTCAACGAAATTTGGTGAATTGAGAAAAATCATTCCACAATCAGAGCACGAAGAAATAGAAGACTGTATGGAAATTGCTGAATCAGATGACATTGACATCTTTGTGGAGGCTTCATCCTCGATAAAAAGGGGATTCGAATACACAAAGAGGGCAATTGCAAGTGGCCATGATGTGCTTTTGATGAATGGCGAGGTGGATTGTTTTTATGGTCCTGAGCTCTACCAAACGGCACAAGAGAACAACGTAATAATTAGCAGCACAGATGGTGACCAATATGGGGTGCTTATCAAGCTGTTGGAAGAGATAGAACTTATGCGCTTGCGGCCCATTATGATAGGCAATATCAAAGGATTTTTAAATAGATATGCAAACCCAGAAAACATTAAGCACGAGGCTGATATTAGAAATCTTGATTACCAGATGTGTGTCACATATACAGATGGAACCAAACTGGCGATTGAAATGGCTATAATGTCTAACGCGACCGGATTTGTCCCATTTAAGAACAAGATGGAAGGACCTAAAATGAAATGGGTTGGAGAAGTCCTGGATTACTATGATTTCAAAGAGATATCAAAAATGCCAGTAGTCGAATATATTTTGGGTGCTGAACCCAACGGTGGTGTTTTTATCGTAGCTGAGTGCCATAACGATTATCAGAGAAGTCTTCTGAAATATTATAAAATGGGCGATGGGCCATACTATGTCTTCTATCGCCCATACCACCTATGTCACATTGAAACGGCATATGCAATAGGGAGGGTTGTTTTTGACAAAGAACCTCTATTGGTGCCTTGGAAAGGGAGAGTGGCTAATATTAATGCCGTAGCTAAAAAAGATCTTCGCCCCGGCGACATCCTGGATGAACCAGGGATGTTCACCGTATACGGTGAAATAGCGCTACAATCGAAGATAGACCAGAATAAGTGGGCTTTGGTTCATGAAGTAAATGGGTGCCGAGTTAAAAAGTTTATAAAGAGGGACCAACCAATTAGTCTAAAGGACATCGAAACCGTATGACAAGAAGGGACTTCCTTGTATGCGACTGGTTTACTGGGGTACTTATGACAAAAAGAGAGAGCGTTATCGTATCTTAATTGAAGCCTTTAGGCAAAATGACATTGATATTCTGGAGTGCCATGAGGATGTATGGAAAGGAATACGAGACAAGAGCACGGTATTAAGCTGGCGATCCAGGTTTCGGATATTCACTAAGCACATCATCTCCTACCTAAAACTCATTCATAGATATATTCTCTTGCCCAATCATGATGCAGTTTTCGTTGGATATTTAGGGCATTTGGATGTCCTTGTACTGTGGCCCTTCGCACGACTGCGCCGCAAGCCAATCATCTGGGATGCCATTATTTCTATCTATATTACAACAATCTACGATAGAAAAATGATCTCGGTCTTCCACCCATTAGCTCGCTTGATATTTCTGTGGGAATACCTGAGTTGCCATTTATCAGATCGAGTATTGTTGCCGTCTGACATTCGCGCCAAAAAATTTGCTATTCGATATCGTCTACCGGAAGGACGCGCGCGTGGGGTGTTCCTGGGTGCGGAGCCACTCCTCTTCCCGCCGAGAAAAAGCGCTTCAAGGATGCGTCTGGATGATAAGGATGATATATCTGTCCTATTTTATGGCCAATTTATTCCGATGCACGGCGTCGACACAATTATTTATGCTGCCCGGCTCATGGAAAATCAACCCATTCGATGGGTTATCATTGGCAGCGGTCAAGTCGAGACTAAGATCGAGAAATTGCTCAATGAGAAACCCTTACCGCGATTGAAATGGATTCCATGGGTTGCTTATAATGAACTGTCTGGCTGGATCAACCGTGCAGATGTTTGCCTTGGAATTTTTGGCGATTCAGAAAAGGCGGTGACGTCGATTCCGAACAAGGTATTTCAAATCCTATCAACTGGCACACCGTTAATAACTCGAGATTCCCCGGCTATAAGAGAGATTTTAACCCCCACGATGCCGGGGGTATATTTGGTGCCGCCGAATAATCCGGCGGCAATAGCCGAAGCGATTAACCGATTCAAATCGGATCGGCAGTTCCTATCCCAGGTGGATCTTCATTCAAAAGTAAAAAGGGCTTTTCAGCCGGATGCAATAGGTAGGGAAATTGTAAGGCTAATACGTGAATGCCTCTAATTTGTGCGGATAGGCAAGAACAATCTTGGTAAAAGGTTCGCTCATTCAATAGGCGTGATCCAGATAGATAAGAAAAAGGCATTTGTTTTTTTAAACATATCAACCATGTCAAAATTAGTTGGACTGTCATCAATTTAACGGTGCCATAATGAAGTCATATAAGTTCAGAATTGTACAAATTTCCGTAAGCATGGCGCTTCTTATTTTTGTAGTCAATAAAATTGGCTTGAATAAGATTATACACATCGTTACATCTATAAAGCTCAATTATTTACCACCAATTGTGTCCCTTTATGGATTAACACTAATCTTAGGTGGAATTAATCTATGGATACTTCTCAGACCGGTCGCAAGAAATATCCCTCTGGTTCGAGTAGTCACATACTCCATGGTAAGCTGGTCAGCAGGCCTATTCACTCCTGGAAAATTAGGTGAGTTTTCAGTGGCATATCTTCTAAAGAAAGGCGGTCTGGAACCTGGCAAAGGGATTGCGGTTGCTTTAATTGATAGGTTCATAACATTGTCAACTCTAATTATCTGTTCCGGACTTGGAATGTTTCTCCTATTTGGTGCGAGATTTATCATTTTTTTCTCGGGGGGCTTGGCATCACTCTTTATAGGGGTCTATCTGTTGATATTTTGTGTAGGGAAGATCAATGCACGGAAGCCGATCACATGGCTGAGAGATTTTCAATCTTCACTGACGGGCTTTTTTAAAGACAGCAAAGGAATATTGGCTATTAATTTCTTTTTGACAATGGTCAAATGGTGTATTACTGGTTTAGCTTTTTACCTGGTATTTGCAAGCTTCGGAAGTCCAGCTAACGTGGTGCTGATCATCATCATCAGTATGACAATTACAATTTTAAATATAATCCCGGTTACATTGCATGGTCTCGGGCTTAAAGAGATAGCCGCAGCGTATCTTTATGGCATGATCGGTGTCCCTCAGGAGGTTGCAGTCGTAAGCAGCTTATTCTTCAGTATTTTGGCTTATGCAGTAGGCCTCACCATATTCGTTTCTCTTGGGAGTCACTTCCATAGAAAATGACCGCATATAGTCTATTTCTTTTCTGAAAACACATGAAAAGAATCATGAAATGCTAAATAGATATAATCCCAATTTAGTACTAAAACCCTTCATATTTCGACTAAATAGGGGAAGCTCCTCCGCTTCTGGTAACCCTCTTACGTTGACCTATTCAGTAACTGCGGCATGTCAATCCAATTGCAAGACGTGTAATATTGGACGCGAATATCAGCAGAACCCAAGACGGAAAGAAAAGGATCTGGCAATAGATGAAATAGAGAAGGTTTTTAGAAGTCTCGGGCGTATCTATTTCTTCAATATCAGCGGGGGTGAGCCTTTTTTAAGGAAAGATCTGCCAATGATTATTGACCTAGCCTGCAAATATTTGCAGCCTAAAATCATTCATATCCCCACCAATGGGATTTCTTCAGAATCGATTCGGGATTTGACCAGGCGATGTCTTGAAATAATTTCGGATTATGATCCCAAAGTGCCTCTTAGTGTTAAGCCATCCATTGACGGGGTGGGCGAGATTCACGATGAGATCAGAGGAGTGAGAGGAAATTTTAGACAACTGGAGAAAACCATTGGGCACTTAAAGAAAATAGAAGAAGAATATCCCAACTTTCACCTTGAATTAGGCACAGTTATTTCAAGATTCAATGTCCAATATTTGCCGGAAATTGAGGATTATGTCCATTCCATTGGAGTTCAAAGCTATCGGAATGAGATCGCAGAAAACAGGACGGAGTTTTTTAACATCGATGATGACATAACTCCAGATGCTGATACTTATGAAAGTCTTATCCGGGAATTCTCGGCTAAAATAAGGGGAAACATTAAGGGAAAACGCCATCTGACTCGCCTGACAGAGGCGTTTCGTTTGACCTACTACGATCTGGCGGTGAAAATCCTCAGGGAGAAACGCCAGGTTATTCGGTGCTATGCAGGCATCTCCAATGTGCATATCAATTATGACGGTGAGGTGTGGCCCTGCTGTGTATTGGGGTATTCGAAACCGATGGGCTCTTTGCGGGATGAAGGATACGATTTTCAGAAGGTCTGGTATTCCAAGCAGGCCAATCGGGTCAGAAAATATATTAGGGATGGAAACTGTGCGTGCCCCTTAGCCAACCAGGCATACTCAAATATCCTCTTCACCCCTGCATATCTTGTCAAGGTTATTGGAAACGCGGTGAGATTTACTTTCAAGGGGCGCTAAAAAGTCAGCGGATCTGATAATTGTTTTCTTATCTGTAACATGAATCCCCAGCTAATGAGGCTTCGTTTCAGGTAACAGCCAGAGGGATTGATCGATCAGTTGAGTTGGGGATAATGGTTTTTCGAAAAATATACCTATTATATGCCTCATAATAACGGGCACTTCTGCGAAGGTATTTTCGCGAGCTACCAGTTCAGATCGAAGTTTCTTCCTGTCTTTCCAATTTTTTCCGCTAATTACCACTCGTGAAGAAGGCAATTCGCTTTTTTCGCTGTTAAATGTCTTGAATTCCACATCTGGTAAGAGATATTGATAGACAGGCCAGGTGTCCACATTCTGAAAGGCCTTGTCGTAACTGACCACCTTGACATCCCCCAGGGACCGGATATGTGATGCCAATGTTGTTATTTGCTCAATATAAGATGCCCTTACATAAAAAATTGTGTATCCTGATATGGATACAATGCAAAAATAGAACACCAAAAAGCTCAACCCTGCCTTGAAACTAAGCTTGAATGCGTACATGAGCAAAAATATGAGTGGAATAGATATCAATGAGATGAGGATGATGTCCAGCCTCCTGAGCATACCAATAAGCGGATATATGCCCAGCACATTGATTACATTGGCATTGGTGACGCCACACATGCTTGACAAGGTTTTAAAACCATGGCCTCCAACTACGATAACCGTAAGAATAACTATAATGAATGAAGTTAGGCATGAGTTTATGATTCGCGTTGTACACAAATGGTTCTTAAAACGAAGACACAGCAACCCCAACATCAAATAAAGGGCTATGAACCCTTCGTTGTATCGCCCGTAGAATAAATGATCGGCTCTGGCCCCTCTTAACAGGCTGGAAGCAAGAAAGATCCCAAAGGATGACAAAAGCATAAGAAAAATGATATTGAATTCGATGTCTGAAAAAGCGGTCAGACGACCTCGTTTCCATTTATTCAAAATAATTGTGCCTGCATAAAACAATCCAACAAAAAATAGGCCATATGTAGTTAACATAAGGTATAGCAATTGTCCGAAGGCTGTTAGAAATAGTGGGATTAATTGAGCCGTAGAAAATAGGCGATGTATTTTCTGGGTGATGAAATCACTGGTAGTTTCAACTCTACTATCCATCGTCATGAAATGATCGTTGACTAAGGTTGTAATGAAGTAAACGCAGACTACCATCAAAATAGATGTGAACAGTTGTGATTTTCTTGTTTGCTTTAAGCCTGTTAGAATGCACATATAAGAGATGACAATCGGAAGTATTGGGAGGGCTCGGGGGTGAAGTGTATACAGAAATCCGCCTAAGAATGAAAATAGGAGTAAGGTAAGATATGATTTATATTTTACGAAAGCCCCGAACGAAGCGATAAAAAATGCATAAAAAGGGATGAAAGCGCTTTCCGACCATGCAAGATTTGATTGGAGAACGAATGCAGGGTAGAGGCAACATACGACGGAAATAAAAACAGAAGGCTTTTTTTCAGTGTTTAGCAGTGTGTGCAAGATGTAATAGATAGGGAAATACAGTGAACTAAGGAGCAGTGAATTCGTAATTAGAACGGCGTGATAGACGGAATGCGGATCCGAGAATAGCCAGAAGGAGGGCAGAAGGAAAAGTGAATACCCGAAATGATATCGTCCAATGTCATGGGGAAGATGGGCAACTCCGGCCAAAAAGCGGGCTCGCCCTAAATAACCGAATTCATCCCAGATATTTGGGTACTGCATCTTAATTGTCAACACGACATGCAGCAGGACAAGTGCCAAATATGGAATAAAGGAAAAAAGCCAGTTTTGTTTATCGGTCCCTGTAAGCGTTAAGCTATTCTGGTTGTTAGACTCCATTATTTTGTGTCCTTCCGGCACGCGTGCTTGGCATCCAGCTTCGGCTCCGGATCTAATTTAGGACTCGAGGGAAGCTCAGTTTTTACCAATATTATTACGCAGTCCTCACCCCAGGGAAGCTCTATACCTATCGTTTTGCCTCCCGCGACACTGATGCCGGGACCCTGGTATTCGCCGCCCCGGGGGTTATAGAATTTCATCAAAAAGGTACCCTCTGCTAAATTCAGTTGACAGTTGCCGCCTTGAGGCAAGTAAAGAGCATACTCGTGATGATTAGTAAAACAAAGATTGGTAGTCCCATCCACATAGTCGTGATGGGGTTCCATTGATGAAATGGCTAACTCTTTAAGGTAGTTGCGTGCATACAACATGTAATTCCAAACCGCTTCATATCCTATGCATTCGTGAAGTTATTTTGTCTGTTGAGCTAAACACTGACGCGTTACCAGTCTCCTACGTACGTCTATAATGCATACAAGTGTGGCGCTAAATGGAAGGTCCCGTAATTTTTTGGAATATGATATGCCCTTTCAGGTCGGGCGAACGTCAGCGTCTGGCTGGTAATAAGCTTTGCGCCAAGAGGAAGAAGATAGCCGGGCAAAGGCCGGGCGCTAAAGTAGATAAGATAGATGGGTCTTTGATAAACTCTCAAGTACCGGCTGATAAATTCTATGATCTTTCCCAGGTTTGGACTAAACGGTAGGCGTATGACATCATGCCCAAAGGAATACGCAAGGGGCACACTTAGCCGGTGCGCTGAGTCTCGAAAGGTGTTTTGGTCGTCGGGACCTGTGACGAGAAATATGATGGAATTTTTGGACAGGTGAGAGGTTAGCGAAACCATATGGCTATAAGCACCTTTTAAGAACGGTTTATTGAATAGTCTAAGGGTGGGATAGGCTGAGTAAACTATAAGGAGAAAGGCGAAAACGCCTGTAATGAGTCTACCCTTGAGACCTCTAAGCATGCTTAACTGCGAAAGCTGATAGATGCCGAAGGCAATAAATATAATTGCCAATGGATAAAGCTCTTTAACATAATAACGGGAGTAGTACCATTGGTACTCAGTTGAAAATGCTTGGAATAGGAAAATAAAACAAGAAAAGGCAAGTGTAAGGACGGGGAGGGCAATCAAATCTGATCGGGAAGAGAAGATAGCCCGGAAAATTCCCAGCAGGAGGAATCCCCAGCCAAAGATGGAAATATGTGTGGTAATGGATGAAAAGTAGGTGTATTTAATTTCACCAAAATAACTAGTATTGAATTCGTAAATAAGAGTTTTGATTAAAATAAGGGTGGCGATTGATCCGATGACAAAAAGAAGGGAATTTCTCGCCCATAATGGGTGTCCCTTCAGGCGTCGAAAGAAAGGTGTATGAATGATTAGTGGTGCGACAGCGGCTAACAGAATAGCAGCAAAGAAAAGGATAAATGTCCCATTGATTCCCAAAGATTCGAAAAATGTCAGGCTCTCTTTTAGGTTTCGATAAACATAAAATCCATTATAAGTGCGGGCAGATATCAATGAAAGTGTCGAACCAGCAAGAAAGATATAATAGAAAACAAAAACTGGTTTGTTGAGTCGATTATCCTGGCTCGCAAGCCAATAAAGACAAAAAAAACCGACCAGGGGTCCCAAATAAAAGATAATGCTAACATGGTTGAATAGGGCTGCGGTGAAATTCAACCCTGCGAGTAAAGAAGGTGAGGACCGACCGTTCTCCATCCCCCAGAATAAGAGCCACAATCCGGATATGATAAAGTATTGCGAAATTATTTCAGACACAGGAAAACCTGAAAAAAATACTTCAAGGCCACTCACGAGTAGAGTTAGGAGAACAATAGTCGTAACAAAAAGGCTTTTCCAGATTCGGAAAGTTAAAAGCGCCGCGGCAAGAGCTGCCAGCACACCAAATATAGGCAGAATGTCGCTGGTTTGCCGGGCGCCGAAAATCCAGTAACTCGTTGTTAGGAGCAGTGGGGTAAGTGGATAAAACTGGGGTATAACATGTCCTTTCTTTCGATCCTTTATGGTAAAACCGCCAGTGAGGCGTTCTCCTTCATATTCTCCGGGGATAAATCCTTGTTGAAAGCCTTTGCTCTTGTATGGGTTTTCTAACAAAACGGATGCAAACGGCCAGTTTTGATCAAAAGCGTCCGCGAGAAGTTGATCGTGTCGCTCATACGTGCCATGCTCTGCGATCCAGGCAGCGATATTGAAATAAGAGCCATGGTCCTGGCCTCCATGGATGCAAGCGCCTGTCGGGTAACGCAGGTATAGACCTCCGGCGAGAAAAAACATCAAAATGATAAGATGAACCAGCGTGTTGCCAGATTTGTGGAACTTCCATCTCAGCAGGTGGCTTTTTATTACGAAAAACCAACCCAAAATCGCGATAATGGGAAGACCGACACCCGCAAGTGAAACAAGAGTAACCTTTCCTAACCAGAAAACTACCAGGAGGGAAAAGGATAAAGCCAAAATCGCCAAGTTGGTTGCAAGAAAACATCGCTCAATTAACCTCAATGTTTCGTGAGCGATGCTATCCGTTTCTCTCGATATAATTTTTTGATGTAATAGATCTACGCTTCCTGTCAACCTGCATTTCTCCCTGCAAAAAACAGTTGGTTCCTTTGATTTTGGCTACGGCGCGCCTCCCAGCTCAGCAATTCTTATTATGACATCGTTTTGTTCCAACATGCTGTGAAAATGTCATATTACCACGACTTTTCGCGATTGGAAAGCCGGGTTGCACAAGCTATCACCCCAACATGAGAATTGCTGCTCCCAGCTATTGACTTTGGGAAGGTATTTTACTATAAAATACGATGGCTGTCAATAGGTGAGATAGCATATCTTTCCGTTATCATTGTTAATTAGTGGCTGACCGAAAACCCCGCTCAGGCACAATTGAATATTGAAGAATTGAATATTGAAAATTGATGGAATAAATTTAAGCTTAACAAAACGGATTCTCACATTTGCTTGTTTCCTGATTTCCCGGGTTTCCGTTCAGACACTAATTAGTGTCTGAACGAACCCCCCTTCGGAAAGGGGCAGGGGGAATTGAATGAAAGAATCCCATTTTGAACAAATTCCCCTAAAATGGAGTTGGGATGCTATATATCATTCTGATTTTATCAATTATATGTGATTGCTCCTCAGCGCTATGAATCGAGCTGTCTGTGCCGAAGCGCCAATCGCTGTGACACGCCCAAACAAAAGCATGGTCGTGCACAGAATTAAAGGCAGTGATTAAGACATGGTCAAATTCAGAGACTTTCGCACGATATTTAGCCCGGTAATAGCCCCCATTATCCTGCTGATCATTGTGGTGGCCTTTTTTGGTGATGTTCTTTTTTTGGCGGGCGATAAAGTCCTGTCTAAAGAAAACGAAGATCTATTTAAGCAATTTATCTATTATAGAGATTTCGGGTTCAGTGCCCTTAAAGCGGGACATCTCGCGCTTTGGAATCCTCATGTTTTTTCTGGCACCCCCTTTTTCAGCGGGTTCCAATCTGCTCTTCTTTATCCTTTGAATTTCATCTATCTGATCCTGCCGCTGGCAAATGCCATTAACCTGGAAATAGTTTTGCACGTATTCCTGGCTGGTTTTTCAATGTATTGCTGGACAGTTTACCGGGGGCTGCATCCGTTTGCATGTCTTTTTTCGGCAATTCTATTCATGTTTTGCGGTCCTTATTTCTTTCACATATACCCCGGGCATTTGTCCAATCTATGCAGTATGGCCTGGGCGCCACTGATTTTGTTGGCCGTGGACGGCGTGGTCGACAAGCGGTCGTTTGGATGGTGTCTTTTTGGGATGTTTGCTGTTGCCATGCAATTACTTGCAGGACACCCCCAATATGTGTTCTATACGGGGGTGACCGCTGCAATTTATGTTGGAATTTTGCTGATTGGTCAAGAACAAAAGGTGAGGATCGCTTTCGGAATTTTGCTCATCTACGCAGGAGCTGTGGCTTTGAGCGCCGTGCAGCTCATTCCAGGTATCGAGGTTGGTTTGGAGAGTGTGCGCGGTGCAGGCGTTCCTTACGAGTTTGCCGCTGAATTTTCTTTTGCACCTGAAAATCTGGCCACGCTAGTTGTGCCTGGTTTTTTTGGTGATATTGAACATGTGAAATACTGGGGGCGGAATAATTTTTGGGAGATGAACCTTTTTATAAGCATCACCGGGTTTGTACTTGCCATTCTTGGGGCCATATTCGGAGATCGAAACACGCGTCGTTTTTCAGTAGTCATGGTGGTGATTCTCATGATTCTTGCATTAGGCGCTCACACCCCGCTTTACCGAATTCTCTATTCGTACGTACCAGGGTTTAACAAGTTTAGGGGCAGTTCTAAATTCATATTTTTTGCGTCTTTGTATTTAATCATGCTGGCAGCCGTCGGGATGGATGGTTTGATAAAAGGCCGAAAGATACATCGAAGCATTATTGTTTCTTGTTTTTGCGCTGCTCTTGTGCTTGCCGGGTTAGCGATAGGCATCTGGTATTCAGCTGGGAAGGGTGATGCTGAGGGCCTGTGGGGGAGGATCCTTTTGGCAGTATACAAAACCGGCGAGAGCTCTTGGGCTGATGATACATTTAGCCAATCTTTGAGGGAATCGGCGATTTTTGCTTGCAAATGTGTGCTGCTGTCTTCTGGGCTTTTTGGTTTATTGGGCGTAATTTTTTTATTGACAAAAATGTTTAGAAGAATGGTCTATCTTTTTGCGTTTTTAGGGATTGCAGAATTAGTTTTTTTCGCAAGCGGGCTTCGGCCGACGTTTCCGATCCAAGACACGAAGAATCAAGAACTAATTAACTTGAAGACAATAGCCAGGGAAAGCGACCGTATTCTAAATCTGGCTAGCCCAAACGGCGCCATCTCTCTCGAGATGAACGATATTTGGGGAGAGGATCCCGGAGTCTTAGGACGGTATGCGCGGTTTATGACATACACTCAAGGTGGGGATCCCGATAGAGCGACCCAATTTGTTCTTTTTTCTAGGATCCCGAAATTATATGAGATGTTGCGGTGTCGTTACGCTATTGTATATAAAGGTGATAGGAGAGTTTTACTACAGAATAAGCATGTTATGCCGGTTGCTTGCCTGATCGAAAAGTATCGTCTAATTCGGAACCAAAATCAGATTTTCGAGGAAATGACGAACCAGGGGTTTGACCCACGGGAAACAGTGATACTCGAGACAAGACCTGCCCTTGAGCCATCGAAGTCAAAGGAAAAGGGCTCAGTCAAAGTAACCCACCAATCAGCTGAAAAAATGGTCATTGAGGCGGACCTCCCCAGTCCAAAGATATTGCTCATCACGGATTCTTACAGTAAGGGGTGGCGGGCTCGTGCCCTACCCGGAAGCACTCAACAATTGTATCAAGTTATGCCTGCAAATTATGTTTTACGTGCAATTCCGCTTCGGGAGGGATATCATCACATTTCTTTAGAATACGAACCTCCTGGCTTTATGATAGGGAAATGGATTTCCGTTATTTCGGGAGTAATTTATCTATTTGTTATTTCATGGTGTTTGTGGCGGTGCGGGATTTTCTCATTTAGAGCTAAAAAGTGATGCGGGGAAGAGGGTGTTGTTGGCCGCACTCTGAATTGCCGTCGTGACTGCTTCCCTAATCTTCATGCCTTTTCCTGACGGGATCGGGATTTTGTGATGTTGCCTGCAGACACTTTATTCATGAGGTAAGTCTCCTCCCAAACGTTCGAGCCTGAAGTATCATTTATAGGCCTCTGGTTTAGCAATACCTGGGGTTCTGCCCATATGCTGGTACACGCGCATGAGACTCGTGTGCGCCGACCTATGGCCTGGATTTATGCGAAGCACCTCCGAGAAATGTTTGATGGCTCCCTGGAAATTCTTCTGCCGAGCATATAGGACGGCAAGATTGTAATGGACCTGCAAAAAATCAGGTCTCAGGTTTACGGCCGTCAGATAGTGATGAATGGCCTCCTTCAATCTCCCTTGGTCAGCCAGGGCCGTGCCGTAATTATAATATACCTCGACAGCCTTCGGGTTGACCCGCAGGGCCTCTTCAAAATGCCGAAACGCCTCGTTGACATGTCCCTGGTCATAAAGGACATTGGCAAGATTGCTGTGCGCCTTGGGATAGTCCGGCCGAATCTCCAACGCCTTCCTAAAATGCCTGATGGCCTGCTCCAATTGGCCTTTCTGCGCAAGGTCGGCGCCCAGGATATCGTAGGCCATCCAGCACTCCGGGTTATTCCTGAGAGTATCCTTCCAAAGGGTTTCGGCCTGGGCAAATGTCTCCGCCCGCTTCCACGAGAGTACTGAAAGGATGCAAATCAGAATCACTGTCGCGCTTATGGCCACCCGGCGGCGCCTTTTTTCCCAGACCTTATATTTACAGGCAATCAGTCCGACAATCAAGGCGATGATCCCGATAATGGAGGTGTATTGCCAATGATCGGCCACCAGGGAATATTTCATAAAGTAGATATTGAAAAAGCCCAAGACCGGAAAAAGAGTTATGATAAAATATCCCGAACCGAGCAGGAACGGCCTTCCCCATGTTCTCCTGTAGTAATAGAATGCCCCCATAAGGCCTGCCAGACAGAGTAACGGCAGAAAACTGATCAGCGATAGCTGTGTTGTATCCCAGCGGGGATAGACAAAGCTCAAATTTAGCGGAACCACGGCCTTGTATATGTAAAACCAGACAGCCCAGCCAGCACCTGCCAGTCGCGACAGTAACCCATCGTCCCTGACAATGGTTGAGCCGATGGCGTTGTGATACTGAAACCATACGGTGATTCCCCCCATGACCGCCGAGAGGATGAAAAAGGGGACGCTGCGAAGCAAGTCCTTGACGGTGATCCCCCCCCGCTGCCACCAGATCAATCCCAGCAGCACAAGTGGGAGCATGACGATGGATGTCTTGCTCAATAAGGCCAACAAAAATGCTGTCAGAGAAAAAATATAAAACCGCCATTTCCCATCTTTGTCGAATGAAAGATACGCCAGTATACTGACCAGGAAAAAGGCCATGGGCAACAGGTTTTTGCGCTCGGTAATCCATGCCACGGACTCCACATTCACGGGATGCACCGCGAATATCAGCGCGGCCAGCCAAGACCCCGGGATCCTCAACTTTGCAAGAACCGCCCAGATGAGTAAGGCATTTAAAATGTGCAGGAGCACATTTACCACATGATACCCCGTGGCATTTTCGCCCCACAGTCTCCATTCAAGCCATAGGGTGGTCGATGTGAGGGGGAAATAGTCCGGGGGATCGGTGGAAAACCAGAAACGATAGAGGCCGTCGGAGGCCCTGATGAGCGGATTCTGGGTCAGGAATGCGTCGTCGTCCCATATAAAGCCCCCATTGATGGCAGGGATGTAGATGATGAATGCGAGCAGGCAGATGAGCATGCATCCATAGATCACCCGCATAATGGGCGCATGGGTTTGCTCAACCGGCTGGGTCCCTTTGGGAGAGTTATGATGCAACGGTTTTCGTTTCAAAACGCCATCCTGGCCAGAGAGTAATCTTCGTCGAACCTCAATGGCGACCATTGAAAGCGGTTTTCGTCAAGGCCCCATTTAATTGGAATTTAGGGGCCTTGCCCCAAGTGATCACGCCAAGGCGTGATTGAGCTTTCTTTGCCAACAGCCCATGATGCCACTATTCCATCATTCCAGATTCATGTCGCGTCTACGGTACTAAAAACCGATACCAAAAGATCTATAACTTCAATGGGCTTCAAAAATTCCGAGCCATAAAATTAGCTGTCACTCAGAAACTGGCTAATTTACAACGGGTTACAGATAACGACATGCTTTCTCTGGCTTTTTGTCTCAGTAAGGAAATCATGCCGAGTAAGTTCCGGCCGCTTGGCATCGTGTGTGTCCTTATTAAAGGATATCTTTTTCAATTGACTTGTCAAGTTGGACATGGTTGCGCACTGTATATGAGAAATTCCGTCAAGAGATTTCTCCGTTCTTTCTGCGATCCTTCTTCTGGTAAGTGTTGACCGCTCTACGATGTTCCGCCAGTGTTCTGGAGAACTGATGGCTGCCGTCGTTTTTGGATACAAAATAGAGGTAATCCGTTTTGGCCGGAAAAAGCACGGCATGAATCGCCTCTTTTCCGGGGGAGGCAATGGGCCCCGGCGGCAGGCCTCGAATCACATAGGTGTTGTAGGGGGTGGGTTGCGCCAGGTCCTTTTTCGTCAGGTTTCCGTTGAAGTCCCTGATGCCGTAAATGACGGTTGGATCGCTTTCAAGACGCATCCCCCTTTTCAATCGATTCAAAAAGACACTCGCAATAATGGGGCGTTCCTCGCCCAGTCCGGTCTCTTTTTCAATTACGGATGCCAGGGTAATGATCTGCTCCAGGGTCATGCCTGATGCCCGTACTTCCCCGCCCAGGGGGGAAATGATATCAAAGAAACGTTTCACCATTATGTCAATGATGGATAAGGGCGGCTGACCCCGGGAGACCCTGTAAGTATCGGGATAGAGATATCCTTCGAGAGTAGGGGCGGAAAGACCGTATTTTCCGGCCATATCCGGGTCCGTTGCAAGGGCCATAAATTGGGCGCCCTCTGCCAGTCCTTTCTTCTCCAGTTCCTGCGCAATTTGAGTGATGTCAAATCCCTCGGGAATGGTTACGGAATGTGTGATGACCAGCCCCTTGGTCAATATATCGAGGACATGTAACGGCGGCATGTCGCTGTTGAGGCGGTATTCACCGGCCTTTATCCTGGCACTGTAACCGGCAATCCTCCCCCACAGCAGGAGGAGGGTCTTGTTGGAGATGATCTTTCTCTTTTCAAGGCTGTCCGCGACCTGTGTCAGGGTTGCCCCTTCACGCACCATAAAGAGCTGATCTGGCTCGCCTGTCCCGGACGGACGAACAAGATAATGGGCAAACCCCGCCGACAACAGGATAGTGACCAACACAACGAGAATGAACGCAAAGAAAATACCCCGCTTGGTGTGAATGGAAATAGGCATAATGGAATTCGGGAAGGCGCCGATGCTGGGAAATGTCGGCAATATCCGTTTATAAGAAATTTGTATTCAAAACGTTTCCAAAACGTCAAGGGGCGGAGAGCCAGCCTCTTCCGCGCAGATTTTATATCATGATCGTGACCCAAGATCAAGGAGATACAAGTTACCTCAGCCATTGGTATTTTGCGATCGAAACGTCTCTCATGTCCTGTTCGCAGTGTCGCAGTAAGGGCTTTTTCAGGACCTTGCGACCCCATTACACGCTTGTCATATCACTATGAAGGACAAAATGAGGACTGTTGTCTACCCGATTTCCCTCTTGACCATAGTCATTGACTACGGTAACCTATTTTTGACGGCTCATCGCGGAGTTATCTGATACTCAGGTTTGGCCTCAAATAGACCTTGTTCAGGCCCCGGTGTCAGGTTCCAGGCATCAGAGAAAATCATGACCCACTGTTGGTATATAAATTCATAATATCAATTTGTTAGTTGCTCTTATTCCCAAATTTTCTGTCACAAAAAACAAGAAAATCTCTTTGCGCCTTTGCGCGAGTCCCGCCTGGCGGGATTGGTTGCGGGTAATCCGCTAAGAACCAGGAATACCCGGGGTCTCAACTATTGAACGTTCATCACTTAGAGGAGAATGCCGCATGATTAAGGAAATCGCTGTTAAAGACCTGAACACCGAAGAATTCATCCGGGAAAAGGTTGGGGAAATCCAAGCCGCTGTGGGAGAAGGGATGGCCATAAACGCCCTTTCGGGGGGGGTCGATTCGTCCACCGTGACCATGCTGGGGCATCGTGCCTTGGGAGATCAGCTGAAAACCGTGTTTATTGAAAACGGTCTCATGCGGCAAGGAGAACCCGAACAGGTCGCGGGCTTTTTCAGTGACCTCGGTGTCAGGGTTGACGTCGTCGATGCCAGAGAGGCGTTTTTCTCGGCGCTCAAAGGCATCACGGACCCGGAAGAGAAGCGGGAAGCGATCAGACAGACCTTTTACAGCACGGTCTTCGGGCGTATTGTCAAAGAAAGCGGCGCCAAACATCTGCTTCAGGGGACGATTCTGACGGACGTGGATGAAACCGTGGCAGGGATCAAGCGGCAACATAATGTCTTTGCGCAGCTCGGTATCGATCCAGAGGAGGCCTTTGGCTATCAGATTATCGAGCCCCTGATACAACTTCGCAAGGACGGCGTCAGGGTGATCGGCAAAGCGCTTGGCCTACCTTCCGGACTGTTTGAGCGCATTCCCTTTCCGGGCCCGGCGCTTTCTGCGCGTGTGATAGGAGAGGCCACCCCGGAGCGCATCGAGACGGTGCGCAAGGCAACCGTCATTGTGGAGCGGCTGCTGAAAAACACCGGTGCTTTCCAATACATGGGAATCCTTCATGAGGACCGGGTGACCGGCATGCGCGACGGCAAGCGGGATTTCGGCCAGCAGATCGAGGTGCGCTGCTGGGAGAGCGTGGACGCGCGGACCGCGCTACCGACACGTCTCCCGTTCGAAACGCTTGAACAACTTGCCAACGACATTGTTCGCGAGGTCCCCGGGATTGTCAGCGTCACCTACAATATCGCGACCAAGCCTCCTTCCACTATTGAAGCTGTGTAGTTGAGCGTTTAAACCGGGCATTCGGATCGAGGGATCATCTATGCGGATTATTGCCGACAATATTCAGATCACGGATCCACGGGTTGCAAAGGCCATAGGTGAAATGGACCCGTTGCCTGTTCAGGACCTGGCAAAACAATGTGAGCAAGCGGGGGCCGACATACTGGATATCAATCCAGGCCCCTTGACGCGGAACGGGGAAAAGAAAATGGTCTTTCTTGTGGAGGCGGTTCAGGAGGTGTGCGATCTTCCCCTCTCCCTGGATACATCCAACGCCTCGGCCATGGCAGCCGGCCTTCAGGCATGCAGGAGAAAACCGATCGTCAACGGGTTTTCCTTGGAGTCCGCGAAGATCGAAAAGATCCTTCCCCTTGCGGTAAGGTTCGACTGCGATATCACAGGCTTTCTCCTCCATCCAAACGGGATGGTGCCGAGCAATGCTGAAGAACGCCTCACCCTGGCGGTTCAGCTTTTTGAGGCATTGAACGAAAAGGGGGTTGAGCCCGAACGGCTGATTATCGATCCGGTACTGGTCCCCCTGATATGGGAAGATGGGCCGAGGCAGGCCATGGAACTTCTGACGGTTATTCGGATGCTGCCGGAACTTCTGGGCGGTCCGACAAGGACCCTCGTGGGGCTTTCCAACCTGACCAGCGGCAGAGGTCCGAAAGAAAAGAAACGCCTGTTGGAGGCCGTTTACCTCCCCATGCTGGTTTCAGCCGGGTTGGACGGGATCCTGATGGATATATTTCATCAACACACGGTCGCTGTGGCCAGGGCATGCGACGCCATCACCCGTCAGGGGACCTTTTCGTGGGAGGAGGTTGCATAAGGCATTCCAGGTTCCCGGCAATCCACGACCGAACGCCTTCCGCAAATCGAAACGAGGGCGAATCGAGGCAAGCACGGATATGAGGACATTGATCATTGGAATGGGAAACATCGGAGTCATTCATGGTTGGCTCCTGTCGCAAAACGGCGTTGATATAACGCACGTGGTCCGAAAGGGATCGCTCGCGAGATGTTCGGGCGTTGTCAAGATGGACATCCTCGACATGCGGGGGGACTTACCGAAAGGCTCCGCCTGATGATGCTCGGTCTGCCGCACTATGAACGTACCAGAACACAGAGCCATTTCGATACATCGCCGGTTGAAATGAAGCGAATTTACCTTGACCTTCTCGAGACCGGGGAGCGCCTTGGGGTCCCGATGCCGTATCTGGGGTCTCTGAAGACGACTATTCGCAGGGGAGGCTGAATCCCGGCGACCCTCTATTTTGTCTTCTCAGGGTATCGGGGGTTAACCTCTGGTTTCTTCTCTTTTTGTGGCGGCGTCTCCTTCAATGGACAGAAGGGTAACGTTCCAGGCGGGGCCTGTCAAAAAGAGGGATATTATGACCGAAAACAAAGGGATGGCATACAGGGTGGGGGGCGGTTTTTTTATGCACAGAAAATAGTCTCGTGCCCATACTGTGCCAAATCGGGATCTTCGATAAAAAAAGGACTTGCCTGCAAACGGCTAAGTCCTTGATATGAATGGCGCGCCCAGCAAGATTCGAACTTGCGACCTACGGATTCGTAGTCCGTCACTCTATCCAACTGAGCTATGGGCGCGAGGCAGCTTGATCTCTATTAATACCAGAATCAAAGCGGTCTGGCAAGTATGGATTTGAAGATTCGGGGGGTTTTTCAGGCATATCTTTCCACGACCCTCTTAATGATATCGGTGGTCGAGAATCCGGTCACAAAGGGGATGCGTTTCACCTCGCCCCCTCCCTTCTTTACCACATCGGCGCCAATAATCTCATCCTCGGCCCAATCGCCTCCCTTGACAAGGATGTCGGGCAGCAGGTTCTGGATTACCCGGAGCGGATTGTCTTCGTCAAAAATAAGGACCAGATCCACGCACTCCAGGGCCGCCACCAGCTCGGCCCTTGCCTGCTGTTCAAATATCGGCCGCTTCGGCCCCTTGATGATGCGCACGGAGGCATCGCTGTTGACGGCCACTACCAGGACGTCGCCCAATTCCTTGGCCGCAGAAAGATAGCGTATATGGCCGGGATGGAGGATGTCAAAGCAGCCGTTGGTAAATACGATTTGCTTTCCCGACACCTTCAAACGGGAGCATTCGTCTTTTGCCGCGGCAAGGGTCTTTATTTTGGCAAGGTACACATTGCACCCCCTGATGAAACGCAAAACGTAATCTTTAGATGCGGAAATCAGGTCCTGGGGTGATTAATGGTCATGGGTTCATAACCGCCTGAAGCCCGAAACCTCGTTTGCATCCCCGGCCTCACACCTCTCTATCTCCCGGCCCGTGCCAGACTCAGACCGAAGACCTTTTCTGCGCCCCCCTTCTTGAGTATCCGTGCGCATTCGTTGAGGGTGTTCCCCGTGGTGACCACGTCATCCACCAGGAGGACGGACTTTCCCCTGACGGCGTTCTGATCTCTCAGTTCAAAGGCCCCTCGGACATTTTGCAGCCTCTCTTTTTTTGCGAGGCGGGTCTGGGGCAGCGTGTATCTTACCCTCCTCAGAGATAGAAAGTCCAGATCGATGTGAAGGACCCGGGACACGTGTCTTGCCAGGAGGAGACTCTGATTGAATCCCCTTTCCCGAAGCCTTTTGGGATGCAGTGGGACGGGCATGATCAAAACACGCCCGGATCGGTCAAGCCGCTCTTCTGCAAACCGGGCGAGGAGGGGGCCCAAGGCGTCGGCCAGGAAGCTTTTCGAACCGTATTTGAGACGATGGATCCCTTTCAAAATGGCTCCTTCGTAACGGTAGGGGGCCCAGGCCGCCTCGTAACTCGGCCTGTTTCTCAGGCAGTCCTCACAGAGATGATCCTCCAGTACCTCTGAAGAAAAGGGCTGACCGCATACGGGACACAAGGGCGAGGCAACGGAATGGAAATCGGCCGTACAGTCCGGGCAAAAGAATCCTGAAGGGGTCTCTCTTGCAAGGGGCCCCTTCCAGAGGAACCGGCTGCAGACGGCGCATCTCGGTGGATAGATGATATCTATTAACTGTTTCAAAAAATTCATGATTTCTTTGTTCGGGCCGTGTTTTTGTCCTGCATTGCGGTCTGGGATTCCCTGACAAACTCCTCAAACGAGCACTCCCGATCAATTCCCCGGCAGGCCAGTTTTGCCGTCTCCCACGTTTCCCTGTCTTTCACATTTGCCGGGTAGTAGGGCCACAAGGCGCATCGGGCCGGTTTGACCGGATGGATCCGGCATCCTTTCCCTTTTTCGTAAAAGATACAGAAATTGTCTTCCCCGGTTGTCAAATATTTGCGGCCGTTTCTCTCTTCACAGAACCGGGCCAGGAAGTCCGGCGTAACGATGCCAAGGAACCGAGAGATCCTCTCTTTCTCATTTTCATCAAGAAAGATGCCCCCTTCTCCGTAGCAACAGTCTCCGCACATCTTGCAGTCAAATGTCGTCATGAGGAATACACCTAAATAAGCCGCTTATCCGCCGTTCATCCGCGCCGCACCGGTCTACCGGTTGGAAGGAAAGTATACATCGTTCAGCGTTTGCGGCCGGCCCACTGCCTTAAACCCTCGCTTTGCGCCCTTACTCACTCATTATAGCACAAAACAAGATGCGTGCAACCTGAACAACGGCGGAACCGGATTATTCATCAGAACCTTGAGATCTTGAAATTGATTCAATTCATGTGTTATAGACGATCAGAGCGTATCATAAACGGTCCTGTGGCACCAGCAATGAGGAGGGCACAAAAATGGCAAGAGATCCTGGAATCGGTAAAAAGGTGGTGGGAACCATTACCGGCGTGCGAGGTCACTGCGATGCCGGCCATCAGGTTGGGGATACATTTGAGATCAGTTGTCATAATCCGGCGGGGTTATGTGGGTTTTTCTATCATGATATCTTTCCCAGTCTTTCCACCTTTCAATTCGGCGGGAATCTGCCGTGGTGGGAGGGCGATGCGATTGAGCTGCAATGCCCCGACAGCCATAACCTCGTCTCTCTAAAACTGGAGAGGTCTGAGCGGAACCCCTGATCTTTTCATTCTCCTGATCCGCACTGATCGGCCCTGGATCTATCAAGCCGGCATGAGGGATGAAAATGTGTAATATCTTTTTACATAAGTGTAATATAATATGACAGGCGACAGGTATTTTAACACCCCTTCCGATAATGTTGCCAGGCCCTTGCCTAACTGCTCCTTGCCAATGACTGTCTCTTGAATTCTATTCGCCTATATAAATCTTAACACCTTATTTTCATTTAATAAAACGGCTTTTTTCGGATTCGGCGTTGCGCTTCTCGACTTTCGGTTTATAAACGGGAAAAGGCTGCTTCTTCCCGACAGGAAAACGCGAACCCTCGCCCCCTCCATGATGGCATCAATTTTGCCAATATATGAAGTAAGTCGCTCTTTGCAGGGAATTCAGGGGTCGGTTTTCAGCAATGGAGAATCCTGCATTCACTCCGATCGGGTTGGCTGGGTCTATGTCTTATGCAACTTCTCCACGAATATTGCTACTCTGCCATTATGCCATGGCATTGAGAACCGATGGAAGAACAGGTGAAGCGCCGGCTATGGAAAAGTGGCGAAATAGTATCGATAAATCATCATGCTATCTGAAAAAATCATTCTTCAATCGGCAGGATCGTTATCGGTAGGGGTATTGGCGCTCCTCATGGTGATCTTGCAGTCGCTGTTCTTTTTCAGGAGACCTCAATTTAGATGGTATCCATGGGGTGCTGCCATCTCGTTTTCAACCTTACTCTATTCCGTCGGCATTTTCCTTGAGTACAATACGCCTGCAGGACCCCTCAACCGATTTTCCGGTCTGTTGGAATTTACGGCAATTATCTGTTTGATTCACAGTGTGTATGGATTTACGTTTTCCTATCTTGGGATTGAAAGCAAACGCTACCATCCGGTTGCCGGCATCTGCCACGGACTTATCCTGATTTTCCTGTGGACCACCCCCTACATTGTTGCCGAGAGTTTCACCGCTCACAGGTTTATCGGGTTGGCGTCCCCCTATGTCGAACCGGCCCTGGGACCCATCGGTCCTCTGTTCGTGCTGTATGCGGCAGCAGCCGGCGTGACCGCAATGATCATCTGGATAAGATACAAGGATGCCAACCCGAAGCATCGGATCGCTTATCTGGCAGGGGGGGCGGTTTGGCTTGCCCTGGGCATCCATGACGGTCTGGCCGCCCTGGGGCTCCCTACGCTCCAATATTTTATGGAGTACGGATTTCTTGCATCTGCCCTGGCCGCTGTCTGGGTCGGATTTAATAGTTATCTGGAGATAGCATCGGAAGAGAAATATCGTGTCATCACCGAGTTCGCAAATGACTGTATCATGGTGATCCAGGATGGAAAAATAGTTTTTAGAAATCCTGCATGTTGTTATTTGACGGGTCTTCCTTTAGCCAATTCAGCGGCTAGAGATCTTCTTGATGTCACAGTGCCGGAAGATCGGAAAACGGCGTTCAAGCACTACCGCGAGCTTTTGCAGGGGAGCTATGTACCCCATCCCATTTCAGTTCGTATTCGGAGGGCAGATGGGGAACAAAGGTTTGCGGAAATCGCATCAACCCTCATACAATACAGGAACAGGCCTGCCACTCTCTCCATCATGCGGGATATTACGGAACGTAAGCGCGTGGAGGAGATCCTCCGTGAGAGCGAAGAAAAATATCGTTGCATGATGGAGGCGATGACTGATTCGGTATATATTTCTTCCCATGACTTTCGTATCGTCTATTTGAATCCCTCCATGATAAAAATGATAGGGCGCGATGTCACTGGTGAACGTTGCTATAAGGCATTGTTCCATAGAGACGAACCCTGTCCATGGTGTGCCCATGACAGCGTGCAGCAAGGTGAAATTTCTGAAATAGAAATGGTCAGCCCAAAAGACAACCGTTCTTATCACATTACCTATTCTCCCATATTTCATGAAGATGGTTCCATCTCAACGATGGTTATTTTTAGGGACATAACGGTCAAAAGACGGTTACAGGAGCAGTTGTTGCGTTCTGACCGTCTTTCAGCCACCGGCCAGTTGGCTGCCACGATCGCCCATGAGATAAATTCACCATTACAGGGAATCACATCCCTTCTCAATTCCATTGAGAGAACCCATAGCCAGGACGAAAGGTTATTGGAGAGACTCAGCCTGGTGAAGAGGGGGTTTATGAGTATCCGGGACACAGTAAAGAAGCTCCTGGATCTCAACCGCCCAGGTAAGGAAGTCAGACAATTAACAAATATTAACAGGATCATTGAAGACACTGCCGGATTGTTGAAAAGTCATTTGGAAAAGAACCAGGTTAAAATTGTCCTCAACCTGTCGTCAACCCTACCGAAGATGAACGCTTCCCCTCAGCAGTTAGGACAGGTCTTTATGAATCTGATCAGCAATGCTGTCGAGGCGATGGCTGGAATTTCAAAGTCAAAGTACGGTTCGAAAACCAGAGAAACAGCCGAAGGGAAGGTCACGGTCACCTCTTATCGTAGAGAAGGTGATATTATTATTGAAGTTGCCGATACGGGGCCAGGTATTTCAGAAGAGGACATGGAGCATATATTTGATCCCTTCTATACCAGAAAGAAAGAAATGGGGATGGGGATCGGACTCTCCCTTTGTCATGGCATTATCGAGGATCATAAAGGGACCATTACGGCGGAAAACTCTCCTGAAGGAGGTGCTGTTTTTACTATCACATTGCCCATAGGGTGAAAGCTGAAGCGCTCGACGAGGATATCTATGCGGAAATATTCCATATTACTGGTGGACGATGATCCTCTCATTATTGCCGGCACCGGCAGCGACCTTGAGGAAAAGGGGTATACGGTGACAACGGCGAATAGCGGTGAGAAGGCCATTGAATGGTTGGCAAAGTCGTCTTTTGACCTGGTCATCACCGATCTGGTTATGACGCCCATGAATGGAATCGATGTTCTTAAAAAATCAAAGGAACTCAACCCAGAAACCATGGTCATTGTGTTGACGGGGTTTGGTGATATGGCCTCTGTGATCGATGCGTTGCGATCGGATGCCGATGACTATCTCCTTAAGCCTTGCGAACCTGATGAGATGTATTTCAGAATATCCCGTTGCTTAGAAAAGCTTGAGTTCGAACGAAAAATCATGGTTTATGAAGACATATTGCCCGTTTGCTGCGTATGCAAAAAAATACGGGATGACAGCGGCAGGGAACGGGGCACAGGAGAGTGGATACCCATCGAAAAATTTATCCATGATAAGGGAGGGATGGTCATAACGTCCACCTATTGTCCTGCATGCGCTGAAGGGTTTGATCGACTGGGTGTCGATATCGGCTTGGATCTCGATGAATCATGACGGGTCTGCAACTGAACCCACGATGCAGTGTCTTTTTTCCAAGTCGTCTGTCGGAAAGAACAAGAAAAATTTTGATCGACTCGAAAACGATAGGCTCAAGGCAGAAAGCTCAAAGGATAGTCCAACCCGCTTTCACCTTTCTGCTTCGAGCCAAGGGACGAGACGGGGTTGCGGACATGGCCCGCGTTGGTTTATAGACCTCTATCGGCAATGTCACCGCCGTCATCCAATGCGGAGGAAAGGCGAATGCGAAGATATGCCATATTGCTGGTGGACGATGATCCTATCATCACCGCCGGCACCGGCGCCGACCTTGAGGAAAAGGGGTATGCGGTTACCATGGCGAACAGCGGTGAAAAGGCCATTGAATTGTTGAGTAACGCCTCTTTCGACCTGGTGATTACCGATCTGGCCATGGCGCCGATGAACGGAATTGATGTTCTCAAAAAATCAAAAGAACTCAATCCCGAAACCATGGTTATTATCCTCACGGGATTCGGCAACATGACCTCTGCGATCGATGCACTGCGATTGGACGCCGATGATTACCTTATTAAGCCTTGCGAGCCTGAAGCTATGTATTTCAGGGTGTCCCGCTGCCTGGAGAAACTGGAACTCAAACGAAAGATCAAGACCTATGAAGGCATATTGCCCGTCTGCTGCGTATGCAAAAAAATTCGGGATGACAGCGGCAGGGAATGGGGCGCAGGAGAGTGGATGTCTGTAGAAAACTATATGCACCGCAAGGCAAGGGTGGACATCACATCCACCTACTGTCCTGAGTGTCAGAAAAAGGCAAGGGAGGAGATTGCCCGAGAATTTCCAGGATGAATTTTAACGTATCAAATTTTCCAGATTCCAGTCAACGAGGAGCCGCAGCCTGGTGTCGGCACCCTTTTTTCTGTAGATGAGGTGCCCGTTTTCAAGACCATACAGGAAGAGGTCCCGGGTGGCGGCCACATCCTGACGGCAGTAGTCGGTCAGCTTTGCCATTTCCCCCTGGCGGAACCATTCCACGGCCTGGAGACCGTCGGCGGTTTTTCCGTTGTTCAGGGTCTCTTTGGCCAGGTGGTCGAGACCGAGGCGGAACCCGAGCCGGCGGTAGACATCTTCCAGGATGTCGAAGGTGGGCAGTTCGGACAGGTCCTGGTCTGAATAGGCCCCCAGGACACGGTAGTCAAACCGTTTGATGTTGAAACCGATGATCAGATCGCCCGTTTTCAAATGGGTGAGGAGATCGTCGACCCGGTCTTCTTCGAATATCAGAAAATCGTTTTGAATACTGTCGAAGAGGACCGCCACCGAGATCCGCATGAGGTGGCTGTTCTGCCACCCTCCCACCTCCTGGGCGGTCTTCTGGGTTTCGAGGTCCAGGTAGAGGATCCGGGGACCTCTGGCCTCTTCAGGCGGGATGGCCTGATCTGGAAACGGTTCAACCTGCCCCGGATCGTCCTCATCCCATGACATGTCGCTCAAGGGGATCTGCCCCAGCAAACCCTCAAGAATCAGCCGGGCCGCTCCTTTGTCTAACGGTTTGTTCCCCGATCCGCATTTGGGCGAATGGATGCAGGAAGGGCACCCCTCCTCACACGGACATTCTTTGATGACCTCCCAGGTCTTTTCGAGGAGTTCGAGAATGGCATCGAACCCCCGCTGGGTCAGGCCTACGCCCCCGGGATAGGCGTCGTAGATGAAGATGGCGCTCTTGCCCACCTGGGGGTGATAAGGATAGCATATTCCGCCCACATCGTTTCGGTCGCAGAGGGCAAAGAGGGGGAAAATGCCGATGGCCGCGTGTTCGATGGCGTGAATCCCCCCCATGAAATGAAGGCCCTTCCCTTCTATGAACCGCTTTAATAGAGACTCGATTTCAATCCAGAAACCGGTGGTTTCGAAGACCTGGGGCGGCAGGTCCAGATCAAAGACCCCGATCAGTCCCTGGCCGGGCAGCGCCCGTTTCTCATAGCCGTTAATCACCTCGGTGACCCTTAGCCTCCCTTCCCGCACAAGGAATTGTCCCCGGGGACGGCTGCGCTTCACCTCGATGATCTCGGTCTCTTTTTGGCTGCGGGTGCGGGTAAAGTATTTGTGGGTGGAGCGGCGGACCACAATGTCTTTCTTATCGAGCAGGAGCTGGTCCACCTTGTACGGCCGGGCCCGGTGAAGATAGATGGCCCCCGGATGACACTCCTTGAAGGCCCGCATGCCGTCCACGGTCCCGATGGCCTCGCCGGTAGCCGCATCAAAGATCGTGTAGGTCTCCCCTGCGGATCGGATATTGACCGTGAGTGCCGGGTTCCGGCTCGAGGAAAACCAGGTGGGCGCCTCGTCGGCGGTCCGGTTCAGGAGGCCCTCTCTTTCCAGTTTGTCGAGATGTCCGACCAGGTCATTGGGCCAGAAGGCCTCGTCGGTGAGGGTGAGGGGGATTTCTGCTGCTGCACAGGGAAGATGGACGGCTACCACATAGGGATTGTCCGGGTCAAGGACAGCGGCTTCAAAGGGCCTTTCAAAGAGGTCGTCCGGATGCTTCATGAAGTATTGATCCAGTGCGTCGGGCTTTCCCACCAAGATGACCATCGACTCCCGTCCCGATCGACCCACCCGTCCCCCCCGCTGCCAGGTATTGATGATGGTTCCGGGATAGCCCACCAGGAGGCAGATATCCAGGTAGCCGATGTCGATCCCCAGCTCCAGGGCGCTTGTGGAAATGACGCCTAAGAGGCTGCCGTCGGCCAGTCGTTTTTCAATTCCCCGTCTTTCCGAGGGCATGAAGCCTGCGCGGTAGGAACTGATCTTTTTCCTCAGTTCAGGCGCTAACTGGGAGACCCAGAGATGGATCAATTCGGTCACCTTCCTTGCCTGCGTGAAGACGATGGTCCGGAAGCCGTTACGGAGACAATCGACAAAGAGCCTGGCCGAATAGAAATTGGGGCTTTCTTCTGGATTGAGGAAGAGAAAATGCTGGCCTGACCTCGGGTTTCCCGTGGAGCGGACCACCTCGATCTTCTCCTCGATCAGGGTTTCGCCAAAGGCCTGCGGGTTGCTGACGGTGGCGGACAGAAGGATAAATCGGGGAGACGAACCGTAATAACGGCACAGACGTTTGAGACGGCGGATGACCTGGTTGAGGTGGGAGCCGAAGATGCCCCGATAGATGTGGACTTCGTCCAACACCACAAATGAGAGGTTCCTGAGGAGCGTTTCCCAGTTTTGATGAAAGGGCAGAATGCCGCGATGGAGCATGTCGGGATTGGTGAAAAGGATATCCGGCATCTTTCCCCGGATCTTCTTTCGGTGATAGGGGGTGGTGTCTCCGTCGTAGATAGCGGCCGAGATCTTTCTGCTTTGGACCCCTTTCAGCCACAAAGAGAGGGTCTTCAACTGGTCCTGTTCAAGGGCCTTGAGGGGAAAGATGTAGAGGGCCCGGGCGTCCCTGTTCTTTAACATCTCCTCAATGACCGCGACATTGTAGATCAGGCTCTTGCCGCTGGCCGTTTCCGTGGCCACCAGGAGATTCGATCCGTTCTTCAGGTGGGCGAGGGCCTCTGTCTGATGACAATAGAGGCTGTCCAGCCCCAGTCGTTTTATGGACTCGAGGGTCTCGTTGCGGATGTCCGGCCAGGGACCGAATTCAGGCGTTCGGGGCGGGAGGTACCGGTGGTACGCAAGGGCATCGTGAAAATCCGGGTGGGCTTTAAGCCGGGTGATATATCGGGAGAGGGTCACAGGGAGCGGCTATCCGGCATTTGCATTAGGATTCTTTCCGAATTTCTTCTGAAGGGCCTCTGAGATCTCCTGCTCGTCCGACCTGGGATTGTCTCCTACTTTCCTACGAACCTCCTCATGTGAAGCCTTGAGTATGTCGGACATAAAGGTGTCGTTTTCGTCGCTCCAGGCGCTCCAGCCATCGATGCCGATATATTCGTTATAGGACGTTGTGTAATAGGGGTCGTAAATCCGTACCCCCCGCTTCGCATCAAATTCGTAGCTGACGAATTTGCCGTCAAAAAGCTCAAAATCCTCATCACCAAGCCCCAGTTTCTTTAAAAGGGGTTTGTGCTTTTCTTTTACTTCCATGATTGACTCCTTGTGTTGGCGCTGCGTTCATCCAAGTGGTCAAAGAAACCGAAAAGACGTAAAAGACCCAAAGGGATCCACGATACGGAATCAACCATCAATCCTGGACTCCCAGGCGCCTTTTTGTAGATTCCAGCTTATGCTGGGTTTCCTCCCACTGGAGCAGCCGCTCGTCCAGTTCGTCACGGATGTCCCGGTATTCGGCAAGGAGGGGGATGCTGATGTCTTTATCCGCAAAGGTATCGGGATCTGCCAGCATTTTTTCCACCTGCTGTTGTCTGGATTCAAGGGCGGCGATCTTTTCTTCCACCTGTTCGAGCCGTTTCTGTATCGGGTTAAGCGTATCATGGATGATCTGCCGCCTTTTTGCCTTCTCCCGTTTATCGTTTTTGCGATCCCGTTTGCCGATCTGTGAGGCAAGCCTTGTTGTTTCAAGGGTCTTAACACCTCCGGGGGTCGCTTCATTTCGGGCCCGGCGTTCCTTTTGCCCGGGGGCGTTGTCCATCTTGCGGAGGTGGTCGTAATACTCCTCCAGGCGGCCCGGGTATTCCACGAGCCCCCGTCCCCGAATGTCCCATATCTTCGTGGCCAGGCCGTTGACAAAAGACTGGTTGTGAGACACAAACAGGAGGGTCCCGCCATACCCTGCCAGGGCATGGATTAATGTCTCGGAGGATTCGATATCCAGGTGATTGGTAGGTTCATCCATCAACATGAGATTGCCCGGTTTAACAAGGAGCTTTGCAAGAGATACCCGGGCTCTTTCACCGCCCGAAAGGACCCCGATCGGCTTGTCCACGTCGTTCCCTGAAAAGAGGAAGGCGCCGCAGACCGACCGAACAAAACCGACCGTGGCGTGGGGAACTGCCTGATAGACCTCTTCGATGACCGTATTCCGGGGATTGAGCCAGTCGGAGTGATGCTGAGCAAAATAGGCAAGGCTGACCTCATGACCCAATAAGATCCTCCCCCGGTCCGGTTCCAGTTCACCGGCCACCAACCGGAGCAGGGTGGTCTTGCCGCAGCCGTTGGGGCCGATAATGGCAATCCTTTCTCCCCGCAGCACCTTCAGGTCGAGGGCTTCATAGAGAATATTGTCGCCGAACCGTTTTGACACGCCTTCGATGGATGCCATCTCTCTCCCGCTCCGGGCCACTTCAGGGAAGGAAAAACGAATGGTCTTTTCCTTCTGGCGGGTCTCAACCAGTTCCATCTTTTTGAGTAATTTAATCTTGCTTTGGGCCTGCCTTGCCTTGGTTGCCTTGGACCGGAACCGTTCGATAAACTTCTCGGCGTCTCGTATCTTCTGCTCCTGGTTCCTGGCCTTTGCTTCCAGGGACCGGATCTCTTCCTGCCGGGCCTTGAGATAAAAATCATAATTGCCGTTATACGACCGCATCCCTTCGGTCTCAAAAGAGACAACGCGGTGAACCTGCCGGTTGAGAAACTCCCTGTCGTGGGAGACAAGGACCAATGCCCCCTTGAAGCCTTGGAGAAATTCCTCCAACCACTTGACAGACGGCATATCCAGGTGATTGGTGGGTTCGTCCAAAAGGAGCACATCCGGTTTCTGGTAGAGGAGGGCGGACAGGGCGGCCCTCATCTTCCATCCGCCGCTCAGGGATGAAATGGATCGGGTGAAATCCGTGGTTTTGAAACCTAAACCCAGGAGGATCTTTTCCGCTTCATGCTGAGGAAATGTCTGCTCCAACCGATTGATCTCATGGTGGATTTCTGCGATTTCCCTGCCCAGACGGGCCTGTTCCGCCTCATCGGGCCGGGCCCTCAGGGCGAGGTCTGCCGAGTGGAGGGCATTTTCGAGGGCTGCCCGTCCCGGAATGGCGTTGAGAACCGCCTCAAGAAGAGGCCCTGAGGCGGTTTCATGGACGTCCTGCGGCAGGTAGCCGATGCGGGTTCGCCGTGCAATTCTCACCTCTCCGGTGTCAGGAGAGATTTCGCCTGTGATGATTCTGAACAGGGTGGTTTTGCCCAATCCGTTGCGGCCCACCAGTCCGATCCGGTCGCCGGGCTCCACCTGAAACCCGATGTCGTTAAAAATCTCCCTTTCGGAAAAGGTAAGGGAGACCCTGATAAGGGTGATGAGACTCATGGGTATAAATGCTCCTTCTGACGTTGCCGCATATATATAATGGTTCGCACGGGGTTTTCAAGTTCCAACTGCAGGCTTGTTGTATTTGGGGGGATGTGGTAACATGAGAGGCAAGGCGTGAGGCGTGAGACGCAGGGCGCGAGGGGAAGGGCAGGGGACCCGGGGATCGTGGGTGCCCGGCCATCGATCCGACGAGTCAATGTTTTGCGGGAAAAGGAGATGTGAGTCATGGAAACGGTCAGAAGCACCATATGGGGAATGGTAGGGCGAATATCCGACACATACGGGGATCGTGATGCCCTTATTCACACAGAGAGGGGAGTCCGGTTCAACTATTCCCTCCTGTCGTGGGAGGTGGAGCGTGCGGCAAAGGGGCTCGTCCATTTGGGGATTGAGGCCGGGGACCGGGTCGCTCTATGGGCCCCCAATGTCCCCGAGTGGCTGATATCCATACTGGCGCTCAGCAGGCTGGGAGCCATGACGGTTCCCGTGGATCCGGGGGCCGGGAGGGATGATCTTCAATTTGTCCTCCAGCAGTCGGAATGCAGGGGAATTATTGTCTCAAAGGCCCTGGAAGATGAGGAGTGCTTGAATGCGGTCCTCTATTCAAGGGATGTGATCGAATCTCTCGAGCATGTGGTGGTGATCGCGGACGAGACCTTTTCGGAGACCGTTCCATGGGCCGAGCTGACCGCTATGGGAGAGGATGAGGATGCGCTGAAACTGGCCGCGATGGAAAAGACGGTAACGCCTGATGACCCTGTGGCGATCATGTATACATCGGGAACGACGGGCACACCCAAGGGAGTGGTGCTGGATCATATGGGCCTGATCAACAAGTCGATCGCTTCCACTGAGCGCCAGGGGATCGGCCATCAGGACCGGATGTGTCTTTTTTTCCCACTTTTCCACATGTTTGGAAATACCTGTATCGCGCTCGCCGGCCTTATCAGGGGGGCCGCACTGGTTATTCCCTGCGATGCGTTTGATGCTTCCAGGGTACTTCACGCGATTCACAGAGAACAGTGCACGGCGATATACGGTTCCCCGTCCATGCTGATCGCGCTCCTGGATCATCCGGATTTTCGCAAAAAATGGTGGAGTTCCGTGAAAAAGGGGACGGTCGGCGGGGCGCCCTGTCCCATGGAGTTGATGAAGCGGCTCGTGGAAGATGTGGGCGTCTCGCATATCACCGTGGCATATGGGATTACAGAGGCGTCTTCATGGATTACCATGACCCGACCGGATGATCCCATCGAGCTGAGGGTGGGGACCATCGGGACGTCGCTTCCCTGCAATGAGGTCAAGATCGTTGACCCGGCTGCCGGCGAAGATCTGCCGCCCGGGACCCAGGGGGAACTGTGCACCAGGGGTTTCCTGATGAAGGAGTACTACAGGATGCCGGGCGCCACGGCCTCGGCCGTTGACCGGAATGGATGGTTCCACACCGGGGACCTGGGGGAGATGAATGACGCCGGCTATTTCAGGATCACCGGCCGGCTGAAAGATGTGATTGTCAGGGACGGCGTCGAGATTCATCCGGTTGAGGTGGAAGAGTGCATGTATCGGCACCCGGATGTGTCGGAGGTCCAGGTCTTCGGTTTCCCCCACCCGGAAAGGGGACAGGAGGTGGCGGCATGGTTGAAATTGAAAGAGGGATCCCATGTATCCGGGATTGCTCTGGCCGCATATGCAAAGGATTATCTGGACGAGACCCTGTTGCCCCACTATTTCAAGATCGTGTTTGACTTCCCCATGACCAAGAGCGGGAAGGTGCAGAAATATAAGCTGGCTGAAATGGCCGTTCGAGAGTACCTTGCGGGGGAAAAAGGCGGGGCGAAGGGAGGGGGGGCGCCTGTAAAGCGGGTGGTCCATTCGGATAAGGCCCCGGGGGCCTTGGGTCCCTACAGCCAGGCGATCCGGGCAGGCGACTTTCTCTTCACATCGGGTCAGGTGGGGATGGATCCGGCGACCGGGAGGCTTGTATCGGGGGGGGTTGAGGCCCAGACCCGTCAGGTCATGGAGAACCTAAAGGCCGTGCTGAAGGCCGGGGGCGCCGATTTATCAAAGGTGGTAAAGGCCACCGTATACCTGGCCGATATCAATGACTTCGCAGCGTTTAACGGGGTGTATGGGACCTATTTTGCATCGGATCCGCCGGCCCGGAGCGCGTTTCAGGTGGCGGCCCTCCCCTTAGGCGCGGCTGTGGAGATTGAAATGATCGCGATTTTCGGTTAGACGGTTGTCAGCTTCTTGTGTTCCTGCATAATGCACTTGTTCATGACGACCTGGATGCCTGTTTCCCTGGCCTTTTGGGCTGCGGCGTTGTGGACAACGCCCAACTGCATCCAGATGGCGCGGACCCCTTTGTCGATGGCCTGATCGACCACCGGCGGGATCCGGGTCGGGTTCAGAAAAAGATCGACCATGTCTACCTGAAATGGGATATCCGCCACAGACCTGTAGCACGCATTTCCGAGTATCTCGCTCTGACCCGGATTAACGGGGACGACCTCGTAGCCCTCCTGCATCAGGTAGCGGGCCACCCGGTTGCTGTCCCTTGCTTCCTTTGGAGAGAGACCCACCACGGCAATCGTCCGGCATCGGGCGAGGATTTCTTTTATCTCTCTTGAAGGGGGATTTCCGTCAGGCAGTTGGCACGAGATCTTTTGCATGGCGACAGGACCTAACTGAGCAGGTTCTTGACCGTGTCCGCCTTTTTTTTCACATCCATGACCTTTTTGACGCCCGGCACCTGTTCCAGGACCTTGTTGGTCATTTTGGCCTCAATAGAGGGAGGAGGTTCCTCCATTTTCCTGTCCTGCTCCTTCTCGTCTTTGACGGCGGTTTTGTCCGAGCTCAATTCCTTCTTAACATTCTTGAGTTCCCGGACAGCTCCTCCCAGCCCTTTTCCGATATCCGGAAGCCTCTTGGCTCCGAAAATGAGAAGGACAATAATCGCGATAATGATCAGTTCTGTAGGACCGAGTCCAAACATGGGTGCTCCTTTGCGTGCGACCGGAAAATCCGGGGAAGTGGTCAAAGTGACTAAAGTGAGCTAACGTGCGCAAGGTGATTCAAAGTGACTAATTATCCTTAGCGCAACCGGTTATATGAATCCCTCAATCCCTCAATCCCTCAATCCCTGAAGTCCTGAATCCCCAAAATTCCTTCAACCTATGAACTGGACAGGATCTTCGTCCGCGTCTCTCGATTCAATGGTCCCGACGCAGTAGGCGGCCTCTCCCATGGCCTTCAGCCTTACAACGACCTCATCGGTTTCCTCCTCGCTCACCACGATGAGCATCCCGAGACCGTTATTGAAGGTCAGCATCATGTCTTCGTCCGATATCCGGCCTGCCCTCTGGATGTACTGGAATATCGGGTGCGGAGTCCAGGCGGATCGGTCAATAACCGCCTTGCACCGGGAGGGGAGAATACGCGGCGGGTTGTCGATCAGGCCGCCCCCTGTAATATGAGAGATGCCGTAGATCCGGAAGTCTCTTCTGATGTTGCTGATGGTCCTCGCGTAGATGCGGGTCGGTTCCAAAAGTTCTTCCCCGAGGGTCCTGCCGAAGTCCTCCACGTGGTCATGCACCGACATCTTCAGACTGTCAAAGAAAATTTTGCGCACCAGTGAATATCCGTTGCTGTGAAGCCCGCTGGAACCGATGCCGACAATTTTGTGCCCCACGGCAATTTCTGCGCCGTCCAGAAGCTCCTCGTTGTCCGCGAGGCCGACCACGAATCCCGCCAGGTCATATTCATCTTCTGCGTAGAAGCCGGGCATTTCAGCGGTTTCCCCTCCGATGAGCGAGCATTTGGCCTTCACGCATCCGGCGGCAATCCCCCTGACGATGTCGACGGCACGTTCGGTTTTCAGCTTTCCCATAGATATGTAGTCAAGGAAAAAAAGGGGTGTGGCCCCTTGAACCACGATATCGTTCACGCACATGGCCACAAGGTCTATCCCGACGGTATCGTGCTTATCGAGCATGAATGCGATCTTCAGCTTGGTCCCGACCCCGTCGGTGGAACTCACCAGGACAGGTTTCTTCAGGTTCTCAACGTTGAGGGAGTAAACGCCTGCAAAGCCGCCGATGTCCGTCATAACGCCCGATGTGTGGGTCTTTTTGACGATCGGTCTAATCATATCCACAAACCGGTTGCCGGCCTCTATGTCAACACCCGCCTCGGCGTACGCGTTCTTTCCTTGGTCCGTTCCCATGGGTCCTATCCTTATTCCGGATCATCAAAGGATCATCTTGGAGATGATTTCCTTCATGATCTCCTGGGTGCCCCCTCCGATGGAGAGGATGCGATTGTCTCTGTAGAGCCTTTCCACCAGGTATTCCCGCATGTAGCCAAACCCCCCGTGGATCTGGACCGCATCATAGGTGACCCGATCGCTGACCATGCAGGCGAAATTCTTAGCCATTGAGATCTCTTTAACCTGGTCCACACCGACGCCTATCCGGGCCGCGACCCGGTAGGTGAATTCTTGACTGGCCTCCACCAGGGTTGCCATGTCGGCCAGTTTGTGACGCGTTACCTGAAAACCGGTCAGGGGGCGGCTAAATGCCTTTCTTTCTCTCGCGTATTTCAGAGATTCCTCCAGGGCCATTTGGGCGGTCATGTTGGCCATGACAGAGAGCTGTAACCGTTCGTTCTGGAAGTTTTCCATGATGCCGTAGAATCCCTGCCCCTCGTTGCCCAGGAGGTTTTCGGTTGGCACCCGGCAATCGTCAAAAAAAATCTGGGCCGTATCCGATGCCCACCATCCCATCTTTTTCAGCCCTTTGGAGACCGCGTACCCGGGTGTGCCGGATTCTATGACGAGAAGGCTGATCCCGCCATATCCCTCGCCGCCGGTTCGGACCGCGCAGGTCAGCTGGTTCGCCCTGACGCCGCTGGTGATGAACATCTTGCTCCCGTTCACCACATAATGATCATCCTTCCGCACCGCCCTGGTTCTGATATTGGCCACATCTGAACCGCAATCCGGTTCCGTGATGCCAAGGGCCGAAATCTTTTCACCCCGCAGGACCGGGGGGACAAAACGCGATTTCTGGGACTCGGTGCCCAGGGAAATGACAGGGGGTATCCCGATATCAAGCGACCCAAGACCAGCAGCCACGCCCCCGGAGCCGCATCGCATCAGCTCTTCGGTGGCGGCGATTTTGACAAAGATGTCGCCGTCAGAACCGCCATAGGCCTCGGGGTAGCCGATGCCGAGGATACCTGCAGCCCCTGCCTTGGCGTAGAGGTCCCTGGGAAATTCCCCCTGCTCCTCCCATGTATCCACAAAGGGTCGGATTTCTCGTTCAACGAATCTGCGAACGGTCTCCCGGACCATATGGTGGGTTTCGCCGAAGTATTTCTGAAGTCCTTGCATGCTGCGGTGCTCGTTGCTGGTTTGCCTCATTCCCACGCCCTGCGTGGGAATCCACCTGCGGGACGCTCCGCGTCCTCTTCCACTTCGATACCATTTCTGACAGGCCTTCCTGCCGATCAAATGAAACAATCCGCTGCGGCTTCCAACGGGTCGGCGCTCGCAGGGTCGCAGAAGCACCCAGGGAACGCATCCCTTAAGTAATGCCTCTGTGAGCCCTGTGAGGATAAACGGCCATCTACAGCGGAAACAACTGCTCGATCCTCTGGGCCAGCATGATATTCCCACTGGCCTTGAGCTGACCGGTCATAAAGGCCTGCATTCCGTTGGTCTGCTTGTTGACGATCCCGAGCCATGTGTCCCCGGACATGGTGAGCGTTACGGACGGTGATGCATGGACGCCTTCGTTGACCTGGCAGGCGCCGTCTTTGACCACCACATTCCAACTTCCGCCGTTGTCCCCGGTGATCTCGTACTGGAAGACCTCATTGAGACCCTGGGCCGCGTTCGCATTAAAGACCTCGGGCATTTTGTCAAATACCTCTTTTACACTCGTTAACGCCATCTTTGTACCCTCCTTTTCTGTTTGGTTATCTGCGTCCATGGTATCTCCTTCATCCCTTAACGGCTGAAGGGCTTCCGGGGGCGGTATGACGATTGCCTCCCCTTCGGCAATGGATGTCCCCTGCTGATTCGTCCAGGAAAGCGCCATCCGGACCCATTGTTTTTTCTCGATCTTCTCCACAACCCGCGCGGCAGCCGTGATGGTGTCGCCGAAAAAGACCGGGGCCTTGAACCGGCATGAGATTTCCACTGCGATGGTCCCCAGCCCCGGCAGTTTCATCCCTAATACCGGGGCAATCAGACTCTGGGCAAGCCCGCCGTGGGCAATCCTCGTCTTGAAAGGAGTCTTTTTCGCAAATGCTTCGTTGACATGCATCGGGTTGAAGTCGCCGCTGATGCCGGCGAAAAGGTAGACATCCGTTTCCGTGATGGTCTTGGTGAAACTGGCCTCCTCGCCAATTCGGAGCTGATGATAGCCTTTTCCCAGCGTGAAGTCCATTGTCTCACCTCTTCGAGGCTATGCGCCGGTAAATGTCGGCGGCCTCTTCTGGAGAAATGCGGTCATCCCCTCCGAGGCGTCCCGGGTGGAGATGACCCTGCCCAGGGCCTCGCACAGATAGTCCACCGCCGCCTCGAAGGGCATGTCACTCATGACACTGAAGGCCTCCTTGCCGATCCGCGTGCCGATGGGGCTCCTAGATGCGAGGATCTTCAGCGTGTCTTCAACCTCCATGTCCAATCGGTCCGGCTCGACGGCCCGTGTAATCATGCCCATGCCTTCCGCCTCAGGGGCCGGAATTTTCCGACCGGTCAGGACCATGTCCATGGCCTTTTTTCTGGGGAGGTTTCGATAGAGAAGTGCCCCCACCATCATGGGAAAGATCCCCACATTCACCTCCGGGGTACGAAAATAGGCATCGTTTCTGGCGATGACGATATCGCAGGACAGCATGAGTCCCATGCCGCCGGCAAGGCAGGGTCCGTTGACTCGGGCGACAAGGGGTTTGCCGCATTTGGCCATTTCCTTCAGCAGACGTGCATAGTTCCTGGGCCCCGACATCCGGTCCTCTGCCTGTCCCGCCAGGGTGACTCCCAGATCGGCCCCGGAGCAGAAGGCCTTCTCCCCTGCGCCCGTGAGACAGACAGCGGCGATTTCCCTGTCCTGGTCCACATCGGCCAGCCGGTCCAGGAAAGACAGGATCATACCCTGGCTGATGGCGTTTCTCCGGTCCTCCCGGTTGATGGTCAGAAAGGCCACGCGGTCCCTTACCTCATATAATAGATCCTCGCTCATTCGTCGGTTCCTTTCGGCCAGGGGTAGGGGCCGCGAATCCTTTAATATCCCAGGACCGCGTCACCGATCTTCATGCGGGATATCTCCGTAGATGTCCCCGCTATCTGAAGGTACTTGGCATCTCGATACCCTGCTTCCGCAGGGTTGCCGCGAATATAGCCCGTTCCGCCCAAGATCTGCAATGCCTCGCTGGCAATTTTTTCGGCAGATTCGGCGCAGAATACCTTGGCACAATGGGTCAGCGCGTCCGCCTCCCTGTCTCGCGACTCGGACATCCAGGCAGCCCGATAGGCCAGAAGCTGGGCGGTCTGCAACAGGGTCAGCATCTCGGCCAGCTTAAAACCGATCTCCTGATAAGAGATGATCGGCCTTCCGCCGCTTCGATGGGTCTTGGCATATGCCAGCGCGCCATCGAAGGCGCGTCGCATCAGACCCAGACTTGCGGCCGTGAGGGTCTGATCCTCCCATGACCGAACCGATTTCAGGACGTCGTCTCCGTTTACAGGGTCAATCACATGGGATGACTGAACCGGGCAGCCTTCAAGGCGTATGGAGGATATGGCGGCTCCTTCATACCCGAGGGTAGCCAGCCTGTCGCCTATGAGAAGGCCTTTGCTCGTCCTTTCCATGAGGAAAAAGGCCGTCTCGGTTTCGCCGTCGATCTTTCCAGCCACTGCGATCCAGTCCGAAATGGGTGCGTTGACCACATGATTCTTGGAACCCGTGACACGAAGTCCCTCAGCGGACGAGCCGCCTGTGGTCTCCAGCGGGGCGTTTTCAATGTTCATGCCCTGTTCGGAGAGGGCCATTGCGCCGATGATTCGACCGCTCGTGAGACCGGGAAGAAGGGTATCTTTCTGCTCGGATGTGCCGTAGACGGCAATGAGGCGTCCGAAAATCCGGGCGCTTGTCTCCACGGAGAGGAAGAGGGAAGGGGCCAAAGCGGCGAGCTGTTCCTGGATGACAACAAGGGAAACGCTGTTGCGGCCGTTCATAACGCCGGGGGTCAGATAGCCTGCCTCTCCCAGGGATGTCGACCAGCGGAGGGTCGCCGTCCGGACCGCTTCCGTCCGGCCGCCTTCCACCTGGATCAGATCGGTCCCAGCGTCGACGGCAAATAACCTTCTGATCCGCTCGCAGAGCTTTTTTTCCACTTCCCCGATGTCAAAATTCATTCGAAGATGTCCCCGTCGTTCTCTTTAAGCCTTATTCCATATACCCCTGTGACAAAAAACAAGAGAGTTATGCGGATACTAAGCGGCTTTCCCGTTTATGAACGGGACCCCTCATCGGGTTGCGGGCATGGCCCGCGTTAGATGAGTTTCGATATGATCTTTTTCTGAATCTCGGAGGTCCCGCCTCCGATGGGGGCGAGCCTGCTGTCCCTGAAACACCGCTCCACCTCGTATTCATGACAGTATCCGTATCCCCCGAAAACGGCCATGGCGTCGTTTGCTGGTCTTAGGCCCCAGTCTCCCACAAACAGCTTGGCGACGGCCGCCTCCAAGTGATTGAGGGGCCTCCCCTGGTCTTTACACCATGCGATGCGATAGCATAAGGTCCTGGCCGCCTCGACAAAGATCTTGATGTCGGCCAGTTTGTGTTTGATGGCCTGAAACTGGGCGATCGGTCGGCCGAACTGATATCGTTCCTTGGCATAGCGGGCACACTTTTCGAGGACGTAGGTCATACCGCCGACGAAAGGGGCCAATAGGGCGCTCCGGTCCCATTCCACGGTCTGCATGGCCATGAGAAACCCCCCTCCCTCCTGACCGATGAGATGTGTCTCCGGGACGCTGCAGTCTTCAAAGATCAGCTCCGAGGTATGGGAGGTCCGCACCCCCATTTTGATGAGATTGTTGCCCGCAGAAAACCCCGGAGTTCCCTTTTCCACGATGAAAGCGGAGATCCCCGCGTGTTTGAGATCCTTGCCCGTCTTGGCATAAACCACTGCCACATCGGCGACCGGCCCGTTGGTGATAAACATCTTGTTGCCGTTTAAGACGTACCGGTCCCCCTTTTTTTCGGCCCGCGTCGTCATAGAGGCCACGTCGGACCCTGCCCCGGGTTCTGTAAGCCCCATACACCCGATCCACTCGCCTGATGCCAGTTTAGGGATATATGCCGCTCGCTGAGCATCGGTGCCGTGCGCAAAAATCGTATCCGCGCAAAGGAAGGTGTGGGCGCCATAGGCCAGGGTCAGGCCGCCATCCACTCCGGCCTCGCCCAGGGCCTCTCCTGCAAGCACGGTCGTCACCACATCGGCGTCACTCCCGCCGAATGCCTCTGGAAAATGAAGGCCCAGAATCCCGAAGTCGCCCAGCCTGCGAAAGGCATGCGCATCGAACTCCCCTTTGAGGTCATGCTCCTGGACCCTCGGAACGATCTCTTTCCTGGCGAAACGGATGACCTGTTCCTTGAACATCAATTGTTCGTCGGTGAAATGAAAATCCATTGATGGAAGTGTCCAAAGTTAAGATGAGATCCCACACAACGTCCCTCATTCAAGTCCGGTAGTTAAGCAGCCATTGAATCGCTTGTCAATCAATATTTTCTCCGCTTTCATGGATTCGGTTTGCGATTCCAGGGCGCCGATGCAAGATCCTTCATTGATGAAAGCGATGGAAAACATGGCCTTTTTTATGATGTTTGATTATTTTGTGATTTTTCTTGCATAACGGGATGAGGTGTGGTATGCACCCGTGATCGCGTGGTCAACTCAGGTGGCATCATGAAGCATAAAAGACATCAAATTACGGCCTTTTTAGGGCCCGACACCGAGTTCGAGGGGAGTCTTTTTTTCAAAGGGATCGTTCGAATCGACGGGCGCTTCAAAGGCGATGTGAAGGCCGAAGGGACCCTGATCATAGGAGAGACGGCTGTAGTGGAGAGTGATGTCCATGCCGCAACCGTCATTGTCAGCGGCGAGGTTCGCGGACATATTACAGCCGGCGAGAAGATCGAGGTCCTTGCTCCGGCCAGGATTTTTGGAGACATTGAGGCACCGTCCGTCATCATTAACGCCGGGGTGGTGTTCGAGGGAAACTGCCGAACCGAGATTAAGGATGAAGCGCTTAAAAATAAGGTGGCATTTCTCAAAAGGGCACCGGAACCAAAAAATGGGAATTGACCCATAAAAATGTTTTGACAAGCTGTTTTTTTTTTTGTAAAAGGCCTTACTCCTTCACAAAACGAGTGCGTTTCGATCAAATCAAAAAGCAACGAAAGGATGTATCTGATATGCTGAACATTGACGGTACCCTGATCTTCCAAATCGCCAACTTCCTCGTTCTCCTTTTCATACTCAATCTAATCCTCTTCAAGCCCATCCGAAAGATTCTCTCCCAGCGGGAGGAAGAGATGAACTCCCGGCTGAAAACCATTGACGACTATCAAGGTCGCGCCGAACAGAGCGAAAAGGATATCGAAGAAGGAAAGGTTCAGGCCAGGAAAGAGGGCTATACGGCAAAGGAGACGCTGAAGACCCAGGGCTTGGAAGAGGAAAAGGGGATATTGCAGGAAGCCGGTGCAGCGGTGGAGCAGAAACTCGATGCTGCAAAGAAGGAAATCGAGGCAAAGGTGGCTGCTGCGAAAGAGGCGCTTGAAGGTCAGCTTGCCGGTTTTTCAGAGGAATTGGCCCAGAAAATATTGGGAAGGAGCATTCAATGATCGGGTTTGAAACTGGAAAGGGAAGATCCTGGTTTGTCGCTGCCTGCACCGTGATGATATCATTGGCCTTCTGCGGTCTGGCGTTTGCCAGCGGCGGAGAGGGCGGAGGACACGGTGGAGGCGATGTGGCCAATCTGATGTATCGAATCTTGAATTTTGGTCTGATGGTGATCATTCTGGTGGTGGTGGTCAGAAAAACCACCATAAAAGACTTTTTTGCGAACCGCAAGGAAGAGATCCGTCAGAAGTTGGAGTCTCTCAAGAGAGATAAGGAGGCCGCCGAGAGCCGATGCAGTGAGTTGGAAAAGAGGCTCCGGGAATTTGAGATTCAGAGGAAGGAGATTATCGACCAGTTCAGGGCCGATGGGGCTGCCGAAAAGGAAAAGATCATCAAAGAGGCCAGGGAACGATCTGCTCAGATTCTGGCCCAGGCCAACCTGACCATCGAGCGTGAGATTCAGGCCGCCAGGGACAGTCTGTTGCACAAGATGGTTGAGGTGGCTGCGGCAAGGGCTGAAGATATCATTGCAAAACAGATCAACGACCGCGATCAGGATCATCTGGTCAGCGAATTCATAGAAAGGGTGGAGAGGCTACATTGATCGGCTCAAGGATTTCCAAAAGATATGCTAAGGCGCTGCTCAGCTTGGGGCAGGAAGATGGCAATTACCTCGCGTATGGAAAAGATCTTAATGAATTCGGCAGCTTCTGCTCTGCGAATAGGGAATTTATCAAGGTGGTTGCCAACCAGATCTTTTCCGTGGAGGAGCGGAAGCGGGTGCTTGATGCCGTGCTGGCCAAAAGCGCCTTTGCGGATCTGATCAAGAATTTCCTGAGGCTCCTATTGGATAAAAACCGGATAGGGGGCATTCAGGGGATTACAGAGTATTACTCCAGACTCACCGATGAGATCTCAAATATCACCCGCGCAGATATTATTACGGCCAAGCCTCTCAAAAAGGATGCGCGGGATAAGCTGGTGGCGGCCCTTGAGGGGCTGACCGCAAAAGAGGTTAAGCTCGAGGTAAATGAAGACGCGTCCCTCATCGGGGGGCTTGTCGTTAGAATCGGGGATTTGGTATTGGATGGCAGTGTGAAGGCCCAACTGGAAGGGCTAAAAGAATCATTAAAAAGGGGTGAATACAACTAATGGAGATCAGAGCAGAAGAAATAAGTCAGGTAATCCGTGACCAGATTAAAGACTACGAAAAAAAGGTCGAGGTAAGTGAGACCGGTACCGTTCTGTCTGTGGGCGACGGTATTGCTCGGGTCTATGGGATCGAAAAGGCCATGGCCATGGAAATGGTTGAATTTCCGGGAGGCATCTTTGGTCTCTGTCTGAATCTGGAAGAGGATAACGTGGGTGTAGCCATCATGGGGGACGACTCCAAGATCAAGGAAGGCGACACCGTCAAGCGGACGGGCAGGATTGCTGAGATCCCGGTCGGCGAAGCGGTTCTCGGCAGGGTTATCGACGCCGTCGGTCAGCCACTCGACGGAAAGGGCCCCATCGAGGCAACGGAATTCCGTCGTGTTGAGATGGTGGCGCCTGGCGTCATTGCGCGACAGCCGGTGAAGGAACCCATGTACACGGGCATCAAGGCCATTGATGCCATGACGCCGGTGGGCAGGGGACAGCGCGAGCTGATCATCGGCGACCGGCAGATCGGCAAGACGGCTATTTGTGTAGATGCCATTATCAATCAGAAAAATACGGACATCTATTGTATCTATGTCGCCACGGGTCAGAAGAAATCGACCGTTGCCCAGGTCGTGAATATCTTAGAGCGCCATGGGGCCATGGAGTATACCACGGTCGTCGCTGCCTGCGCCAGCGACCCGGCGACCCAGCAATTTATCTCCCCCTATGCCGGGTGCGCGATCGGCGAATACTACCGCGACCAGGGAAAACACGCCCTGATTCTGTATGACGATCTCTCCAAACAGGCCACGGCCTACAGGCAGGTGTCCCTCCTCCTGAGACGACCTCCTGGCCGGGAGGCATTCCCCGGAGACATTTTCTATAACCATTCCCGTTTGCTGGAAAGGGCTGCCAAGCTGAATGATAAATTGGGGGGCGGCTCCCTGACGGCCCTGCCGATCATCGAGACCCAGGCCGGCGATGTTTCCGCATATATTCCCACCAACGTGATCTCCATTACCGACGGCCAGGTCTACTTGGAGCCGAACCTCTTTTTCTCGGGTGTCCGTCCGGCGATCAATGTGGGGCTTTCCGTATCCCGTGTGGGCGGCGCGGCCCAGACAAAGGCCATGAAAAAAGTGGCCGGAACCCTTCGTCTGGATATGGCCCAGTTCAGGGAACTGGAGGCATTTGCCCAGTTCGGGAGCGACCTGGACAAGGCGACGCTGAAGCAGTTGAACCGGGGTCGGCGGCTTGTGGAAGTCTTGAAACAGCCCCAGTACCGGCCCATGACCGCAGAAAATGAGGTCGCTATCCTCTTTGCCGCAGCGAACGGCTACCTGGATAAATGGCCGGAGGCCTCCGTTGCCGACTATGAAAAGCAGATGCTGGAGTTTATGGCCGGCAAGTACTCTGAAGTCCTGAAAGACATCAAGGATACCGGGAACATCTCAGAGGAGACGGATGGAAAACTGAAGAAGGCCCTTGATGAATTCGGGGAGATGTTCCAGCCGGCTGCTTAACAAATGAATTCGCCTGGTTTGCTGAATGGGTCGGGCGGGCCGGCCAAGAATGGCAATAAATCCGCTAATTCAGCGAACATAGCGAACATACTGAAGACTATCAAAAAGAGAGAAAGGCTACATGGCAACCTTAAGAGATATCCTGCGGAAGATTGGCGCTGTCAAGAAGACAAGGCAGATTACCAGGGCCATGAATATGGTGGCCGCGTCCAAGCTACGCGGCGCCCAGACGAGGATGGAGGGTTTTGAACCCTATGCCAGGAAGTTTTCGGAGGTGCTCGGCAATCTGGCCACGCGCATTGAACCCGATGTCCATCCCCTCCTCATCAAGCGAGATGCTGTCAGCCGGGTCGAGCTCTTACATTTCACCGGAGATAGGGGTCTGTGCGGCAGCTTCAACATGAACCTCATCACCACGGCCGAGAAATGGGCAAAAGAGGCACAGAGGAAGGGGATTACGTGCAGCTTAACCACCGTAGGGAAAAAGGGGAGAGACTATTTCCGCAAACGCGATTATAAACTTGTGGCCAGCCATCTTAATCTATATGGTAACGTGGATATATCGTTCGTCAATCAGATGACCGCCGGCTTTATAAATCGCTACCTGTCGGGGGCGGTGGATGAAGTCTATATGATGTACAGCCATTTTGTCGGCATGGCCAAGCAGTTGCCCACCCTGGTCAAACTGATTCCGATTGAACCCCCCAAGGCGGAAGAGGGGGAAAAGACGGCGGGCGGCGCCACGGAGTATCTCTGCGAGCCTGATCCCGAGGGCCTTCTGGTAGAACTGCTGCCCAAACACATCAGTGTCCAGATCTACAATGGATTCCTGCAAAACGAGACGAGTGAACATGCAGCGCGGATGGCCGCCATGGACAACGCGTCCAAGAACTGCAATGATATTATAGAGAGTCTTACCTTGGTATACAATAAGGCACGACAGGCGGCTATTACGGCTGAACTGATGGATATCGTGGGCGGTGCCGAGGCCTTGAAAGGATAATGGTTTCTAACATATAAGGAGGTCTTAATTTAACCATGAATGAGGGCAAATTAATACAAGTCATTGGTGCGGTTGTTGATGTGGAGTTTGCAGACGGGGAACTCCCGAATATCCTCACGGCGCTCCTTCTCACCAATCCCGCCATTGACGACACAGAGGACAACCTCGTTGTAGAGGTGGCGCAGCATCTGGGCGATAATGTGGTACGGTGCATTGCCATGGATGTGACCGACGGTCTGGTAAGGGGCATGAAGGTCAAGAATACGGGGAAGCCGATTCAGATGCCTGTTGGAGAACCTGGCCTGGGTCGTGTCCTCAATGTGGTGGGTAAACCCGTTGATGGGCTGGGCCCTGTGAATGCCACGGAATTCTATTCGATTCACCGGCACGCCCCAGCATTTGAGGACCAGGACACGAGCGTCAATGTTCTGGAGACAGGGGTAAAGGTGATTGATCTCCTGGTTCCTTTTCCCCGTGGCGGGAAAATGGGGATGTTCGGCGGTGCAGGCGTGGGCAAGACCGTCGTCATGATGGAGATGATCCACAATATCGCCATGCAGCACGGGGGTATCAGCGTATTTGCCGGGGTTGGTGAGAGGACCCGGGAAGGAAACGACCTCTACCTCGAGATGAAGGAATCGGGGGTACTCCCAAAGGCTGCCTTGATTTACGGACAGATGACAGAACCGCCCGGTGCGCGCGCGAGGGTGGCCCTCTCTGCTCTCACCGCGGCCGAGTATTACAGGGATGAGAAGGGTCAGGACGTTCTCCTATTTATCGACAATATCTTCCGTTTTACCCAGGCCGGATCAGAGGTTTCAGCCCTCCTGGGACGGATCCCGTCCGCAGTCGGGTATCAGCCGACCCTGGGAACCGACCTGGGTGAACTCCAGGAGCGGATTACCTCTACCACCAAGGGTTCCATTACATCGGTACAATGCGTATACGTTCCGGCCGATGACCTGACCGACCCTGCTCCCGCCACCACCTTTGCCCATCTGGATGGTACGGTGGTGCTTTCGAGACAGATCACCGAACTCGGCATTTATCCCGCGGTGGATCCTTTGGATTCCACATCTCGAATCCTTGACCCGAATGTGTTGGGCGAGGAGCACTATTACACCTCGCGACAGGTCCAGCAGATACTCCAGAAATACAAGGATCTTCAGGACATTATCGCTATCTTGGGGATGGACGAGCTCTCGGATGAAGACAAGCTGACGGTGGGCAGAGCCCGTCGAATCCAGCGTTTTCTGTCTCAGCCGTTCCATGTGGCCGAGACCTTTACGGGTACTGCCGGGAAATATGTTCCCGTCAAGGAGACCGTTCAGGGGTTTAAGGAGATTATCGAAGGGAAGCATGATGACCTGCCGGAGGCGGCCTTTTACATGGTAGGCAATATCGAAGAGGCCCGGGAAAAGGCTGAACGAATGGCTGCAGCGAGCAAATAGAGGAACAGTTCATGGGAAAACTACAATTGGAAGTTGTAACCCCTGAAAAGGTTTTGGTGAGCCAGGAGGTGGAAATGGTGGTCGCTCCGGGCTCCCTGGGGGAGTTTGGAATTCTTGAGGGCCATGTGCCGTTTCTTTCGGGGATTGTACCGGGCGAGCTGCGGTATTCATCGGGGAGCCGGACAGAGCGGTTTGTTGTTACCTCAGGCTTTGCCGAGGTCTCCGACAATCGGGTTTCCATTCTTGTGGATGCAGCCGAAAGGGCCGCTGAGATTGATGTGGAGCGTGCGCGCAGGGCAATGGAACGGGCCAAAGAAAGGCTGGCCAAGGAGAGGAGCGTCGGGGATATTGATTTTCTCAGGGCTGAGGCGGCCCTGAAAAGGGCTATTGTACGGATGCGGGTTGCGGAAAAGCAAATGTAGCCGCAAAGGACGGTATGGGAGATGCAGAACGAGGCAAGCGCCATGGCGCTTGCCTTTTTTTTATTTATTGACCTTTTCGTATTTGATCGATAATATGCATTTGAATGTATCTGATGCCCATGGTTGGAGGTAATGCATGGCATCGACCCATGGGATGTGTGACCTTCGGCCTTGCGATAATGATGCCGTCGGCCGGAGATGGAAGCTTAGCTGATACGCCGTGTTGATAAAATGAATGGTTTTTTCATCAGTTCTTAAAGATTGAGAGGATTTGAATACCATGACAACGGGAGAAGAGACCAGCCAGTACAGGGTCTGGAATGCTTTGAATTCGGAAGAAGAAATCGATCAATTTCAATTGCTCGAACAAAAAATAGATAAACTTATAACGACGATAAAGAGTCTGAAAACCGAAAGAGAATCGCTTAATGAAAAGCTTCAGATTCAGGAAGAAAAGTTGACGGATCTGACCCGGGAGGTGGAAGGCCTAAAATCGGGCCGAGACAAGGCCAGGCAGAGGATTGTCTCCCTCTTGGAGAAGATTGAGCAGATCGAAGGTTAGGATCAGAGGTTGCTTTAACGTGGATCTTAAGGCGATTTTTACGGGATCTTGTGTGTGGGCGAGCTTGCAGAAAAGAGTGCTGTGAGGCACGTGGGAAGACCCATTTTTGAGGACCTCATCGTATAGCCAGTATGGATCTGTCGGGGATATGAAGAAGCCTATCAGAATCAGAATCCTTGATCACGAATATCTATTAAGGAGCGATGAGGATGAAGCGCGAGTCAGAGAGATCGCTGAATTCGTCAATATGAAGCTGGGGGAGGTTAGACACAGCGGAGCTAATCTTTCAGAAGGGAAAGCGGCCATATTAGCTGCCTTTTATGTGGCCAGTGATTATTTCCAAGCCTTGAGAGAACGCGATGAACTGGCAAGGTATGTTGATGACCGTGTTCGTTCAATCAATGAACAAATCGATGCGCTGTCTTAATAAGCGATGTTTTTTTAACAAATACCGCAAAAGGGACTGTAAAGGACCATATTTCTCCGGATTCAGCATGCTTCATCTTGAGGCATGGGCTATTCCGGGGGTGTGTCATATAGGAAAGTCGAGGGTGAGGGGGTTTCCGGGATAGCTGCACTGGGTGCGAGCGGTATAGTCGCTCAATCCAGTAGAGATAGATATAGATCTTGTATTAAGGTTGCCATGGGTTTTGAAAGACGAATGAAGAACCAGTGAAGTTGGTCATGGTTGCCAGGGCGTTGCTGTGCGCCTTTTATCCTTCTCTGTCGTCTGGTTAATCTGTTTTGATGTCCGGACGGTTTTCCCTTCTCTCCTATTCCGACCCCTGCTGCGGTCAAAATTTTCCGTATCCATCCGATACCTGAGATCTGAGGGACAAATCAAAACTCACAAGCAGTTTTGAGTGGGTTTAATAAGGATCAGGAGTCTTACGTCAAAATGATCATAAGCGTTGTTTATATAATGATGTTAATCGGGGGGGGCCTTATCTTAGGGGCTGTTGTCGGCTTCCTAGTCCGCAAGAAGCTTGTGGAAAACAGGATCGAGGCCATTGAGGAATACTCCAAGCGAATATTGGCTGAGGCACAGAAAGAGGCCAAAACGATAAAAAGGGAGACTGCCCTTCAGGCCAAAGACGCTGTGTATCAGATGAAGCTTGAGTTTGAGAAGGAGACCCGGGAGAAGAAAGAAAACCTGCTGGTCCAGGAAAAACGCCTGCTTCACAAGACAGAACAATTTGATAAAAAAGTCGAGCAATTAGAGAAGAGGGAAGAAAAGATATCCGAAAGAGAACAGGAGATCGACAGGACCCGGAAGGAGATACGAAAGAAGGAGGATGAGTATAACCGCCTGGTTTCAGAACAGCGAAAACAATTAGAGAAACTCGCCGGGATTTCCATGGAAGAGGCCAAGCAGATCCTCATTAATTCTATGGAGATGGAGGCCAAGCATGATGCGGCAAAGATCGTCCGAAGGATTGAGAATGAGGCGAAGGCCGAGGCAGACCGTAAGTCCCAGGAGATCATCGCCCTGGCAGTTAAGAGATACGCGGGGGACTATGCGGCTGAAAAAATCGTTTCCGTCGTGAGTCTGCCAAACGATGAGATGAAGGGGAGGATTATCGGGCGGGAGGGGAGAAATATTCGCGCTATTGAGGCAGCCACGGGGATTGACCTGATTATCGACGATACCCCAGAGGCGGTCATCTTGTCCGGTTTCAACCCGGTGAGAAGACAGGTCGCCAAGGTTTCCCTGGAGCGGCTCATTGAAGACGGCAGGATTCACCCCGCCAGGATAGAGGAGATTGTCGCCAAGGTGGACAAGGAGATTGAAGCGAGCATCAAGGAGGCGGGCGAGCAGGCCACCTTTGATGTGGGAGTTCACGGCATCAATCCGGAACTTGTCAAACTGATTGGACGACTCAAATATCGTTCCAGCTATGCGCAGAACGTGCTGCAACATTCAATGGAAGTGAGCTTTCTGTGCGGTGTCATGGCGGCCGAGCTGGGCGTGAACGTTAAACAGGCTAAGCGGGCCGGGCTGCTCCACGACATCGGGAAGGCTGTGGATCACGAGGTAGAGGGCCCCCATGCGCTTATCGGGGCCGATCTGGCCAGGAGGCATGGGGAATCGGCCCAGGTGATTCACGCCATCGCCGCACATCATGAAGATGTACAGCCCGAATCGGTCCTGGCCGTTTTGGTCCAGGCCGCAGACACCCTCTCCGGGGCGAGGCCGGGCGCCCGCCAGGAGATGCTGGAGTCCTATGTGAAGCGGCTGGAAAAACTCGAGGAGATTGCCACCTCTTTTCATGGGGTGAGCAAGTCTTTTGCCATTCAGGCGGGCCGGGAAATCCGGATTATGGTGGAAGGCAAGATCGTCGATGACGACCAGGCCCATCTCCTCTGTAATGAGATTGCAAAGAAGATCGAAAAGGAATTGACCTACCCCGGACAGATCAAGGTAACCGTGATCCGCGAAACCCGGGCGGTAGGGTATGCCAAATAATGGACGAATGCGGACCCTACACGCAACCCAGGCGAGTGCCTAACGTGAGCTATCGTGCCTAACGTGCCTAAAATTGAGGAATTCTGTTAATTCCATATAACCGTACTGCGTTAGGGTGTGACGTGTGGAGTCAGGATCGAAGTTTTCCTGTTTGGTTCACACCACCGGTTTCAAGTATCCATTACAACAACCCTTCCTTCCCTTCTGTTTTTCATTCTTCTACCATGAATTGAAATGTCGCGTCCGTATGTTGATCCGCTCTTGAGTGGTGGGTCCTTTCCAGGAACGTCACACGGTCTTGGCGGTCGATAAGAAGGATTGTCGAAGATCGGGTTCCGTAGCCGGGGCTGGCGATGAAGATGGGTGAGAGGATCCGTTCCAGTTTGATTCCGACCCCCGTATCCGGCAGGGTATCATCTCCTGGGATGGATCGGTCAAGGAGCATGCCAAAAAGGGGTTCTGGTGAAAGGAAGGGGTCATTTGAAAGGATGTCTTTGAGGGCGGCCTTTGCTCGGGATATCTTGGGCCAGGGGGTATTCAGGAGGTGGTTGCTGAGGCCATGGATCCCCGGCAGGATGCGCCGGATGCCGTGACCCCGATTTGAATACCAGCAGAGCCGATCTCTGACGCCCACCACAAGGTTGAACCCGTTATAATCTCCTGCGCTCACAATCAGTCTGTTGAGATATGCCTCGGGTTCTTCGTCCCCTGTCAGGAAATCACTGACCAACCTGCCCCTAGAAGGGGCTGCGGACTTGAGAGCGGCCGGATCGCGGTAATTGGTGATAGCCCCGATTCGGCCCTTTCGGGTGATCCCGAACCATGTTCCTCCGGCACGCAGATCTCTCCCCGCAAGGATGTCGGGGTGTTCATCCCAAAACATGGCCGGAGCGGTAGGTCGCTCATAAAACTCATCCCGGTTTGCGGCAATGATCAGCTTATAAGCAGGATGCACTTCGAGGGCCAGAAGGAGGAGGCACATCTTGTCTCTATGGATCCGTATCGATCGTTACGAGGTCAGACAGGTTGATCTCCAGCATCTTGGTGCTGGAAAGGATCCGGTCCGTGTTTCTGGCGACGGCCGGGAAGTCATCCGCCATTTGTTGCAGTTCCGTCGCGATCCGCTTTAGGGCCAGGATTCTGTCGTTCATTGCTTCCATATCGATTCGTACAGTCATTTTTTTCCTCTTCAAAAATCACTCTCGCCTGGCAGGTTCAGACCCGTTTTCCGGAAACCGTGATGCCGAGACTATTTCATCAGACCCGGCAGGAAAAGTGCGATCTGGGGAAATACCAGGATCATCAGATTGCAGATGATCAAAGCGAGCAGCATGGGGAGAACCCCCCTGAAAATGGTTTCCAAAGGCACATCTTTTGCCACCCCGTACACGACATACACATTGACGCCTACGGGCGGTGTAATCACCCCCATTTCGGTGATGAGGACAATCACGACCCCGAACCAGATGGGATCAAAGCCCAAGGCCTGGGCTACGGGAAAAAAGATGGGGACTGTCAGCATGACCATGGCCAGGGCATCCATAAAACACCCGCCGCACAGATATAGGAGGATGATCACCAGCATGATTGCAAAACGGGGGAGAGGCAGGGCCGCCACCCACGCGGCCAGGTCAAAGGGGACTCTGGTGATGGCCATGAAATGCCCGAAGACAACTGCGCCGGTCACGATAATCATGACCATGCAACTGATTCGGGTTGTATCGGCAAGGGACTGGATGAAGCCGTTCCAACTGAGTTGCCTCCGGATCACGGACAGCAACAGGGTAAGAAAAGCCCCTGCAGCCGCGGCCTCAGTCGGGGTGAAAATCCCGAAGAAGAGGCCGCCCATGACCAGGGCGAAAATAAAAAGGGTTTCTGCCACGCCGCCGAACGATCGGATCCTCTGTTCCCACGTGGTCTTGGGACCGGGGGGCGCCAGGGAGGGATTATTGCGTACCTGAAGATAAATGACCACCAGAAACAGACAGGCCAGCAGGATGCCGGGAAGGATACCCGCGGCAAAGAGCTTGCCGATGGATTGTTCTGTCAGAATGCCGTAGACGATAAAGACGACGCTGGGCGGTATGAGAATTCCCAGGCTTCCCGCGGCAGCCACCGTCCCGGTAGCCAGGCCCATATCGTACTTATACCGCTTCATCTCGGGTAGCGTCACCGTGGCCATGGTGGCCGCGGTGGCATTTGTGGACCCGGAGATGGCCGAAAATCCGGCGCATGCGCCGACTGTAGCCATGGCTAGGCCTCCGCGCCGATGTCCCAGAAATACATAGGCCGAATCGTAGAGCCTGCGGCTGATCCCGGAGTGAAAGGCAATCTGCCCCATGAAGACAAAAAGGGGGATGACCGTCAGGCCGTAGGAGGAAAACACGTCCCACACGTCCCTGACCAGAAGGGCCATCCCGGCCTCAGTATTTACCACATAACTGAATCCCAGAAATCCCAGGAAACCCATGACGAATCCCACGGGCATATTGGAAAACAGAAGCAGGATCAGGATGGCAATGCCGATTATGCCGATCGCTGTCAGGCTCATTTGCTAAGCACCTTCAAAAAACTCTTGTAGATGTCCAATATCTTCACAAGGCATACGACCCCTGCGGAGAAGGCGATGCCGTAAATGAAAGGATAAAAAGGGAGCTTCAGGGTCAGAGATACCTCGCCGGTAACCCTGAGCGTCTCCGCATACAGCACGGATCGCCACGCTATGAGGACAAAAAGGATCAGAACGAAAATATTGGTGATGACTTCGATAGCGCCCTGAATCCTGCTGGGCAAAAGACGGATGACGAGGCTCACCGCCACATGGCCGTTTTCGTTTGACGTATGGGCCATGGCAAACGCCACCGCGACGGCCCCCATGAAGCAAACCAGTTCATAGGTCCCGGGAATGGGCATTCGGAAGAGGCGTAGGATGATGTCCGCGCAGGTCAGGAGCATCATCAACACAATCGCCCCCCCTGCCACCCAGTAGGCCCTGCTGGCGAGCCAGTTTGCCAATTTTTCGAACGTATTCATGGCATGCGTCTTTTCAGGCGGGCCGCCGGACACTCGAAATGCCCGGCGCACCACGTCTTGATGGGAATGCTCAGGCTACTTTTTGCATTTTTCGATCAGTTCATTGACTTTGGCCACATTGGCCTCGCCGTTCGGCGCCTTGGATGCATACTCTTTGATGATCGGTTCCACGGCCTTGCGCCATTTGGCGTTTTCTTCGTCGGAAAGGGTAATGATCTCATTGCCAAGGCTCAGGGTGAACTTGCGGCCTTCTTCGTCCGCTGCATCCCATGCCTTTCCATGCACGTCCACCCATTCTTGAGCCGTTTCTTCGATGATCTTTTTAACGTCATCCGGCAGTGCATTCCACTTGTTGAGATTCATGACCACGAACATGGCCGTGGTGTAACCCACGCCGGAGCAATCCGTGGTGTATTTGATGACCTCCCCCTGTTTCCATCCCTTGAGCACTTCTATGGGGCCGAAGGTCCCTTCCACCACGCCTTTCTGCAGTGACTCATAGGTATCGCCCTGAGGCATGGCTACAGGTACGCCGCCCAGTGCCTCGACCACCTTGGCGCTTAGACCGGTTGCACGGATCTTCATGCCTTTGAGGTCTTCCAGGGTCCGCACAGGCTTTTTGGTGTGGAGAAGCCCTGGGCCATGGGCATGGATATAGAGAACTTTGACATCCTGCAATTCCTTGGGATTAACGGATGCTGCAAAGTCATTGGCCACCCGGGTCGCCACCTTGCCGGAAGCATATCCCATGGGGAGGTCCACCACCTCCATCACCGGGAACCGACCCCGCGTGTAGGCGAAACAGGAATTGCCCAGATCCGAGATCCCCTTGACAACGCCGTCATATACCATGGGCGCCTTGGTGAGGGTCCCGCCTGGAAATGCCGTGATCTGAACCTTTCCTTTCGTACGTTTTTCGATTTCTTTTGCGAAGTCCATTGCCGCTATGGCTTGGGCATGGGTCGGAGGGAAGAAGATGCTGTAGGTGAGCTTTGTGGTTTCTGCCTCTGCCTTGCAAGCGCCGACGCTCATGAAGACGATTCCTATGACTCCAATCAATAAAAACAGAAAAATCCCCTTTTTCATCATGGCATCCTCCGTGTTTAAGGGTGGAATAAAATTTTTCAAACGCACAAACCGGCAAATTACGCTGTAGTATCGGGTGACGTCACCTCCCTTCCCTGTCCGGCTTCCGGCACGCGGATGCTGCGGCTTGCAAGATGGTACAGCGTCCGGAAACAGGGTCGTCTATATGGGTATACGGATCAATTACTCATGGATTTCATATAACAAATGCAACCAGAAAACAACAAAAATCAGGCTCATGGCTCAGGGGTCCAGGCTTCCGAAAGTCAACAGGTTCAAAGATTCAGCGCGCTCCTAATTACAATGGGATTGGACCGCGGGGAAAAGTCCTCATGCTTTGTTGACACGAGAAACGGCCTCCTCTATACTCTAGGGGAGGCTCAAGACGCAAGGCTCAAGATTTAAGGTGTAAGGCGCAAAGGCCCAAGAGATAAGTGCTCTGGTGTATGAGGCATGACTGCAACAGGGCGTTATGTGTAAGAGGTGGGGATGTGATCTCACGACTGCTCGAATTTATCAGGACCGGCGTCTGGAGAATTCGTCTGAAGGATCTTTCTAAGAGAAGATCGTTCGGGATCCGGTTGCTCAGAATCGTCCTGCTGGCCACCCGGGGGTTCAGTGAGGGCCGGATTCATCTGAGGGCCTCGGCCCTGACGCTCTATTCCCTGCTCGGCATTGTCCCGGTGGTGGCCATGGCCTTCGGGATTGCCAAGGGCTTCGGATTTGAGAAGTTTCTGCAGAAAGACCTTCTGGAGAGATTTCAGGGCCAGGAGGAGGTGGCGACGCGAATCATTGATTTCGCCCATTCACTCTTGGAGGCAACAAAGGGCGGGGTGATTGCAGGCGTCGGTCTGATCATCCTCCTCTGGGCTGTGATACGGGTCCTGAGGGATATCGAAAATTCCTTCAATGCCATCTGGGGTATTGAGGAGGCACGAAGCCTTGGAAGAAAGTTCAGCGATTACCTGACCATCCTCGTCATCTCCCCCATCCTCTTGACCATGTCCGGCAGTATCACGATCTTCATTCATACCCAGGTGGCCATGATCACCGCCAAATTCGCCTTGCTGGGATACGTCAGCGATCTGATCTTCCTGGTGCTTAAGCTGTTGCCCTTCTGTATGATCTGGGGACTTTTCTCGTTTGTTTACATCCTCGTGCCCAATGCCAAGGTGCAATTCAGGTCGGGTCTTATCGCAGGCATCATTGCCGGGACTGTTTTTCAGGCCGTCCAGTGGGGGTACATCCATTTCCAAGTAGGGGTTTCCAAGTACAATGCCATCTATGGCAGCTTTGCTGCGCTCCCCCTCTTCCTGGCATGGCTCCAGATCAGTTGGATTATCGTCCTAATCGGTGCGGAGATCGCTTTTGCCCATCAAAACGTGGATACTTACGAGTTTGAACCCGATTCACAGAAGATAAGTGTATCCTTCAGGAGGCTTCTGTCTCTTATGGTTGGCCATTTGTTGATACGGCGTTTTGCGGATGGCGAGAAGCCGGTGACCGCCCAGGAGATTTCCCAGACCCTCGAGATTCCCATTCGCCTGTTGCGGCAGATCCTCTTCGAGCTGGTTGACAGCGGCATTGCGTCTGAAATCAAGGTCGCCGACGAAAATGATCCGGCCTATCAGCCCGCCTTCACCATCCATGGTCTGACGCTGGCCCGTGTCCTCGAGGCCCTGGATCAGAGGGGATTACGTGCCATCCCGGTGGCTGAAACGGAGGCGTCGGCGACGCTGTCAGCGGCTCTGAAGGCATTTCAAGAGGCGATCGATCAATCGCCTGCCAACCGGCTCTTGAAGGATATCTAGTACCTGAACGGAACCCCTCTTCAGACACGATTGTCGATGGATGCGTGTTGGTTTTTAAACCCTCTGAGAACCAGAGAGTTGAAAGCACGGCGAATCAATCTTAAATCCCGATTAGGGGAGGGGTGGTTCAGGCACTATCTGAGAGACGGGTTTAGCGCAGATACCTTGTCCCAAGTCAGCCCTGCCGCTGGCCGCCAAAGCGCCCAGTTTGATCAACCAAGAAACTGGATTTGTAGGTTTACATAATCCAAGTTTCATGCAAGGAGGGAAACGGATAACGGCTATGATTTCCTCCATTATTTGGTTGGGGGATGAGGCCTCGGCTCATCTCAAGATCTTACGATCCAGGGTCCGGTATTGGATAGCCTCTGCCACGTGGGGTGGGCAAATGTCGGGGCTGGCCTCCAGATCGGCGATGGTCCGCGCGATCTTGAGAATACGGGCATGGGCACGGGCGCTCAGCCCGAATCGTTCCATCGCCCTTTCCATGAGGGAACTGGATTCGGAATCCGTCTCGCAGAACTGTTTGATGTGACGACTGGACATTCGGGCATTGGTGAAGATCTTCGTCCGGGCCAGCCTCCCTTCCTGGACCTTTCGGGCGGCCATCACCCGTTTCAGGATCTCTTCGGAAGCGGCCCCTTCAGAGATACCTGAAAGATCTTTGTAGGGCACGGCCGGGACCTCCAGGTGGAGATCGATCCGATCCAGCAGGGGCCCGGATATCTTGGCCCGGTACCGCTGAATCTGCAGTGTGGAGCAGGTGCATTCCCGCTTGGGGTCCCCCAAAAATCCGCACGGACAGGGGTTCATGGCAGCGACCAGCATGAACTCGGCCGGATAGGCGACCGTGGTGGCGGCGCGGGAGATGGTCACCAGCCCATCTTCCATCGGCTGCCTCAGGACCTCCAGGACATTCCTCCTGAACTCCGGGAGTTCATCCAGGAAGAGGACGCCGTTGTGTGCCAGGCTGACCTCGCCGGGCTTGGGGTTCTGCCCACCCCCAATGAGACCGGCATCCGAGATGGTGTGGTGGGGCGACCGGAAGGGACGAGTGGTGATCAGTCCGTGATCTTTGGGCATCAACCCCATGACGCTGTAGATCTTGGATGTTTCGAGAGACTCCTCAAAGCTGAGGACCGGAAGTATGGTGGGGAGGCGTTTGGCCAGCATGGTCTTGCCCGAACCCGGCGGTCCGATCATGATGAGATTATGCCCGCCGGCCGCCGCGATTTCCACGGCCCTCTTGGCGTTCTCCTGGCCGCGGACATCAACGAAATCCATGTCGGATGTCTGGGCCTGAAAGAGCTGATGGATGTCTACGGTAAACGGATCGATCCTGCTGACCCCTCTTAAGATGCCGATTACCTCGGCCAAGGCATGGACCGGGAAGATATCGATCCCTTCCACAACGGCCGCTTCAGGGGCGTTTTCCACAGGGAGGAATATCCCCTTGAGTCCTTGATCCTTTGCGGCAATAGCCATGGGCAGAACTCCCCTGACAGGCCTGATGAGTCCATCCAAGGCCAGTTCTCCCAAGAACACGCAGCCTGCACAGGATGCCCGGTTCACCAGTCCTGTAGCCACAAGGATGCCTAAGGCCATGGGGAGGTCAAATGCCGAACCCTCTTTTCTAATGTCTGCCGGCGCTAGGTTGACGGTGATCCGGTCTGAGGGGAAGTGATACCCTGAGTTCTTGACAGCGGCCTTGACTCGCTCCTTGCTCTCCCTCACCGCCCCTTCCGGCAGGCCCACCGTGGAAAAGGAGGGGAGCCCCTGCGAGATATCCACCTCAACCTCTACCAGATAGGCGTCAATGCCGATAACAGCGCTGCTGAGGACCTTGGCTAACATGATGGGGAATCATCTCCTTGTGCGTGATGGGTCGGGAATGAGAATTGATGTCCAGGGCAATTTCCCCTTTACATTTAGCATAAGAAGTCTTATATTACAAAGTTTATTTTGAATGGGTAACTTCTATCAGGACACCTTCCAAGCCTTCAAATAGGGCGGACAGGAGCAGACAATGGCACGAATTACAGTGGAAGACTGCTTGAATAATGTGGACAACCGTTTCCAGCTCATTCACCTGGCGGCCAAACGGGTGCGTCAACTGAAAAAGGGCGCAGAACCGATGGTGGAGTGCAAAAACAAGGATATTGTGGTGGCCCTGAGAGAAATCGCCGCAGGCGATGTTTTTCAGGTCCGAAAAGGAAAAATCTATGATCGGATTGAGGCCCTGCCGGAGACCGATACGATTTTCGCCCCGGAGGAAGGGCTGTTGACGGAAAACAGGGATGGCGTCGCGGAGCCGGAAATGGATGAGATCGAAGAGGCAGCGGAAGAAAAGTGACCGTCCACAAGAGAGACTATTATGAGGTCCTGGGTGTCTCCCGGGACTGTGGGGATGAAGAGATCAAAAAATCGTATCGAAAGATGGCCCTGAAATACCATCCCGACCGAAATCCCGGAGATAAGGAGGCCGAGGAAAGATTCAAAGAAGCGGCCGAGGCCTACGAGGTCTTGAGAGACCCCCAGAAAAGACAGGTCTATGATCGGTTTGGTCATGAAGGCCTGGAGGGCACAGGCTTCAGAGGCTTCAGCGGATTTGACGACATCTTTTCGAGTTTTGGAGATATCTTCGAGGGTTTTTTCGGCTTTGGCAGCAGGGGAGGGGCCAGGGCCAGGCAGGGCAGAAGCCTCCGATACGACATGGAACTGACCCTGGAAGAGGCCTTCCACGGAAAAGAAGAGGAGATTAGCTTTCATCGATTGGAGACATGCACAACCTGCAGCGGATCGGGCGCTGCACCGGGGAGCCGGCCACGGACCTGCACCACCTGCCAGGGAAGGGGCCAGGTGATCCAGTCCCAGGGATTTTTTCAGGTCAGCACCACCTGCCCTGTCTGCCATGGGCAGGGACAGATCATCAGCGATCCGTGCCCTGATTGCAGGGGCGGCGGCAAGGTGAGGGCTGAAAAAAGAATTCATGTCAAGATCCCTGAAGGCGTGGACACCGGGTCGCAATTGCGATTGAGGGGAGAAGGGGAGTCAGGGGAATATGGGGGACCTCCCGGCGATCTTTTTGTGGTCATCCATGTCAAAGAACATGCATTCTTTACCCGGGAAGATGAGAATCTTATCTGTCAGGTCCCAATCTCTTTTGTGCAGGCTGCATTGGGCGACACCTTGACCATCCCCGTGTTGGGCGAAGAAGAAGGTCACGAGCTGGAAATTTCCCATGGAACCCAGCCGGACGAAGTGATCCGGGTGCCGGGCAAGGGGATGCCCAGCCTGAGAGGGTACCGCAAACGGGGAGACCTGTATGTCAAGCTCATCGTGAAGATACCGCAAAAGATGAGCGAGCACCAGAGAGAACTCTTGGAGGCATTTGCAAAGACAGAGGAGCTCTCGTTATCCGACAAAAAGAAAAAGCCGAAGGGGTTCTGGAAAAAAATGGCCAAATAGACACCACCGGGAGTTCGGTCGGCAGGCCATACGGAACTCCCTGGCATGTTTCGTGCTTTACAGAAGTTGGAAAGGGTGCTAAAAAGCGATGTCTTATTCCTTATGAATGGAGATACCGATGTTAAGCAAAGAGAACCAGGAGTATTTCAAGGCCTTGCTCAACGAGAAGCTGAATGCGCTTTTGGAGGAGGCCAACAAGACCGTCGTGGGTATGACCGACCATGGGGAAACCTTTCCCGACCCTACCGACAGGGCGACGTTGGAATCAGAAAGAAATTTCACCCTCCGTATCCGGGACAGGGAGCGGAAGCTGATCTCAAAGATCAAGGAGGCCCTGGACAGACTCGACCAGGGGGCCTTTGGCATTTGCGAAGAATGCGGTGAGGATATTTCCGAAGAGAGGCTCAAGGCGCGGCCTGTGACCACGCTCTGCATCAATTGCAAGAAAAGGCAGGAAAACGAAGAGAGGCTCAAGGGGATTTGATATCGAGTATTAGACATTGAATATTTACGCGTGGCGTCGAGTCTCGTCCTGCTTTGCCCATACGACATTCGAGCCCGGTTTGTAGTGTTCCCATGTGGGCATCGGGACTACGGCCAAACCCCGAACCGTTGGCGTTGCGAACCTGAGAGCGGCAGACATGACAATTCAGGTTCCATATTTTTTCAATAGTCATTTGATAATCGACAATAGGCAATCCCCACACGTGAGAGAGGGATGATGATTCCCGTCGCTTATGATATGTTCGTCTCATGGCAGAAACCGAGAAAATGGGAAACAGGGGAAAAAAAGGGCTTCAGGAGATCCACGAAGAGGTTATCACCACTCATATCAACGCCGACTTTGATGCCCTCTCTTCCATGTTAGCCGCCAGCAAGCTTTACCCCGATGCCACGCTGGTGTTCCCGGGTTCCCAGGAAAAAAACCTCCGAAATTTTTTCATTAATTCCGTGTCCTATCTGTTCAACTTCGCCAAGGTGAAACAGGTGGACCTGGAACATATCAAGCGGCTCATCCTGGTAGATACCCGGCAGAGGAGCCGCATCGGGAAATTCGGCCGGTTGGCGGATAATCAGGATGTTGAAATTCATATCTACGATCACCATCCCGATTCCTCGGACGATATCCGCGGGGACGTGGAGGTTATCCGCAGGACAGGTTCGGCTACGGCTATCCTGACGCGTCTTCTTCGAGAAAAAGATATCCCGATAACCCCTGACGAGGCCACCATCATGTGCACCGGGATCCATGAAGATACCGGATCCTTCACCTTTTCCTCCACAACCGAAGAAGATTACGAGGCCGCCGCCTGGCTTGCCCGGCAGGGGGCCGACCACAACGTCATCTCGGACATGCTCACCCGCGAATTGACCATAGAGCATCTGTGGCTTTTAAACGACCTGACACGGTCCGCCGTGACCCGTATCATCAATGGGGTGGAGGTGTCCATTACCAAGGTCATCACCGATGAATACATCGCCGATTTTGCGGTCCTTGTGCATAAATACATGGAGATGGAGAACCTGAACGTGGTCTTTGCCCTGGCCCAAATGGACGACCGAATCTATCTGGTGGCCCGCAGCCGGATAGACGAGGTGAACGCCGCAGAGATCGCCAACGCATTTGGAGGGGGGGGGCATCCCCAGGCGGCCTCGGCCACCATCAAAGGTCAGACCCTGATCCAGGTGGAGAGATCCCTGAATGCCCTGCTGGATACCCGTATCAACCCTGTCAGAAGCGCCCTGGACATGATGTCTTCACCGGTCATACAGATCGGTTCCTCCGAGACGGTCAAGCGGGCCGCTGAGTTGATGACCCGCTACAATATTAACGTCCTTCTGGTGGTGAACGATGAGATTCTTCAAGGGTACATTACACGCCAGGTGGTTGAAAAAGCAGTTTTTTTCGGGCTTGGGGATATCCGTGTTCATGAATACATGAATATTGAGTTCTCAACCGTCCGTCCGGAGGCGTCCCTGAGGGAAATCCAGGACTTGATCATCCGGGGGAGGCTGAGGATCCTCCCGGTCGTGGAAAACGGGAAGGCATTAGGCGTCATCACCCGGACCGATCTACTTACGATCCTGCTGGGGAACCCCGAGGCACCCGAGTTCGTGTATGACGCCAAGAACGACGCCCCTGTTGTCCGAAAGAAGAACCTGGCCGGGATCATGGGAGACCGGATGCCGGAAAGACTCGTCAAACTTCTTAAAGATTTTGGTAAGACAGCTGATATGCTGGGATATAATGCATATCTCGTGGGGGGGTTGGTCAGAGATATCTTTTTGAAGCACGAAAACCTGGATGTGGACATCGTCATCGAGGGAGACGGCATCGAGTTTGCCCGAGAATTTGCCCGACACCACAGTGCCCGGGTCAGAAGCCACCAGAAATTCGGGACCGCCGTACTGATCTTCCCGAACGGTTTCAAGGTCGACGTGGCCACGGCCAGGATAGAATACTACGAGGCCCCGGGGGCCCCCCCCATCGTGGAGACCAGTTCCCTGAAACTGGATCTGTACCGCCGAGATTTTACGGTCAACACCCTTGCCGTCAAACTGAATGAGAAGCATTACGGAATCCTTATCGACTATTTCGGCGCCCAGAAAGACATCAGGGAAAAGGCCCTGCGGGTCCTGCATAACCTGAGTTTTGTGGAAGACCCGACCCGCATGCTCCGTGCTATCCGGTTTGAACAGCGATTTAGTTTCAAGATCGGTAACTTGACGCTTTCGCTGCTCAAAAATGCCATCAAGATGAACTGGCTGGACGGTATCGCGTCCCATCGCATTTTCGCGGAATTTAAACTGATCCTGAAGGAGCCGGACCCCTTGCGGATTATCAACCGGATGAATGAGTTGCAGCTATTGAAGTTCATCCATCCCGACATCCAACTCACCTTGCAGGCCCAGGATATCCTGGAAGAGATCAGGGAGGTCATCGTCTGGTATCATCTCCTCTATCTGGAAGAGCCGTTTGAGCCATGGAAAATATACTGGTACGGCCTGACCGGCGCGCTCGATGTCGATACATTCAACCGTCTCACGAGGGATATGGACATCACCCAGAAGACGCCGCACATGGGGGGAGGCGGGGAGATGCTTCTGGACGCGCTGTTCAAGTTCGATGGGACCAATTATCAGCTCTATACGTTGCTTCTTGCCTATGATACGGAGACGTTGCTCTATCTGATGGCAAAGGCCAGAAGCGAAAAAATGAAACGGCTTATCTCATTTTACTTTACCCGGTTGAAAGGGACAAAGATCCTGATAGACGGAAAAGACCTGTTGCAGATGGGTCTGAAATCAGGGCCTGTTTTCAAAAAGATCTTTGACAGACTGTTGGAGGCCAGATTAAACAACTTATTGAAGACACGGGACGACGAAATCCGTTTTGTGAAAGACACATTCGGCGATCTGTTGCATGAAAGGGATATGTAATCAAATGAACAAGGGAACTATTTTAAGCGGCATGAGGCCCACTGGAAAAATGCATCTCGGACATCTGCACGGGGCTCTCCTGAACTGGAAACACCTCCAGGAGCAGTACCGATGTTTTTATTTCATTGCAGACTGGCATGCCCTCACCAGTGAATATGCACACCCCGATATCATTCGAGAGAGTACGTATGATATTATTATCGATTGGATTTCAGTGGGGCTCGACCCGGACGTCTCCACCTTTTTTATCCAGTCCGAAATCAAGGAACACGCGGAGCTCTTCCTGATTTTTTCCATGTTCACCCCACTTCCCTGGCTGGAGAGGAACCCGACATACAAAGAGCAGCTCACCGAACTGAGACAGAAGGATGTGTATACCTATGGGTTTTTAGGGTATCCTGTGCTCCAGGCGGCCGACATCTTGATGTATAAGGCCAATGGGGTCCCTGTGGGCGAGGACCAGGCCCCCCACGTTGAACTCACGAGGGAAATCGCCCGTCGTTTTAACCACCTCTACGGGGAGGTGTTCCCTGTTCCCGATGTCCTGCTGACCCCCACCTCCAAGATCCTGGGGATCGACCGGCGCAAGATGAGCAAGAGCTACGGAAACGCCATATTCCTGACAGACAGCGACGAAGAGATCGACGTCAAAGTATCGCAGATGATAACCGATCCTCAGCGCTCCAGGAAATCCGACCCCGGCGATCCCACGGTCTGCAATGTCTTTTCGTTTCACGAAATCTACTCAAAACCGGAAACCATTGAGGCCATTCGGAATGAATGCCCATCGGCCGATATCGGGTGCGTGGAATGCAAACGGATGATGGCTGCCAGCCTGAAGCGGGGACTTGAACCGATACGTGCCAGGAGAAGGGAACTGGAATCCGATATGGGGCGGGTGAAAGAGATTGCGGCAGACGGCAATGAAAGGTCCAGGGCCATTGCCCGCAACACCATGGCTGAGGTCAGGGGGGCGGTGAAGATTTAGGCGGGTTACTGGATACTGATTTCTGTAAATTTGAAGTTACAAGTTTGGAGTGCCTAAAGTTAAAAAAGAAAAATTCCGATTTAAACTTTTAACTTCACACTTCACACTTCACACTTTAGTTCACTTTAGTCACTTCCCTATGGACTACGAAGTCAAATTAGAGATATTTGAAGGGCCGTTGGACCTGCTCCTTCACCTGATTCATAAGAATGAGGTGGATATTTTCGATATCCCCATCACCACCATCACCGAACAGTACCTGGCCTATCTGGACATGATGAAGGCCCTCAACATGAGCGTTGCCGGCGACTTTCTGGTCATGGCCGCCACCCTGATCCATATCAAGTCGAAGATGCTGCTTCCAGGATCGGATGAAGAGGATGAAGAGGATCCGCGCGATGAAATTGCACGGCCGCTCCTGGAATACATGCGACTCAAGGAAGTGGCACAGGAGCTTTCGGAGCGGGAGATCCTGGGAAGAGATGTCTTTTCCAGAAAAGATGGTTCCTGGGAAGAGGCCGAACCTCACGGTGACGAACCCCGCCTGGATGTCAGTCTGTTTCATCTGATCGACGCATTCAGGCGGATCATGGAGAGAAGTCAGCCCGGCGATATGCTGATGACATTCAGACACGAAAAATGGTCCATAAAGGAAAAATCCCGGCTTATTCTATCGTTGCTGAAGGAGAAACGGGAAATGGTCTTTGATGAGATCTTCAGCGAAGACCGAAGGGTTCCCGAGTTTATCGTTACTTTCTTAGCGCTTCTGGAGCTGGTTCACCTCGGTCTTGTCAAGGTATTTCAGACGTGTTACAACAACAAAGACATCCGGCTCGTCGCAAATTTCGATGCCAATGGAGCAGAGGATATCGGTGCGGATCTGGACCTCTGAGCCGTGAACGGTTTTAAACATGGAGAAACCGCTTGAATTGATTGTTGAGGCCCTCCTGTTCGCGTCGAGCAAGCCCTTGAACGTGCAGGAGATACACAGGTGCCTGCCGGACATCCCGCTCCCGGATATCAAGGCCGCCCTGACATCCTTGCAGGCCGCCTATGACGCTATGGCGAGGAGCTTCTGTCTGAAGGAAGTGGCAGAAGGGTATCAGATACGGACCCGGTCGGCATATGCCCCCTATGTCCTAAAGATGCTGAAAAGCTCACCTGCCCGGCTGTCCCGGGCCGCGCTGGAGACCTTGGCCATTGTCGCTTACAAACAACCGGTTATCCGTCAGGAGATCGAGCAGTTCAGGGGCGTGGATGCAGGCGGGATTCTAAGAACGCTCCTGGAAAAGGACCTGATCCGGATCATGGGACGAAAAACGATTCCCGGCAGGCCGCTCATCTATGGAACCACCAAGCGATTCCTTGAGGTTTTCGATCTCAAGGATTTGGAATCACTGCCGAAACTGAAAGAATTGAAGGATTTTGGATCGGGCGACGAGGCGGCCGTACACATGCCCGAGGAGGATGGACAGGTTGATGAATCGTCCGAAGCAAGCGGGGACTCGCCCGCCCGTGACGCGCAGGGACTACTGTTCCCGAAGGACCGGGAATCCCCAACGGCTTAACCGGATACTGTCCTCTGCCGGCCTCGCCTCGCGGCGAAACGCAGACGAACTGATCCGCTCAGGCCGAGTCACGGTCAACGGGGAGCAGGTGAAGACCCTGGGGACCTTGGCAGTATGGGGGGAGGACCGCATCCGTGTGGACGGTCAGGAGATCCCGGTCCCCTCCGAAAGGGTCTACCTGATGCTTAACAAGCCTTTCGGGTATATCTGCGCCCTCAAAGACCCTGGCGGCAGATCCCTGGTAACCGATCTTGTTAAGGATCTCCCCCAAAGGGTCTACCCGGTGGGCCGACTCGATTTTGATACCTTGGGGCTCCTCCTCCTCACCAATGACGGGGACTGGGCCCACCGGCTCACCCACCCGCGATACCATGTGCCCCGCACCTATAAAATCACCATCGCGGGGCGGATCACGGACTTGGCCCTGGCGAACCTGGGGAAGGGGGTTTTACTGGAGGATGGGCCCAGCGGACCGTCAAGGACCCATCTGATTATGCGCAATGAGCGCGAGAGCGTCATTCGAATGACCATCACCAGGGGAATGTCCCGCCAGGTGCGGCGCATGGTCGAAGCGGCCGGGTTCAGGGTGATTCATCTCATGCGGACGGCGTTTGGAAGTCTGCATTTGGGAGACCTGAAGATCGGAGGCTACCGGCCCCTGACTCCCGATGAGGTGAAGGCCACAAAAAAACTGTTGAGAATGATCTGATTTTTTTGTTTACAGACCTCTGCCTTTATTGTATCTTACCCCCATCCTGATCCTGACGAGATCAGCGACACCAGTCGGGCGGTTAACTCAGCGGGAGAGTGCCATCCTCACACGGTGGAAGCCGGGGGTTCAAATCCCCCACCGCCCACCATGAGCAAGATCAAGGGGTTGCCTAATGTTAGGAAACCCCTTTTTTTGTCGACAGCTCGATTGAGTAATAGCACCGGCTGCCAGGCAATGGCGGCGTGTCAACCTAACCAGCCGGCAGACATGGAGAACGTCCTAAAAAATACCGTTATACTCGTCACATCCATCTTTTCCTTGCTGGCTGCGTGTGCATCGCCTTTTCCTGAGCTGACCATACACGTGGACACAACCAAATGTCCGTACCTCAAGTATGAGCGGGACCATGCAGCCTGTCTGGAACGGGCGCGAGGCCTCTATCCCGTGACACAGATTCAGCTTCGGGCGCAACCGGCCGTCTATCGGCCTCTCTATGAGGCGCAACGGGCATATGTGATTGATTGCCTGGAGAAAATGGGCTATCGCGTCTTGAAGAGAGGCGAGTGGGTTCCTTTTTAGTCGCGATTTTTCGGGTCTGGAGGCTGGATCCTGATGACGCGTTACTTGTTGCGGCCAAGCGGAAATCCCGTCTTCAACGGGACTGGATGCTGAGATCCCGTCTTCTGACTTCGGACCACTGACTTCCGCCCTCTAATCTTTGTAACCGTTCACGGGTTCAAAGTTTCAGGGTTGTTTCTCGCTTCCTTCCATCCCTGTTTGGAGATCCATGAGCCATCGAACGGACGCATATTGCCAAAAAGGCCTTGTGCCGGGTTCGAATCGGGTCGGTGTTGTTTCTTTTGCCCTCAACCTGAAACCTTGAACCCGGAACCTGTGAACGCTTATTAATGTTTGATGCCGGGTTCTGCCGCGCAGGGCCTCGGTCGTGACCCCAACGAATGGATCATGCCTGTGAAGGACCCGCGGCGTCGGGAACAGGCCTTTCTGTTTGAGCGACTTTCTTTTTTCCGAAGAAACGAACCACCACCACGTAGAAGAGGGGAATGAAGAAGATCGCCAGAAATGTCGAGGTCACCATCCCGCCCAGGACGCCGGTGCCGATGGCCGTCTGGGCCCCGGCCCCGGCCCCCGTGGCCAGGGCCAGGGGGAGGACCCCGAAACCGAAGGCCAGAGAGGTCATGACGATGGGCCGCAGCCTCAGTTTCGCGCCCTCCAGGGTCGCCTCCACCAGACCCGCTCCGTCTTTTACCTTGGCCATGGCAAATTGAACGATCAGGATGGCGTTCTTGGTGGTGAGACCCAGCACGGTGAGGAGCCCGATCTGAAAATAGACATCATTGGGGAATCCCCGCAGCATCGAGGCCGCCACCCCGCCGATGACCCCCAGGGGAAGGGCCAGCATGACGGAGATGGGAACGGTCCAGCTTTCGTAAAGGGCGGCCAGACAGAGAAAGATCACAATCATGGAAAAGGCATAGAGGAGACCGGTCTGACGGGTGGCCATCCGTTCCTGATAGGAGATGCCGCTCCAGTCAAAGCCGATGCCCTCGGGGAGTCTGGTCACGAACGCTTCCATGGCGGCCATCGCTTCTCCGGTGCTCCGGCCCGGGGCCGCCTCGCCGAGGATGTTCATGGAGGGGAAGGCGTTGAACCGTTCCAGCCGAGGGGACCCATAGGTCCAGTGGCCAGAGGCAAAGGCCGTAAACGGCGTCATATCTCCGGTGGTGTTGCGTACGTAAAGACGTTCCAGGTCGCTGGGGAGCATCCGATGGGGGGCATCGGCCTGGACATAGACCCGTTTGACCCGTCCCCCCTGGATAAAGTCATTGACATAGGCGCCGCCAAAGGCCGTTGTGATGGCGTTGTGAATCGAGCTGATCGGAACGCCGAGGGCGCCGGCCTTTTCCCAGTCCACGTCGATGCGGTACTGGGCCACATCCTCCATGCCGTTGGGACGGACCCGCGTCATCCGGTCATCCTTGGCGGCCATTCCGAGCAACTGGTTGCGGGCGTCCATCAGTTTATCATGCCCCAGTCCTCCGCGATCCTGCAGCTGAAAGTCGAACCCCACCGAGGTGCCCAGCTCGGTGACCGCGGGCGGCGCAAAGGCAAACACCCTGGCATTGCGGATCTTTGCCAACCGGGCCATGGCTCGTCCAGCCACCGCCTTGACCTTCAGGTCCGGCCGATCGCGAAGCTCCCAGTCTTTGAGACGGACAAACCCCAAACCTGCATTTTGTCCGCCCCCGCCGAAACTCCTGCCGGCCAGGGTCATGACGGACATTACCGCCTCGGCCTCATCCTCCTGGAAATAGACACGGACCTCGTCCAGCACCGCCATGGTCTGCTCGAGGGTCGAACCTGACGGCAGCATGGCCTGGATAAACAAAATGCCCTGATCTTCGTCCGGGAGATAGGCCGTGGGCATTCGCTGGAACAGGACCACCAGACCCGCCACGATGACCATGTAGACGACGAGGTAGCGGACCTTGCGGCCCAGGATCCGATGGACCCGTCCCTGGTATCGATCCCGGGCCCGGTTGAACAGGCGGTTGAACCCCTGAAAAAACCATTTGAACGGGGCGAAAGCGGTTTTGGCCTTTTCCCGGGGCCCGGCCGACGGTCTGAGAAGGGAGGCGCACAGCACCGGGGTCAGGATCAGGGCCACCAGGACAGAGAGGAGCATGGCCGAGATGACGGTCACGGAGAACTGCCGGTAGATGACGCCGGTGGAGCCGCCGAAAAAGGCCATGGGTCCGAATACCGCGGACAGTACCAGTCCGATGCCGACCAGGGCGCTGGTGATCTCCTCCATGGACTTGGCCGTGGCCTCCTTGGGCGACAGCCCCTCTTCGTGGATGATCCGTTCCACGTTCTCCACCACTACGATGGCATCGTCCACCAAAAGACCGATGGCCAGGACCATGGCGAACATGGTGAGCATGTTGATGGAATATCCGAAAAAGTCGAGCACGGCAAAGGTTCCCAGGATTACCACGGGCACGGCGATGGTGGGGATGAGGGTCGCCCGGAAGTTTCCCAGAAACAAGAACATGACCAGGAAGACCAGAAGGATCGCCTCAAGGAGGGTCTTGACCACCTCGTCGATGGCCACCTTGACGAAGGGAGTGGTGTCAAAGGGATAAATAACCTTGACCCCTGGCGGAAAGTACTGGGACAGCTCGGCCATCTTGGCGCGAACCGCGTCGGCCGTATCCAGGGCGTTGGCACCCGCGGCCTGGCGGACCGCCAGGGCCGCGCTGGGTTTGCCGTTGAACAATCCCTCGATATCGTAGCGCTCGGTACCCAGTTCGGTCCATCCCACGTCCCGCACACGCACAATGGAGCCGTCGGGATTGATGCGGAGCGGGATGGCAGCAAACTCCTCCGGGGTCTTGAGGAGGTTCTGGACGATGATGGAGGCGTTGAGCCGCTGGCCCTCCACGGCCGGGGAACCGCCGAACTGGCCTGCAGAGATCTCCACATTGTAGGTGCGAAGGGCCGCAATAACGTCGTCGATGGTCAGCTTGTAATTGGTCAGCTTGTCCGGATTCAGCCAGACCCGCATGGCGTACTGGCCGCCGAAGCTCTCCACCTCGCCCACGCCCGGCACCCGGGCCAGGACCTTTTCGATGTTGGACTGGGCATAATCGCGCAGGTCTGTCCCGTTCATGCTCCCGTCTTCCGAGATCAGGCCCACGATGATCAGCCAGTTCCGGGTGGATTTGCTCACCTTGACGCCCTGACGCTGGATCACGTCGGGAAGGCTGGCCATGGCAAGCTGCAGTTTGTTCTGCACCTGGGACCAAGCCAGGTCCGGATCAGTGCCCGGTGCAAAAGTCAGTTCGATTCTCCCGGCTCCGGAGCCGTCGCTGGTCGCGGTCATGTACAGCAGCTTGTCGAACCCGGTCATCTTCTGTTCTATGATCTGGATCACGCTGTTTTCCACGGTCTCGGCCGAGGCCCCGGGATAGAAGGCGTCAATGGCGATGGAGGGCGGGGCGATGGGCGGATACTGGGAGATGGGCATATTATAGATGGCCAGGCCCCCGGCCAGCATCATGACGATGGCGATGACCCAGGCAAAGACCGGGCGTTCCAGGAAGAATTTCGACAGCATCACACGCCTCCCTTAGTTCTTCGCCTGGGTTGGCGTCCCGGTTGGCGGCGATGGGGTTGCGGTGGCTGCTCCGCCATCGAAGGGAACGGCCTTTACGGTGGCCCCCGGCCGAACGTTAAGCATCCCCTCGACGATCAGCCGTTCTCCCCCCGAAAGGCCCGATGTCACCAGCCACTGGTTGTTGATGGCCCGGTCAAGGGTCAACCTGCGCAGCTGGACCTGTCCGGTCTCATCCACGATAAGGGCGATGGGCTCTCCCTTCGGGTTGCGGTTTACCCCCTGCTGAGGCGCCAGGATGGCCTGCTCGGCGATTCCCTCCTGGATTACGGCCCGAACGAACATGCCCGGCAGGAGAACAGACTTTGGATTGGGAAAGATGGCCCTGACGATGACGGAACCGGTGGTGGGGTCTACAGTGACTTCTCGAAATTGAAGAGTCCCTTCCAACGAATATGGCGTCCCGTCCTGCAGGAGGAGATTGACCTTTTTGCTGTCGGCTCCGCTCTGCTTCAGCCGGCCGGCATCCAGACTCTGCTTCAATCGCTGGAGTTCAGTGGCGGACTGGGCCACGTCCACGTAGATCGGGTCTATCTGTTGGATGGTCGTCAGTTCCTGGGATTGATAGGCCGTCACCAGGGCCCCGTCCGTCACGTTGGATCGGCCGATGCGGCCTGAGATAGGCGCCGTGATGCGGGTATAGCCCAGATTGATGCGTGCGCTTTTTACCGATGCCTTCCAATACTCGACTTCCGCCTCGGCCTGCAAGAGGGCGGCGGCCCGGTCGTCATAGTCTTGCTGGCTGACCGCGTTGGAGGCCATTAACTTGCGGTACCGATCGGCCTTGGAACGGATGGCGGGGAGATTGGCCTCGGCCTTGGCAAGGTAGGCATTCGCATTGTCGAGGGCCGCCTGAAAAGAGGCGGGATCGATCTGATAGAGCATGTCGCCCGCCTTGACTTCGGCCCCTTCCGTGAACAGGCGTTTCTGGATAAGGCCGCTGACCTGGGGACGGATTTCGGCGATGCGGTAGGCGCTGGTGCGACCCGGCAATTCCGTGGTGAGCAGGACAGGCTGAGCGGAAACCGTCACGACCGCCACCTCGGGGATAGGGGGCGGCGGGGCCTGCTGACCGTGTCCGTTTTCGCAGCCGGACAACAGGAGGAACCCCGCCAGAACCGCCGATACCACGGTCCAACCCAAAAATTTGTCACCGTTTTTGTTCAGTTGCATCAAAGACCTCCTGAAAACAGCTGAAGGCGCAAGGCGTTAGGCTCAAGGCTTTCACTACGGGGAAACAGCATCCAGCCCGGTTTGCAGCGGGATATGGGCTTCGCTCTGATCACGAACCGGATTCGAATGACACCCCTGCATGACATCACCGATCCAACAGTCCCTTGAAAAAGATATCCAGGATAGCGTCAGGGTCCTCCGGGTAGGGATGGCGTTGGGGAGCCTCCATCCAGAGCAGGAGAAAGGCATCCACAACACTGTCGAGGGCGACGGCCAGATGATATGGGGGAGCGATCTCCCTGATTCGTTTATTCGCGATGCCGTTCTCAAATACGGAGGCCAGCCTTTCCATGAAGGCGTAGTATCGTTTCCTCAAGGCCTCATCCAGTCCTGCCCGGATATTGAAGCTCGCCCCCTTGCTTTCGGCCAGAAAGAGGCGGATAAAGGGAAGATTGCGGCGAAACATCTCTCCTTTGGTCTGGACGTAATTTCTGAGTTTTATAATGTCGTCATCCGGCGCCTTAATCGCCTGCCCGATAGCCTCTTCAAATTTGTCGCACTCCTCCAGAACCAGGGCCTTGTAGAGATCCTCCTTGTTCTGAAAGATCGTGTAGAGCGTTCCGATGGCAAATTCTGCCTTTTCAGCGATTTCGTGCATGGAAACGTTGTGGTACCCCTTTTCCGCAAAAAGATCAAGGGCGGCCGCAAGCATCTCCTGGCGCTGCCGTAATTTTTCCCTTTCCCGTCTTAAAGGTCTTTTGATGTTCATGGGTCGATTCTCCCGGGGTCGGAGGAGATCCTCGCTTCGTGGATAAATATGACGCGGCATTACAGAAAGTGAATGGCGCGTCACAATATATAACTGTCTATCAACGTGTCAAGAAATATCTGCGGTTTTCGAGCGGCCGGTAGCCTCCCTCCCTCTACCCTAAAAACAGGTTTCAAGGTTCAGAGGTTTCTCTGGGAGGGGAGGGGAGGGGGTTCCCTTGCCACATTCGATGTCGGACATTCGATGGTGTCGGTTTTGCGACACGTCCTGTTCTCTTGCTCGCACGGCTGATTCCCGATTGTGGATGTTTACATCCTCATACCGTATGTGATATAGGATGGGCGATTGTTGATTCGTGATCGGCGATTGAATAACGATCCAAAAACAACCGGTTGCATAATCGAAACCCCAGAATGTTTTTCTTAAAGGCTATAAGGTATTGGGCGTTTGTCGATCCTTTTCACCGGCAATGTCGCAGGCGTGGCCCCGTAAATCCATACGACAGGGATCGGTCTTGTGAGCCGCCCCGATTGGGAAGAAGGACTTCTTCATGGTTATTCGACATGAACCGGTTTTTTCTATACGATGGGGGTGCGCCGGGGCGGCAGCCTCGGCGCACTGACACAGGTGGGTATCTATGGGATTGGAACAAGAGGGGACGGATATGATGGCGGGCAAGAATTTTCTGGATAAACTGGTCCAGACATGTCCCGATGGGATCATCGGCATCGACCGAAAGGGGACCGTGATCATCTTTAATGCGGCCGCTGAGAAGCTGACATGTCGGGCCGCTGAGGCGGTGATCGGCAAGATGTCCATTCAGGAGGTTTATGATGTTCCTGAAATAGCGAGGGAAATCAAGAAGCAGATCTACGGCGAAGACTATGGGGGGCCGGGACAGGTGGCGGGGATCGAGGTAACCGTGAAAGACACCGGAGGGAAAAGGATACCGATCCGTCTGTCAGCGGCATTGATCTTTGAAGACAATGTGGAAATTGGGAGCGTCGGGTTTTTCCATGATTTGTCCGATCGAAAGGAGATGGAGGAGGAACTGCGCCGACGATCCATTACCGACAGTCTGACGGATCTCTATAACCGGCGACACTTTCATACTACCCTTACGGAAGAGATGGCGAGATGCGCCCGATACGGAGGCCCCTTGAGCCTGGCCGTGTTAGACCTGGACAACTTCAAACCGTTCAATGACACCTACGGACATCAGGAGGGCGACACGATTCTTCGGCTGGTGGCTGAATGCATCGGATCCGTGTTTCGATCGACAGACCATGCGTTCCGGCTGGGTGGAGATGAGTTTGGGGTGCTGTTGGTGGAAACGAGGCTTGCCGACGCCGGACAGGTCATGGAGCGGTTCAAGACCCATTTTGCCGAAGAATGGGTCCATAAGATGGATTACCTGGGCCGGAGGCTTCAGCCCGTGTCTATGAGCATCGGCGTGGCTCAACTGGCAGACCACGAAAAGGCCGACAAGTTTCAGCTCAGGGCCGATCTGGCCATGTATGAGGCCAAAAATTCAGGCGGAAGCCGTGTCGTTCTGGCCTCCGAGCATATCGGCATATGAGGGAATCGGGGATGAGCCATGACGGACAAGTCTGATGAGAGCAGGCGCAGCGCGGTTCTCGAGACGGCGGTTGAAAATACCAACGAGGCATTTGTCACGATCGATGCCCGCCACCAGGTGATCTTTTTCAACAAGGCTGCGGAAAGGATCTTTGGCTTTGATCGGGAGGAGGTGGTGGGGCAGGATCTCGGCCGGATCATGACCCCCGCATGCAGCCGGAATCACCGGGAGGCCGTGGCGAGATATGTCGCCACGAAGACACCCCGCCGGATCGGGCACGATACGGAGATCCTTGCTACACGGAAAAACGGCGAAACATTTCCGGCCAGTATTTCGTTTTCCGTGTCCGAGGTGGATGGCGAGATCTACTTTACAGGAATTGTTCGGGATCTCACCGATATCAAGGCCCTACAGGACCGCATCATCCAAACCGAACGTCTCGCGGCCCTGGGACAGTTTGTGGCCGAGATCAGCCATGAGATCAAGAATCCCCTGATGATGATCGGCGGATTTGCCCGGCAGCTCGCCAACGAGACAGGAGACGACAAGTCCCGATCCAAATTGAACATCATCGTGTCGGAGGTGGCCCGCCTGGAAAATCTCTTAAACGATTTCAGGGACCTCTATTCGCTGAAGGGCCTCGACATGCAGGATATGGACATCAACGGTCTCGTCAGGGAGATATATGACTTCGTTCGCGACGATTGCAGCATGAAGCATATCAAGATTGAATTCAGCTCCGACCCCGGACAACTGATAGTGACGGGGGACAGGGCCAAGCTAAAACAGGTACTGCTCAACCTGACAAAAAACGCCATGGAGGCCATGGAATCGGGCGGACATCTTTCGCTCGGGACGCGTCGCAAAGGGGAGCGGGTGGAAATCGCCATTGCCGATAACGGGTGCGGTATTTCAGAAGAGCACAAGGACAAAATCTTCTCCCCCTTCTTTACCCGCAAGGAAAAGGGGACGGGATTGGGCCTGAGCGTGTCCAAGGGGATTGTGGAACAGCACCCCCACAGTACCCTGACCTTTGAGAGCCTAAAGGGAAAAGGGACGGTTTTTACATTGAGCATGCCACTGAATCTTCCCGAAAAAAAATGATCGTAAGTGTTTAGGCCTTTGATACAGCCTTTAAGAAAAAAATTTTGGGCTTCCGGGCATGCCCCCCCCCATTTTTTTCAGGCTGCTATTCGATCAACACTCATCAACCGACAATCCCCAATTTATGGGAGGATATGAATCGTGAGCGAAGAAGAAAGCAGAAAGAGGACCCAGGAGACGGCAAAAAAGCTTTTTGGCGAGGGGATCAAAATGGACCCGCCCTACCTGATGTGGAAGGAATTTGACAGGGACCTGGCCAATGATTTTTCGAAATTTATCACAGGGAATCTCTATTCCCGGACGGTCCTGACGCTGCCGGAGAGACAGATGGCTGCCTGTGCCATGCTGGCGGCCACTCGGGCGGGCGATGAATTGAGGCTTCATGTCAACGCGGCCCTGAATGTGGGCTGCGACCCCAGGAAACTGGCAGAGGTCTTTTTTCAGGTCGCCACCTATGCAGGGATGCCCGCGGTCAACGAGGCCCTTTCCGTCTATCGGGACGTCCTCAAGGAGAGAGGAGAGTGGCCCGTATCACCCCCGATATCCCCGGATTCGTAACATTCATCATCAAGAGGCTGAAGGCGGCCGGGTTTGAGGCCTACGTGGTCGGCGGGGCCGTACGCGATGCACTTTTGGAACGGCCCATCATGGACTGGGATGTGGCCACCGCCGCACCGTCCCGTCGGATCAAGACCCTTTTCAACGATCAGAGGCAGTTCGCTCTCAGGCATGATACCGTAACCCTGGTCCATTCAGGCACCCATTTTGAAGTGACGCCTTTCAGGGGAGGGGAAAACGACCTTACGAACGATCTCTCACACCGGGATTTTACCATTAACGCCATGGCCTTTGATCCGGATGGGTTGAAGGTGATCGATCCCTTCCACGGGGAGTCGGACATCCAACAGAGGGTCCTTCGTGCGGTCGGAAATCCAGAGGAGCGGTTTCGGGAGGACCCTCTGCGCCTCCTGCGGTGCATACGGCTTTCAGCGGAACTCGGTTTCAGAATCGACAAAGAAACGCTTACGGGTCTTTGCGGAACCGCCCCCCTTCTATCGTCCACGGCCCCGGAGCGCATCAGAGACGAACTGATGAAGATCCTCATGACCGCGAGGCCTTCCGGATTTTTCTATCTCATGGTCAGGACAGGCGTTCTGAAGTCCTTTCTCCCCGAACTCCTCGAAGGATATCTCAAACGCCAGAATCACTATCACCGTCATACCATCTTCAGACATATTGTGGAAACCATCGACCAGGTCAGGCCGGACCCTGTCCTGCGGCTCACGTCCCTCCTTCATGACATTGCCAAGCCCCGAACCAGGGTTAAACAGAGGGGGGAATGGCGTTTTTATGGCCACGAAAAGGAAAGCGCCTTGCTGGCTGAGAAAATCCTCAAGAGGCTCAGCTTCGGCAAGGAGGTGATGAGGAGGGTGACCCATCTCATTCGACACCATATGATCGGGTATGATTCCGGATGGAGTGATGCCGCGGTTCGCCGTCTGATGCGGCGTGTGGGGACCGGAAACATTCACGATCTCCTGGAATTCCGCCGGGCCGATCTCCTGGCCCACGGTTTTGCAGGCCAGGGCCTGGCTTTAACGGATGAACTGGAACGGCGGTTGGAGGAACAGATCCGGCTGGGGGCTCCGACCAGGAGGGGAGATCTTGCCGTGGACGGAAATATGGTCATGAAAATCACCGGCCTCTCACCCGGTCCGGAGGTGGGAAGGATATTGCGGGGTCTGAATGAGAAGGTTCTGGATCAACCGAAGTTGAACAACAGGGATGATCTGAGGGCACTGATCAAATTTATCCGAACTTATGCTTGACCGTTTCACCATCACCCTCTATACTCCGTTCACAAAAAATGGCACGCTGGCCAAGGGGGAAATATGGACGCACGATCTATGTCGATTGGAATTAAAATGACGCTCGCCTTCATCATATCCGTTCTTCTGGCCTTTACCGGGTGTGCCGGGGATTCGTATTCCGTAAAGAAGGGGACACCGCCGCCTGCGTCTCTGCCCTCCGCTAATGTCCCGTCCCCTGAAGCATCATCCACAAAGTTACTTTCAACCCCATCCCCATCCGGGATCGACGACAATAAAGAAACAGCAAGCATTGAGATAGAGGACCGTTCAATCTCTTGTCCTGCAGCGAATGGCGCAGAACAGCCGATGCAGTCTCAAAATGAGGGAGAGCCCTTTTTTACGTCACTGCCGAAGACGACAAAATCTTCTCAGGAGCTGCTGGACTCAGCCCTGGAGTTCTGTAATGCAAGCAACGACTTCTGGGAAAGGGGCGATCTGGACAACGCGGTGGATGCCCTTGACGAGGCCTATTCAATGATATTGCAGATAGATTCTCGCCAGCCCCCCGAGATTCTTCAGCAGCGGGACGATCTCCGTTACACCATATCCCAGCGGGTCTTGCAGGTTTATTCGTCCCGTTTTACCGTTGTGAACGGATTTCACAAGGCCATTCCCCTGGACATGAACGCGGAAGTGGAAAAGGCACTCCAGTTGTTAAAGGGGAGGGAGAGGAGCTTTTTTATCAATGCTTACCGTCGGTCTGGCAGATACCGTCCTGCCATTGTAAAGGCACTCAAGGAGGCCGGGCTCCCCGAGGAGCTTTCGTGGCTGCCGCTGATCGAAAGCGGGTTCAAGGTAAATGCGCTGTCGAGGGCCAGGGCCCTCGGGATGTGGCAGTTCATCGCATCGACCGGCTATAAATACGGGTTAAAGAGAGGCCAGTGGGTCGACGAACGAATGGACCCTGAGAAATCGACCGAGGCCGCCATTGCCTATCTCAAGGAGCTGCATCAGATCTTTGGAGACTGGCAAACCGTCCTTGCCGCCTACAACTGCGGCGAAGGGAGGGTATTGAGGGTCATCAATACACAGAAAATCAATTATTTAGATCATTTCTGGGACCTCTACAAGAAATTGCCCTCCGAAACCGCCTTTTATGTGCCCAAATTTCTGGGCGTGCTCCATATCCTGAATGATCCGAAGGCCCATGGCTTCACTCTCCCTCCGGTGGACACAGGAATCGAGACAGAGGTGGCCACTATTGACAGACAGGTTTCTCTCCAGACCATGGCCCAGCGCATCGGCGTGTCCGATGAGGTCCTCAAGGAGTTGAATCCGGCCCTCAGGCGCAGCGTCACGCCCCCGAGGCCCTATGACCTCAGGGTGCCTGTCGGAAAGGGCCCTGTGCTCCTGGCTGAGATGGACACGATCCCCGAGTGGCATCCCCCGCCACCCCCTGCGGCGCTGTATCCGACCTGTGTGACCCATAAGGTAAAAAAAGGGGAGACTCTGTCAACCATCGCACGCAGATATGGGACGAGCGTCAGTGCAATTATGGCGCAGAATCGTCTCAAGAAAAAAGGTTACATTGTGGCAGGCCAGAACCTCAAGGTACCCACCAGGGCGGCTTACGCAACTGCCGTGGGGAGTCCCTCCCCGGAGCCTTACCCAAAGCGGGCGACCGCGACCAGCCAACCCAGGAAGGTTCCTCTCACCCAGTATGTGGTCCAAAAAGGCGACTCCCTCTATAATATCGCCAATCGATTCAACACCACCACCCAGGAAATTCAGTCCCTAAACGGACTGCGCAACAGCCATCTGAGCATCGGGCAGGTCCTGGTGATTTCCACAGAGTCTCAAGAATTTGCAAGCGTAGGGGCCGAGACCTATAAGGTATTGAAGGGGGACTCCCCCTACATTATCGCACAGAAACACCAGATGGACCTTGCAGACCTCCTGCGGATGAACAGCCTGACCCCTCGAAGCACCATCTTCCCGGGCCAGACCCTGATCGTCAAAAATCAATAGGCGTGTTTACACCTCATTTTTTCCAGTAGGCCGGCGCCAGAAGGACGATCACCGTGTAGATCTCCAGACGGCCGAGCAGCATGCACAGAGCCAGGACCCACTTGCCTGCCAGGGGTACATCCAGGTAGTTTTTTACCGGTCCCACCACTCCAAATCCCGGCCCGATATTTCCTATGGTTGCGGCGACCGAGGCAAAGGACGATACAAAATCGAGGCCTAACGCGGCCATGATCAGCGAGGCCGTTACAAAAAGGCTCAAGTAGAGAATAAAGAACCCCCAGATACTGCCGAGGATGTCTGTGGGAACCGGCCGGCCAGCCAGCTTCAATGTGGTGACCGCATGGGGATGAATGATTTGAAACATCTGATGATAGCTATGCCGTATCAACAGCATGATACGCATGGTCTTCATGCCTCCGCCGGTGGAACCCGCCATGGCCCCCAAAAACATGCAGATGAGTAGGATCAGTTGCGAAAAGGCGGGCCATGTTTCGTAGTCCGCAGAGACAAACCCGGTGGTGGTAATGATGGAGCTGACCTGAAAGGCGGCGTGCCGGAGGGCCTGGCCTATGGAGGTGTATACGGAGCCGTAGATATCGAGGGTGATCAGGGCCATGAAGACCGCCACCAGAATCAGAAAGACCCGACACTCTGAATCCTTGCCGAATATCCCCAGATCTCCTTTAATAAGCCTATAGTGAAGCGCGAAATTAATCCCGGCAAGGAGCATGAACACAATCAGAACACAATCAAGGTAGACGCTGTTGTAGTGGCCGATGCTCATGTTTTTGGTGGAAAAGCCGCCGGTGGGCATGGTGCAGAATGCATGACAGACGGCATCAAAGACCGACATCCCCCCGGTAACGAGGAGGATAGCTTCAATGACGGTGAATAGGAGATACACCTTCCACAGGGTCTTGGCGGTCTCGGATATCCGGGGTTTCAGCTTGTCCACCACCGGACTGGGGACCTCCGCCTTATAAAGCTGCATACCCCCGATTCCCAGGTAGGGGAGGATAGCAATGGAAAGCACAATGATCCCCATCCCGCCTAACCACTGGGTCAGGCTTCTCCATAGTAAAATGCTTTGCGGAAGAGACTCGATAGCCGTCAGGATGCTGGCGCCGGTGGTTGTAAACCCGGACAGGGATTCAAAATAGGCATTTGTGAAATCGGGGATCGCGCTGGAGAGGAGATAGGGAAGCGTCCCGACCAGACCGGCCATGACCCAGCCCAGGGTCACGATGGCGACGCCGTCCCGGTGGTTTAACTGCCTGTCCTCCTGATGCCTGGTTGCGACAAAGAGGATGAGACCGGTCCCAAAGGTGATGGCCATGGACGTGAGGAGAGCGGATGTGCTGCCGTCCATGAAGAGAAAGGAGACCAGCAAGGGCCCGGCCATGCAAAGGCCCAGAAAAAGGATGAGGATGGCGATGAAACGTATAATGACACGAATGTGCATCAGAAATATTCCAGTTTGACGGTCAGGAGTTTCTCCAGTTTAGGGAGGACCTCCCGGAGGGCGAACAGGATGAGGCGGTCCTTGGGCCTGATGACACTGTCACCGCGAGGAATGATGATACTCTCCTCCCGGATAATGGCCCCGACGATGGCCCCTTTCGGCATTTTCACTTTGGAGAGAGGGGTATTGACGATATCGGAGGTCTCCAATGCCTCCGCCTCAATAGCCTCTGCATGTTCTCCTTTCAAAGGTGCCACGGATATGATCTTGCCGGGCCTGATATACTGCAAAATAGCCTTGGCCGCCGACAGCCTGGCGCTTACCACGGTGTCGATGCCGATGGCTGACAGGAGGGGGAGATAGCTGAGCCTGCTGATCCGGGTGACTGTTTTTTTGGCCCCGAGCCCTTTTGCAAGGAGGGACATGAGGATATTGCTCGCCTCGTCTTCGGTAACCGCAACCAGGAAATCGATGCCCCTGATGTTTTCCTCTTCAAGGAGGCGCTTGTCCGCGCCGTCCCCGTTGATGACGATCACATGGTCGAGGATTTCGGACAGGGTGGCACACTTAGCGCTATCTTGTTCGATGATTTTGACGTTGATTTTGGTCCGGTCCATCTTTTTTGCCAGGGTGGCACCGGTCTGGCCGCCCCCCACGATGATAACCCTTCTCGATGACACCTGACTGATGCCGAGAAAATCCAAGGCATCATTCATTTTCACCGTGCTGACAACCAGATAGACCAGATCTCCTGATCGAATGATGTCCTCCCCCCGAGGGATGATCACCTGCTCGCCCCGGACAATGGCACCCACCAGGACCTTCCCTCTCAGCTCACCGAAGGAAACGAGCTTGCGATCCACAAACGGCGAATCTCCGGTCACGAAAAAGCCGATGAGCTTGACCCGCCCGCCCACAAAGTCGATGACCTCGGATGCGCCCGGGATCTCCATGATGCTCTTTATGGTGTTGACCATCTCGGACTGGGGATTGATCACGTGGTCAATCCCTAACAGATCCTTGCTAAACAGTTCTCCTTCCTGCAAATACTCCTCGTTTCGGACACGGGCAACCTTGATCAGGTAAGGGTTGAGGGTTTTGGCCATGAGGCATGTCATCAGGTTGGTCTCATCGCTGTCCGTGGCGGCCACCAGGAGGTCCGCACCATGGATGCCTGCGTCTTTGAGTATTCGAGGGCTTGTGCCGGAACCCAGAAAGGTTTGAACATCCAGGTTTTCGCCCACCCGCTTGACATGGTTCGCGTCTTTGTCAATCAAGGCAACATCATGATTTTCCTCGGAGAGTCTCTGCGCGATATGAAAGCCTACCTCCCCTGCACCTGCAATGATGATTTTCACAATTCGATTCCCCCTTCTGGGCCGCGCTTGGGACCGCCGTGTCGGGACCCTCCCCGTAACGGCGCCTAATTTACGGGAGCCCATGGGAAAAGTCAACCAGGGATCTGGAGACTGGGCCCTGGACATGGGTTGCTGAATGCTATATTGACTCCGTGTTCCCCGCTCTTTGCCCCTCACGCCCTGCGTCTCAATTCTATTTACAAGCTCTCCCCGCGATGGTATAAGGGGCCTTCAAATCGATAGGAGGAATTCAGAATCAGAAGATCTGGAACACAATGCAATGGCTGAGATAAACGGTAATTATTACGATGCTGAGGCCTTGAAACGATATATTGACAGGTTCGTAAAGGCAAGGATTCTTGTGGTGGGCGATATTATCATGGACGAATATATCTGGGGCAATGTTACCCGGATCTCGCCTGAGGCCCCGGTTCCTGTGGTGGATGTCGAACAGGAGACAAAGATGTTGGGGGGTGCCGCCAACGTGATACGGAACATGGCCACGCTCGGTGCCAAGCCCGTCCTGTGCGGCGTGGTGGGGGATGACGCCACGGGCGAGGAAATCCTGTCCGCACTGGCCCATATGGGCCTGAGCACAGACGGGGTGGTCAGCGAGACAGGGAGGCCCACCAGCATCAAGACCCGGATTGTTGCCCATAATCAGCAGGTGGTTCGATTCGACAGAGAAAGCCGCGCAGATGTGAGACCAAAGAGTATCCAAAAACTCATTGACTACATCGGAAAACACCTCGACACCATCGATGCCATTGTGGTCTCAGATTATGGAAAAGGGCTCATCTCCGGCCACCTGATGATGGGGATGAGAGATCTGTGCCAATCGCGTTCGGACCGAAAGATCATCATGACGGTAGACCCCAAGACAGGAAATTTCGAGTATTATATCGGGGTGGACGTGATCACGCCAAACCACCATGAAGCCGGGATTTACTGTGGTTTCAGGATTTTGGATGAGGATAGCCTGAAGCAGGCCGGAAAGAAGATGGTGAGCGATCTGAATTGCCGGTCGGTGCTGATTACCCAGGGAAAAGACGGGATGACCCTTTTTGAAAAAAGTGGGGAGACCACTCATATCCCGACCGTGGCAAAGAAGGTCTTTGATGTTACCGGGGCGGGAGACACGGTCATCGGGACCCTCTCTCTGGGCCTGGCCGCCGGCCTTGACTTGAAATCAGCGGCAATCCTCTCCAACTTTGCGGCCGGCATTGTGGTTGGGGAGGTGGGTACGTCGGCGGTTCGTGCAGAGGACCTGAAAAAGGCGATCGTGTGAAAAGGCGCAAGGAGCAGGGAGCAGGGAGTCAATCCCGCATCCTGCGGAATCTCCGATTTGCGCTGACCCGTATCCAATATCCAGTATCCAGCATCAGGAACCAGCAATGAGAACCCCTGAACCCCTGAACCCCTGAACCGTGAACCTGAAGCGCATATGAGTCACCCGCATCCACCGGAAAAGGTCCGGCTCTTCGCAAGCCTTTTTTCGCCTGACAGGGACGTTATTGACCGGGCAATGGCTCAGCTCTCGGAAATATGCGGAAGTGTGGAATGGGTCAGCCCCGAGATGTTCTTTGACCGTACCCGGTATTACGCAAGGGAGATGGGATGGCCCCTGTATCGCCGTTTTATTTCCTTTGAAGAACTGATACCTCCCGAGGCCCTTGTAGAGGTGAAACTGGCAACAAATGCCATTGAAAATGAGTCCCTCGTCCAGGGCAACCGGCGAATCAATATCGATCCGGGCTATATCTCCTTGGAAAGACTGGTGTTAGTCACCGGAAAAAACTATATCCACCGGATTTATCTAACCAAGGGAATTTTCGCAGACTTGACCCTGGTTTTCAAGAGGGGGAGTTTCAGGCCCCTGGAATGGACCTATAAGGACTACTCGGCACCGGAGATGATTGCGGTCTTCAACCAACTGAGGAGCGCCTACATGGAAAAGTTGAGGGAGATAAAACGCATTGATTAAAAGCATGACGGCATTTGGAAGCGCAGCCTTCCTGCAAGGGGATAGGCGCTATGTGGCCGAGATCCGGTCGGTTAACCATCGTTACCGCGACATTGTCCTGCGCCTTCCCAGGAACCACCAACCGCTCGAAGAAGGGCTTCGGAATATCATTTCGTCGAGAACCAGCCGGGGTCGGATAGAGGCGTCCTTTCAAATAGAAATGAGCTCTGAAGCGCCCCCTTATGCGCTGGAGCTCAATCTCCCCCTGGCGAACGCCTATCTCAGGGTCTTCAGACAATTGGCCGACCACTCCGGTCTTGACCAGGAGATGCGTCTGGAGGCCCTCCTTCAGATGAAAGACGTGATGTTGATCAAGCCGGAGACCGACGATATGGAGGAGGCACGGGAAGGTCTCCATGCGGCCTTGAACAGGGCCCTGGATGCTTTGGAGGAGATGAGGATCAATGAGGGGGAAGCCATTGCCAAGGATTTTCACGAAAGGCTCGACCGGCTGGAGGCCTTTGTGGATGCGGTGCACAGGCGTGCCCCCGAACTGCCCGACGTGTATCAGAAGCGGTTGACCGAAAGGGTCGGCAACCTGCTCAACGGGGTTGAAGTGGATGCGGCCAGACTTGCCCAGGAGGTGGCCTTTTTGGCAGATCGATCCGACATTACGGAAGAGATTGTCCGCGCCAGAAGCCACCTGAACCAGTTTCGCGACTATCTTTTGAGTGACGAGGCCGTGGGCAGGAGACTCGATTTTCTGCTCCAGGAAATAAACCGGGAGGTGAACACGCTCGGCGTAAAGGCCTCCGATACCGCCATATCGCAGATTGCCGTGGAGATGAAGGCCGAGCTTGAAAAACTGCGGGAACAGGTCCAGAATGTGGAATGAAAGGAGTTGGAATTATGAGTTCGAGGCTTGTCAACGTCGGTTTCGGGAATTCAGTCGTGTCCAGGCGCGTCATCGCCATCATCTCCCCCAACGCAGCCCCGGTGAAGCGTCTGCGCGACGATGCCAGGGATGAGAAACGGTTGATTGACGCCACCCAGGGAAGACGCACCCGATCCGTGCTGATCACCGACAGCAATCACGTCATCCTGTCATCCATACAGTCCGAAACCCTGGCGCAGAGATTCAACCCTGAAGGCGCACTCAGTATGCGCGAACTTGATGAATAGATATGCCGGGGACATTATTTGTTATTTCAGCCCCTTCCGGGGGAGGCAAATCGACCATTGCCGCGGCTGTCCGGCAGCGGGTGGACGGTTTGGGCTATTCCATCTCCCATACGACCCGCAAACCGAGAAGAGATGAACAGGATGGGGTGGATTACCACTTTGTGAACGACAGTTCCTTCACAGAGATGATCCATAAGGGCGCCTTTCTGGAATGGGCCAGGGTCTATGATCATCTCTACGGCACCTCTTTGTCGGGGATTCGGGAACTGACGGCGTCGGGAAGCGACATCCTTCTGGATGTGGATGTTCAGGGAGGTCGGAACATCAAGGCCCGGTTTCTGGAGAGCGTTCTCATTTTTCTGGTCCCACCGTCTTTGGAGGTGCTTGAACAGCGGCTCAGAAAACGGGGCACGGACGATGACGGGGTTGTCAGGGGCCGCATGGATCAGGCCGCGGACGATATCAAAAACTGCGAATGGTATGACTACATCGTTGTCAATGACAACCTGGAAAAGGCCATCGATGAGACGCACGCCATCATCCTGTCGGAACGTTGCCTGACAAAGCGACGATTGCCTCGAATCAAAAGGATGTTCGATTTCTAATAAAGCGGCCGGGGCCGAGGTGCTGGCAGGATTCCTCACGCTTCAGGTGGACAATGACCCGACTGTCCTCTATTCTCCTCTCCCCTCATATCTCAGGTATCAGCCTGAGGTCGGGTTTGCCATCCCCCTGTCCGATATCTTCAAACCGGAAGAGACGGACACGTTAACCGGGCAGAAGGGTTCCTGATTGGAGTGCGACCGGATGCCCGTTACCGGATATTGGGCATTCGACCCTCATCTTGTCACAGAGGGAGAGGGTTCACCGGATATTTAAAAACGATCCGGCTGCGGGTATGCGTAGACAACTCTTTATGGCTGCCGGGCTTTTTGGTCCCGGTCCCGAATTCGGAAAGGCATCAACAAGGCTTATATCATGAATATATTGATCGTCGCCTCAGAGGCGGCCCCGTTTGCTTCAGCCGGGGGGTTGGGCGATGTGATCGGGAGTCTCCCCGCCGCCCTGAGAGAATTGGGGTGCTCGGTCTCGGTGGCGATGCCTGCCTATCGAACCGCCCTGGATCGGATCAAGACATGGGATGTAGCGGTCGAGGGCCTTTCGGTGTCCATGGGCTGGGGAAGCGTGACAGGGGATATCCTCCTGAGCGATCTGGCGCCCGCAGTGCCCCTCTATCTGGTGCGATGTGACTCCCTTTTTGACAGGGAGGGAATCTACGGAACTCCCGACGGGGGGTACTGGGACAACCCGGAACGGTATATCTTTTTTTCCCGCATCATCCCGTCTCTCTGCGCGTCGCTTTCGCTTCATCCGGACGTGGTTCTGGCAAACGACTGGCAGACCGGCCTTGTCATGGCCCTCCTCAACGAGGGGGCTGTCCCGGGCGCGGCCGGCGTATTTGCGATCCACAATATGGGGTATCTGGGTCTGGTCCCCCCTGAACGAACGGCAAACATCGGCCTCCCCACTCCCTACTACCGGATGGAAGGGCTGGAGTTCTATGGACAGATGAGTCTTCTCAAGGCGGGTATCGTCTACGCAAAGAGCGTGGTGACGGTCAGCCCCACCTATGCACGCGAAGTCCAGACCCCGGAAGCGGGCTTCGGGCTTGACGGGCTGATGCGCTCCATCAGAGGGCGTCTGTATGGCATCCTCAACGGCGTGGACTACCGGGTCTGGGACCCGTCCATTGACGCCCATCTGGTCCGCACCTATTCTCCGACGGACCTCTCCGGAAAGGCGTCGTGCAAAGAAGACCTTCTGAAGGTCATGGGTCTCCCCACGGGACTGAAAGCGAGGCCCCTTGCAGGGATGGTCAGTCGTCTGGTGGAGCAGAAGGGCTCCGGCATCCTGGCGGATGCCTGCTCGGCACTCTTTTCCCTTGGCATGGGACTGGTGGTGCTGGGATCGGGCAATGCAGCATATGAAAAGGCCCTCGTCGACCTTCAGACGCGCTACCCGGATCGTTTGGGCCTGAAACTCGGTTTTGATCCCGGTCTGGCCCACAAGATCATGGCAGGGAGCGACATCTTTCTGATCCCGTCCCTTTACGAGCCGTGCGGTCTTACGCAGATGTACAGCCTTAAATACGGCACCATTCCTGTTGCCCGGGCCACCGGGGGGCTTAAGGACACCATTGTGGACCCGGATGAGGGAAGGGGAGGGGGCACGGGATTTAAATTTGACCGGTTCCATGCCGCGGATCTGGTGGCCGCGGCCGCCCGGGCCATAATGGCCCGGGAACACCCCCCTCTATGGGAAGGCATACTGCAGAATGCCATGCAGCAGGATTTCTCGTGGCGTCGTTCGGCGGAAGGCTATCTGAGGCTTTTTGAACAGACCGTGTCCAAAAATGGATGATCAAGACGGGTGGTGGAGGTGCCAATTTAACACTTAAGACGCGTGAGAAGGCCAGCGGGGGGCTCTTACTCGAAGGACGCAACAAAGGAATTCCGATGCATTGGGAACGCTCCCTATACGCTCAATTCGTCTTGAAACAGGCAGGGGGGAAACAGGCTTTGATCGAGTCTATCTCCTGGAGCTGTCCGGGTGATGATTTAACGACATCACTGCCGTATTCATGCAATGAGCCACGGATTTGCGTCCTTCGGGTAAGAGCCCCTCACTGGCCCTGTTGAATTGGGTATCCAAAGGCTAACCACCTGATCGCCGGGACATAGGCGCGAACCGTATGTCATCAGAAACAGAAACGAGAAAACCTATGATCAGTCACAGAAAATATCTCTGCATACACGGGCATTTTTATCAGCCGCCCCGGGAAAACCCATGGCTCAACCGGATTGAATTCCAGGCGTCCGCCCTGCCGTATCACGATTGGAATGAGCGGGTGACGCGGGAATGTTACGGGCCGAACACCCGGGGTCGTCTGCTTGGGAAGGAGGGGCGGATACGGGCGCTCCTCAACAATTATGAGTACATGAGCTTCAACTTCGGTCCGACCCTTCTAAGCTGGCTGGAAAAGGCCCATCCGTGGATTTACGGTCAGATCATCGAAGCGGACCGTCTCAGTATGGACCGCCGCCAGGGCCACGGGAATGCACTGGCCCAGGTATACAACCATATCATCATGCCGTTGGCGTCTCCCCGTGACAAGCTCACCCAGATCCGGTGGGGCCTGGCTGATTTCAGGCATCGTTTCGGCCGACCGGCAGAGGGGATGTGGCTGGCTGAAACCGCGGTGGATTCCGAGACCCTGAGATTGATGGCGGAAGAAGGGGTGAAATTCACCATACTGTCGCCGGATCAGGCGGCCACGGTGCGTCCCATTGGGAGATCCGGCAAACCGGAGCCGTGGAAAGATGTTCGAGGGGGCCGGATCGATGTGACCCGGCCCTACCGGGTCCAGTTTGACGGATCGGGGCGAAGTTCCATGACGGTCTTTTTTTATCATGGGCCCCTCTCACGGGCCGTGGCATATGAAGAGCTCCTCGCTTCCGGCGATAAATTTTTGGCCCACATCGAAAGTGCCTTTAAAGGGGACGGGGAAAGCCTGGAACTGATCAGCCTGGCAACGGACGGGGAGTCCTACGGCCACCACTTCAAATTCGGAGACATGGCATTGTCGTGGCTGTTGGATGATCTGAAAGAGGGGGGCCGGATCATCCTGACCAACTACGGAGCGTACCTGGAACGGTTTCCGCCGCAGGATGAGGTTCGGATTGTCGAGAACAGCTCCTGGAGCTGCGCCCACGGCGTGGGGAGATGGTGCTCGGACTGCGGATGCAATGTCAGCCATACCCCGGGATGGAATCAGTCCTGGCGGGGGCCCCTTCGCCAGGGTCTGGACTGGCTGGCCCGGGAATTTTCCGCCATCTTTGAGGAGAGAGGAAGCTTCCTGTTCAAAGATCCCTGGAAGGCCCGGGATGACTACATCGCTCTCCTGCTGCATCCATCCGCTGAAGACCGGGATCGGTTCATCGACCATCATTCGAGGCAAGCACTTGACCCGGAGGAACGAATCAAGGCATTGCAGCTTCTGGACTCTCAGCGGATGTCCCTGTTCATGTTTACCAGTTGCGGGTGGTTTTTTGACGAAATCTCCGGCCTGGAGGCAACCCAGGTTCTCAGGTATGCGGCGAGGGGGATCGATCTAGTGAGACCGTGGACCCGGGAGGATCTGGAGTCCCGCCTGATGGAGTTCCTGGCCCGGGCCCCAAGCAACGACCCGGCCTATGGAAGCGGGGCCGTTGTCTATAGGGAAAAGGTGGCGTCGTCCCGCATCGGGCCCTCGCTGGCTGCGGCCAACTACGCCCTCGCCGTTCTGGGCTGGACCGCGGTGACAGCAACCCAAAACCGGAAAAACGCCCCCTTCGAGGGTATGGTGCGTTCGAATGTGGAGATATCTTTCAATGCCGGGGGCACGGACGGCATCATGGGAGAGGCAACGATTGTCGAGCCGGGGACCGGCTTTGCGTCCATCCGGATTTACCTTGCCTACCATGATCCTGAAAGCGGTTTTGGCTGCATGGTGGGGAAATCGCTTCAAACGGGTGATCTGGACCAGATGGCAAAGGAATTATCCGGGGGATCTTCAGGAAAAGGGGAAGAAGGAATACAGACGCTCTTTCACAAATATGTCACGCATGTCCGGCCATATACGGTCCGGGACCTAATACCGGACATGCGCAATGCCCTGATCAGCGGGATGTTTCAATGGCTGGACCAGCAGATCGGAAAGACCATCGGCGGCCAACGGAAGGAGTCCGAGGCGTTCCTCTCCCTCCTTCAGGAGACCGGGGGCCCGCTGCCCGAGGCCCCGAACCACATCCTCAGCATTCTGATCGCCGACGAACTCGGCAAAATTGCCGATGCGGCACGGGCGCAGAAGGCCGTCAATTGGACATGGCTCGACATCCTGGCGAAAGAGGCCGCATTACAGAAGATTAAACTGGACGATCGTTTCATGAAGCAGACGACCCAGTCGATTCTCGGCTCCATGATGGCCGCCATATCTTCAAACCCGAACCCGGCGCAGTTCACCGACATCATCGGCTTTCTGGATATGTGCCAGGAGATCGGCGTGGAGCCGGACCTCTGGGAATGTCGAAATGCCTATTATGACCGGCGTCAGGATCAGGCCTTTTGCAGGGCGCTTGATCCGGAAGCAGCTCAGGTCTTGGATAAGCTGGGTGAGCGGCTGGGATTTGTGTCTTCATGGGAATGACGGATCCGCGAAACCGCAAGATGAAGATAACGCATGGCAGTAAGAGGCCCTATCGGGACCTGATGCCTCCCGGTCTTGAACGGGAAGGGGTGCGAAACTTAAGAAGATCAAGGGATCACAGGGTATGATCGCTTACGAACAAGTTCACTTTGGGGTGGGGGGAGACGGCCTTGACAGAGTCTTCGTTGATGCCATATGATAATCCCCGATATGCGTACGACCGCAACGGGCAAGGCGATCGTCGGGGTTGGAGCCTGCATGAGAATACTGGTTGTCGAAGATGATATAAAGATTGCCTCTTTTATATCAAAGGGACTGAAGGAGGCAGGGTTTGCCGTGGATGTGGCCCATGACGGGGTGGACGGTCTTCATCTGGGGCTCACTGAGCCCTACGATGCGGCAGTGGTGGATATCATGCTCCCCGGTCTTGACGGGCTCTCTCTGATCGAGCGGATGCGCACCAAGCAGATTGCAACGCCGGTGATCATTCTCAGTGCAAAACGCTCGGTGGACGACCGGGTCAAGGGCCTTCAGGCCGGGGGCGACGACTACCTGACCAAACCCTTTTCGTTTTCAGAACTCCTGGCCCGGATTCATGCCCTGATCCGGCGATCCACCCGGACATCGGAGCCCTCCACTCTTAGTGCAGGAGAACTGACCATCGACCTTCTCTCCCGCCAGGCCAGACGGAATGATTCGGATATCAGCCTTCCGGCCCGTGAATTCGCTCTGTTGGAATATCTGGTGCGAAACAAGAATCGTATTGTGTCCAAGACCACCATTCTGGAGCATGTATATGACTACAGCTTTGACCCCCAGACCAATGTGGTGGACGTCTTAGTCTGCCGGCTCCGCAATAAGATCGACAGGGATTTTGACCACAAGATGATCCACACGGTTCGCGGGATGGGTTATGTCCTCAAGGAACAGTAAGGTCGGACTCACCTTCAGCCTGAAGCTGAGTGTTCTCTATGCGCTCTTTTTTGTGGTCAGTTCCGGGGGTCTGTTTGTCGTCGCCTATTATCTCATCGATAACCTCATCGGGCGGCAGGAGCGTGAAATCGTCCGGGACCGGATCCAGGAGTACCGGGCCTGGTACGGAGAAGGCGGACTCCGCGCGCTCAAGGCCCGTTTTGATCAACAGAGCGGCACGGCCAAGGATATCTTCTTCGTCCGCATTGTGGGCCCCCTCAACCAGGTCCTCTTTGTCAGTTTTCCAAAAGGATTTAAGGGCGTTGACGATGGCCAGCTCAGGTCCGTGCCGCGCACTGAAGAGGAGTTGTGGCTTACGATAAAAGACCAGGCCGAAAAGGAGGCCTGGACGATCGGTGTGGCGGCCCTGCCGGGCGGCCTCAAGCTCCAGGTGGGAAAGAGTTCCACTCAGGCCCAGGAGCTTTTGTCGTTTTTCAGGACCGTGTTTCTGATGTTCAGCGTCCCGATTCTCCTCCTCGGCATCATCGGGGGAGGGCTCCTGACATTCCGCGCCATCCGGCCGATCCGTCACCTGATCCAGACCGTCAGAGATATCCTGAAAACAGGGAAGATGAGCCTTCGCGTGCCGGCAAAGGGAGAACGGGGGGAAATGGTTGAACTGGTCTCTCTCTTCAATCAGATGCTCGATAAGAATGATTCCCTGATCCAGGCCATGCACCAGTCCCTCGATAACGTGGCCCACGATCTAAGGACTCCCATGACACGCCTGCGCGGCGTGGCCGAACTGGCGCTCCAGGATGCTCAAGACCCGAATGCATGCAGGGAGGCCCTCGCCGACTGCATGGAAGAATCCGAACGCGTCCTGACCATGCTGAACGCCTTGATGGATGTGGCTGAGGCGGAGACCGGAGTGATGCGACTGGAGATAACAGAGGTGTCGGTGCCGGAGGTTATGGATTCGATCATTGATCTCTATGAGATGGTGGCAGAGGACAGAGGGATTACCATTAGCAGAAGCCTCCCCCAGGAATTGTTAATCCGTGTCGATCGGACCCGTTTTCAACAGGTGATGGCCAATCTCCTCGATAATGCCATCAAGTACAGCGGGGAGGGCCGGGAGATCAATATATCCGCCCAAGCAGGAGATGCCTGTGCCGTCATCTCCATCTCCGATCAGGGGATAGGGATCCCTCCCGCCGACATCAGTAAGATCTGGGACCGCCTCTACCGGGGGGACCACAGCCGGTCTCAGCGGGGGCTTGGCCTGGGCCTCAGTTTTGTAAGGGCGATCGTACACGCACACGGCGGGACGGTCAGTGTTGAAAGCGAATTGGAGAAGGGGTCCAGCTTTACGATCCGGATGCCGGTTGGGAACTGACTCTTGATAATTGACAACTGAAAAGGTCTGAACCCGGGATGGGGTTCTGGATACTTGGAACGGGATGATAAACCGATAAGCAGATGGCTGATAAGCTGATGCCAGATGAGTCCTTGTGCGGCTCAACACTCTAACAGCTCAACAGCTTAATGTGCCTATCCGCTGCTCATGGGCCTTGCTCCTACTGTCTCCTGCCCACTCCTTACTGCCTACTGCCTATTGCTACCGGTCACCCTAACCCCCCACGCCTTGAGCCTCACGCCTAATCCCTATTAAACACCAGCGACTTTACCGTAACGGGGAATACCTGGCCGGCCACCAGGGGTTCTCCGATGTCGATCCAGTCTCCTTCTGTCAGGATGAGTTCGTCCAGGGAGAGGAGATTCGTTTTAAGACCGGTCTCCCGGCGGATGACGTTTCCCACGCTGCATGCGATATCCTTTTCAAAGATCAGGATGATCGGGAGACGGTTCATGATTGAACGGGGAAGAGCCGCCTCGATGGATGTTGCAAACAGCTCCAGTTCAGGGTAATAGGCACGCACAGGATCCTTGAAATACAAGGCCACGACCTCTTCCCCTTCCGCAAGATCAAATCTCCGAAAGGAGGTCTGTATAGCGGAGATCACATGCTCCCGGCTCAATCGCTCTGCCTTTGCATCCACCCTGAGCACGGGGACGTTCTTGATGGGAAATGAGATGGCGTTATCCATAAATCCCGAAGAACCGGAGATGGACAAGGAGTATGCACCGGCCCCGATCACCGTTGCCCGGATTTTATTTTTCGGTTCAAAGATCGGGGCCGATAATCTGTGCGTCAGGGACTTTATCTTGTTGGCCAACGGTTTCCCCATATCGTCATAGTAGCCGTTGCCGCCGTAGATCAACTCTGCAACCCCGCCTGAGAAAGAGTATTCGTCTATCTTACCCGGAAAGCTCAGGTCATCCGTCATCATGAGCTGTCTGGCCAGATGAGAAGTCGCCGGGCCGGTCAGAACCTCGATCAGGGCTTCGGCAAAGGCGGCGGCGATCCTTTCCATGTCCTTGGCGGGGATCAGGTCCCCTAACTGATAATCAAGACCTAAATGGGCCATCACCTTCCGTGCGGGCTCATCGATCCGCCAGATCCTTCCGTCGGCATGTGCGGCCAGGAGTCTTCCTCCTACGGCGATGCAACTTGTGCACAGGACCTCGCCGTTTCTGGATATGGCCATGTTGGATGTGCCGCCGCCGATGTCGCACGAAAGGATGGTCATTCCGGCATCCCTGGACCGGGCCGTTGCCCCGGACCCCATGGCCGTGATGAGGCTCTCGAAGTTGGCCCCCGCGGTGGCGGCCACAAAATCTCCCGCGCCCCTGGACAGGGCCTCCACGATCTGTCTGGCGTTCTCCTTCCTGGCGGATTCTCCGGTTACAATCACCGCGCCGCTCTGGATGTCGGCGGGATCAATGCCGGCCCGCTCATATTCCTGAACAAAGAAGCGGGACAGTTTTTCGATGTCGATGGTCTCCCTGTTCAACAACGGCGTATCGATAATCGTCCCTTCATAGATAATATCTCTGCTTCGAATTTCAAACCGGCGGGTCGGCGACAGGTGGTCCCTTTCCAGGAGAAGCCTTGAAAAGGCGAGATGGCTTGTGGAACTCCCGACGTCCACACCCACCGAAAGCAGTTCTATACTGTTTATTTCCACGGTTATCTCTCGTGTAAAGGTTTGGCGGTTCAAGGTTCAGAGGTTGAAAGGTTCAGGGGTTTCCCACTGACAGCGGATGATCACGGACACCCCTCAGGACCCTAAAAAGGAGGAGACGGATGCTTCAAAATTGTCTGGAACATCCGTCTCCTCTTTGAATCTGAACCCTGAGATCCGGAACAAAGAAGCCCCGGATCCAGATTACATGGCGGCCTGCAGGGCTGCGGCATCTCTATGGGCTGAGGACAGCCGTTCGGCAGCCACCCTCTTGATGCCGATGCTGACCCGGTCCGCGTCCACATATTCGATGGCCTTTACCTCGCAGAACCGTGCGCATTGAGGCTCGCCCCCGCACAGATCGCACTTGAAGACCTTTTTGTCAATGATATTGTAGTTCATTGCGCCGAAGGGACAGACCGCGACACATGAGCGGCAGCCGATGCATATATCGTAATCGACGGTCACGAACCCCAGGTCCTCATCGCGGTAAATCGCCTTGACAGGACATACATTCATGCACGGGGCATCCTCGCATTGCTGACACGACATCGGGATATACAGGCCCTCCGATTCCCATTTCATCACCTTGATTCTGCTTCGGGCAGGATTGGATACGCCGTCGTGCATGACCGAGCAGACCAGTTCACACAAACGGCACCCGGTGCATTTCTGGTAATTTATCATCAGGACTTTCTCCATTGATCTCCTCCTCTTAAAATAGGCTCCTCCCCTTGGCAGGCTGAGGGGGTTTTCAGGTAGCTGCCCCGTTCGGTTCGGCGGCCCCCGAAAAAGGGCCGATGTTTCGAGCGCGTCATCGGGGCAGTGCGCGGACTAAAGCATATGGGACGGCTCTTGTTCCAGGCCCAGGCGTTTCAGGGTCTCTGCCGTGGGTACCCCGTTTTCGTCCCAGCCATGATGCACGTAGTATTCATCGATCATTTTTTTGAATTTCTTTCGATCGATGGTCAGGCCGATGACATCCGGCGCCCCCCGCCTGCAGGGTTCATCAAAATAGCGGTGATTGAGGGTGTCTCCTTTCTTAAGGTCATTCCGGGTCAGACCTTCCCTCAAATTGAATAGCCGCTCGATATTGTAACATCGCTCTGCCACGTCCCATATCTCCTTCGGGGTCATCTCTATCCCGGTATTATAATAGAGGACCTTGGACCAGTCCTCAAAGTTGGGAAGGGTCGCGCCCAAGAAGGTGGTATGGTATTTACAGATGCCGAGGCAGTCCACGCCCATGTAGCAGTTTTCCTGCCAAAAGACCTGCCATGGCTTCCCCTCGTATGCGGTATGTTCGGAACTCAAAGGCCCGTCGTAGGGAACCGGGTTGCTGTATATCTGCCTCAAAATTTTTTCGGGCAGATGGTACAGATCAATGGCCGGACGGCTCCTCAGATGATCCGATCCCCTGGAACCGGTCGCGATGCCCAGGGCCAGGGCGGGCGTGGCCCGCTCATCCGAATGGAGGTTGTTCATCCCCTTGACCTGGATCAGATAATCAAAGGAATTTTTCCCTATTTTCTCAGCCGCCGGGATGCCCCCGTCGGCCAGGGTGTCGCCCAACCACCCTTTTCGATAGCAGATGCGGTGGATCATCTCCAGGAGGGCCTCGTCATTGCCGAATTTCAGATCGACCCCATCCGTATCCTTGCTGGTGAGGATGCCCAGCTCATACAGTTCCATGGCCCATGAGATGATGCTGCCGATCTCCAGGTTATCGATCCCGTACTGGTCCACCAAGTGATTCCCGGTCAGGACGGTCTCGGCGCTCTTACAGTCCGGTTCCCCGCCAAAGGCACCTAATGAGGTATACTCCGGTCCTTCGTCATATTTTCCGGCATAGGGGCCTGAGGGAATCTTGTACTGGGCGCGGCAGTGGACCTGACATCCAAAGCAACCGGTCATATGATAGGGTCCCATTGTCTCTTCACAGATCTCGTCGATCCGCTCGGGTTCGATATCGTCGGCATTCTCGCACTGGTTATACTGGAAATTGCGGGTCCGGATGCCGCCCCAGCAGTTGGTGGCCCCCCATATAAACGGGGTGCCCAGGGATCCCTGGGTCTGGTTGACCTTGGCGCTGGTGATCTGATCGATGAAGCGTTTATTATACTCGAGCGCATCCACCGGATGGGCGATCTTGATGTCCATGGTGCCCCTTGCGGCAATGGCCTTGAGGTTCTTGGAGCCCATGACGCAGCCCATGCCGGTTCGACCGGCAGCGTTCTTTATGCCCGTCATGACATTGGCATATGCCACCAGATTTTCTCCGGCAGGACCGATGACCGCCGATTTTATATCCTCGTCTCCCAGTTCGTCCCGAATGGCCCACTGGGTATCCGTAGTGGTTTTGCCCCATAGGTGTGCCGCGTCTCGAATCTCGATCTTGCCGTTGTGAATCCAGAGGTAGACCGGCTTTTTGGCCTTTCCCTTGATCACCAGATGATGAAACCCGGCCCATGCCAGTTCAGGGGCAAAAAAGCCGCCCATATTGGCGCTTCCCAGCAGGTTGGTCAGCGGGGATTTGGCCATGAAATGGGTCCTTGCCGTTGCAGACGCACAGGTCGCTGTCAGGACGCCGCCGCTGACCATGAGGGTGTTGTCCGGACCTAAGGGGTCGCACCCCTTTTGGGTATGATTGTATAGCAAATACGCATCCAGGCCTCTCCCGCCCAAGAATTTTTTCCGCACGTCCAGAGGGATGGGCTTGATCTGGATGTCTCCGGTCGAGAGATTGATAAACGCTATCTTTCTGTTCAATGCCATTTTACTTTCCCCCCTTCTTTGCACCCTTTTTGGGCGCGGCCGCTTCTATCCCGGCCATCTTTTCTTCCGCAATTTTCCGGTTCACGTCCCATACCGGCCCCCGTATTCTGGGAAGGTTCGCGTTCACCCAGAACAGACGATACTCCATGCCGCAGGTGGGGCACTTAACGTGCTTGGCCCCGGGGGCCGGCTGAATCCTTTCCATGCAGCTTGGGTTGTGGCACCTGATCTTGCCAAAAGTCCGGGTCTTGCGCAGACTCTCGGCCCCAGACAATTTCTCATTTTCCATCGCCATGTCCATCTCCTTTCTGCTGTCTAAGTCCAAAATCCGAAGTCCGAATTCAAATGACCAGTCACCAACAGATGAATCATTGATAAGTGGTTGAACATTTCAGACGTGTTTCATCTTCTTGTGCACGGGCGCCATCCGGTGCAGGACGTCAGCATAGCTTTTCTTCTTGCATCGGGGACAAACGGCCAGAAGGTCCCTCAGGCCTTTAGCCCTCGCCGGATCCTTTTGAAGATACTCAAATTCCTTTTTCGGCATCAGATAGTCCCCGCAGACAGGGCAGAAGGCGGCGTATTTTCTGTATCCGTTCCGGAGCAGAAGGCCCCTCAAATCCACCATGAAACCCTGAAAATCAACCCCGCTGGGGCAGAAGAAGGTGCACTCCTGACAGGTCAGACAGTACCAGAGGGCCTCTTCGTTCTCGATGTCTTCCGGCGCCAATGACAACCGTTCCAACACTCCCCTCGGCGAGCGCTGATATACATACTCTCCGTAAAAATCGAGCATAGGGCAGACAGCGGAACATTTCCCGCATTCCAGGCAGACGTTGAGGTCGTGGACTACAATTTGCCGCTTAATTTCAGTTTTAATATCAGCCTGTTCCATACTTCAATAGACAGTATTGTTAAGGTTTATAACGGCCCTTGTATCCCTGACTTTGGGCGCTTCACGCAGTTAGGCAGCAGCGGCGTTGACCATGGCCAGGATCTCTTCGTCGGTAAATCCCTTTATCTGTATGGCGCCGCTCAGGCAGGAGGCGGCACAGAGGCCGCATCCCTTGCACTCGGTCGGGTTGACAGCGGCAACCTTTCGGGTCCGTTCGGGGGCGACCCTCAGATCCGTCCAGTCAATGGCCCCGAAAGGACAGATGCTCAGACACCTCCCGCAGCCGGAGCACAGGAGGCGGTTGACCTCGGAGACGAGCGCCTCGGTAACGACCCTGCCCCGGGACATGGGGGCGGCTGCCTTTGCCGCAGCGGCGTAGCCCTGGGCGATGCATTCGGCGATTTCAGCTGGGAAGCGGGCACACCCGGCAATGTAGATTCCGTCTGCAGGGAACTCCACCGGCCGAAGCTTCTGATGGGCTTCCATAAAGAAGCCTTCATTGCCGATGGGTATCTTCATCATCCGGGATAGGGCCTCGTTGTCCCCGGCAGGTACGAGGGGCGTGGTTAGGATGACAGCATCTGCGTCCAGTTCGAGGTTCCTGCCCATGAGTTCGTGGTATATCCGGATTTTTTCAGCCTGGCCTCCCGAACCGATGATCTCTGGGGGACTGTCCACGCTGTAGCGGATAAAGCGAACCCCCATCCGCAACACCTTTTGATAATATGCTTCAAAGACCTTGCCAAAGGCCATGATATCGCGTTGCAGGATGGTCACCTCTGCTTCAGGATCGGCCTCCTTTATCAGCGCGGCGTTTTTCATGGCCGTTATACAACAGAAACGACCGCAGTAAGGCGTCTCATCGATCCTGGCGCCCACACAGTTGATCATCACAACCCGCTTGAGCTCCGCGTAGCCGGAGCGGTGCCGTTTTTCAAAGTCGAGCTGGGTCATGACATTGTGAAAGCCACCATATTCGAACATGCCGTCCGGCTTGAATTCAGCGGCCCCGATGGCTACGATGATCGTGCCTATGTTGAGGTCGAGGGTTTCGTCGTCGACTTTTACAGAGGCCGTGAAGTTTCCGATGAAACCTTTGACATGGACCAGCTCCGCCTTGAAATGAACGGCGATGTTGGGATGTCGCAATGCCGAGTCAATCAAAGGAGTTATGAGATCAGCCGTCAGGGTGTTGGTAGGGAAGACACGGTTTACGTCTTTTAACAGCCCGCCCAGGCGGTCTCTCTTCTCCAGGAGTTCCACATGGTAGCCCTGATTGGCCAGCGTCAGCGCGGCCGAGAGGCCTGAGATCCCGCCGCCGATGACGAGCGATGAGGGGAGCACCTCTGTGGAGAGGTCTTGTTCCGGGGTGAGGAGGCTCGCCTTGGCTACCCCCATGCGCACCAGATCCTTGGCCTTCTGGGTGGCATGTTCCTGCTGATTCATGTGGACCCAGGAGCAGTGCTCCCTCAGATTGACAAATTCAAAGAGATACTTGTTGAGCCCGGCCAGCTCACAATTTTTCTTGAAGAGCGGCTCGTGGGTCCTGGGCGTACAGGAAGCTACCACAACACGGTTCAGATGATGTTCCGCAATCTGGTTCCTGATGGAGGAGAGGCCGTCTTCAGAGCAGGTATAGAGGTTCCCTTCGGCATGGACGACGTCGGGGAGTGTGGCTGCATACGCCACTACCTCGGGGACGTGAACGGTCCCGCCGATATTGGTGCCGCAATGGCAGACAAAAACACCTATTCTAAGCGACATGGCTCCTTTCCTCAGGCCAGGACTTCGGCGACCTTCGAGGCGGCCGCGGATGCACGGATGACCGAATCCGGCACATCCATGGGCGACTGGCAGAACCCGCATCCAAATACGCCTTCCCTGCTCGTACCGAATGGATTGGCCAGTTCTTCGGGGACGGCGATAAACCCGAATTCATCCAGGGCCACTCCCAGTCTCTCCGCGATGAAGATATTGCTCTCTGTGGGGATAAGGGCCTGGGAGAGGATGACCATATCAAACTCTCTGGCCCTGAATTCTCTGTTCACCGTGTCCTCATAATGGATGACCGGGTTCTGGTTCTCCTCATTGACGGTGACCTTCCCCGGCCTTGCGCGGATGTATTCCACCTGATACTGCCCTTTGGCACGCCGCACATACTCCTGAAACCCCTTTCCCACAGCCCTCATATCCATGTAAAATATGGTCGATGTCAGTTTGGGATAGTGTTCGCGGGCCAGGATGGCCTCTTTGGTGGCATGCATGCAGCAGACAGACGAACAGTACTTCATGTGCCGAACGTCCCGCGATCCCACACATTGGATAAATCCCAGACGGCGCGGTTCTTTGCCGTCGGAGGGTCGTTTCAGATGACCCATTGTGGGCCCGGAGGCGCATATCATCCGTTCAAACTGCATGGCCGTAATCACATTCCGGATCCTTCCCCACCCGTACTCCATGAGCGGGGCGACATTGTAGAGATCAAAACCGGTGGCCAGGACAACGGCCCCCACGTTCACGGTGATTTCCCGGTCCCTCTGATTAAAGTCCACGGCCTGGGCCTTGCACACCTGCGCACAGGTATAGCATTCGGAGCAGGTGCCGCACGAGATGCACCGTCCTGCCTCTGCCACGGCCTCTGCCTCGCTGAATCCTAATTGGACCTCCTTGAAGTTGTTGATCCTGTTCTCTGGCGCAAGCCGGGGCATCCGGGTCCTGGGGACAGGGACATGTCCGGCCGTGGGGATGTCCTTCGCCGGTTCCCACGTTTTCTCGCGGCCTTCTCTAAGATCGACGTGGCGAATAAATCTGTCAATGGAGAATGCGGCCTGCTTGCCCGCTTCGATTGCCTCGATCACCGTCTTAGGCCCTGTCACTGCATCCCCCCCTGCAAAAATATCCGGATCATCTGTCTGAAAGGTAACGGGGTCGACGTTCATGGTCCCCCACCCGGAGAGCGTACAGGCGCATTCGGGCCCCAGGCAGGACCAGTCGGATTCCTGGCCGATGGCAGTGATCACGCCGTCCACCTCCATCGTGAATTGGGATCCCTCTATGGGAATGGGACGTCTCCGGCCGCTCTCATCGGGCTCCCCCAGCCGCATCTGAATGCATTCAATGGACTTGACCCGGTTGTTTTCGCCGATGATACGAGTCGGGCTGGTCAGGGGATAGATTGGGATCCCCTCCTCCCTGCATTCCTCGATTTCTTCTTCGTTGGCCGGCATCTCTTCGATACTGCGGCGGTATACAATGAAAGGGGCTGCGGCGCCGAGCCTTTTGGCCGTGCGCACAGTGTCCATGGCCACATTGCCTCCCCCGATGACGGCAATCCGGTCGCCTAACGCGACTTTTTTCCCCAGGTTTACCTCCCGCAAAAAATCAACGCCCGGATAGACCCCTTCCAGATCTTCCCCTTCGATCTGGAGCCGTTTACACTCGTGGGCCCCGATTCCGAGGAAAAAGGCCTGGTATCCCTGCTCGCGGAGCTGCCCGATGGTGATATCCGTACCAATGTTCACTCCGGTCCGGATTTCTACGCCCGACTCCCGGATGACCTTTATCTCGGCGTTGATAATCTCCTTTGGAAGACGGTATTCGGGGATCCCCACCGAGAGCATGCCGCCCATTACGGGCAACCTCTCAAAGATGGTGACCGGGTAACCCTCCCTGGCCAAGTAATAGGCGCAGGAAAGCCCTGCCGGCCCCCCGCCCACGACGGCGACCTTTTCCTCTTTTTTTTCTTTGATCTTGGGAAGATAGCGGGTTTCTGAGTCGAGATCCAGATCGGCCACAAACCGTTTGATGAAATCGATGGCAACCGGCTCATCCACTTGGCCACGGGTGCAGACCGATTCACACGGGTGGTGACAAACCCTGCCGCAGATGGCAGGGAGCGGGTTTTCTTCCTTGATAAGCCTGAGGGCCTCCTGGAACCTGCCCTGGGCGACCAGGGCCACATACCCCTGGACACTGATGTGAGCCGGGCAAACGGCCTTGCATGGCGCCGTGCCTCTCCGGTCAATGGCGAAGGTGGAGGGGACGGCCTGGGGGAAATATTTGTAAATGGCCTTACGGTTTCCGAGGCCGGCGTTGAATTCGTCTGTGACGGTTATGGGGCATCCTTCGATGCATTCCCCGCATCCGACGCACCGCTCTTCATCAATAAAACGGGCCTTCCGGATGATCCTGGCCGTGAAATTGCCTGCGCTCCCGATGAGTTCCGCCAGTTCAGAATAGGTGAGGAGTTCCACATTCTCATGGTTGGCGCATTCAATCATCTTCGGGGCAAGGATGCACATGGCGCAGTCATTGGTGGGAAAGGTCTTGTCCAACTGGGCCATGCGGCCGCCGATGCTGGGCTTCTTCTCGATGAGATAGACCTTGATCCCCATATTAGCCAGATCTATAGATGCCTGCATCCCTGCGATCCCGCCGCCAATGACGAGTGCTGATTTCCGTGTCATCTCCTGTCCTTTGTGCAATCTGCCGGTCGAATAGTGATCCGGGAAAATTCGGCCCCGCGCGGGGCACGGGGATGGTTCACAATGCTGAACCCTCCATTTATGTTAAAAATACCATATCCACTTTTGATGTCAAGTCAAAAATAGATGCAATCGTATATTATAATAGGATATTATGTCAGGATTGACATGACGGAAATTCAGGTTGACAACGGGTGACAGGGAGATATAGAATGGCAAAAAATTCAGCATGGTGAACAATGAAGATAAAATACAAAGCTCCATCCGTAACAAAGGCGTTTCAAATATTGAGGCTTATTTCGCGCGCAGACCGCGGGTTGCGGATCACCGAACTGTCTGAGATGCTCAACATGAGCAAGGGTACGGTCCACGGCATCGTCTCTGCCCTGGAGGAATCGGGGACCGTCATGCGGGATCCCATCACACGAAAATGTTTCCTGGGGTTTACGCTATTTGAATTGGGAAAACTGGCCTATTCTCAGATTGATCTCAAAGACGTGGCCAGGCCCGTCATGGAAGAATTGGCAGAGAGAACAAATGAATCGGTCTATTTGGGCGTTTTGAACAAGAAGCATATTACCGTCTTGGATATTGTTGAATCGAGCCAGGACCACAAGATTACATCCCCCAAGGGGACTACCCTCCCCCTCTTCGCAGGGGCCACCGGGAAGGTTATCCTGGCATCCATGGCCCCGGAGCAGGCCCTTCAGATAATAGTCAACGACGGAGTTCCCAGGTTTACTGAGCATACGGTCACGGACCCCGAACGCTATCTCAAGGTGGTGGCCCGCGCCCGTGAGGAGGGATACGCCACGGATGATGAAGAATATATCTCGGGCGTGAGGGCAGTGGCCGCGCCCATCACGGGATGGCGGCACCTGATATCCGCCATTTGGGTGGTGGGATTCAAGACGAGCGTTGACGGAGACAAAATGAAGAACCTGATCCACGCCACAAAGACGGCAGCAGAGGAGATCGGCCGACTTTGCCGTCGGGAAATATCGGCGACATGAGGAAGCGCGTATCCTCGGACTGTCCATAGAAAAGCGGATCCGCTTCCATTCTGTTTCGATTTTCGACCGATAAATTTTCCCCGCATTGAATCGTTGGTGCCACTGACTCGCTTCAAGGGCGCAACCTATCGATTCCAGGCCCCACACTCAATGAATATCATTCCAGACAATCAGGAACAACATCTTGACTTGCAATAGGGTTATGATACAGGTTAGGATATCTTATCCTGACAACCCTAAACTGGAAAAGGATGTCACGTCAGTCAAGACGCTGAACTTCAGAACTCAAGACTCCAAAGTTCTTTCGTCATGTCCCGCGGTGGCGGGAATAAATTCAGGCGGCTGCCCCGGACCCGATCCGGGGTTCGCCGGAATGACGGCGTGGAATCTATACATATGATACTATCAATACATTACGATAACTTTGGACTGTGGAGTTTAGAACAAGATCGTTGTTATTAGGGGCTTAGGCTGCCCAAAGCTCCGGAAACGGATCATTCACTCCCAAGAAGGAGGATGCGATGCCCAAGGGAAACTGTGAGTTCAAGGGTAGCGGCAGACAGTACCTGGCGGTCTTCATTATCCATATCTTCTTGCTGAGCATGCTCACCTTGGGCATCTACTCCCCATGGGCGTGGGTCAGGCTCCTCCGGCTGAGGGCATCCCATACCCGGATCAACGGCAAACCGATGACCTTCACCGGAACCGGCGGGCAGTTTTTTGTCCTTGGCCTGGTGTACGGCCTGTTGACGGTCATTACCCTCGGCATCTACTGGCCATGGGCCGCATGCAGGATCTCGGAATGGAAGGCGCGAAATACCCTGGTGGATGGCAAGCCGAGCGCCTTTATGGGGACAGGGGGCAGCCTCTTTTTCTTTTCCCTGGTACATTTTTTTATCCTGCCTGCCCTGACCTTCGGGCTTTACGGCTTCTATGCCATGTACCGGTATTATGCCTGGAAACAGGAGCACTTCAGATACGGAGGGGCCAAGACCTCTTTCGGGGCCGGTTTCTGGGGGCTCCTCCGGATATATCTCATCTTCATGGTGGTCCTGATCCTCTTCCCGGCCATCGGGCCGTTGGTGAACCTGCCTGCCGTGACGTGGCTGTCGCCCCTTATTTGCATCATAGCATCCCCTTGGCTGATCTGCATGTTCTTCAGCTGGGAGACACGAGGCCTGGTCGTGGGAGACCAAGAGGGGATCGAGCATTTTCCGCCTGTTAAGACGCGTTTTTTATGGGTTATTATTTTCATCCTGATTGTCATGGTTGCCGTGGCCTCGGCGGCCCTCTTTGTCATGGAGCAGCTGGGGACACAGACGCCTCAGGTGAGAAATCTGATCCGGCTCCTTGGGATGAAGGGACAAGCCCCCATAACATCCGGGTCCGTGAGGGCCCCTGTGAAACGACCTCCCCTCAAACCTGTCCCGGCAACGGATAAAAAGGCATCTCCTGGTGCTCCGCCGCCAGCGGCCCCTCGCGGGGCCGAACCTGCCAGGCAGCCTTCTATTGAAAAGGGGTCGCCTGAGGGAGTGCAGGTCCCCGCCTGGCCGTCGCCTGCCGGGGAATCGGCCCTGTCTCCGGGGGCTTATGAAAAAGGGATCAGGGACCTCAGCGTGTTTATTGAGAAAGACGGTCAGAACGCCGATGCCTTTTACAGCCGTGGATCTCTGTATGCACGGATGGGGGACTTGGAAAGCGCTGAAAAAGACTTTACACGGGCCATTGAGATCAACAACCGCTACGGTGATGCCTACTACAACCGGGGCCTGATCCTGGCCAGGATGGAGAGGTTTGAACTGGCAATCAAAGATTTTGATGAGGCCATCGAACTGAACCCGCATGTGGCGGATGCCTATTGCAACCGTGGAAGCGCCTATTTTAGACTGGGGAAGAGGGCCCTGGCCATGAGAGACTATGCCAAGGGCCTGGAGATGAAACCGGATGATGCGGATCTTTACTACAACCGGGGACTTCTCCATCTCTCCGAGGGACGCAAGGCAGAGGCCAGGGTAGATTTCAGCAAGGCCACTGCCCTGAGAGACCGACCTCCCTCGGAATTGTCGGAAAAAGACGTTGCCCCCCGTGCGCCGGCTGCAAATTGATCCGGGAGAAACTGCGGGCCGTGCCGGTTATGTTTTGTAGAGATAGGAATTATCAGAGATGAAAGAACCTCTCAAGGAACGGCATTTCGGGCCTGTATGGTTTATTCCGGGCGACAACTATGGGATATATCCCAACTGCCATTCCATCTACATCGAGGGGGACGGGGTGCTCATCGATTCGGGAGCGGACAGGGAACGACTGATCCAGCTGAGGGAAGGCCCCGGCGTCCGGGAGGTATGGCTGACCCACTGGCACGAAGATCACTTGATGCATCTGGACCTCTTTGACGATCTTCCGTTGCTGATCTCGGAACCGGATGCGCCGCCGTTGACCGATCTGGATGTCTTTATGGATGCCTATGGGATGGAGGATTCAGACGAACGGGAATACTGGCGCTTTGTGCTCAAGAAGGAGTTTCATTTTCGGCCCCGCAGGCCGACCCGGTTCCTGAAGGGCGAAGAGGTGGTTCCCCTGAAAAGCGGGAGCGTGGAAGTTCTGGCAACACCGGGGCACACGCCCGGTCACCTCTCCTTCTTTTTTCAAACAGAGGGGGTATTGCTCTTAGGAGACTACGATCTGAGCGGCTTCGGGCCATGGTACGGGGACCGTGAATCAAGCATCCAGGAGACCATCCGTTCGGTCACCCGTCTGAGAGAGGTCCCTGCCAGAGTATGGCTTTCCTCTCATGAAAGGGGGATATTTGAGGAGAAGCCGGGAGACAGGTGGGATCAGTATGTGGCGGTCATCCACGAACGGGAAAGGAAGCTCATCGAGCGCCTGCGAACCCCTCAGACCCTTGAGGACATCGTGGGAGCATGGATTCTTTACGGCAGGCGACGGGAACCAAAGGCCTTTTTTGAGTTCGGCGAGCGGGCTCACATGAAGAAGCACCTGGAAAAGCTCATGAACGAGGGGAGAGTGGCCAAAGACGGGTCCTTCTATAGAATTGTTGATAGGTGATTGCTGATTTGGGAGTGCTGAACAAAACACCGCCTCTCAAATGGCAAAACCACGGGCAAAAATATCTCACACAAAGCCACGAAGCCACAAAGGGGTTTTTATTTTAGGTACTTAAAATGAATTGTTTTTGTTTTTATCTGTGTCTTTGTGTCTCCGTGTGAGTCAATGAAATGGGCGTACCAAATTACAAAGAGATTTTCTTGTTTTTTGTGACAGGAAACCATGGGCCTAAATAGGGGGGAGAAAAACCATGCCGGAAAAGTCATTGGAGGAAAAATACAGGGCCGCTGCCGCGGTGGTGTGCAGACAGGGGATGTTCCCTTTCCCGGTGAACGATACGACCCTGTCCATTATGAAACATGTGATCGAAGACGAGGAAGATGAGCTGGATCTGGTTTGCGCATTTAACCAGAAGGCATCGCAGACACTGGCGGAGTTGAGTGCTTCGAGCGGGTTTTCCGAGGAGACCGCCGACCGGCTGGCCACGAGCCTCGCCCGAAAGGGGCTTGTCTTTAACCAGCCCAATTCGGCCGGAATGATGGTCTATCGTCTGCTTCCGCTCATGACGGTTGGATTGATGGAATACAAATTCATGACCGAACTGACGGGCGATGACAGGGAACGGGAACTGGCCCACCTGTTTCAGACCCTGTTGAACCAGGTCAGAGATCAGGTCCAGGCCAACTATGACCATCTGGTGCCCATGCTCCAGTCTGCTCCGCCGGTGGACCGGACCGTGCCTTCCCGGATGACGGAGGGTGGGAAGGCGATCCGGATCATCCCTATCGGCAAACGGCTTGAGGTCCCGGAGGAGTTCGTCCTTCCGAGCCAGTCCGTGGATGAGATCATCGACAAGTTCGACGAGATCGCGGTGGGTCACTGTTTCTGCCGCCAAAGGCAGAAGGTCCTTGGCAACCCCTGCGCCACGGACGCGCCAACGCTCAACTGCTTCACTTTCGGCAAGTCCGCCCGTCATACGGTCGCCCAGGGGTTCAGCCGTATGCTGAGCAAAGATGAGGCCCGCCGCATTATGGGGGAGGCCGAAGAGGCAGGCCTGGTCCACAAGGCATTTCATCCCGGTTCCAATGTGTCTCGACCCGAGACCAGCATCTGCAACTGCTGCAAGGACTGTTGCGACACGCTGAATCTTTGGCGGGACGGGGCATTTCCCTTGATCAATTCAACTTACTATCTTTCTGTTATCGATCCGGATCTCTGCTCGGGGTGCGGCGTCTGTGTGGAACGGTGTCCAACGGACGCCATCCGGATGAATGAGGAGGGAACGGCTGAACGGGACGAAACGTCATGCTTCGGGTGCGGCGTATGCGCCCGTTTCTGCCCCGAGGGCGCCGTATCGCTCCAGGAGGGGTTGCGCAGGGTCATGGTCCTTCCGCCCAGACTTCGGCCTTCGGCCTGAAATTCGCCTGCCTCTCCCGTCAGACCATTTTATTCAGCTTGTCTGCCTGGAGAAGGCGGCCGTCACAAGTAAAAAAAAGGCATTCCCTCACCATTGAATGGAATGCCTTTTCTCTGTCAGAAGATCTCTGAATTAGACTACGGCTACATTGACGGCGGCAGGACCTTTCTGACCCTGCTCTATGTCAAACGTAACCCGGTCGCCCTCTTCAAGCGATTTGAACCCGGACGATTTGATCCCTGAAAAGTGAACAAATACATCCGGACCATCTTCCTGTTCGATAAAGCCAAAACCTTTTTTGTTATTGAACCATTTAACAGTTCCGGTGGCCATCGTGGCACCCTCCTTTCACACATTTTCGTGGTTCTAACTCGGGTTGCCACTTTGTTAAATGGATCTTCCCTTTAGAACGCAACCTGCCCGCCAGAAAATAAGAACGGACTTATTAAAGTTGAGGGCATCATACATCCGGCTTTAAACCAAAATCAAGCAAAATTAATACTTTTTTCTGCCGGGCCGCAATTTTTTTTCAGATCGCCAGGGCCGCCTCAAATCCCTCTCTCACGGCCTCTGTGATCTTCCTGGGGGCCCTGGCATCGCCGATGATGATGACCCGGATGCCGGATCCCTCGACCTCCCGTGCCAGATCATCGACGGCCACCGCCCCGACCGCCAGGATGACGGTGTTGGCAGGGAGGGAGGCCTCTCCCTCTTCTGTCTTCACAAGGACCGAATCATCCCTGATCTCGAGGAGGGTGGTCCTGGGCCTCATGGCGACGCCCATGAGCTTCAGACCCTTGATGAGGGACCACCGGGCCGTGCGGCCCGCATTGTCGGCAAGGCGGGGGACCATATCCATGACGGTCACGTTCCTTTCCGGGGCATGCAGCAGTTCAGCGGCAACATCCCGATCCTCGGCCGAGTGATGCATCAGAAAGGTAAAGGTCTCTGGATCCAAGACGCCCATCTCGGCCACGAACAGGGCGGTTTCGCAGCCCGTGGCGTTTCCTCCCACCACCACCACATGATGGCCGATGTTCCAGGCCTTTTCAGCGAGGACGTCCCAGGCCTCCACGACATGGGGTTTGTCGATGCCAGGGACATGGATGCGAACCGGTGCGGCGCCCGAGGCCGCCACCAGGATATCCGGCCTTTGCTCTGTTACCATTGCCAGCGTCAAGGCCGTATTGAGATGGACGGTGACGCCGACATGGGCCATCCTTGCGGCCATACTGTCGATGAGCCGCTGAAATTCCTGTTTGCCGGGGGGCATGCGGGCCAGATTCACCTGTCCACCCAGCCGCTCCTCCTTTTCGTAGAGGGTCACATGGTGTCCCCTTTGTGCGGCAGTCAGGGCGAATTCCATGCCTGCCGGACCCCCGCCGGCCACCATAACGGTCTTGGGCGTATCCGTCTGCTCCACCCGGAACATTGTCTCGTTCCCGGCCCTCGGGTTGAGGATGCAGGTCACGGGCACGCCGGCGAATATGGAATCAAAACACCCCTGATTGCAGGCAATGCATGGGATGATCTCATCGAACCGGCCTTGCCTGACCTTGTGGGGAAGTTCCGGGTCGGCGATCAGGGGCCTGCCCCAGCAGATCATGTCGCAGGCCCCGGACCGGAGCGCCCGCTCCGCCACATAGGGGTCGCCCAGCCGGTTGGAGGCAAAGACCGGCACCTTGACCGCATGTTTGATGCCGCGGGAGAGGTAGACAAAGGCCCCGGGGGGGACATTGGAGGTGAGCTGCGGTATCCGGGTCTCGTGCCAGCCGCCGGTCACGTTGACGGCGTCAATCCCTGCCTTCTCAGCCTCTGCCGCAAATCGGGCCGATTCCCGGTTGGTATGGCCCCCTTCCATGAAGTCGTTGCCGGCAATCCGGATGCCGAGGGCCAGGTCCTGACCGATGGCCTCCCTCACCCTCTGAATGATCTCCAGCCCGAAACGCATCCGGTTCTCCATGCCGCCCCCGTATGCGTCGGTGCGTTTATTGGTCAGGGGGGAGAGAAATTCGCTGATGAGATAACCGGTGCATGCCAGGATCTCTATGAAGTCAAACCCTGCTTCCACTGCCCGGCATGCAGCCCGGACATAGGCCGTCTGTACGGTTTCGATGTCGTCAAGGGTCATCTCCCTCGGGGTTTCATGGGTCAGCGTGCTCGGGATAGGGGAGGGCGCTATGGGCTGGGTTCCTGTCAGGGCGGAGAAGGTATACCGGCCCATGTGAAGGAGCTGGGTCGCGATCCGGGCGTCCGTTTCCCGATGGAGTTGATCAATAAAACTGCGCAGGGGTGCGATATGGCTGTCGTCAAAGAGCCCGGGCATGAACGGTGCGCTCCCGATCCGGTCAATGGCCACCGGACCGATGGTCAGGAGCCCCACGCCCCCCAGGGCCCGCTCCCGGTAGAAAGCCCGGTAGCGGTCATTAAAAGAGAAATCGGTACTGTAGGCGAGCCCCATGGAGGGCATGACGATCCGGTTTTTTATGGTGAGTTTGTTGATGGTAATCGGCTCGAAGAGCTTCTTGATTTCCATGGCTCCCCCTTAACAGGTTTGTTGATAGTCACAGCACCTTGTTAAAAATTATTCATAAGCGTTCACAGGTTCCGGGTTCAAGGTCCACCGTTACGGGCAAGAGAGGCAATATCGGCCCGATCTGATGAACCCCGTGAACGGTTACAATTATTCAGTATTCAATACTGATGGTCTCGTAAAAGATCAGATTTTGCCATTTTTGGCATCGCTAAATTATTGAAATTATTAGATCACGTTCCCGAGTTTTTGACTTTTTACGAATGCATCAATATTCAATTTTCACTACCCCTCTCCAAGGCCGATAATGGCGATGCTGCATACATTCTGGGGTGGAAATCCGCCCAGGTTGTGGGTCAGGCCGTAACGGGGATTTTTGATCTGCCGGTCCCCGGCCCGGCCCAGGAGCTGGAGGTACATCTCATAGAGCATCCGGAGCCCGGAGGCCCCGATCGGGTGGCCGAAGCACTTGAGCCCCCCGTCCACCTGGGCCGGGATTTTGCCATCGCGGTTATAAAAGCCGTCCAATACATCCTCCCAGGCCTTGCCCCGTTCCGAGATGTGGAGGTCCTCGTAGGTGACCAGCTCGGTGATGGAGAAGCAGTCGTGAAGTTCCATCATGCTGATCTCTTCACGGGGATCGGTGATGCCGGCCTCCTTGTAGGCCCGGGTGCTGCATTGGTCCGTGGTCATGAAATGATCGCCGTCCCACTCGTCAAAACCCATCTCTTCGCCGTTGCTGAGGGCCAACTGGAGGGCCTTGACCGTGACCGGGTTTTTGATCCCCATGTCTCTGGCCCTCTCCACCGTGGTGACGATGGCGCACGCCGATCCGTCGCTCACGCCGCAGCAGTCGAACAGGCCCAGGGGGTGCGCAATGATCGGGGCGGCCATGACCTGGTCAATGGTAACCGCCTTCCGCAAGTGAGCCTTGGGATTGAGCACACCGTTTTCATGGCTTTTGACAGAGACCTGGGCCATGGCCCGCTTGAGATCCTGATCGGCGACGTGGTACTTGGCCGCATAGGCAGTGGCCAGCAGGGCAAAGACCCCCGGCGCGGTCATGTTGGGATACCAGAGCCAGTTGAGGGACCCGAAATTGGAGCCGGGATTGGGGAGGCCGCCATAGCCAGTGTCCTTGAGCTTTTCCACGCCCAATGCCAGGCAGATGTCATAGGCCCCGGATGCCACGGCATACACCGCCCCCCGAAAGGCCTCGGTGCCGCTGGCGCAGTAATTTTCAGTCCGGGTGACCGGTATAAAGGGGAGCCTGAGGGTCGTTGAGAGGGGAAGGGCGCTCTTGCCGACGTTCACCTCTTCGAGACAGGTGCCGAGCCAGGCCGCCTCGATATCCGATGTCTCGATCCCGGCATCCTCAAGGCATTCTGTGAAGGCTTCCACCATCAGTTCTTCAGCGCCCATATCCCATCTTTCGCCAAAACGGGTGCAGCCCATGCCGATAATCGCCACCTTGTCCCTGATTCCTGTGGCCATAATGATTCCTCCATCATGTAAAGTGCTTAAAGTGATCTAAAGTGCCTAAAATGACTAACGCGGGCTACGCCCGCAACCAAAATATATCTCACACAAAGACACAAAGCACACAAAGGGTTTTTTT